>Ga0070731_10004785_pt1 | contig 11445 bp, 13 predicted proteins | sample Coa_R1_2_FD_66448 | JGI IMG/M metagenome (GOLD analysis project Ga0070731, IMG submission 66448) | Surface soil microbial communities from Centralia Pennsylvania, which are recovering from an underground coalmine fire - Coalmine... | ecosystem: Environmental > Terrestrial > Soil > Unclassified ... | reverse complement strand
AGCTCTTGCGCGGGTTTGGGAAACACGGCGCCGAACGCGATTCCGGCGACCAGACCGATCAGAATCCAGGTAGTCAGCGACGGGCGTCTCATCGTCCGCCCCATTTCAACTTTTCACGCAGCACATCGAAGAACAGCATGTTCGGCGGTTGAATCAGGCTGATGGAATGCTGCGAACGGCGGCAGAGCACGTAGTCGTTCGACTTCAAAAGTTCACCCACCTGCCCGTCGATCGTCAGATACGTGCTCTGATCGCCGCTCCGGTTGATTACTTGGATGGTGCTTTCGTCATCCAGAACCACCGGGCGATGCGTCAACGTGTGCGGACAAATCGGCGTGATCGTCAACGCGGCCACGGTCGGAAATACAATAGGACCGCCGGCGGAAAGCGAGTATGCCGTCGACCCAGTGGGCGTGGCGACGATGAGGCCGTCGGCCTTGTAGACACATACAAAGTGCCCGTCGATCTGCACTTCCAGATCGATCATGCGGGCGATTTCGGCTTTGGTGAGCACCAGGTCGTTGAGCGCGTGATATTCGTACAGGCGCTGTCCATCGCGCCAGAGCTCGCAGTGCAGCGTCCGGCGGCGGCCGATCCGGAGATCCCCGTGCAGCGCCCGTTCGAGCTGAGGGAAGAAATCGTCTACTGTGATCGCGGTCAGGAACCCGAGGCCGCCCAGGTTGACGGCGAACAGCGGGATATCGGAACCACCGATGGCGCGCGCCGCAGAAAGCAGCGTCCCGTCGCCGCCGAGAACGATGACAAGTTGCGAACCGGTGGGAACATCCTGACGTTCGAGTTCGCTCGCCCGATGCGCATAGTTTGCGCTCTGCGGATCCAGCCGCACGCCAACGCCGCGTTCCGCGAGCCATTCGATCAATTCCGGCACAATCCGGGCTGCGAGTTCGGAGCGGGGCTTGGCGATGATCCCGACCGTGTCAATGGCGCGCATAAAGCAGGAACTCTCGATTTCCTTCCGCTCCAAGAATGGGGCTTTCTATAATCTCGGTCCGGAATCCCAACGCTTCGACGGCTCCGCGCACGCGATCGCATGCAGCCTGATGCAGCTCCGGATCGCGCACGATGCCTCCCTTGCCCACCTGCTGGCGGCCGACCTCGAACTGAGGCTTTACAAGAATCACCATCGCCCCATCGGGAGCAAGCAGCGGGACCATTGCCGGAATCAACAGAGTAGTCGAAATGAAGCTTGCGTCGCACACGGCAAGATCGAACGGCCGCGGAAAGTCCGCCGGTTTCAGATAACGGGCGTTCAGGCCTTCACGAACCTCCACACGAGGATCGTTGCGCAATTTCCAGTCGAGCTGGCCGTGTCCCACGTCGACAGCCCAAACCCGATCCGCGCCGCGTTGCAGCAGGCAATCCGTAAAGCCACCCGTGGACGATCCCACATCAATGCAGATCCGTGACGTAACGTCGATTGCAAAATGGTCGAGCGCAGCCGCCAGTTTCAGCCCGCCGCGGCTGACGTAGGGCATTCGTTCGAGCACTTCGACGCGGCTGTCGGCGGCGATGCCGTGTCCGGGTTTATCGCTCTTCTGGCCGTCGACCAGAACCTGTCCTGCGAGTATCAGCGCCCGGGCTTTTTCGCGCGACTCGACGAACCCGCGCTCGACCAGAAGCTGATCCAGCCGGAGTTTCTGCGCCTTTGGCATCGCGATGGCCATCATGCGTTGCGCCGGACGATATAGTCCGCCAGCTCTCGCAAGCGTTGCGCGCGATCGTCGAAAATCTGCAATGCCAGATGCGCCTCCAGCCGGTGCTGCTCCGCCATTTCGCGTGAGCGCTCAATGCCGTAGACCGCTGGAAACGTGATCTTCTGCTGCTTCGCGTCCTTTCCGGCTGTTTTGCCGAGAGCTTCCGAGGGCTGCTCGACGTCCAGAACATCGTCGACAATCTGAAACGCAAGCCCGATGTGTTCGCCGAAACGCGTCAACCGGTCGAGCTGACCTGCGTCCGCGCCCGCGTAGATCGCACCCATACGGACGCTCGCCCGCAGCAGTGCTCCCGTCTTGGCGCGATGAATCGAATCGAGGAGGTGCGCCGTGGGAAACTTGCCTTCGCCTTCCAGATCGTTCACCTGCCCGCCGATCATTCCGCCCACTGTGCCGGACGCGGTCGAAAGCTCGTACACAAGCTGGACCCGTCGTTCGGCGTCTACGCAATCCAGCCGCGCCAGAACCTCGAACGCGAGCGTTAGCAGCGCATCGCCCGCCAGAATCGCCATCGCATCGCCGAAGACTTTGTGGCACGTGGGCCGGCCGCGCCGCAAATCGTCATTGTCCAACGCCGGCAGATCGTCATGAATCAGCGAATAGGTGTGAATCAGCTCCAGAACGCAGGCGGCGGATTCGATCCCGAGCGGAGCGTCGGAAACCGCGTTCGCCGCCGCGATCGCCAGCAGCGGCCGGACGCGCTTGCCGCCCGCGAACAGGCTGTAGCGCATGGCCTTGTGAATGGTTGACGGGTCCACGGATTCGGCGGGCACCCAGCGATCCAGCGCCTGGTCGACACGCTTCTGCTCCGCGGCGATATATTCGTCGAGAAGCATTCAACTCTTATCAGTGCGGAAAGATTGGGGCTGCATCTCGCCGGCGCGGCGCATCAGGATTTCCACTCGCGTTTCGGCGTCTTCAAGCTGTTTGCGGCAGGTATCGCTCAGCTTCATACCGCGCTCAAAAAGCTCCAGCGCACGCTCCAGCGGCAGATCGCCGCCTTCCATTTCCTTGACGATCGCCTCCAGTTGCTGGAGACCGGTTTCAAAACTTAACGGCGCCTCTTCGGGCATCGCTATATTATAGGCCGGGAGCCGATTATCGCCCCGGAACCGCGACGTTGAGCCGTTCGGCAAGCTGCGTGAGCTGATCCCAGATTCCCCTGGCGATCGGAATGCCGTTGGCGAGACGCTTGGCTTCCGTGCGCCACTCCGGATCGCCCGCGATCATGACTTCGTCGAATCCGGAAGCCGGGCGCGAATGGGTGATCGTCTCACGCAGCCACTGCATCCGGGAAGTAAACTCTTCGATCGGCATGAACCGCGCGACATCGATTCCCAGAAATAGATGGCTCGCGCCCATGGGGATGCTCTTCACGCGAATTCCGCCGACGTTCGTCAGCATCGGACCGCCGGAGAGCGCCGCGCACAGAATCTCCACCATCACCGCCAGTCCGGTGCCCTTGTATCCGCCGAGCGGCATGGGAAGGCCGTCAATCGCAGTCTGCGGATGGTTGGTCGGATTGCCTTCGGAATCCATCGCCCAACCGTCCGGAATGGTCTTGTCTCCGCTTAGCAGGGCTTTGTAAATTCGATTCAGCGCGACCGTGGTGGTCGCCATATCGAGCAGGAAAGAATTCGGCCCCGGCACGGCCATGCAGATCGGGTTGGTCCCAAGCATCTTGTCGCGCCCCTGCCAGGGAGCCACCAGCGCGGTGGCGTTGCACATCACGATCCCGATCAGCCCGGCCGCGGCCAATTTCTGCGCCCACCAGGCTGCCGCTCCGAAATGCGTCGAGTTCCGAGCGACTACCATGCCGACTCCGCCTGCCGCCGCCAGTCGAATCGCATGTTCGCAGCATCGAGTCGAGATCAACTGACCGATTCCGTTTTCACCGTCGAAAACCAGGCACGCGCCATTTTCGCTGGCGACGCGACCGCTCGTGTGAATATCGACATTGCCCGCGCCGATCTGCTCGGTGTACCAGATCAGGAGCTGGACGCCGTGCGAGTCGACGCCGCGCAGATTTGCCGCAACCAGCGATTCGGCCACCAGGACCGCCGTAGTTCCAGGCACCCGCGCGGCTTCAAGAATATTTTTCGCGAACGCGGTAAGCGGAATGTGCGGGATCTCGACGAAATCGTCAGCCATGAGCGAAGTAAAAGGTTACCATTCGCGTCCCGCAGGTCACTGGATTACAATGAAGTGTTGTTCCCGGCCTCGGGGGCGCGTAGCTCAGTTGGTTAGAGCGCCTGCTTCACACGCAGGAGGTCGCAGGTTCGAGTCCTGCCGCGCCCACCATTCAAATCAATTACATACACACCCTACACTGGCTCCAATTCCATCGTTGTGACGTGGACTGTGACGTAACCGCTCAGCGACAGCTACTGGACCTGTTTGTGGCTCGGCGCCTGCATTGCGTCTTGGGGCGCAATCAACCCACCTTCCAGCTGATCGAGTGCGTCCCGCTTAGCGCCCATACGGACGTGCGAATAGTGCTCCAGCATCCGTCGCGACAGGTGCCCTGCTACCGCCATCAGCGTGGCGTCTGGTGCCCCAACTTCTGCCAGCTCGGTAATTGCTTGATGCCGAAGATCATGGAAGCGGAATCCTTGGAAAGGTGCGGCAGCCTGCTTCCACGCCTCCTTGGCGCCTCGAAGGCCGAGCCCCGATCGAAGAGCCACTTCCGCTGCTCGTCTTCCAGCGCGCCGAGAGCTTTCTTTCACCAGATTTCGCCATGCAGTCCGCCAGCTCTTTTGCGGACGAGAGGGATCAATGCGCCCGTGCTCACAACTGGGGAATACGAAATGATCTCCGCCGAACGCACCATATCCTCTCGCACGCTCTGCCAGGCGCGAGAATGCCGCGAGTGCATCCTGAGTGAGCGGAATCGTCCGTTCGCCTGCCTCCGTCTTGCTCCGGCTTATCACCATCACCTTGCCGAAAAGGTCCACGTCGCTCCACCTGAGGTTTTTGAGTTCGACCCCTCTGGCGGTCGTGGAAGCCGCCAATACCGCCGCATAGTATGCGACGTGCCACTCTGGGCGACTTGCCGCGGTCTGAAAAAGCAGCCGTTTGTCATCAGAATTGAGAACGCGTGCGATGGGCTTCTGGCGTTCGGGGAGCATCCGTACGTCTTCTGCAAGCGCCGTCCAGATTTTTGCCCGTTTCAGAAGTCTACGGAGAACGCCGACTTCCATATTCACGGTTCGAGCCGCGACGGACTTCAAACGATCTCGTTGATAGCCGGAGACGTCCTCAGCTTTGAATCTGCCAAGCGGTTTGAGGCCAAAGTAGGCCGTGAGGGGCTTCAAACGCTCTTTCTCAAACTGTATGGTTCGAGGTCGAACGTGTGCCTCGCGTTCTTCCAAATAGGCGGTGCGAGCATCCCTAAACGCCATCCGAGCAAAATCGCGCCCCGTCTTAGACGCTCTTTTGCCCGACAGGATCTCGCCGACTCGTTTCTTTTCGAGATTGAGCGCCTCGCGTCGGTCAGACGTGTTAAGGGCCTCACGATACCGGACGCCGTTCACCGTCACATCCATGTGCCAGTGGAGCTTACGCTTATAAACCATCACTTACCGCCTTTCAATGCTTACTTCTTGCTGACGCGGGGCGATTCCCATCCTTGCGCGGTCGGCCGCCGAGCTTCCCCCACGCCTGGCGTTGCTCCTTCGTGTAGAGCGCGGCGCGCTTCTTGCCCCCGATGGAGCCGGTCAGCCGGAAGTACTTCATCGCCGATTCAGGAATCAACAGAACCTTCGTCATCAGTTCCATCATAACATAGGCCTATGTTCATGATAAGTCGGGACAGGTCGATGGAGGATGCCGTCGGAGCTGCTCGCTGATGGGCACCGCTGAGCACCCGGGATAAACGTGGCCACGTTCATAGCTCTGGATGGGTCGTAGGCCGACGGTGTAAGCTGATACTCAATGCCAGCAGACGCTGCATGGTATGCCAACAACGTCGCCGTATTGGCCGCAGGCATCAGCGTAGTCGCGCTCGGCGTATCGATCCTGTCCGTCCGGTATGCTCGGCGACAAACGGGCGCGTCCGAGCGACAGGCGAGGGCGGCTGAGGAGACGCTGAGGCTTCAGGCTGAAGCTCTCGCCGCGCAGGCCCACGATACGGCAGAGGCTCTGGCGGTTGCGGGTCGCAGCGCTAAAGCTGCCGAGGACAGCGCGAGTTCTGCGAGAACTCTAGTCGAGGTGGGACAGCGCGCTTGGGTCGTGCTAGAGCCTCCTCAGATATCCGAGACTCAGTCCGGTGACTACGGCGGCTCGACAGTTTCCGTCCGAGCGAATCTGCGCAATCTCGGAGCGACGCCCGCGCTCGACGTTCGCGCCGCGTTTCGTTTGCTGCCGTGGGCCATTCCGTCCGGCGCAGTTGTGACACCGACGCCTGAAGGACCGGGGATATCACTTGGTCCAAATGTTCCGTTATTGGCGACTCCGCCATCCCTGTCCATCAGAAACGCTCAACTCGCCGAGATTAACCAACACCGCCAAGTCGTGCTGTTTTGGGGAGAGTGTACCTATCAGGACGTCTTCGGCCGTCCGCATCGCACGCGTTGGTGTTTGCAGTGTTTGTTAGGCCAACAGAGTTTTGCTCCTTACGGAGACGATTTGAACACCATAACGTAGCCACGTTGTTCAGCCGGATACCGCTCGCGCATTTAGTATCAAGCGTGTACTAAGTTTCGCGGCTCACGTCCGCAGCGCTCTTGTCTTCGCTAGGCAGCCAATAATCACAAATACCGGAGGTGGTTGTCGGGTGGCCTCAGACGAACCTCGCGTTCTGCGTCATCGCGCCGGAGCAGGCAATAATCGCCGGTTGACCAGAATTCCCGCTCCGATCAGGGCAAGAATGGCCACTACGAACACCAAGAGCCATCCCCAGTATTCAGTCGGATGCCGAACCACGCGGATGAAATGACGCCCATAGAGATCCGCCAGAACGGCGATTGCCGTGTAGCGCGCGCCCCGACTCACGGCAACCACAGTGAGATATTTGCCCAAGTGATAATCCGAAGCCCCGGCAGCGGCAAAGACCAGGCTTGTTGGGAATGGGAACGGAATCGCGGTGGACGCGACTAATGTCCCGGTGCCCCAGTTCTTGAATATCGCCAAAAGCGCAGATACCTTCGCCTGGCCGAACTTGCTTTCCAGATAGGCCTCTCCGGCCTTGCGCGCGAGGCGGAAGGTTATGTACGCACCTATGGTTGATCCGATGGTAGCGACGACAGCGTACTCGTACCACGGGTTGCGGCGGGTGGAAACCAGTATGGCAAGCAGGATATCGGGGCCGCCGAAGGTTGGGATCGGGGAACTGTCGAGGATCGTTAGAAAGAAAAGCCCAAAGGCGCCCAGGTGGCGGAATACCGAGAATATCGTGCGCCCTCGCGGGGTTGCGTTTTGGAGCAGAAGGTTCAGCATGGGCCATCACGGACATCCCAACGCGTCATTTTTGCCCGTCTGCAGCTCCTTCGTTCATGTTACCGGACCAGTGCGCTCTCCCGGCCCCGCGACTTTGTCTTCCCCAGGGCGTAGCCGCTCGTTGGCCTGAGATACCTGGCGATTTCCACTTAGGATTGCACGGGAACTCTTCGACGCTGCAACTCGTTTCAAACAGCATGAGAGTTTTGCCAATGAAAACACTGATACTAACGACCGCCGTCCTCTGTGCGGGCTGGCTGACCGCCGCCGACATCGATGGCAAATGGATCTGCGATAAGCAGGTGGGAGACGCGGATGGGAAAACCTATCCCCACGAAAGCGTATTCATCCTGAAGAACGACGGCGGGGCTCTGACGGGTTCAGTCGTTCAGACCTCCGCAGCGCCTTGGATGAAGCAAATGACGGGTAAGTCACTGGAGATCAGCGACGGGAAGGTGGACGGCGAGAAGTTCTCGTTCAAATTGAAGATCGAAACTGACAAAGGTCAGCGGACATCCGTCTACGAGGGAACCATCGACGGCGATCAGTTGAAAGGCACGCTGAAGTTCCGGGGTATCGGAATCACCGAAAAGTTCTTGGCTGTGCGGGCGAAATAGGTGCGGCGGCCCGGCGCTAGGTCACCCCACATTTGTCGGTCCACCTAGATAGCTTGCGGCCCACAGGCATGAGCAACAGGCCGCCTTACGACGTGGAGCTGGCCGAGGGCATCCTCGACCGATTGGTCCACAACGCCCATCGCATCGAGATGCGTGATGATTCGATGCGGAAGAGTCGCAACAAATCAGCAACGACATGAGCAACCTTACCGAGGCGATCGTCGTCTATTCCTTGGGTAGCCAGATGCAGTACAATCACGTGCGAGTTGGTTGACTACGCGGATGTCATGTTAACTATCGCGAAACTCGCCGTCAGAAGGTTGCTGAACTCGCCGCAATTCACCATCACAGCAGTGCTAACCCTTAGCTTCTGTGTCTTGGCCAATCTCTTTGTGTTCTCTGCGATCTATTCAACCCTTTTGCGGCCTTTGCCATACCCCGCCACGGGGAGGCTTGTCATCCTACACAACGCGTATCCAGGCCACCAAATCGAACGCGCGCCAAACTCTATCCCTAACTATTACGACCGCCGTTCGCGAATCCCTGCTTTCGAGTCCGTTGCAATTTACAGGCAGGGCAATGCCTCTATTGGAATCGAGACGAGCGTGAGAAACGCGGAGGTCGGACTTGTTTCGCCGAATTTCTTCAACACCCTAGGCGTTCCGCTGCGCTATGGACGCGAGTTCATCGATTCAGAGATGGATAGGGGCTCGTCGCAGGTTGCGATTATTACCGACGAGTTCCGGAAACAAAACTTCACTTCCGATCCGACGTCGGTAGGAAAGTCATTTATCTGTGATGGGCTTTCAGTAGTAGTCGTGGGAATTCTACCGCCGGGATTCAAGTACCTTGGAAACAACGCGGAGTTTTTCCGTCCGGCAGTTCATACAGCCCACGAAAGGCAATCCGATTTTCGACATGTCAATCAGTGGGAGATGATTGCTCGCTTAGCCCAAGGAGCCACGATCCCGGTCGCGCAATCACAGGTAGACTCGCTGAACCGCGAAGAGATGCGCGACGATCCTTATGCGGCCCTTTTGGCCACTGCACAATTTCACACCCGAGTAAGCGATCTTCAGAACGACTATACGCGTGAGGCGCGACCGATTCTCACGATTGTGCAATGCGGAGTTCTGTTGTTGTTCGTCCTGGCCACGGTAAATATTGCCAATCTTCTTCTCCTGCGCGTCAGCTCGCGCTCACGTGAATTTGCCATAAGAAGAGCATGTGGCGGGAAGGCCGTTCACGTCATTTCAGAACTATCCATCGAGGCGCTGATGCTTTCAAGCGTAAGCGTAGCCGCCGCTCTGCTGGCGCAAGCGTTCCTGCGCAGCATACTCTCTCGGGCGGTGCTGCCTGGAATGCAGTTCGAAAACAGCCTTCCCCTGAACGTCGCGCTGGCCTTCTGCATCGGGACGCTGCTCGTATGTTCCCTGGTCCTAGCTGCGCCAGCGTGTTGGTTCACGTTGCGGAATAATTTGGCGGTTTCTATTCAGAGTGAATCCCGTTCCGGGACAACCTCAAAGAACGTGCAAAAGACCCGCTTCGTGCTCACGATGACACAAGTTGCCCTCGCTTTCACCCTGCTCTCGGTATCCGGGCTTCTCGTCGAGAGCGTGCAAAAACTGGCCCGCGTGAACCCCGGCTTTTCAGTTGACGGCGTCTATACTACGGCCCTCGCGCTGCCGATACACAGATACAATACTCCAGAACTTCAACGGCGCTTTATGACGAGGCTGACCTCGATGCTTCAAGGCGCGCCTGGGATTTCCGGCTCCGCAGCAGGCTCGGCGATGCCGTTTCATGAGCAGCCTGGCGATAACGCGATTGCCACGGAGGGATCGCCGCCCCAATCGCCGATATCGGCGCACTTCCTTGCCTCGGCAACCCAGGAATATTGGAGCTTGATGGGCATCGCCTTGCTCGACGGCAGAGCGCTCGACCAACGGGACGAAAAAGAACCGGGAAAGACGTGCATAGTAGACAAAGCGCTGGCGGACCGGTATTGGAAAGGGCGTAGCGCTATCGGGCGGAGATTCAGCTTGGGAGGCCACGCCTTCAACGAGCGTGCAGCAATTACCGTCGTTGGTGTGGCAGCAACTGTTAAGCAAGCAGACCTAGCTGAAACGGATGGGCATGGCATCATTTACCTCCCTCCAAGTTATCTGCGCCCGAATCCGATCACTCTTGTAGTCAAGTCAGCTCTCCCCGACCAGATGGTCGGCCTAATAGTACAAAAAGCGCTTAGATCGATTGACCCGGCCCTGGCCGCGTACGACCTGCGTTCGCTTCAGGATCGCATTCAGAATCGACAGGTGGCGCGACGTTCTGCCGCCACGTTGACGGCCGTATTTGGGTGCTGCGCGCTGCTTTTGGCTGGCGTGGGAATATACGCCGTGTTGAGTTATTCCGTGGCACAGCGCAGAAGAGAAATCGGAATCAGAGCTGCGCTTGGAGCTAAGCCGCAGTCGGTTTTGGCGCTTTTCCTAAGCTCAGGACTTAGGGTTGTTCTCGCAGGGGTGGCTGTGGCAGTGCCTGTTAGCGTCGCGTCCGGCTATGCAATAAGGTCCGTCTTATACGGCGTGTCGCCAGCGCACGCGAGCCACTACCTTCTATCGCTCGTGATTCTACTTCCGGTGGCAAGCCTTGCATGCGCTATCCCGGCTTGGCGGGCGGCGCGCCAAGATCCTCTAATTTGCCTGCGATCCGAATGAGCAATCAGCAACCATGGGCACTGCTTCCAGGAAACTACGCCTCACCTCTTCGATAGGTCTTCTCTTTGTGCGGAGCGCCTATGCGCTCCGGGTCTCTGTGCGCTGAGACAGGGCAAGGCCTGCCGCCTTTCCCCGCGCCCCTTTGCCAGAAGGCCTCCCCACATAAGGGAATCATACTGTCGTTTTGCTTAGAATTGAACGCGGCGGGCTACTTCCAACGAATTTGCAGCCTCCGTCCTCTTTCGTCGACGAATTCGACTGAGTTTGAGCTAATAGTCGGCGGGCTATAGTGCGTGAAGTGTAATGGAAGCCCCCAGCCTGGACAGGAAAGCGCATCGGACACAAATTCTGGAAAAGGTAACACTGGCAGACGCGTCGCCGTCCATTCATCACAGTCTTGGACGAACGCACCTCGCCTGCTACTAGGAAGGACGATGTAGGATTCTCTTCCGGCAGGGCCGCCGTTCCGAGTAACGATGAGAAACCGGCCCTTCCACTCGCGATGCAACCAGCCTTTGATTTGCACTCCGTCTTCCGTCAGGTTTGCTCCACTGTCGAGAACTAACCAAAGCATGGCCCCCTCTTGCGTCAGAACGATGAGGCGATAAGTCACAAAAATGGCAAAGAGTCCTGTCAAGATCGAGAGCCATATGATCAATCGGTGCATCCACTCTGTTGGACGCTCGAATTAGGCTGGGCGTGCAGCAAGGGAGAGTTAGTCGTATCCGGTGAGGCGCGGACTGCTGGCCCTCAGGCTCCATCTATAGATCTCCCACTGGGCGCACGGAACAAGACGCGGGACAGCAGGCGCGACAAGCAGATCACGCAAGAAAGCAGCGGCGATGCCCCGAGCTATACAAAAACGCCCTCGGTTGCCCGGAGGCGCTTTGCATTTGTTCGCATTCGTTTGTGTTCGAGTTTTCTCGCTAGGTTCTCCTCTCGGTG
>Ga0070731_10004784_pt1 | contig 11446 bp, 11 predicted proteins | sample Coa_R1_2_FD_66448 | JGI IMG/M metagenome (GOLD analysis project Ga0070731, IMG submission 66448) | Surface soil microbial communities from Centralia Pennsylvania, which are recovering from an underground coalmine fire - Coalmine... | ecosystem: Environmental > Terrestrial > Soil > Unclassified ... | reverse complement strand
GATCTTTTCCATTCCACAGAGCGAGGCTGAAACACAGCAACTGCTTTTCATCGCTGATGCCCGCCAGACCATCCTCGCCCCAGTGATACGCGCGGGATCTTGCTTGATCATGACTGAAGTAGTCCCAGGCATTTCCATCCAAGCTGTAGTCCTCGCGAACTGTGCCCCACTGGCGCTCGCTGAGATACGGTCCCCACTTTCTCCAGGGCACTTTCGCTCCGCGAGCTTGTTGCAGCCTGATAGTCTCTGCACCGTTGCTCATATTCCCTCCCCTGAACGCTTGACGTCTGCATCCTTCGAGACGCACTCGAAGTCCGGTAACGGCCACGACCGATCGAAGTAGGCCTCGGTCGGCTGGTAGAACCGGAAATACGCGAACCAGTTCTTGCCGGGAACAGTCGGAATCCAGTTCTTTTCGAACCCAGCCGGAGCTTTCGGTGCGCAATAGATGTCCACTGAACCGTCAGCATTGTTACGCAGGTCCATGCGCGAGGAGCGATCGGCGATTTTTTCCCTATTGAGGATGAGCGCCCTGGTGTCGACGTCGTACACCGTGACCGACCAGAAAAGCTTGATGGGAGGATTGGGCGGGACGCGCAACCGATATGACTTGCCGCCGTCGAGCCACTCGCCACGCTCGTCCTTGTAGGCGCCGAGGTATGCCGATGAAGGGCCCGGACGTTTTGGCGCCATCGAAGGTCCGGCGCCGACGGCCTCGTAAAACCAGGAGGCCCGTTCGTCAAGCAGGTTCCAAAAAGCACCGGGGTCGTCGGCATCCAGTTGCAAGGCAAAATCCCAGTGCGCGCCGGGCCGGTATTTCACATCAGCGAAGCGGCGGTCCGCTGTGTTGGCTTTCGCCATGGCCTCGCCCACTAACGCCGCGTCGGTGAGAATCTTCGTCTGCCGAGCATCCGGCTTGAAGGGTTTGCCCTTTTCCAACCCGAGTGGGCGCAACATCGCATGAAAGAAAATATCGCGCGGTTCGGTCGGCTCACGCTGGATCACATCGTCGAGGCGCTGCCAATATTCCATCCCGGCCGGCGGTCTGCCACTCCAATTCTTGTCGCCTGAGTCGAGGATATCCATCTTGGGTGGATTGTCCCGTTGCGTGTAGGAATAGACTCGCAAGTTGGCAAGCGCCTTCTGGGCTTTTTCGGGATCGGTGTCGGTTAGTCGCACCCCGAAAAAGATGTTGAAGGTCGGCGAGCGGCGCACGGCGTAGCCAGTTACATTGCCTGACGCATTCTGTCCCGGAGCCAGCAGGAGATAGGTGGCGGGCGCCTCGGAGTCGGGGATGTTATTTTGCCAGGCATCCGTGATCCCGCCTTGCACACCCTGCTTTGGCATCTCGAAAACCAACGGCCCCGAGGAGAGATCGGCGAAAACCATGTAGTACGGGGTCGTGGCATTGGCGGTCAGGATACCGCGCCTGGCTTCGTAAGACAGTATCGCGACGATCTGCCCGTTTCTGGCACCCAACCCTTTTGTAATTCCGCGCTGCCACGCCGTAAACGAGACCGCCGGAAGCGACCAGAGATAAGCCTGGCAGGCGCGTTGGAAATCTCGCTCGTCATAGAGCTTTTCGACGGTCGCGGCGGTCGGGTAGCCGTTGGCGAAGTCGTGTGTGAAGTCAAGCGGACCAAGACGTGTCTCGACCCGCCGAGGAATTTCCGTCACGGTCAGGCGTTTCGCCGTAGAATTCATGACTCACCTCATTCGAAATTCTCGGTGCCAAGTGCGGGATGCCACACGACGGGCGCAGGCCAGGGAATGATCAGGTTCCAGATCTGGATTACATTGAGCGGAATCACCGGCTGTATATTCAGCACGTTCTGATTTCGGCCGAAAGGGCCCATGCCAAAGTGAGCTCTGTATCGGAAACGTTCATCAGGCCCGCGACAGGATTCTGCGGTGCTTTCTACTAGCCTCCGGTGTCAGCAGTTGGTTCCTGTGCCGGGCTGTTAAGCGAAGTACCGCGCAACCCTCCGCCTTGCCCCGAATTCATCGAAGGAGCCCGGCACACCCAATCATTTAGCACTACTGGCTGACCTTTTCCTTCTCAGCCGCCATCTCAACGCCGCTGCCAGTTTTCTCCGGACCGTTACGGTCAATCAGGTTCGCATAGTCTTGCGACTTAAATGGATACTCGCGAGCTGATTCTTGGCCAGTGGGCTTCGACGTGATGTCCACCCGGCGGTTATAGGCGTATACGATTGTCTGCATTTTCTCGAGGGCTTTCTGCCGCTCTTCTTCACTCAGGCTGGCATCCTGTTCCACCTGCTGCTTCACTTGATCGGCAGTGAGGTTCTGTTCTTCGCCGAATGCCTGGGTCTCAATCTTGTCTTCGGGAACGCCCTGTTCCACGAGGAACTGTTTTGCGAGCGCGGCACGCCTTTCTGATAGAGGCTGGTTGTAGGACTGCCCTCCGCGCTTATCGGCGTGCCCGGTAAGAACCAGGCGAGCATCCGGTTGGTCCGCGACATATTGAGTGAAAGCAGTTGCTACGGACTTCAGAGTCTCCTTTTCGCTGTCGAGGAGAGCGTCCTCTGACGTGAGCGACCGCGGCCGATCCGTCGGGAAATAAATGCTGCGCGAGAGTTTGATCTCCGGCTGCACAATCGAGCCCACGATATGCAGAGTGGCGGTTTTTGTGTCAGTTCCGCCGCAACCATTGCTGGCGTTGAGCGTGTAGGTAACATTTTCATCGATGGTGCCGGGATCGGTTTTCTTAGGAACAATCTGCAGATCACGGCTACCACTCGGACTCACCGTGCCCAGTGAATCAATCGAGACCGTCGAAGCGTTCGAAGCTGTCCAATTCAACGCCGTGTTGCCATTCACCACGACCTTATCCCCCACGCGTTTGTATTGGACTTCCGCCGGCGCAAGCTGCAAGTTTGCCTGGACGGCAGTGTTCACATTGACCGTGGCGGTCGAAGTGACGGTCCCACCCGGCCCAATAGCGGTCAGGTTATAAGCAGTTGTTTGCGTAGGCTGCACCGATTGCTGACCCGATTTTTCGACCGTCCCCACCGGGGTAATCTCAACGTGCCCTGCGTCGGTGGACGTCCAGTTGAGCTGCGAAGAATCTCCGCAGTTGATCTGCGCCGCGTTAGCCGACATCTGTGCGGTAGGCTTCGCGACAGCCACGCTTGCACTGGCGACGCCGACAGTGAAGCGGGGTATGGTGCCGAGCTTTTCCCCGCGTTTCCAGGGCACCGTCTTGCGCACACCCTTCGGGATGTCGATGACGACACGCTGGTCGGCAGGAACCTCGACCGGGCCCGCCCAAACCTCCTTGTCGCCGGACAGAACCGAAACCTGGTAGGTGCCGGGTGGAACAACCAGCTCCTGCTTCCATCCCTTTTCGTTATTGAATTCGTCGCCCTGGCCAACAAAAAAGTCGGGCGTCTTCCCGTTCAGCAGAATCGCCTTGTGGTTAGCCCCCTCAATTGTCATGGCGCCAAAAGGCCCTGAGACGGAATTGCCCGCCTGTTCCAGCTCCACGCGGAGCATGGTGACCTTGCCGGCGGTAATGGTGACCTTTTGGGTTGAAGGTGTATAGCCGTAGTTGACCACTTCAACCTTGTGCTCGCCGGCGCTCAATTTCAGGGTGTAGATCCTGCTCGCTTCGCTAATAGCGCGATCGTCTACGAAGACGTAGGCCTGTTCTGGTCTGACATGAAAGGCGAGTTTGCCGTCTTGAGCGAAGCTTGAGACTCCATTCGCCAACACCAGCAGCGCTACGGACAGAAGGAACCGGGAAATCTGGGTCTGGACTTTCATAGCCAACTCCTTAGTGTTGGGATGGGATTAGGCCCATTCAGCAACTGAGGACGAGACTCTAGTGCTTCTCCCACTGAGTCTCGTTTGAATGCTTCCTCAATGATGAATCGTGTACACCGAACCCTCATTCACCAACGATGAGCGGAGTTTATCGTTAGGGCGACTGGTTGGGAGCTGTCACTTTTGACAGCCATGAGCAGGTTGCAGGCGACCCAGTTAACACGAAGCCCCTGTATGTTCTGACAGTAGCCGCAACGATTCCACAGACATACCGTTGGTGCTGAACATTCGAGTCGTCTGCGTAGATGCGATGACCATGCCCATCTGGCCGAAATACCCAACGTTGTATGAGATCAATATCTGGGTCTGGCTCTCCGAGCTCAGCCTGAAAACGGGAACTCCCGTTGACTTGGGTTCAGTGCCCTCAACGGAATGGGACGCTATCGCCAAGTTCGGTTTCGATGCCGTCTGGTTCATGGGAGTTTGGGAACGAAGTCCCGCCGGCATCGCGATTGCCAACCAGAACACGAATCTGCTCAATGATTTCCGCCGAGCTCTGCCCGACTTCGAACCTGAGGACAATGTCGGATCTCCCTACTGCGTGAGACGCTATGTAGTCGACCGACACCTCGGGGGTCCAGCGGGTCTCGCCATTGCACGTCAGGAACTGGCAAAGCGAGGCATGATGCTCCTTCTGGATTTCGTGCCAAATCATGTTGCGCCGGATCACGCCTGGGTCACCGAACACCCCGAGTACTTTATTCGCGGGACAATAGAGGATGCCAGGAACAATCCGACATCCTTTATTTCCGTGGAAGGAAACGTCTGCGCCTGCGGACGTGACCCTTATTTCCCGGCATGGCCAGATGTTCTCCAACTGAATGCGTTTCAGCCTGGGCTTCGCCATGCAGTGATTGAAACCGTTTCAAGTATTTTGGCTCAGTGTGATGGCATCCGTTGCGACATGGCCATGCTTCTGCTGAACCAGATCTTCGAGCGCACGTGGGGCAGCCGCGCAGGTCAGCGACCGCCGACCGAATACTGGGATGAAGTAATCAGCGCCGTCAAGAAAGTACATCCGAACGCCTGCTTCATTGCTGAGGCTTACTGGGATCTGGAGTGGGAACTGCAACAACATGGGTTCGATTTTTGCTATGACAAGCGGCTCTATGATCGTCTGGAACATGAAAATGCTGAGAGTGTTCGGCTTCATCTTTGTGCTGACCTTGGCTACCAGCAGAAACTGCTGCGCTTCATAGAAAACCATGATGAACCGCGGGCCGCAGCCGCTTTTTTCCCCGCAAAGGAGCAGGCTGCCGCAGTCACAACATCCACTCTTCCTGGCGCAAGACTCTTCCATGAAGGACAGTTCGAAGGCCGGAAGGTACGACTGCCAGTTTTTCTGGGCCGACGCCCGGCAGAGCCTGTCAACAACACCTCGCGGATTTTCTACGACAAACTTCTGGCAGCCATCAATGCCCCGATATTTCGCGATGGCGAATGGAAGCTCTGCGAGCGCAGTGGATGGCCCGACAATCAAAGTTGTCAAAACCTCGTGGCATGGAGCTGGGTCAAGGACAACGATCGACGTCTCATTGCAGTCAACCTAAGCGCCACCGCTGTGCAAGCACGTGTGCGCGTCCCGTGGGAAGAACTGCGAGGAGAATCCTGGCATTTGGTCGACGCCCTTTCGGATGCCAGCTACAAGCGCGACGGGAATGAGATGGCGGCGTCGGGTCTGTATATCGAATTACAGCCCTGGAGTTACTGCTTCTTCCAGTATCATCTCTCCGACCAAGGAATCACGACGAACCCGGCAGCTCAGCCAGTCGCCGCGTGAGATTTCACCAACGAATACGGATACCGCAATTCCCGGTAGACACGCACCGGATGGTGCGGGCAAACTGAGGCCGGAGAGTACTCGCCCTCTTTACGTTGCAGTATGTCGCCGGACACGATAACATTAAGACCGCGATGCGATACGTACGCCTGCACGAGGCTGTGGTCCCAAGCTGTGGGCGGCTGGCGGCCTTACAGCGAGAGTGCATCGCGAGCAAGCAGTCGGCGCAAAATCCGGTTCAGCTGGAAATGCCCTCATAGGTCGACTTGCCAAGCTATTGATTACAGGTGGTTTACAAAGTGCGGAAGTGGTGGAACTGGCAGACACACCATCTTGAGGGGGTGGCGCCGAAAGGCGTGGGGGTTCAAATCCCCCCTTCCGCACCATGAATTTTTGATCGTGCTGGCCAGAAACCTTCACGAAGCAGTGCCTACAAGGCCCATCGACAGAAGATTAGGAAATCCAAAATTTTATGATTTATCTCGTCACAACGATTCACATCCTGGTCTGTTTCTTCATCATCATTGTAGTTCTGCTGCAGAGCGGCAAGAGCGGTGATATTTCCGCAGCCTTCGGCGGCCAGGGCAGCCAGACCGCGTTCGGACCGCGCGGGGCTGCCAGCGCGCTCTCCAAAGCCACCACTTGGTCGGCCGTGGCGTTCATGATCACGTCCATCACATTGTCGGTCTACGCCGCGAGGCGCAGCGGGACAAGTTCATCAGTGTTGCAAGGCTTGAAGTCGCAACCGGTAAAGACTCAGCCAGCGCCGACACAAGCCCCAGCGACTCCTCCCGCGCAACCGAAATAGCGAGCGCAAGAATATTTTTCGAGTCGAGCTCGCGGGATTCCTCCACCAATTTTTCCTGAGCGGTGGACGGTCTCACGCATTCAGTCATGCACAGGCCCCTGTGCAATCCCGTTCAATCTACAGATTCCGCAGTAATTGTATTTGCCTCACAGAGGTTGTACCATCCGTGTTAGAGGTTGTACCATCCGTGTTAGGGATATTTCTTGGAGGCAATTTATGTCGGATCGTGATGGCGGCAGCTTGGTATGGTTTTTGGCGGGATTGGGTCTTGGAGCCTTGGCGGGAGTGCTTTATGCCCCGCGCTCAGGCAGCGAAACGCGCGAAGTGCTGCGTGCGCGCGCTGAAGAAGGCCGCGACTATGTGCGCGGACGGGCACGAGAGGCTCGCGATCAGGCCGCTCAGTGGGCCGACCGCGGCCGCGACGTAGTCAGCCAGCAGAAAGAGCAGTTCCGCGCTGCCTACGAAGCAGGTCGACAGGCGTATCACGAAGCCACAACGGAAACGGGAGCGCCCAAGAATTTGTAGGCCTGGCAATTTGTAAGCTTGGTGTTGGGCTTTCGAAAGGCACTTGATCGGAAGTTTGCCGGGGCACACTTATGGACAAACTCACTCCTTTGTTTATCTTCCTGACCGGAGTTGCGGTCATGTTGCAAGCCGGTATTCTGCTGGCCATGTACCTGGCTATGCGCAACAGCGCCTCCCGCGTCGAAGCCATCGCCGCTGACGTGAAGGCCAAAATGCTGCCTACGCTCGAACAAACGCAGGTGTTTCTGACCGAAATTGGCCCTAAACTTCACGTGATCGCCGACAACCTGCAAGACTCCACCACGCTGCTCCGTGACCAGGTGCTGCGCGTGGACGCCACCGTCAAGGACGCGATGGATCGCGGCCGCCTGCAGATCATCCGCGCCGACGAACTCGTCACTCGAACACTGGATCGCGTCGAGGAAACCTCGGATATGGTTCATCAAACTGTGATTTCACCGGTTCGCCGGCTTTCCGGCTTGGTGCAGGGCCTAACCGTGGGGCTCGAGTTTCTCTTTGGTGGCCGTGGCCGGCGCAACGGCAACAGCCGCGAAGGGCGTCCAGTGCCGCAAGATGAGATGTTTATCTAGCAAAGTTTACCTAAGCGCGTTTTGTGAAACCACGGGCGCTTCTACTTGCCGCTTACTTTCGACTCACAGATCGTCTTTCAAAACAGGTTCCCTTTATGCTGAGCCTTGTCTCACCCCTTCGCAGCGGTGTCCCCGGAATTTTTCTCTTACTATTTTTGCTGGCCGGTTTTCTTTCCGCACAGGACAAAACTGTCTGGAGTGATCAGGAAAAACCCATCGTCGAGCAGTTGCACAGATTGCGCAAGCTCGACGATACCGTGCGCGTTCAAACGACGAAGAATCTAGCGCTACAGATCCGTCAACTGCCGGTCGTTCCGAACAAGCTGCAACTTGCGGGAGCATTGGCCAATCTGTCGACCGAAGGCGACTTCGGGCGCGATACGCTGCAGGAAGTGACCACAACTCTTGCTGCGGCGCTGCGCGAACAACCTCCCGCCGGAAAGCCCGGCGAGCCAGATCCTCTCTATGAGGAACTCGCTTCGCTCGTCCGCCACGAGCACATGCAGGCCTCATCTGACAATCCACAATTTGCGGCGGCAATGGCGAAACTGGAATCCGATGACGCCAAGCGCCAGAACGCCGACTTCACCCTCACCGACTTGCAAGGAAAGCCCTGGCATTTGCAGGATTTGAAGGGCAAGGTCGTGCTGGTGAATTTCTGGGCTACATGGTGTCCGCCCTGCCGCAAAGAAATGCCCGACCTGGATGCACTCTACAACAAGTTCAAAGACCAAGGCTTCGTCGTGTTGGCGATCTCCGATGAAGAATCCGCGAAGGTTACTCCGTACATCGCTGAACACAAGATCAGCTATCCCGTAATGCTCGACCCCGGACGCAAGGTAAATGATGCCTTCATCGTAGAAGGAATTCCCAAGAGCTTCGTCTACGATCGGAGCGGCAAGATGGTTGCTCAGTCGATCGACATGCGTACCAAGAATCAGTTTCTGGGAATGCTGGCGCAGGCAGGGTTGCAGTAGGAGCGTGTCATGCGATATCTGGTGCGAGCTCGCGTGAAACCCGGTCGTGAAGCCGCTCTGCTCGACGCGATCAAGAAAAATACCCTCGGGCATGGATCGGTTGCCGAAGGGGAATATCTTCGGAATATGCAGGACGCGCGGGTGGGCGATGATGATACCGCACGCTGGGTGGAAGTCTGCTATTGTCCGAGTCCGTTACTGGAAGAGCGACCATACTGGGAACAATACTTCGACCTGACTCGCGTGCAGGATGCGCACGACCGCCGAAAATGCCGAGACGAGAACGGGACCGAACCCTGGGCTTGCGGAGACTGCGACTGCACCGCGCGGCTCGAAAAGAAACTGAAATTGTCCGGCACACCGTTTCTCGATTCTCTCCGAAGAGACGTTGCTTGCAACGTCTCACTCACCACCATCTCGAATGTTGATAGCAAGCAGTAGCAATCTACATCTTTACGAGACATGAGAACTCTCACTCCAGTTGCGGGAGAGTCGAAGCCAGTTGATTCAGGTCCCGCGCGACTTCCCTGAGATTGAAAACCAGCGCCCAGAAGGGCAACATGCGGTCGAGCGCAAATGGCGCGGTGGCGCGCTGCTGGCGAAGTTTGGCCAGATCGGCGTCGACGGCGAGAACCGCTCCGTCGATCTCCGCCGAATTTGGCGGTAGTTCCTTTTTGCGAATCGCTTCGGCCAGCTTCGAAAACGTCTGAGCGGTTTTCTCCGCCAACACCGGCAGCGACGGCAAAAGTCCAGGTTCAACCTGGGCATGGACGAACAACGAACTGTCTTCGGCCATCGCTGTAAGACGGCGCCGCAACTGGTCGGCGGCCTGCACAAACTGCTGATACGCATCTTGATTGAAGCGGGAGAAGGAGAGTTCGCTGCGAGCTTCATCCATTTGCTGGGTAATACCGCGGCGCAAGTCGTGCAACTGGCGGTCGAGTTCTCGAATCTGCGCCTCATTGTCGATGCCCTGCAACGCGGCAGCGGTGAGGGCGCGGTAGAGCGCACCGGCGCCGTCGAGGATGTTGGCGATCTTGTCGCGCAGTCCTTCGCGCGCACGCACCGGCCAAAGCAACGCACCGACTGCGAAGGCGACGAAGGACCCTAGCAGCGTGTCAAGAACGCGCAGCCAGCCAATGTGCAACGGCGAGCCCTCAATCCGGCCCAATACCAGCACGATGGCGGCGGTGAATCCCGCCGCGCTGAAGCTGGGATGCAGCACGGTGAGAAAGCCGAACAGCGCCGCCAGCACGAACAACATGAAGCCCACGCGAACCGTTCCAGACCCCAGAATCAAGAACAGGAGCATGGCCGCCAAGGCTCCCGCGGTCGACCCGATCGTGCGGTACAGCGCTGGCTTCCACGAAGCGCCCAGTGTCACCTGCGTCACCACCAGCGCCGTAAACACGGCCCAGTAGCCTTGCGGCAGATGAAATCCGACATAGATCGCATACGTGATAATGCCAGCGAGTCCAGTCTTGATTCCCTGCTTGATCGAGGGCGATTGGCGGGACCAGAAGGATGTCGGCGGGACCGAGGTTGGGATTTGTGGGAGTGGGAGCGGAGGATTTGCAGAGGCCATGCGGCAAATTATAGGCGCGCGAAACCGATTGATAGTGAGTCTGCGCCGGGCTGCACAAATAACAGCAGGTTCCTCCACTCCGCTCGCTACCGCTCCGCGTCGGTCGGAATGACAGAGCCCATTACTCTGGCAAGTTCACTTTAGGCGATCCAGCCGCCGCCAACCACCACATCGCCGTCATAGAAAACGGCAGCCTGTCCCGGCGTAATGGCGCGCTGCGGCTCGTCGAAGGTGGCGAGGATTTCGTCGTCGCCTACGCGCTCGATTACGGCTGCGGCGGGCTCGTGACGATGGCGAATCTTGACTGTCACGCGCATTGGCTCGTGCAAATCCTCGACGGCGATCAGATTGACGCGGCGCGCTCGCAGGGTGCGGGAATACAGATGCTCTTCGCCGCCGACGATGACCTGCTTGTCCGCGCCGCTGATCTGGATGACGTAGAGCGGCGATCCGGTAGCTACACCGAGTCCCTTGCGCTGGCCGACGGTGAAGTTGTGAATGCCGGCGTGCTCGCCGAGCACTTCGCCGTTGGTGGTGACGAGGTCGCCGGCGGTGTCGGGCAAGGCCTCGCCCTGCTCGGCGAGGTAGGCGTCAATGAAGCGCTTGTAGTCGCCGCCGGGGACGAAGCAGATTTCCTGCGAGTCGGGCTTCTCGGCGAGCGCGAGGCCGTGCTGGCGCGCGAGTACACGCACTTCGGGCTTGGTCATGTCGCCAAGCGGAAAGATCGTACGGCTCAGCTGCTCCTGCGTGAGGCCGAAGAGAAAGTAAGTTTGATCCTTGCTGTGGTCCGCGGGACGCTTGAGCAGCCAACGGTTGCGAGCTTCGTCAAAAGCCACGCGGGCGTAATGTCCAGTGGCCACGCGCTCGGCGCCGATCTGCTGCGCGACGATGAGCAACTGATCAAACTTCAGGTGATTGTTGCACAGACTGCATGGAATCGGCGTACGCCCGGAAACGTACTCCTGGACAAACGGACGAATCACGTCGCGCTCAAAACGCTCCTCATGATTCACCACGTAGTAAGTGATGCCGAGCTGCTGGGCCACGCGGCGGGCGTCATAGACATCATCCAGCGAGCAGCACCGTCCCTGCACCGACTCGGGCATTCCTTCCTTGCCAGCAAGGCGGCGCTGGTTCCACAGTTGCATGGTCAGCCCGATGACGTTGTGTCCGTCAGCGCGCAGCATGGCCGCGACAGTGGAAGAATCGACACCGCCCGACATGGCTACGGCAATGGTTTCGGTGTTCAGCTTCTAGCTCCTAGCTTCTAGCTTACCCCAGCGGCTAAAGCCGCGTAACTCTGTGCATCTGATCGGCACGGCTGAAGCCGTGCCC
>Ga0070731_10004783_pt1 | contig 11449 bp, 11 predicted proteins | sample Coa_R1_2_FD_66448 | JGI IMG/M metagenome (GOLD analysis project Ga0070731, IMG submission 66448) | Surface soil microbial communities from Centralia Pennsylvania, which are recovering from an underground coalmine fire - Coalmine... | ecosystem: Environmental > Terrestrial > Soil > Unclassified ... | reverse complement strand
GCCGCGTACTTCGAAGGCGCACTCGCGCGCCAGCTCGAGCACCTCCCAGTGGAGCAGGAAGAAGCCCGACAGCCCGAGCCGGGCGATCAGCGCGAGCTCGTCGTGGAGCCGGTCGTGGGCGCGCTGCTTGTGGCCGTTCGCGGCCGCGTACCGTTCGGCGAACGCCTGCTCGCAGACTGCGCGCAGCTGCACGTCGGCCGGGTCGACACCGTCGGAGAAGTCGGGGTAGCGGTATCCGAGCTCCTGCGTCAGGTCGAACGCACACCGCTCGGCGACCTCGCGCGTCCGCAGCGCCGCGTCACGAGGGACGCGGTCGAGCATCTCGTCGGGGCTGAGCAGGACGCTCTCGTGGTTGCCGCGCCGCTCCCGCTCGCAGCCGTCGAGCGACGTGCGACACCGGATCGCGACGAGCGCGTCCTGCAGCCGGGCCCGGCGCAGATGGTGCGCGTGCACGTTCCCCGTGGCGACGGTCGGCACGCCGAGTGTGTCTGCGAGCTCCTGGAGCCGGGCGTTGCGGCGCGCGTCTCCGCGCTCGTACGGACGCTGCAGCTCGACGTAGAAGGCTCCTGGAAACGCGCGGGCGAGCCGGGCGGCTCCGTTCGGGTCGACGACCGCGAGCCCCTGCCGGGCGCAGCCGGAAAGCGCGACCAGCCCCTCGGCATGCTCGCCGACGACGTCGATCGTCGTGGCGGGCGGCAGCGGCTCCCGGCTCTCCTTGCCCGCGATTCGTGTTCCCGCGTGCGCATCGGTGAGGATCCGACAGAGATTCGCGTAGCCGCGCTGTGTCTCGCAGAGCAACGTCACGTGCGCCTTGCCTTCCAGGCTGACCTCCGCGCCGGTGATCGACCGCACTCCGAAGTGCTGCGCGGCGTTCGCGAACTCGAGTGACCCGTACACGCCGTCGTGATCGGTGAGCGCGAGCGCCTCGTAGCCGAGCTCCGCCGCGCGTGCGGCGAGCTCCTCCGGCAACGACGCACCGTCCAGGAACGAGTACGCCGAATGCGCATGAAGCTCGACGTAGCTCATAGACTCCCGGGGTGCCCGAGCCGATCGTCAGCCGTCCCGGGGAGGGTGAGCGTCACGAGCGGGACGACGGCTACCGCCTGATCCGCGTTGCGACCGACGAGGTCGCGGTGATCGAGATCGACTTCGACGACTCGCTCGTCGTCGACCCGCACACCCACGCCGACCATGCCGACTCGTTCCTCGTGCTCGAAGGCGAGGTCGAGTTCACGGCGGGCGACAAGTCCGTCGTCCTCGGCCCCGGCTCCTTCATCACCGCGCCGCCGGGCGCACGCCACGGCTTCCGCAGCGCCGGCGGACGAGCACGCGTCCTGAACTTCCACACGCCCGACGGCGGCTTCGTCGAGTCGATCCGCCGGGGAAGCGGTCCGTTCGGCGACACCGACTCCTAGGCCCGCTGGGTGAACCACGATCCGGTCTCGTCGTCGCGGTAGACGACGGCGTTCTCGCCCGTCTCGAGGACCACGTCGAAGTAGCGGCGGTCCACGGGCTCGTCCGTCCACCAGCGGTCGACGACCCGCCACTCTTCGCGGACGACTGCCACCTCCTGGCGGTTGACCCGCCGCGGCGTACCGTTCGCCTGCGCCTCGACGAGCGCAGGCCGCGGTGCGTTCAGTCGTCGCGCGGTACGAGCAGCGCGCGTGCTTCCGGTATGCGCGACCAGGGTGCGACCTCCACCACCGTCGAAACCCCGCCTGCGCCGACTGCGGCCCGCACCTGGCGCAGGCCCTCACGGAGCCTTCCCTTTACCACCTCCCCTTCTGCCGCGACGAGCTCGAGCTGCTCGCCCGTGTAGTCGGCGAGCTCGCTGACCTCGAGCCGGAGCTTGAGCGCGGGCGCGGGTAGCTCCGCGAGCTTCGACGAGAGCGCCGACCTCAGACGGACGGGATCGGCCGTCGGTTCCCGGAGCGTCACCGTCCGCCGCCACGAGGCGCCGCCGACGAGCCTCGCCCACACCGCGACCTTCCGCGGCGGCCTGCCCGTGCGCTCCGGGCGGGCGAGCAGGCGGTCGATGAGCACGGCGAGCCCGCGACGGAGCGTCAGGTCGTTTCCGACCGCCTCCGGGAACTCGAGCGTCTCGTGCAGGGCCGTCACCGGCCGTCTCGGCGCGACCCGTCCGTCCTTGTCCGCCCTCGCCAGGCTCCAGGCGCGCCGGCCGACCGGCCCCCACCTCTCGGCCACGGCGCCGCCCGGAAGCCCGGCAAGCTGTCCGATCGTTCGCACCCCGAGCTCCTCCAGCTCCTCGTAGCGCTCCCGTTCGAGCGGGAGCAGCGAGAGCGGCAGCGGTGCCAGGAAGGAGCGCGTGTGGTCGTCGGAGACGATCAGCGCCTGGCCGGGCCGCGCGACGTTCGCCGCCGCGAGCGCTGCGAATCGCCGCTCAGCCGCGCCCGCCCGCGGGTCCCAGATCGTTCCCACCGCTGCCAGCGACCGCTTCAGCGCCGGCTCGAGACCGCCGTAGAGCCGCTCGACGCCCTTCGTCTCGAAGTAAACCGTCCCCGCCTCGACCGGCTCGACGGCGAAGCCCGCGTCCTCGAGCCGCCGCAGGATCTCCTCCCACGCCTGCTCGGCCGTCGCCGGATCCTGGTCCACCAGCTCGAGCTCCGGGCACATGGCCAGCGCCTCGCCGAGCCGCATCCCCGGCCGAACCCCCTTCGCCTGGGCTGCGCCCGTCACGGAGCCGACGAGCGGCACCGTTCCCGGCGGCGGTGCGAGCGCAGCAGGCCTCGTCTGCAGCCCCGGTCGAAGGCGGAGCGCCGCCCGCAGATCGAAGGCCGGAATGACGACTGCGGCGATCACGGGAACGTATGTTCTACACGAACACACGTTCTCCTGTCAAGGTGGCCCTTTCAGCCATCATCCGAGGCGATGGCGCGCGTCGCGGTGCTCGGGCTCGGGGCGATGGGCAGTCGCATCGCGACCCGTCTCCTCGACGCCGGCCACGAGCTCGTCGTCTGGAACAGGACCTCCGAACGGGCGGGGCCGCTGGTCGCCCGCGGCGCCGAAGCCGCTCCGACGCCGGCCGCCGCCGGCGGCGCCGCCGAGCTCGTGCTCACGATGCTGGCCGATCCCGACGCGCTCTTCGCGGTCGTCACGGGAGAGAACGGCCTTGCCGCAGGCGTCCAGGAGGGATCCCTCGTCGCGGAGATGTCGACCGTCGGCCCGGCGGCCGTGCGGCGCCTCCGAGAGCTGCTGCCGGCCGGCGTCGAGGTCGTCGACGCACCGGTGCTCGGGAGCCGCGACGAGGCCGCAGGCGGGACGCTCTTCGTCTTCGTCGGCGGCACCGACGAGGCATTCGGCAGGGTTGCGCCGGTCCTCGAGGCGCTCGGGACGGTTCGGCACGTCGGGCCGTTCGGAAGCGGCGCCGCCGCCAAGCTGGTCGCCAACTCGACGCTCTTCGGCACCGTCGCCGTCCTGGGCGAGGCGCTCGCACTCGCCGACGCGCTCGGGCTCTCGCGCGAGATCGCGTTCGAGGTGCTCGCGGCGACGCCGGTCGGGGCTCAGGCGGAACGGCGCCGTGCGGCGATCGAGCGCGCCGCCTATCCCCCGCGCTTCCCGCTCTCACTCGCGCGCAAGGACGCCGACCTGGTCGTCGACGCGGCCGCATCGGCGGACGTCGACCTGAGGCTCGCATCCGCCGCCCGCACGTGGCTCGCCGAAGCGGAGGCCGACGATCCCGATCGCGACTACACCGCGATGCTGGACCGCATCCTCCGCCCGAAGAGCTAGCTCGACCCGCTCACGCCACGATCTCCGCCGCCGCGCCGACGAGGCGTGCGTAGCGAGGCACCGTCTCGAGGAGGTCCACCTGCGCGCAGTACGCGATGTCGGCCTCCAGGCCGGGCGGGCCGTACGTGCGCGCGTTCAGTCCGTCGAGCGCCGAGGGCCACGCGGCGGCGACCGTCTGCGCGGCGATCGCTGCATCGGTGGGCTCACCGTCGAGAGCGGCGACGATCCGGCCCGCGCAGTACGCGTCGTCCAACGCGAACGCACCCTTGAAGCCGGAGCAGAGAATCACGACGTCGCCGCCTGCGTCGCGCGCGGCACGTGCGACCGCAGAGAGATTGAGGAGCGAGCCGAGCAGCACGAGCTCGCAGCGCTCCGCAGCGGTGAGGATCGCGCGCGTGCCGTTCGTCGTGGTCAGGATCAGTGTCCGCGCTCGGGCGCCTTCGGCGAACTCGCGCGGCGACGCCCCCACATCGAAGCCGGCGACGACGACGCCTTCCCGCTCGCCTCCGACGACCGCTTCGTCGCCCAGCTCGGCGCGCAGTGCGCGAGCCTCGTCGATCTCCGCGCAGCAGAGGACGCGCTCGTATCCGGCGGCGAGTGCCTGCGGGATCGACGACGTGGCACGAACGACGTCCACGACGATCCCGACACGCGCCGATCCTTCCTCGGCCGGTGTGAAGGCGACGTGGACGCGCACCGGGATACGCTAGCCGCGTGTCGACAGTCGACGCACCGCGCTACTGCTACCGCCATCCGGACCGGGAGACCGGCCTCTCGTGCTCCGAGTGCGGGCGTCCCATCTGCTACGAGTGCATGACCCCTGCGCCGGTCGGCCTGCGCTGCCCGGAGCACTCGGGGCGGGCGCAGGGCGTCCAGCGCGTGACGCGGTCGGCTCAGCGCGCCGTCACGGGCGTCGGCTCGCGGCGCGTCAACGCGGTGACGATGGCGCTGATCGGGATCAACGTCGCCGTGTACCTCGCGGAGCTCGCCGGTGGCGGCAGCGTGAACGGGACGGGCAACTGGATCTTCGATCACGGCGCGCTCTTCGGGCCGCTCGTGGCGCGGGGTGACTGGTGGCGCCTGCTGACGGCGGCGTTCCTGCACTACGGCCCGATCCACCTCGCGCTCAACATGTACTCCCTCTTCTATGCGGGCACCTTGCTGGAGCACGTCATCGGACGCTGGCGGTTCGCGCTCCTCTATCTCGCCGCCGGCATCGCCGGCTCGGCGGGCGCGATCCTTTGGAACCCGCTGTCGGTTACCGTCGGTGCGTCCGGCGCGATCTTCGGCATCCTCGGCGCGCTGTTCGTGCTCGAGCGCAAACGGCATATCGCCACCGGCGGCCAGGTTGCCGGCCTGATCGTGATCAACCTGATCTTCACCTTCACGCTCTCGAGCTTCATCTCCGTCGGCGGCCACGTCGGCGGTCTGATCGCCGGCATTGCACTGATGTGGGTGCTGCTCGAATTCCGGCGCTCGGCTGCGCTCAGCGTCGCGGCCGGCGCAGCGGTCGTCGCACTGAGCGTCGTGATCGCGTACGCGAAGACGCGCGGCTACCGCTAGCCGCCGGCCGCGACATATGCGGCGGCACCCGCTGCCGTCAACGCAGCCTGCGCGGCCGCAAGCCGTGCGAGCGGCACCCGGAACGGCGAGCACGAGACGTAGTCGAGGCCGAGCGTCTCGCAGAACGCGATCGAGTGCGGCTCTCCTCCATGCTCGCCGCAGATGCCGAGCTTGATCCCCGGTTTCGTCGCGCGTCCGCGCTCGACGGCGAGGCGCATCAGGTCGCCCACGCCCGACGTGTCGAGGATCTCGAACGGATTCTGTCGCAGCACGTCGTCCTTCAGGTATCGCGTGAGGAACTTTCCTTCCGCATCGTCGCGCGAGAACGCGAGTGCCGTCTGCGTGAGGTCGTTCGTCCCGAAGGAGAAGAAGTCCGCGTGCTCGGCGATCTCGTCGGCGCGCACGGCCGCGCGCGGCACCTCGATCATCGTGCCCACCAGGTGAGCGAGATCGGGTGCCTCCTCGGCCCAGACCTCCTCGGTGAGTGCCCGCAGCCGCCTGAGCTCCTCGGCGAAGCCGACGAGTGGATGCATGACCTCGACGAGCGGCGTCGAGCCTGAGCGCTCGTGGACGGCACGCGCCGCCCGCGCGATCGCGCGGATCTGCATCTCGTAGATCTCCGGGTACAACAACCCGAGCCGGCAGCCGCGCGTGCCGAGCATCGGATTCTGCTCGTGCAGGGCCCGAATTCGTGCGCGCATCCGGTCGCCGGACGCCTGCTCCTCCGACGGCAGGAACTCGTGCAACGGCGGGTCGAGCAGGCGGATCGTGACCGGCAGCCCGGCCATCGCCTCGAAGATCCCCTCGAAATCGGACTGCTGGAACGGCAGCAGCCGATCGAGCGCTGCGCGACGGCCTTGCTCGTCGGCCGCGAGGATCATCTCCTGCATCACCGGGAGCCGCTCGTCCCCGAAGAACATGTGCTCGGTCCGGCAGAGGCCGATCCCCTGCGCGCCGAACTCCCGCGCCCGGGCGGCATCTTCGGGTGTGTCGGCGTTCGCGCGCACGCCGAGCCGCCGCGCCTCGTCGGCCCAGCCGAGGATGGTCTCGAAGTCCTCGTTCAACTGGGGCGGCACCAGCGGCACATCGCCGACGTAGACGTTCCCGGTACCGCCGTCGATCGTGATCACGTCGCCCTCGTGCAGCGTCCTGCCGGCGAGCGTCGCGGTGTGCGCCGCCGCGTCGAGCCCGAGCTCCTCGCAGCCGGCGACGCACGGCTTCCCCATACCGCGCGCCACGACCGCCGCGTGCGACGTCATGCCCCCGTGCACCGTCAGGATCCCCTGTGCGGCGATCATCCCGTGGATGTCGTCCGGGGTCGTCTCCCAGCGGACGAGCAGTACCGGCCCGTTCTTCGCGCGCTCGACAGCCGTGTCCGCGTCGAAGACGATGCCGCCGCTCGCCGCCCCGGGCGAGGCGTTGAGGCCTTTCGCGGCGACCTCCAGCGAGGCGTTCGGGTCGATCATCGGGTGAAGCAGCTGGTCGAGCTGTCGCGGGTCGATCCGCCCGATCGCCTCCTGACGTGAGATCAACCCCTCGTCGACCATCGAGACCGCGGCCTTCAACGCCGCGGCGGCCGTCCGTTTCGCCGACCGCGTCTGCAGCAGGTACAGCTGCCCGTCCTCGACGGTGAACTCGATGTCCTGCATGTCGCGGTAGTGCTCCTCGAGCCGTCTCATCGTGTCGACCAGCTGGTCGAACGCCTCCGGTAGCGAGTCGCGCATCGTCTCGAGCGGCTGCGGCGTGCGAATGCCGGCCACGACGTCCTCGCCCTGGGCGTTCGCGAGGAACTCTCCGTACAGACCCTGTTCACCGGTCGACGGGTTGCGCGTGAACGCGACGCCGGTACCCGACGTGTCGCCCTTGTTCCCGAACACCATCTGGACGACGTTCACGGCGGTGCCGATGTCGTCGGCGATGTCGTTCGCGCGCCGGTAGACGCGCGCCCGCGGGTTCTCCCACGACCCGAAGACGGCCCGCACCGCCCGCAGCAGCTGCTCGCGCGCGTCGGCGGGGAAATCGTCGCCGATCTCGCGCCTGTAGATCTCCTTGTACGTCGTGACGAGCGCGTGCAGGTCGTCCGCCGACGCGTCGGCGTCGGGATGCCGGAATGCGTGTCCGTCGATCCCGTCGACGACCTCGCCGAACATCTGCACGAGCCGACGGTAGGAGTCGTAGGCGAAGCGCGGGTTCCCGGTGCGCGCGGCAAGCCCGTCGGCGGCGGCGTCGTTCAGGCCGAGGTTGAGGATCGTGTCCATCATCCCCGGCATCGAGACCGCGGCGCCCGAGCGCACCGAGACGAGCAACGGGTCGGCCGGGTCACCGAAGCGCTTGCCCGAACGCTCCTCCAGACGCCGGACGTGCTCGTCGAGCTCGTCCGTCAACCCGGCCGGCAGGTCGCCCTCCCGCATGAACGCCCGGCACGCGTCCGTCGTGATCGTGAAGCCGGCCGGCACCGGCACCCCGAGCTGCGTCATCTCGGCGAGGCCGATCCCCTTCCCGCCGAGGAGCTCGCGGCCGCCGTCGGACGGCTCGTCGAAGTCGAAGACGTAGGCGGTGCTCACGAGGCGCGCATCTTTCCATTCCTGCGCCGCCGGGCGCGGAACTCGGCCGCCCACGCGAGCGCCCGCAACCCGAACCAGAAGGGGGTGAACAGCCCGTAGAAGAGGACGAGCGCCGCGGCGAGCGCCGTGTACCAGACGCCCCAGCGCCACAGCGGCACCGGCGGCTTCGGCTTCACGCGGTCGCCTCGGCCCGGCGGCGCTCCACGAGCTCGATGATCCGGTGCGAGATCTCCTCGATCGACAGCTCGCTGACCTCCAGCACCGGGCAGCCGAGGCGCCGCTGCACCTGAGTCGCATAGTCGAGCTCGTCGTAGATCTCCGCTAGATCGGCGTAGCGCAGGTCCGCCTGCAGCCAGCGCAGCCGCTCGCCCCGAATCTCGGCGAGGCGGGCGGCGTCGATCGTCAGGCCGACGATCTTCCAGCGCTCGAGCCGGAACAGCTCGGCCGGCGGCTCGATGCCCTTCACGAGCGGGACGTTCGCCGCCTTGTAGCCGAGGTAGCCGAGGTAGATCGACAGGGGCGTCTTCGACGTGCGCGATACGCCGACGAGGACCACGTCGGCCTCGTGGAGGCCGGCCCCCACACCGTCGTCGTGCTTGACGGCGAACTCGATCGCGGACATGCGGCGGAAGTACGCGTCGTTCAGCGGCGGCCGCGCCCGCGGCTTCATCCGCGCCGCTTGGCCCGAGACGGTCGCCACCGCCTCGATCGGATGGCCGAGCAGGTCGCAGTAATGGAGCCGAGCGCGCCGGCAGAGCAGCCGCATCTGCTCGCGGAGCTCCGGCTCGACGAGCGTGTAGACGACGACCGCGGGCCGGCCCTTCATACGATCCACGGCCAGCTGCAGGTCGGCGACGGTCTCGACGCGGGGATGCCGGATCTCGGTGAACTCCTGCTCCGGGAACTGCGCCTCGAGCGCCTGCACGAGCCGGGCGGCCGTCTCCCCGGTCGCGTCCGAGACGACGTGCAATTCGACGGCCGGTCTTCCCATCGGCGGGACTCTAGGGGTCTGCCCGGAAGGGCGGCGCGGTGCATGACCTGCGGCACGCGCCACGAGACGAGGACGCAGGAAGTCCCGATATGCGGGCATATCGGGACGACCGAGGACGGTGTGTCGGGGCGCGGGACGCACGTCAGGCGCCCCGTTCTCCCTTCCGGGCAGACCCCCACGGCCGCACTCGGTAGTTTCCGGAGCCATGGCCGAGGTCACCATCGAGAAGGTCGCGGCGCTCTGCCGGCGCCGCGCGTTCGTCTTCCCCTCCTCCGACATCTACGGCGGGCTCGGCTCGGCCTACGACTACGGCCACTACGGGGTCCTCCTGCGGCAGAACATCAAGAACGAGTGGCTACGCGCGCTCACGCAGGAGCGGGAGGACGTGGTGGCGCTGGACTCGGCGATCATCCTCAACCCGCAGGTGTGGGCGGCCTCCGGTCACATCGGCGGCTTCTCCGACCCGATGGTCGACTGCCGGACGTGCAAGCTGCGCTTCCGAGCCGACGATCTCGAGCACGCGAGCTGCGGCCGCAGGCCGTCGAAGCATCCGGGCGAGACGCCCGACTGCGACCTGACCGAGGCGCGGGAGTTCAACCTGATGTTCGAGACGTTCGTCGGGCCGCTGCGCGACACGCAGTCCGTCGCGTACCTCCGCCCGGAGACGGCACAGGGCATCTTCGTCAACTTCAAGAACGTCGTCTCGTCGATGCGCGTGAAGCCGCCGTTCGGCATCGCGCAGATCGGCAAGAGCTTCCGGAACGAGATCACGCCGGGCAACTTCATCTTCCGCCTGCGCGAGTTCGAGCAGATGGAGATGGAGTTCTTCGTCCCGCCCTCGGAAGCTCAGCAGTGGCACGCGTACTGGATCGACGAGCGGCTCCGCTGGTTCACGTCGCTCGGGCTGCGCGAGTCGAACCTGCGCATCCGCGAGCACGGCCCGGACGAGCTGTCGCACTACTCGAGCGCGACGAGCGACATCGAGTACCTCTACCCCATCGGCTGGCTCGAGCTCGAGGGAGTCGCAAACCGCGGCGACTACGACCTCCGGCAGCACGCGGAGCATTCGGGCACCGCGCTCGAGTGGGTCGGCCACGACGAACGCTACGTCCCGCACGTGATCGAGCCGGCAGTCGGCGTCGACCGGTCGATGCTCGCGTTCCTCTGTGACGCCTACCACGAGGAAGAGGTCGCCGGGCGACCGAGGACCGTGCTGCGCCTCCATCCCCGCATCGCGCCGGTGAAGGCAGCCGTCCTGCCGCTGATCGGTAAAGACACCGCGATGGTCGAGCACGCGCGGGCGCTGTACGAGGACCTGCGGCGCGTGATGACAGCCGAGTACGACGACTCCGCCGCGATCGGCAAGCGCTACCGGCGCCAGGACGAGATCGGGACGCCGTGGGGGCTGACGATCGACGAGCAGACCCTCCAGGACGGCACGGTGACCCTGCGCGACCGCGACACGCTCGAGCAGGAGCGGATCCCCGTCGCCGGCGCGCGCGACCTGCTGCTCGAGCGATTGCAGCAGCCCTGGTCGCCGGCGCCGCACGAGTAGCGCCGTGCCCTGGCACGAGCTGACGATCGACTCCGACGCGCTGCGCGGCAACCCGCTCGGCGACCCGGCAACGCGGCCGCTGTTCGTCTGGGCGCCGGCGGACGACTCGCGCCGTTACCCGACCGTGTACGTCCTCCACGCGCACATGCGCGCGGCGCGCTGGTGGTTCAACGTCGAACCGTTCGTCCGCTCGTATCCCGAGGAGATCGATGCCCTCGCTCCAGACGCGGTCGTGGTGCTCGTCGACGGGTGGACGTCGGTCGGGGGGTCGCAGTGGATCGACTCGGGCGGGATCGGCCGCTACGGCACCTATCTGCGCGACGAGGTGGTGCCGTTCGTCGACGAGCGCTTCCCGACCAACGGCATGCGGGCGCTGCAGGGGAAGTCGTCGGGCGGCTACGGCGCGATCGTGAACGCGCTCGCCCGGCCCGACCTCTTCGCGGCGGTCGCCGCACACGCCGCCGGCCCGGCGCTCTTCGACGTCACGCTTCCCCCGGACTTCGCCGTCGCGGCGCGCGCGCTCCGCGGTCGGTCACTTCCCGAATGGTGGGCGTCGAACTTCGCGGGCCTCGAGTCGCACGAGGACGCGGTGCTCACCGAGGTCTGGTCGTCCGCGCTCGCGTTCGCCGAGGGAGAGGTGCCGTTCGACCTCGAGACCGGCGAGCTTCGCCGCAACGCCTGGGAGGGCTGGCTCCGCCGCGACCCGGTCCGTCTCGTGGCCGAGAGCCAGGATGCCGCCCGCGCCCTGCGCGGCCTCTGGCTCGACGCCGGCGACCGCGACTCGTACTTCCTCGACCTCGCGGCGATCGCTCTCCGGCGAGCGTTCAGCGGCGCCGGCCTGGCCGAGGAGCGCATCCGTTTCGAGCTGTTCCCCGGCAGCCACCGGGGTCTCGGCCCGCGCTACCCGCTGTCGCTCGCGTGGCTGGTCGAGCGGCTCGCTTGATCCGGGCGCCGCTCCATCAACCGCTCACCCGGCGGGCCGAAGCCGAGCTTGCGGTAGAGGTCGTGCGCGTCCTTCGTGTGCAG
>Ga0070731_10004782_pt1 | contig 11450 bp, 11 predicted proteins | sample Coa_R1_2_FD_66448 | JGI IMG/M metagenome (GOLD analysis project Ga0070731, IMG submission 66448) | Surface soil microbial communities from Centralia Pennsylvania, which are recovering from an underground coalmine fire - Coalmine... | ecosystem: Environmental > Terrestrial > Soil > Unclassified ... | reverse complement strand
TGGCCGCGCGTTTCGCCGCCGCAGTCCCGCCGGTTTACGACCGTCTCGAACTGGTGGGGCCACGAATGGGTAACAGACGATGAAGGCGTGCACGACAACAACAAGCGCAGCGCGTTTCTCGAATTCGTGGAGCTGCCGCAGCGCACGCGCGTACCGCTCGAACTTGCGCTGCTGCTCGATTCGCGCGACCGCTCCGACGTCGAAGAAGGCGAGCTGCTAAAAAGTAAAGGCTGGCGCGTGCGCCAGGCGCACGACGTTGCGGGGACGCCGTTGGATTACCAGTCGTACATCCAGGGGTCTCGCGGCGAGTTCAGCTGCGCGAAGTGGTCGTGCATGAAGTTTCAAAACGCCTGGATCAGCGACCGCACGCTCTGCTATCTCGCGACGGGACGGCCCGCGGTCGTGCAAGATACCGGACCGAGCGCGATCTTCTCCGGCGGACGCGGCCTGCTGCGCTTTTCGACGATTGCGCAAGCAGCTGCTGCGCTCGACGAAGTTGATGGCCATTACAGCACCCACGCGCGCGCCGCGCGCGAGCTTGCCGAACTCTTCGATGCGCGCGGCGTCGCGGCGGCGATCCTGAGCTACGCCGGCACGCCGGCGATGGCGGCACAGGGATGAACGATCGGACCATCGATCCGAAGGTCTTCGGTCGCGTCGTTGCGTTCGCGCGTCCCTACTGGCTGAAAATCGGGGGCGCTTTCCTGCTCGGCATGGCGGCTGCGCCGCTGACGCTGCTGACGCCGCTTCCGCTTAAGATCGCCGTCGACAATGTGATCGGTTCGAAACCGCTGCCCGGTTTTCTGCATTTCCTCGGCACGAATCCGTACGCGGTGCTGGCCGCCGTTGCGCTGCTCTTAGTGCTCTTTACGTTTCTGCTCTACGCGCAGGGAATGGCGGTCTGGCTTCTATCGACGTATCTCGGCGAACGGCTGGTGCTCGACTTTCGCGCGGCGCTCTTTCGCCACGCCCAGCGCTTGTCGCTTGCCTATCACGACCGCACGGGAACGATGGACTCGGTCTTTCGCATTCAATACGACGCCGAATGCCTGCAACACGTGCTGATCGACGGGATTATTCCGCTCGTCAGCGCGCTCTTGACCGCAGTCGCCGTCGTCGCCGTCACCGCCTGGCTCAATTGGCAACTCGCGCTCGTCTCGCTCGTCATCTGTCCGATTCTCTACGTTTTGACGACGCGCTTCGGCCGGCGGCTTCGGGGTCGCTGGTACGACGTCAAAGATATCGAGAGCTCTGCGATGTCAGTGGTGCAAGAGGCGCTCTCAGCTGGACGAATCGTCAAAGCCTTCGGTCAAGAGGAGCACGAGCAGCGCCGCTTCTTGCACCGCGCGAGCCGCCGGCTCAAGGGTCAGCTCGACATCGCGTGGCTACAATCGAAGTTCGACCTCGCGATCGGCGTGACCGTGGCCGCGGGCACCGCAGCGGTGCTGCTGCTCGGCGTCATCCAGGTCAAGGCGGGGCATCTCTCGACCGGCGAGCTGCTGATGGTGCTCGCGTATCAAGCGCAAGTCTATCTCCCGTTGCGAACGATCAGCAAGAAGGTTGCGGATCTGCAAGGCGGCCTCGCGAGCGCGGGCCGTGCCTTCACGCTGCTCGACGAAGTGCCGGAAGTCACCGAGAGGCCGCACGCCAAACGGCTGGAACGCGCACAAGGCAGCTTCGTCTTCGATAACGTCTCGTTTGCTTACGAGCGCGGCGCCGACGTGCTGCGCGGCGTTACGCTCGGCGTTCGTGCCGGCAGCCGCGTCGGCATCCAAGGAAAGACCGGGGCCGGCAAGACGACCTTCGTCAGTCTGCTGACGCGCTTTTACGATCCGACGAGCGGCGCGATATTGCTCGACGGCATCGACGTGCGCGATTACAAGCTTGCCGATCTGCGCAATCAGTTCGCGATGGTTCTACAAGAAACGATGCTCTTATCGACCACGATTCGCGAGAACATCGCCTACGGCAGACCCGACGCGACCGACGACGAGATCGTAGAAGCGGCGCGGCGCGCGAACGCACACGACTTCATCGCGGCGTTGCCCAACGGCTATCTCACGGACGTAGGCGAACGCGGCATGCTGCTCTCCGGCGGCGAGCGCCAGCGCATCTCGATTGCGCGAGCTTTCTTGAAGGACGCGCCGGTGCTTTTGCTCGACGAGCCGACCAGCGCGCTCGACGCAGCAACCGAAACCGCGATCGTCGACGCGATGGAGCGCTTGATGCAGCAGCGCACGGTCTTCATGATCGCGCACCGTACGACGACTCTCTCGCGGTGCGACGTTCGCCTCGAGCTCGACGACGGAAAACTCCGGGAGATGCAGAGCGTTGCGTAAGCCTCGCATCGTCGTCGCGGGTTTCGTCGGTCTTTTTCCATTCGGCGGCGTGGTCTGGGATTACGTGCAGTACGTTGCCGGCTTCGCCAAGCTCGGCTGTGACGTCGTGTACCTCGAAGATACGGGCGCTTGGCCCGTCTATCAAAACGAGATCGATGCTTCGCACAACGTGGCGCACGTTGCCACGGCGATGGAGCACTTTGGATTTGCGGATCGCTGGGCCTACCGCGACGCAGTCACCGGCGAATGTTTCGGGATGTCGCAGATAGCGCTGCGCGAGTTCTGCCGCTCTGCAGACATCTTTCTCAATTTGTCTTGCTCGGCAATGCTGCGCGACGAGTATGCAGCGATCGAGGTGCGTGCGCTGGTCGATACCGATCCGATGTTCACCCAGATCCAGTACCTGCGCGGCGAGTCGCTCGATGGCGGCCCGACCGGCATGCGCGAGCTAATCGAGAATCACACGCACCATTTCACTTTTGGTGAGGGGGTGGGCAGGCACGGCTGCCGCATTCCGACGCTCGGAATGCAATGGCAGCCGACACGCCAACCGATCGTGCTCGACTTTTGGCCGGTGAGCGACCCCCCCAACGGTTCGTCGTGCTACTCGACGGTGATGAACTGGCGCGTCTTCGACGACGTCATGTTCGACGGCGAACGCTGGGGTCAGAAGGACGTTGAATTCATGCGTTTCTTGGGGTTGCCGGGCCTTGTGCCGGAGATTCCGCTCGGCGTCGCGGTAAGCCTGACGCCGGAATCGCGATTCCCGGCGACCGCCGCACGTTTGGCGGGATGGGCGGTGCTCGATCCTGCGGTATGCGCCCACGACGCGCGAACCTATCGAGACTTTATCGTCGACTCGCGCGGCGAGTTTTCGGTCGCAAAGCAAACGTATGTGAAAGCGAACACCGGCTGGTTTTCGTGCCGCTCCGGCTGCTATCTCGCTGCAGGACGCCCGGTGGTCACGCAGGACACCGCGTGGTCGCAGCTGTTGCCGACCGGCCGCGGCTTGCTTGCGTTTCACGACGAAGCGACGGCGATCGATGCTTTGCGCGGAGTCGAGTCGGAGCCGCAGCGCCACTCGCGCGCGGCGCACGAGATCGCGCGCGAATATTTCGACAGTGAGCTCGTACTGAGCGAGCTGCTTTCGCGGATGGGCTGGTAGCGGCGGTGCGAATCATCGTGTTGGGCTACATCGTGCGCGGTCCGCTCGCCGGACATGCCTGGCACCATCTTCAGTACGTGGTCGGCCTGCGGCGGCTCGGGCACGACGTCTACTTTCTCGAGGACAGCGATGACTTCGCATCCTGTTACGATCCCACCACCCATGAGATGAGCTCGGAACCGCGCTACGGCCTGCGCTTCGCGGATATGGTTTTTTCGCGCGCGGGACTCCGCGATCGTTGGGCCTACTACGACGCACACTCGGGGACGTGGTACGGGCCGGCCGGTGCGAAAGCCATCGATCTCTGCCGCGGCGCCGATGTCTGCTTGAACGTCTCGGGCGTCAATCCGCTGCGCGAATGGCTGACGAAGATTCCGCGCCGCATTCTTGTAGACACTGACCCCGCGTTCACGCAGCTGCGCCATCTCACCGATCCGCGCGCGATGGAATCGGCGCTGCGGCACAATGCGTTCATGACGTTTGGTGAAAACTTCGGCCGCTCCGGCTGCACTATTCCCGACGACGGCTTGCCGTGGCAGCCGACGCGCCAGCCCATTGTCCTCGATGCGTGGCCCGTCACGCCGGGACCGCACGACGGAAACTTCTCCACCATGATGCAGTGGCAGAGCTATCCGGATGTGACGTTCGAGGGAAGCACGTATGGGATGAAGTCGATGTCGTTTCCAGAGTACTTCGATATTCCGTCGAAAGTCGAGGCGCGCTTGGAGGTCGCCGTCGGAGGCGCATCCGCGCCGCGCGAAGCCTTGCGGGCTGCCGGGTGGGTCGTGCGCGATCCGCTGCGCCCATCCCGCGATCCGTGGGTCTATCAAAAGTTCATGCGCGAATCCAAGGCCGAATTCAGCGTCGCGAAGCACGGCTACGTAAGGACTGACAGCGGCTGGTTCAGCGACCGGAGCGCCGAGTATCTTGCGAGCGGCCGCCCAGTCATCGTGCAGGAGACGGGATTCTCGCAATGGCTCGAGGTGCACCGCGGGGTCGTCGCATTTCGATCGCCGGATGAAGCGGTTGCGGCGATTGATAGAGTCGTTCGTGATTACGATGCCCACTGTCGGGCCGCACGCATCGTCGCGGAAGCGTACTTCGACGCCAGGCTGGTTCTGACGTCGCTGCTCGACCGGGCATCGCGCACCGTTCACGCGGCGTGATGACGCCGGGAACCATTCTCGTAACGGGCGGCGCCGGTTATGTTGGCTCGCATTTCGTTGCGCGGCTCGAAGACGACGGAGCACGCTACGTCGTGCTCGACAACCTCTCGCGAGGCTGCACGAGCTTCGTGCCCGCCGGGCGCCTCGTCGTCGGGGAGATTGCGGACGAGATGCACGTGGAGCGCCTCTGCCGCGATGAATGCGTCGACGTCGTCGTGCACTTTGCGGCGTACGCGTACGTCGGCGAATCCGTCGCTCATCCGCAACGCTATTACGAAAACAACGTCGCCCGTACGGTCGCGCTGCTGCGCGGACTGCGCCGCGCGGGCGTCGCCAAAATCGTTTTCTCTTCGTCGTGCGCGACCTACGGCGAACCACCATCCGGCATCGCGATCGCCGAAACGACGCTGCAGCAGCCGGTGAATCCGTACGGCCGCAGCAAGCTGATGGTAGAACAAATCCTCGCCGATTACGAGACCGCCTACGGCCTGCGCTCGGTCTCGCTGCGCTACTTCAATGCTGCAGGCGCAAGCGAGCGCCATGCGCTCTTCGAGCAGCACGATCCCGAAACGCATCTCATTCCGCTCGCGATCGACGCCGCGTTGGGGACGCGCACGCTGGACGTCTACGGTCGCGATTATCCGACGCCCGACGGAACGTGCGTGCGCGACTACATCCATGTTGACGATCTCGCGGAGGCGCACGTCCGCGCCGTCGATCGGCTTCGCCGCGGCGGCGATCCGCTGCGCGCCAACCTCGGGATCGGTCGCGGAGCCTCGGTCTTAGAAGTCATTGCCGCGGTCGAATCCGCCACGGGAGCGCCGGTCCGGTATCGCTTCAGCGACCGGCGCCCCGGCGATCCTCCGGCGCTCGTAGCGGATCCGGGGCTTGCGCAGCGCGAGCTGGCGTGGGAGCCGCGCTATCGGGACCTCGGGGAAGTCGTTCGAACGGCGATGCTGGGATATCGTCGCGCCCATGGCTAGCCGCGCCGTCTGCGTTATCGGCATGCACCGCAGCGGCACCAGTGCGGTCGCCCGCGGCGTCAACGCGCTCTGCGTTGATCTCGGGAATAACTTCTTCGATCTGCAGGCCGACAATCCGACCGGTTATTGGGAAGACAAGACGATCGTCGGCATAAATCAACAGATGCTCGAAGAGCTGAACCTGAAGTGGGACGACACTACGCCCATTGCATCCGAGCGCTTCATGCATCACCGCATTCGTTTGCTCCGGCTCAAAGCGGTGCGCTACTTGAACGAAAATTTCATGTCGCGGCCGCTGTGGGGCTTTAAGGATCCGCGAACGATCCGGCTTCTGCCGTTCTGGGTGGCGGCGCTGCGCGACTGTTCGGCCGAAGTCGCTTACGTCGTTGCCATCCGCCATCCTCGCAGCGTGGCTGCATCGCTCTTTCGCAGGCAAGAGATCACATCCGCGAAGGCCGACCGTTTATGGCTGGCGCACAACGTCCCGTTTCTGCACGAGCTTCGCGACGAGCCGCTGGTCGTCGTGGATTACGATCTGTTGATGCGCGAGCCGCGCGCGCAGCTCGAACGCATCGCCCGCAGCCTCGGGCTGCGGTTGGACGGTGCCGGCGCGAGGGAGATGGAGCGATTCGCCTCCGACTTTCTCGACGAGCGGCTGCGCCACACGACCTTTGCCATCGACGATTTCGATGCGGCCACCGCCGCCGGCCGCTTGACCCACCAGGCATACGTCATGCTTTACGAGCTGGCGGCGGATCGGCGCGAACCCGATGCCCGCTTCTGGGCGCAGTGGAAAGCGTTGCAGCAGCGCTTAGACGAGGCGAAAGTACTCGATGGTGCGCCGTAATCCGTCGGTGCACGCGATCTTCGGCTCCCAGCCCAGCAGCGCGCGCGCGACGCCGATATCGGGCTTACGGCGGGTCGGATCGTCTTCGCGCGACGGGTGGTTCTTTACGTGCAGCGGCACGTCAAGGATCTCGCTGACGATCGAAGCGAGTTGCGCAATCGTATACTCTTCGGGATTGCCGAGATTGACGACGCGGCCGAGCGTCGCGTCGCTCGCTGCGCAGCGCACGATGCCTTCGACGAGATCGTCGACGTAGCAGAAGGATCGCGTCTGCGAACCGTCGCCGTAGATCGTGAGCGGCTCGCGTTGCAGCGCCTGCATGATAAAGGTCGAAACCACGCGCCCATCATTGGGACGCATGCGAGGACCGTAGGTGTTGAAGATCCGAATGATGCGGGCGTCGGCCCCAGCGGAGCGGACGTACGTCATCGTCAATGCTTCGCCGAAGCGTTTCGACTCGTCGTAGCAGGCGCGCGGCCCGACGGGGTTGACGTTTCCCCAATAATCTTCGCGCTGCGGGTGGACGAGCGGATCGCCGTAACTTTCGGAGGTGGAGGCGTAGAGCAACCGGGAGTGCCAACGCTGCGCCGCGTCGAGGCAATGATGCGTTCCGGCGCTGTTCGCCATCATCGTTGCGACCGGGAACGAAAAGTAATCGATCGGGCTCGCCGGCGACGCGAAATGCAAAATGAGATTCGGCGTATTGCCGAGCCGCTCGACTTGGCCGATCAAGCCGTCCCAGGGCGACGCCACGTCGACGCGTACGAATGTAAAGCGCTCGTGATCGCGGGCTCGCGCCAGGTTTGCATCCGCCCCGGTAATGAGGTTATCGACGCCGATTACGGTCGCGCCGTCACTGAGATAGCGATCGACGAGATGCGAGCCGATGAACCCCGCGGCCCCAGTAATAAGAACAACCATCGTCCCGCACTTCAGCGCACGAGAAAAGGTGTCATCTTGCGCGCGCAGGATACATTCGCATCGACATGATGTGCAGATCCGTTACCCGCCGCATATTAAGCGCCATGGTTGCCGGTGGCTTGGTCGCTTGTACGCACTCGGACTACATGCCGAACGTCATTCAGATCAGTCCACGCGGCACGTCGGGTAATCCCGCGCCCGAATCCATCGCGCGCTCCTTCACCCTGACGGCGGTGGAAGACGGCTACACCGGGGGGTTCACGGCGCAGACCGTAGTCGGAACCTGCTGGGTTGTGCAGGCGCCCGTTACGACCGGCGGCGCTTGGACGGTCGTGCCGCAAGGCACCACGTGTGCGAAGCTCGACACCGAGAAGATCCAAGTCAAAGATCAAAAAGGCAACGTCGCCGCCACGTACATACGGTCGACGCGCTAAGCAACGCGGTTTCGCGCCGCCCGGTCTTTGGGCAAACCTTCAGCGTCGTGGATACCTCAGCGCGCTACTGGGACGCGTTCGCCTGCTCGCCTGCAAATGCGGCCGGCGCTCGCCGGGCGGTAGCCGGTTTTGCTTCGGCGTGGCTGGCTGGAACCGATCTTTGGGACCTCGAGCTGGCGCTCGGCGAGGTCTTGTCCAACGTCGTTCAACACGGACGAAGCCATTGGGTCGCGGTGCACTGTTATCGCGACAGCGACCGGCTCGTAACCGACGTCTGGAACTACGGCGACGGTTTCGATCTGCCGCAAAGCTTCGAACGTCCACCCCAGGGTGCGTTACGCGGCTACGGCCACTACCTGATGCATACGCTGCTGGACGAGCTTGAGTTCTTCGACTGCGGCCGGCACATCCGGCTCGTAAAGAGGGTGCCGTAATCCGTTGACCTGAGTCAATGCAAGGTCGACACGGCGGAGGGAAGAGGGCCGCCTGACGTAAGCTTACTCCATGCGTCTTTCTTCATGCACGATCCGCGCGTTCGGCGTTGCGTCCCTGGCCATAATGTTGTCTGCTTGCGGCGCGTCGACGAATGCCACGCCGCAGCTTTCACATCCCGGCTTTTTCAACCCGGCAGCGACCCAAAAAATAAAGCACATCGTCATCGTCGTTCAAGAGAACCGCTCGTTTAACGATCTCTTTTACGGATATCCCGGTGCTAAGACCGCGAAGTACGGCAACGATAGTGCCGGCAAGCGCGTCAAACTCTATCCGATCGGTCTCGAGACGTCATGGGATATCGACCACAGCTCGTCGTCGTTCTTCTCCGCATGCAACGGCACGGGCAGCATCCCCGGCACCGACTGCCGCATGAACGGCTTCGACAAGGAGTACGTCGGCTGCGGTGGCGGCAGCCCGCCGTGCCCGACAAAGTATCCGCAGTACGCGTACGTACCGCACGCAGAAACGAAGCCGTACTTTTCGATCGCCGGCCAATACGTGCTGGCAGACGAAATGTATGCCTCGAACTTCGACGGCAGCAGCTTTATCTCGCATCAGTACATCATCTCCGCGCAGGCCGAATCGGCGGTGAACTATCCGTTTGGCAGTTGGGGTTGTTCCGGCGGCTCCGGCGACGACGTTGAAGAAGTCGGCCCGCAGCGCCAAGTTCCGAACGGCTATGAGGTCGTCTGTTGGGATCCAACGACGCTCGGCGACGAGCTCGACGGCGCGGGCATTTCGTGGGCCTACTACGCGAGCTCGTACGGCAGCGGCGAACCGGGCATCTGGAGCGCGTATCAGGCTATCAAGCACATCTACTACGGTAAAGACTGGAACAAAGACGTCATCAGCCCGCCGTCACAGTTCTTGAAGGACGTCCAAAGTGGAAATCTTCGAACCGTGAGCTGGGTGACGCCGACGTGGGGGAACTCCGATCACGCCGGTTCCGGCTCCAAGACGGGTCCGTCGTGGGTCGCGTCGGTCGTCAATACGATCGGTCAATCACAGTATTGGAAGGACACTGCGATGTTCATCTTCTGGGACGATTACGGCGGTTGGTACGATCGGGAACCGCCGGCCTACGCCGACTACGACGGCTTGGGATTTCGCATTCCGATGCTGATCGTCTCGCCATATGCGAAAAAGGGCTTTATCTCGCACGTGCATTACGAGCACGGCAGCATCCTGAAGTTCGTCGAAGACGAGTTTGGCTTAGGCCGGCTGTCCGCCAGTGACAAGCGCGCAACCTCGCCTGCGCAGGATTGCTTTGACTTCAGCGGTCCGCCGCGCAAGTTCAAAAAGATCCCGTCGACTTTCGACGTCGAGTACTTCTTGCACGAACCCCCGGATCACCACATCCCAGATGCACAATGAGTGTCATCCTGAGGAGCGCTCCTGAGCTTGTCGAAGGGGCGCGTCTCGAAAGGCTAAATCCGAAACATTTGCGCGAATTTTTCGAGCAGCTTCGGATCGCCGGTGATCCTGACGAGGCGCTTCTTGATCGCTTCGGCGGGCGTCACTTCGTGCGCCATCAGTAATCGCATCGCGGGCCCGGTCTCGATGACGAGGTTGGGCCGTTCCACGGGTCCGCGTCCAACCGCGACCGTGCCGTCGCGAACGCGCGCGTGCACTTCGATGGGGCCTATCCGTAGAAGATAGGTCACTTTCGCTTTGCCTGCCGCCTCGGGGCGGAACGTCGTGCGGAGCGCCATCGCAATCGAGTCTTCCGTAATCATCTCGTCCGGGCGCGGATCGCCCAAATGTTGCGCGCCCCAGCGTCCCAATGCCATCACCGGCTCTTCGAGCCCGCGGCCCTCGTCGGTGAGTTCGTAGACGACGCCCTTCGCCGGCCGCTCGAGAAGGCGCCGGCGAAGGAGGCCGCTCTCCTCCAGCTCGTTCAAGCGAGCCGTCAAAATATTGGTCGGAATCCCAGGAAGCCCGCGTTGAATTTCACTGAAGCGTTTCGGCCCGACGAGCAGATCGCGAACGATGAGTAACGCCCAGCGCTCGCCGACGAGCTCGAGCGCGCGGGCGAATCCACAGTACTGCCCGTAACTACGCCGCACCAAGCTTGCCACGAGAGCATTATAGCAACTCAAGAAGAAAATGCCAAGTATTCTTGTTTTTAGCAAGTAAATGTGCTACCTTGTCACCTCAACCCTTTGGTTACGCTCCGGCCGCAGGGCGACGGAGCGAAAAAACCGCGACAGAGAGGACCCTCACGTGCCGAGCATCACTCCCTTCCTCTGGTTCACCGGTCAAGCCGAAGAAGCGGCCAACTACTACGTATCGATTTTCAAGAACTCGAAGATTACCGAGGTCAGCCGCTACGGCGAAGCCGGTCCCGCAACGGCGGGTACGGTGATGACGGTTGACTTCGAGCTCGACGGCCAGCCCTTCATGGCAATCAACGCGCCGTCGGACGATCCTCAACCGCCCGGCGACAATTTCTCGCAAGGCAAGATCGCGCTCTTCGTCAGTTGCAAAACTCAGACCGAGCTCGACGATCTGTGGGAAAAGCTTTCCGAGGGCGGCCAAAAGCTGCCGTGCGGATGGGTCGCCGATCGCTACGGCTTTGCCTGGAATATCGTCCCCGAAGGACTGCGCGACGTCCTCGGCGGCGACGATGAAGAGCGCTCGCAGCGCGCCGTGCGCTCCATGCTTCAAATGAGCAAACTCGACATCGACGAGCTCCGTCGTGTCTACAACGCTTAACGAACTTCAAGAAGAGAGGACAACGTGAAACACCCGGTCATGCATTTTGAGATCATGGGGCACGACGCGCCCAAGCTGCGCAGCTTTTATGCCGACGTCTTCGGCTGGAACGTGGCTGCGCCGATCCCAGGCTCCCCCATTGACTACGCTCTGGTCGAGCCGGTGCCGAACTTCGAGCGAGGCATTAGCGGCGGCATCGGCGAGGCGCCCGAAGGGTACGACGGCCACGTCACGTTCTACGTCGTTGTCGACGACGTTGAAGACGCGTTCGCCAAAGTCGAGGAGCACGGCGGTACGCGCATGATGGGCCCCGACCAAGTTCCGAACGGCCCGGTTATCGGTCTTTTCAAAGATCCGGACGGTCGCACGATCGGCGTGGTTAATC
>Ga0070731_10004781_pt1 | contig 11450 bp, 10 predicted proteins | sample Coa_R1_2_FD_66448 | JGI IMG/M metagenome (GOLD analysis project Ga0070731, IMG submission 66448) | Surface soil microbial communities from Centralia Pennsylvania, which are recovering from an underground coalmine fire - Coalmine... | ecosystem: Environmental > Terrestrial > Soil > Unclassified ... | reverse complement strand
TTCAAGACGCTCGTGACGCAAGTCTTTCCCGACGACGACGAGACGATCGGATCCGACGTGGTATTCGGCGTGACGCCCGGCTTGTCCGGGCACTTCGAGCGCAAGTCCGACGGCTCCTGGAACCTCGCCTATGAATTCGTGATGCAGCCGGGCAAGCGTCGCATCCCCAGGGCTCCGATCCCATGACAGACACGACCTTCGCTCCCGTTGCGCGCCTGGACGGGCGCCATGCATTGATCGCCGGCGGCCTGGGTGCGGTGGGGCGCGCGTGCGCGTTGCGTTTCGCGGATCTCGGGGCGCGCGTTGTCGTGCTGCACCGGCGGCCCGATGGCGAAGCCGCCGACTTCATCCGGTCACTCCCGGGATCGGGACACTTCGCGGTGAACGCCTCGATCACCGATTCCGAGAGCCTCGCGAAGGCGGCGCAGGCCGTGAAGGAAAAGCTGGAGGTCCTGCACATCCTCGTGAACACCGCGGGCTTCACGAAGCCCGTGCCCGCCAATGACCTTGATGCGCTCACGGACGAGCTCATCGATTCCATCTTCGCGGCGAACTGGCGCGGCGTGTTCGCGACGATTCGCGCGTTCCATCCGCTGCTCAAGGCGAGCGGCGACGGCCTCGTCGTGAACGTCTCTTCCATCGCGGCAATCTCGGGGACGGGTAGCAACCTCGCTTACTCCGCCTCGAAGGCGGGGCTCGACGTGCTCGGAAAGGGGCTCGCGCGCGCTTTGGCGCCCGAGGTTCGCGTGCTCACGGTGTCCCCGGGCGTGGTCGATTCCTCGTTCGTGCCGGGGCGCGGGGCCGAGTTCAATACGAAGGCGGCCGCTTCGACGCCGTTGAAGCGCATCGGCACGCCCGACGACGTCGCCGCCGCCATCGAGGCGTGCGCGACGACGCTGCGGTTCGCGACGGGGCAGGTCTTCGTCGTGGACGGAGGCCGCACGCTCTAGGGAAATCCTCATGGCCGAAAAGACGTTCATCACCTGCGCCGTCACGGGCAACATCACGCGCCCCGACCAGACGCCGCACCTTCCGATCACGACCGAGCAGATCGCCAACGAATGCCTCGCCGCGGCGGGCGAGGGTGCAGCGGCTGTGCACATCCACGTACGCGACCCGAAGACGGGGCGTCCCTCGATGGACGTGAACCTCTATCGCGACGTGATGGAGCGCATCCGCAAGCGCGATTCCCAGCTCATCATCAACCTCACGACGGGGCCGGGCGGGCGTTTCGTGCCGAGCGAGGACGATCCCAAGCAATACGCGCCGGGCACGACGCTTCTGCCGCCACTCGAGCGGCTGAAGCACGTGGTGGAGCTCAGGCCCGACGTGTGCTCGCTCGACCTCAATACGATGAACTCAGGCGCCGACGTCGTCATCAACACGCCGGCCAACGTGCGCAAGATGGCGAAGGCGATGAACGATGCGGGCGTGCTTCCGGAGCTCGAGGTGTTCGACAGCGGCGACATGAACCTCGCGCGCGATCTCGTTGCCGACGGCACCATCAAGGGCCGCGGCCTTTTCACGGTCGTGATGGGCGTGAAGTACGGATTCGCGAGCCTGCCGGAAACCGTGTTCTACGCGAAAAGCCTGCTGCCGCCCGGCGCGATCTGGAGCGCGTTCGGCATCGGCCGCGCGGAATTCCCGATGCTCGCAAGCCTGGCTGCTCGGCGGCAACGTGCGCGTGGGCCTCGAGGACAACATCTACCTGTCGAAGGGCGTTCTCGCGAAGAGCAACGCGGAGCTGGTGGCGAAGGCGCGGCGCATGCTCGACGATTTGGGCGCGTCGGTCGCGAGCGCCGCCGAAGCCCGGGCGATGCTGGGGCTCGCGAAACGCTGATGCCCCGCGCGCTCAACATCGCGGCCAAGGCGCCGTCGGCTGCGGAAATCCAGGTTTCGCTCGTGGAGTTCGGCTCGAACGCGCCGAGTCCCGGCGACGTGACGATCGAGGTACGCGCGGCGGGCATCAACCCGAGCGACGCGAAGGCGATGCTGGGCATCATGCCGAGCGCCGTGTTTCCGCGCACGCCGGGGCGCGACTTCGCCGGCGTCGTGATCGAGGGGCCGAAGGCGCTCGTCGGCGTCGAGGTGTGGGGGTCGGGCGGCGACGTCGGCATCTCGCGAAACGGCTCCCACGCGGAACGGCTCGTGTTGCCGGCGGCGGCGATCCGCGCCAAGCCGCGCAAGCTCTCGATGCTCGAAGCCGGCACCGTCGGCGTTCCGTTCGTGACCGCCTACGAAGGATTTCGCCGGGCAGGATTCCCATCGAAGGGCGATGCGGTCGCGATTTTCGGCGCGAGCGGCAAGGTGGGGCAGGCCGCGATCCAGATCGCCACGCAGCACGGCGCGAAAGTCTTCGCGGTGGACCGGCGCGCGGATGCGCCGCGGGGATTCGCGAGCGGGCCGGTGGTCTACATCGATTCCAGCGTGGAGAAACCCTCGGAAGTGATCCGCGAAGAGACGGAACAGAAGGGCGCGCGGTTTGTCTTCAACACTGTGGGCAGCCCCTATTTCGCCGAAGCCAACGCGAGCCTCGCCAAGCGCGGCACGCAGGCCTTCATCGCGACTGTCGATCGCGCGGTGCCGTTCGACATCTTCACGTTCTATCGTGGCATGCACACCTACGTCGGCATCGATACGCTCGCCCTCACCGCCGTCGATTGCGCCGCGATCTTCGAGGCCATGGCGCCCGGCTTCGAAGATGGATCCCTCAGGCCTTTCCCCGTGAGCGCCGCATCCACGTTCCGCCTCGAGCAGGCCGCCGAAGCCTATCGCAAGGTGCTTTCCGGCAGTCCCGAACGCCTCGCCTTCGTACCGAATCCAAGCTGAAGGAGGACGCATGAAGCACCTCGCGAAAATCACGCTCGCGCTCTTTGCTCTCGCCGCGGGCCTTGCGCAGGCCGAATGGCCCGAGCGGCCGATCCGCATCATCGTCCCGTTCACCGCCGGAAGCGGCACCGACATCGTGGCACGCACAGTCTCCGAGTCGATGTCGAGGGCGCTGGGCCAGCCGATCATCATCGAGAATCGCCCCGGCGCGGGCGGGACGCTCGGCGCGGGACAAGTCGCCAAGAGCGCTCCCGACGGATATACGTTGCTCGTCCACTCGTCCGGGCACGCGGCGAATCCCGCGATCTACGCGAACCTTCCCTACGACACGCAGAAGGATCTCGCGGGCATCACCTCGCTCGCGAGCCTGCCCAACGTGCTCGTCGTCTCCCCGTCGCGCGGATGGAAGACGCTGAAGGATCTCGTGGACCAGGCGCACGCGAAGCCCGGATCGATGAACTACGGATCCGCGGGCATCGGCAGCGCCACGCACATGAACGCGGAGATCTTCCGCAAAGCCGCGAACATCGATGCGACGCACATTCCGTTCAAGGGAACGCCGGAGGCGATGACGGAAACCGCGACGGGCCGCATCGACTATTTCTTCGCGCCCGTCTCTTCGGCGCTGCCGCTCATCAAGGACAATCGCCTCGTCCCGCTCGCGGTGGGGACGGCCACGCGCTCGCCGCAGCTGCCCAACGTGCCGACGACAATCGAAGCGGGATATCCCAATTCCCAATACGTCTTCTGGGTGGGACTCTTCGCGCCGGCCGCGACACCGCGCGCCATCGTGGATCGCCTGAATGCCGAGGCGCTCAAGGCGCTCGCGTCGCCCGAGATCAAGGGCAAGCTCGAAGTCCTCGGCGCCGAGCCGATGCCGATGAGTCCCGCGGCGTTCGATGCGTTCGTGCATGCGGAAGTCGCGCGGATGGCCGAGGTCGTGAAGGCCGCCGGCATCAAAGCGCAATGAGCTTCGCACGGGTTGCAGCCGCGCTCCTCGTCGCGTTTACCGGAGCGGCGTGGCCCGCGACACGCACGCTCGAAGCGTGCACCTTCCCGGGCGGATTCAACTGGCCGTTCTGGGTGGGAAGCGAGAAGGGCTTCTTCGCCGCTGAAGGCCTCGAGGTCAGGCTCACGCCAGCGACGGGATCCGTGATGCAGATCCGCGGGCTCGCCGAAGGCAAGTTCGACATCGCCATCTCGACGATCGACAACGTCGTGGCGTACGACGAAGGGCAGGGCGAAGCGAAGCTCGAGACACCGCCCGACTTCTTCGCGTTCATGGGGGCCCAATACGGAGCCGTGCGCCTCGTGGCGCAACCCGGCATTCACGCGATCCCGGATCTCAAGGGCAAGACGCTCGCCGTCGACGCGGCGACAACGGGATACGCGTTCGTGCTGCGCAAGATTCTCCAGCGCGGGGGGCTCGGCGAATCCGACTACGCGTTGGAGCCCCTCGGAGGCACCGCGCAGCGCGCCGAAGCGTTGATGCAGGGACGCACCGCCGCGACGATCCTCACATCGCCGCTGGAAGTCGTCCCGGAATCGCGCGGATACCCGAGGCTCGCCAATGCGATCGACGTGGTCGGCCCATACCAGGCGCTCACGGGAGTCGCGAGGCGCGGTTGGGCGCGCGAGAATTCCGACGTGCTGGTGGCATTCCTCCGCGCCTACCTGAAATCGCTCGAGTGGCTCGCCGATCCGCCGCATCGGGCCGAGGCGATCGCGATCTACCGCGCCCACCTGCCGCAGGCGAGCGACGAGATCGCCGGCAAGGCGTGGGACGTGCTCCTCGCGGGTCCCGAAGGTTTCCAGAAAAAGGCGAAGCTCGATCGCGCGGGCATCGAAACCGCGATCGCCCTGCGCCGGGAATTCGCGAAGCCCGCGGCCGCCTACGGCGCCGCGGACAAGTACATCGACGAGACTTACTACCTCAAGGCAACGCAGTAGCCGCACCCAGGAGGATTCACGATGCGCGCCGTTTCATTCGCCCTTTCACTCGCATGCGCCGCAACCCTCGCCGCCGCGCAGGCCCCGGCCGGTCCGGAGAAGAGCAACATGGAGCTCGTGGGTAGCGATCCGCTCCAGGCGAGGAGCGCCTACCAGCCTACCGTGCACAAGCAGGGCGACCGCTGGATCCTTTACGTGGGGCACCACGGGGGCAAGACGAAGAACGCGCTCACCGGCAAGGACGAGGACAACGGCACCTCGATCCTCGACGTCACGGATCCGAAGAAGCCCGTTTATCTCGCGCACATTCCCGGCGAGCCGGGCCAGGGCGAATCGGGCGGCGCGCAGATGGTGCGAGTGTGCGATGGCGCGACGCTGCCGCACGCCGACAAGACGCGTGTCTACATGCTGCGCGTGTTCGGCAACGCGGCCCACGAAGTCTGGGACGTGAGCAATCCGGCCAAGCCCACGCTCCTCACCAACGTCGTGAACAAGCTGAAGGGCACGCACAAGAGCTGGTGGGAATGCGATTCGGGCATCGCCTATCTCGTTTCCGGCATCGATGGCTGGCGCACGCGGCGCATGACGCTCGTGTACGACTTGTCGGACCCGGCGAAGCCGAAGTTCATCCGCGAGTTCGGCCTGGCGGGGCAGCAGCCGGGCTCAAAGGTCGAGCCCGTTCCCACGGAGCTGCATGGCCCGATCTCCACGGGGCCGAAGGGCAATCGCATCTACTTCGGCTATGGGACCAACAAGGGCGGGATCCTGCAGATCGTCGACCGCGAGAAGCTGCTGAGTGGCCCGAAGGAACCGACCGACGCGAACCTCAACTATCCCGAAGTGGGGCGCCTGTACCTGCCGCCCACCAACGGCGCGCATACGACGTTCCCGATGCTGGGCATGGACGTTGCCGAGTTCGCCAAGGATGCCGCGGGATCGAAGCGGGACTTCGCCCTGATCGTCGACGAATCCCTCGTGAACGAATGCCAGGAGCCGCGGCAGATGGTCTGGATCGCAGACATCACGTCCGAAGCGAGACCCTTCAACGTTTCCAGCTACACGGTGCCGGAAGCGAGCGGCAATTTCTGCTCGAGGGGAGGGCGCTTCGGTTCCCACTCGTCCAACGAGAGCATGGCGCCGGTGTACTACAAGCGCGTCGTGTTCATCGCCTTCTTCAACGCCGGCGTGCGCGCGCTGGACGTGCGCGACCCTTACCATCCCAGGGAGATCGGGTATTACATCCCGGCCGTCACGGACGCGACCGACAAGCGCTGCCTCGGCACGGGCGCCGCCGAGAAATGCAAGGTCGCAATTCAGACGAACAACGTGGAAGTTGACGACCGCGGATATGTTTACATCGTGGATCGCGCCAATACCGGGCTCCACATCCTCGAGCTCACGGGGGAGGCGCGGAAGGCCGCGAACTTCGCGGCGAAGCCGTGACCTGGAAGGAGACCGCCATGGGATTCGCGAAATCGACTCTTACGACCGCATTGCTCGCTTCGGCCCTCATGCTCGCGCAAGGTTGCACGACCGCGCCGGGAACCAGCAACGCCGAGCCTCCGATGGGCGACAAGCGTTTCGCCGCCGTGCAAGCCGGCATGACGAACGACGAGGTGCGCGCTTCGCTCGGCGCTCCGAAGCGCATCACCCGGTTCCCCGGCTCGAACAACGTGGCCTGGGACTACGAGGGCAAGGACACCTGGGGCTACATGGTCGAGTATTCGGTGACCTTCGATCCGAACGGGCGCGTGCTGAGCAAGCTCGCGCGCCGCATCAACGACGGCGGGGAGCTCAAGTAGGGCGCTAGCGCAGGAATTCCTCGAGGATCCTGCGTTTTCCCGCGCAGCGCTCCTCGTTCCAGCACGATCCATAGCGCTTCACGACATGGCCGTCGTTCGAGATGACGATCTCGAACGGCTTGCCCATCATCACTCCGTGGACGTAACTCGCGAAGGATTCGGCGAAATCGTCCCCGGGATGGGTGGCCGAGTAGAGCGTCGGGAAGTTGGTGCGCTCGAGGTGCTCGTAGACGGTGGCCATGCTCGCGGCATCCAGCTTCGCGCCGAAGTAATACACCACGCTCTTGCGCTCGGGCAGCTCCGCGTCGAACCGGCTCGCGTACACGTTGTTCCTGCGATCCACGGACCAGGACAGATCGAAGAAGGGATAACGCTCGTCGGGTATCGCTGAAATCGCGAGATTCCAGTCGGGATGGAAAGGGCCGCCCGCCGCGAGGACATGCCCCAGCTCGTGCAGCAGGATGTACTGGATCGCCTGGCGCCGCGTGTCGTCGGCCGGCTTCTCGATCGTGGCCGCGAGCTGGTGGTGGCCATCGGGCTTGAACGGCGTGTTCTCCTTCCACGTCGCCCACGCATTCGCGGTGCGCTTCTCGAGGACTCCGGGATCGAGCACCACGAAGGCCTTCGTCTTCCGGCCGTGGTCATCGATGATGGAGTCGGTGAATCCCGTTCCCCCGAAATCGTCCACGAAGAGGATGCCCGCGAGGCGATCGCCGAGGCGGCGCTTGACGGGTTCGGGAATCGCCTCGAGCGCCGCGATCACGTCGGCACGCATGTCGTCCTTCACGATCGAGACGCGCGGCCGTTCGGGGTAGCCGTGATAGAGGTTGTCCAGCGTGAGGAGCCGGACGATTTCGGGCGGCGCAGGACCGACACGCTGCGCGAGGGGTTTGTCGAACGAGCTGCGCCAGAAATCGATTTTCTTGGCGGGACTCGCGACGATCACCCGCTGGATGCATTCCTTGTCGCCCGCCTTGCAGTCCGGCGCGGCATCCTCGCCCCACGCGAGGGAGCATGTCGCGAGGACGAAAACGAGGGACACCGGCAAGCGGCGCGACATGAAAGCAATTGTATCCAAGGCTCCACAATCCGCCATTCGAGGGCGCGCCGAAACTGTTTGATTCAATTCCTGCCGGATTTTTCCGCGGAACCGCCGGGACAATCCCTGTCGAGCCGTTGTCCATCGATGGCCACAACTTGAAAAGGAGATTCCATGAAACAGGCATTGATTCTTTCCACGCTGCTGACTGCCACCGGTGCGTTCGCCCAAGCCACGTCCACGGTCACGCCGACAACGCTTCCCGCGAACGTTCAAGCCGATCTCGCCACGGTGAAGACGGACTGGGCCAACGTGAAGGCGGCTGGCGAGACCCTGCGTTCCGACGAGGCCGCCAGCTCGCCCAACGTCGCGGCCGACCGCAGCGCCCTGGGGCTTGCGCGCCTCCAGTTGCGCATGGACATGGGCAAGCTGCACCTCGACGCGGCGCCCATCCTGCAGGCCGATGCGACCGCGCTCCAGGCGGCGCTCACCACGCTGCACAACGACCAGGTCGCCAACAACGCGGGCGCGCTCGCGAACGACCAGGCCGTGGTGAAGACCGCGATGCAGCAGCTGCATGCGGACATGAAGCAGCTGCACATGGGCCATCGCGGCAAGCACGGGCACCATGGCGGCGAAGGGCACGGCGCGTAGCGCGAAAATGTGAAATGGCGCACTCCGGAAGCGCCGAATTTGCGGGAGCGGATTGTCACAAAGGAATGATGGTTTGCGTCCATTGTTCCCGAGTGAATCCCGTGAATTCGGCAACCGGAGGGCGCCATGAAGTGCAAGGTCGGAGATTTGGCGATCGTCGTCCGTCCCAGGATCGATTCGAACCTGGGCATGCTCGTCGAAGTCGTGGGCCCGTGGCGGCCCGCGGAAAAGCTTTGGTGGGTGAGATCGCTCTCGGGACCGCGCCTTCGCCGCGACGGCGAATTCACGCATGAGGGCTCGGTCGCTGACTCCGCGTTGTGTCCCCTGCGCGGCGACGAGCCCGGATCGCTCGACGAAGTGGAATGCGTCACTCGGGAGCTACTGGTGTAATTCCTCGCGCCTCCACAATGTGCGGCGCATAACAGGCACGCGTCGGGCGAATTGGCACGATGCGCGTCATGGATACGAAATTTTCACCGCAAGCCATGGCGCAGGTCGCCGAGACCGTGCTCGTGGCGATCGCAAGGCAACTCGACAAACGCAAGCTTCGCCGTGATCTCGCGCTGCTCGTGGAGCGTGGCGAAGGATCGCACGAGCCCGGGGTGAAGGAAGTCGTCGCCGCGCTCGCGATCGTGATGTGCCACCAGGAAGAGTAGATCCCCACCGGCGGTTGCAGCCCCGCGGGGCCGTGTTGACCTTGCACGTCGTATGTGTGACGCTTGTGTCGCCCCGTCATGAAGCGCCTCTCTGATCGTGAGCTGACCTTCGCCCTGCTCGTGGGCGTGGCTTACTGGTCGCTCGCCTCCTACAGCCTCGCTCTTCCCGTTCGCTCAAGCGGGATTTCGTACATCTGGCCGGCGGACGGCCTCGCCCTGGGCGCGCTCCTCTGCTTTCCTCGCCGCTCGTGGCCGTCTCTGCTGCTGGCTGTATTTCTCGGCAACGCGTTTGCCAGCAACAAGCCGCTCGCCCTCAACCTGCTGTACTCGTCTTTCAACGTCTTCGAGCCGTGGCTGGTGGCGACGGTTGTGACGGCAGTCCTCGGCGTTCGCCCCGCCATCGGCTCCATGGTCGGCGCCTTTCGATTCCTGTCGCTCACCATGGCCGTGATGGCCATCGCCATTCTCATCACCAACACGATCGACTGGACGATCCACCGCGGCGATTTCTCGGCGACGTGGCAGATCTGGTACCTGTCGAACACGGTGGGCATGCTCGTCCTGGCGCCCCTCCTTGTAGCCGTCTCATCGGGCTTGCGCGAATCGGTGGGGCCGTGGTCGCCACAGCGGGGCGTGGAAGCGGCGGTCCTTCTCCTCGGACTCGCGGTCGTGATGTATCTCACCTTCGCGGTCGCGGACAACCCGTGGCTGAGGATGCCCAGCACGCCGATGATGGTGCCCGCGCTATTCCTGATATGGGCCTCGATCCGGTTTGCGCTGCCGGGCGGGACACTCGCTCTCGCCTTGTTCGCGCTGATGGCATTCTGGTACACGGCGCGAGGCCTCGGTCCCATCGCGACATCGAACCCCGAGCTGAGCAGGGCGTTGATTCACCTCCAGTTGGGCCTGATGCTCATCTCGATCGCCGTGATCCTGGTCTCCGCGGTAGCCACCGAGTGGCGTCGCGCCCTCGCCGAGAGTCGCGCGACCCGCAGGAAGCTCGATCGCGCGCTGGAGAGCGCGCGACTCGCGCTCCTCGAGGTCGACGTGCGAACCCGGAATGTCTATTTGAGCGAGGGATGGGGCGAGATGATCGGAGCACCGCGCGGCGAGTCGTACGCGGCGATCGCCGAGTTGCTGGAGCTCGTCCATCCGGATGATCGCGATGCCCTCTGGGAGTTGGGAATCAAGGCGGTTTCAGGCACCGAGGAACGCTACGAGATGGAACATCGCGTCCGGTGCCGCGACGGGCGGTGGATATGGGTGCTCAGCCGCGCCGGCGTCGTCGAGAGGGATGCGAGCGGAGCCGCGCTGCGCCTTGCCGGCACGGTCGTGGACATTTCCGAGCGAAAGCTCACCGAGCAACGCCTTCACTACCTTGCGACCCGTGATGCGCTGACCGATCTCACGAATCGCGCCCTTTTCGGAGACAGCCTGCGCGAGACGCTCGACGAGGCCGCGCGCTGGAAGGATCGTGTCGCCGTCATTTCGCTGGGCCTCGACCGCTTCACGGCAATCAACGACTCGCTCGGCCAGGAGGCGGGCAACCTCGTGCTGAGGACAATCGCCAAACGCCTGACGGACCTTGCAGGCAGCGACATGAGCGTCGCGCGGCCCGGAGGCGACGAGTTCCTCGTGCTCGTGCCAGGCATCCACTCACCGAACCGGATCGACAGGATCGCGGAGAGCATTCGCAAGGTGGTCGCCCAGCCGATTCGCGTCGCGAAGCATGAGCTCGTCGTGACCGCGAGCATCGGCGTGGCGATCTTTCCCGACGACGCCGATTCCGCCGGCCTCCTCATCCGCAATGCGGATATCGCGCTGCATAGCGCGAAGGCTGCCGGGCGCAATGTCGTGCAGTACTTCGCCCAGAGGATGAACGTAGCGGCCGCGAGCCGCCTGGAACTGGAGGGAGCCATCCGCCGCGGTCTCGAGCGCGACGAGTTCGTCGTCCACTACCAGGCACAGGTCGACCTGGCCACCGGCGCGACGATCGGGTACGAGGCGTTGGCGCGGTGGCAACATCCGGAGCGTGGATTCGTGCATCCGAAGGATTTCATCCCGGTTGCCGACGCTACCGGGCTGCTGGTGCCGCTGGGCGAACGCATTCTTGCAAAGGCCTGCCTGGACGCGGCGCGATGGCAGCGGCACGCGCCCTGTCGCGTGTCGGTCAACATGGCGGCGAGCCAGCTGCGGAGCGCGGGGTTCGTGAAAGCCATCGAAGATGCGCTCGCCTCATCGCGACTCGACCCTCGATTGCTCGAGCTGGAGATCACCGAAGACTCGCTCATCGAGCATGGAGCGAGCGATGTCGCCGTGGCGCTCAAGGCGATCAGCGACCTCGGAGTCCAGATTGCCGTCGATGATTTCGGCATCGGTTACTCGAGCCTTGCCTACCTCAGGCGCCTTCCGATCGACACCGTGAAGATCGATCGCTCGTTCATCACGGACCTGCCTGGCGATGCGGATGCCGGCGCGATCGTCGGCGCGATCATCGTGTTGTCGCACAAGCTCGGCCTC
>Ga0070731_10004780_pt1 | contig 11451 bp, 12 predicted proteins | sample Coa_R1_2_FD_66448 | JGI IMG/M metagenome (GOLD analysis project Ga0070731, IMG submission 66448) | Surface soil microbial communities from Centralia Pennsylvania, which are recovering from an underground coalmine fire - Coalmine... | ecosystem: Environmental > Terrestrial > Soil > Unclassified ... | reverse complement strand
CAAATTCTAGCGTAAGTGGTGAGTCATTGATGAGCGGTTTATTTTTGAACATTACGCTGTAAAAAGCTGATCTGTTTTTTACGAAGAAAGAAAAAACAATTCTTCCATCAGGTGAGGTAAGCTGTACATTTTTTTGGGCAGGTAAAAATAATGGTATAAAAAAACAAGCGATACAGCATCTTTGAATTGAGTATTTCATAAACAAAAAGTAAAGAATGAAGATAACTTTATTCTTCAAATCTTCCGGGTTCAAATAAATCAGGAGCGGTTAAAATTTCGATGTAAAATAAGCGACCAGGAAGGAGAAAGCGAAACGATACATAAAATGCCCGAAATTTGGGTGCATATGAACTGCAGGTTTCCGTAAATATAATACCTTGAAAAAAGTTCAATCGAATTGGATGGTGCAATGTTTGTGGATGCCGACGAATCCAACGACAACCGGAAACATTAACCTAAGTTAATATATTCACTATGACATTTGAAACAATTCAATTAGATGAATTTTTTATTATCGGAATTTCAGTGAGAACCATTAATCAAAACGGGCAATCGCAAAAAGATATCGCCGGCTTGTGGGTAAGGTTTATGCAGGAAAATATCATGGATATTATACCTGATAAAATTACCAATGAAATTTACTGCATCTATACCGACTATTCGAATGATTTTAATGGAGGGTACACCACATTGCTTGGATGCAAGGTGTTTTCTATACATAATGTCCCTGAAAGATTTACTGGCAAAACCATATCAGCCGGGAACTATCAATTATTCCTATCAACAGGAAAAATTCCGGACAGTGTGGTGGCAACCTGGGAATATATCTGGAGTTCAAAAACCGAAAGAAAATACCTTGCTGATTTTGACGTGTACGGAATAAAGGCGCATGAGATGGATAGTGCTGAAGTAAAAACATATGTATCGGTAAAATGATTTTATTGGTCCGATTTCACCCACCAGTCCATTGATCTCTTTCATCCGGGCTGAATTTCCAGGGCGCAAAATTATTTTCAACATTGCTGAACATGGCGTTCCATTCCTGCGGCGCATTGCTGTCTTCCATCACCAATGCACGCCGCAATTCTAAAATAATTTCAAGGGGACTGATGCTTACCGGACATTCCTCCACGCAGGCATTGCAGGTGGTGCAAGCGCGTAATTCTTCCACCGAAATATAGTTGAACAAATTTTTCCCGTCGTCTTTAAATTCTTTATTCGCTGATACATTTTTTCCAATTTCTTCAACCCTGTCGCGCGTGTCCATCATTATTTTTCTTGGTGATAACAATTTACCGGTTTGATTTGCCGGACATGCTGCGCTGCATCTTCCGCATTCAGTACAGGAATAGGCATCCAATATATTTCTCCAGCTCAGATCAAAAATATCCTTTGCGCCGAATTTACCCGGATGCGCAGCCTCTGCGGGTGCTGTTTCGGGCTGCATGGCATATAACACTTCTTTTTGCACAGCAGGCATATTGCGCATCTTTCCTTCGGGCATCAGTCTCGCATAATAGGCATTGGGAAAAGCCAAAAGGATATGAAGGTGTTTTGAATAAGGCAAATAATTAAGAAATGCAAAAATCCCGAGGATGTGCAACCACCAGCAGACTCTTTCCAATATCACCAGTTTTTCATTGCTTATCGAGGCCAAAAAGGGATGAATTGCCTGAGAGAAAAAGAAATTCCCCGTGTGGTGTTCACCGTAATGTCCGTAACCGCGAGATTGCAATAGCGTGTCTGCAGCATTCATGGTAAGGAATAAAGTCATCAGTATTATTTCCGTGATCAGGATATAATTGGCATCGCTTCGGGGCCATCCGTCCAGATCATGACTGATAAAGCGTTTGAGTTTGAGGATATTTCTTCTGCATAAAAAAATGATGCAGGCGGTCAATACGCCAATGGCTAAAAATTCAAACCCATTGATCAAATAGATATACCAATTGCCCAGCGGGCTTTCAAATAAACGATGTTTGCCAAAAATGCCGTCTAAAAATATTTCGAATACTTCAATATTAATGATGACGAAACCTGCATAAATCGCAAAATGCATTACAGCCACCAAAGGATTGCGAAACATTTTTTTTTGACCAAATGCAAGCAACAGCACATTCTTCCAGCGTCGAATGGAATGATCACCGTAATCCTCATCTTTCCCCAATAAAATATTTCGGCGAATTTTTATTATGTTCTTGCTGAATAACAAGACAGCAAAAGCCGCAACGAGGATGAATATGATCTGCTGAAGGATTTGCATTGTGAGGTGCAAGTTAAAGTAAAAAGCAAAAATGCGTGCGGTTAGGGCAGGTAACAGGCAGTGAATAGCCAAATTCGATGAGGTTATTCATACCTGTGAATTCTTTACCGCGTTCTACTCGCCGCTTGCCATTATCTTTGTTCAATGGAAAGAAACTATATACTCAATCAGGAAGTTTCACAACGCAAGATGTTGCGGATGGCCTATGAGATTCTTGAAAACAATTACGAAGAAAATGAATTGATTCTTGCAGGCATCCGCGAAAGCGGTAGTGTTATTGCGCGCAACATTCAGCATTTGCTGCACGAAATAAAAGACATTTCTACGGAATTGCTCATGATATCGCTTGATAAAAAGTTTCCTGAAGACGTTTTATTGAGCAGATCCACTTCCTTTGAAAACAAAGTTGTTATCTTAATTGACGATGTCAGCAACAGCGGCAAGACTTTAATGTATGCCTTGAAACCTTTCTTATCTTCTTATCCAAAAAAAATACAGACGCTGGTACTCGTTGAAAGAACGCATAAAGCCTTTCCCGTAAAACCAGATTACGTCGGACTTTCGGTGGCTACCACTTTGCAGGAACATATTTATGTCGAAGTAGATGGTGACATCGTGAAAGGAGCCTGGTTAGAATAAAAAATCGGTTTCTTTAATGGATTTTCAATTCATGCAACCCCAAAGTTTTGTCGTGCAATAGCATTATATTTTGGAAAAACGAGATCCCCCGAAACCGGCAAAGTAGCAAAACAGGATTTACCACGAACCACGTCCCGCGCTGATGAAGTTGACATCAAAGACACCTTATTTTGCACCAGAATTTAAACCCAAAAAAAGTGTAAAAAAACGGATTTTCATTCAGGTTTTCATGCATAGACATTGTACATTTGCAATCCTTTCTATCGTACTCAAAAAAACGATTTTTTTGTAGCTAAAAATAAGTATGGAAGATAATCTCACACCGCAGGAAACACAGGATGGTAATCGCATAGTTCCCGTAAATATTGAGGAGCAAATGAAAACGGCTTACATTGATTATTCAATGTCGGTTATCGTCGGACGTGCCCTCCCGGACGTACGCGATGGATTGAAGCCCGTACACAGACGCATTTTATTTGCGATGAATGAAATGGGAATGTATTACAACCGGCCGACAAAAAAATGCGCACGTATTGTTGGTGAGGTATTGGGGAAATATCATCCGCATGGCGATACTGCTGTTTACGATGCGCTCGTGCGCATGGCACAGGAATGGAACATGCGTTACCCATTGATTGACAAACAGGGAAACTTTGGAAACCAGGACGGTGAAGGTCCGGCTGCCATGCGATATACAGAAGCGCGTTTACACCGCGTTTCTGATTTTATTTTATCAGATATTGAAAAAGACACCGTAAACTTTCAATTGAATTTTGATGACTCACTTGAGGAACCGATGGTATTGCCAAGCCGTATTCCGCAATTGCTCATCAACGGTTCGTCGGGAATTGCCGTAGGTATGGCGACCAACATGATGCCCCATAACCTTTCCGAAGTTATTGATGGCTGTATCGCGTATATCGATAATCGGGAGATTACAATCGAAGAACTGATGCATCATGTAAAAGCTCCTGATTTTCCGACAGGCGGAATTATATATGGTATAGAAGGGGTGAAGGCGGCAATGCATTTTGGACGCGGTAGGGTTGTGCTTCGCGGCAAATTGCATGTGGATACAAAAAACAGCGGAAGGGAACAAATTATCATCACAGAAGTTCCTTACCAGGTTAGCCGGGATGTGCTCACGGAAAGAATCGGGCAGCTCGTAAATGAAAAGATCGTTGAGGGGATCGCTCACGTAAATAATGAATCGAATGATAAGGAAGGCACACGTGTTGTTATTGATCTCAAGCGCGATGCCATTGCAAACGTAGTGATCAATCAATTGTATAAACACACTGAACTTCAAACCTCTTATGGCATCAATAATGTTGCCCTGGTAAAAGGGAGACCAAGGACGCTGAATGTTAGGGATATGATCAGTGAGTTTGTGGAATTTCGTCATGAAGTGATTATTCGGCGCGCACAATTTGAGCTGAAAGAAGCACAGAAGAAAGCACATATACTGCAGGGTTATCTGATCGCCCTTGATCATCTGGATGAAGTGATTGCTTTGATCCGAGCATCTGCAACCCCGGAAATAGCTAAAGAGAATCTAATAAATGCGGAGTGGGGATTGGATGAGATACAGGCCAAGGCCATTTTAGAGCTCCGTTTGCAGCGCCTCACCGGTATGGAAAGAGAAAAAATCAAAGAAGAATTTGATGCTTTGATGAAACTGATAACTGACCTGCAGGAGCTTCTTGCTGATCAAGCAAAACGCTTTGAATTGATAAAAACTGAATTGAGAGAAGTCAAAGAGAGGTTCGGAGATGCGAGAAGGACAGAAATAACTTATCTGGATGACGAAGTGCGCATCAAGGATCTTATCAAAGAAGAAGATGTGGTGATAACGATCTCCCATCTTGGTTACATTAAGAGAACTTCGGCAACTGAATATCGGCAGCAACGTCGGGGTGGTCGCGGAGCTATCGGGGGGAAAACGAGAGATGAAGACTATATTGAGCACCTGTTTGTGGCATCTACGCATCACACCATGCTTTTCTTTACTGAAAAAGGAAGGTGTTTTTGGCTCAATATTTACGAAATACCCGGCGGTGATAAAACCAGTAAGGGCCGCGCCATTCAAAACCTGATGCAGCTTCCGCCTGACGATAAAGTGAGAGCAATTATTGATGTGAAAGATTTGAAAGATGAAGCTTTTGTAAAATCGCATCATATTGTTTTGTGCACCAAACAAGGCACCATTAAAAAGACTTCTCTGGAGGATTTCAGTCGTCCGCGCCAAACAGGTGTAATTGCCATTACCATCAATGAAGGAGATCAATTGCTCGAAGCAAAATTAACCGATGGCAATTGTGAAATTATGATGGCCGTGAAAAGCGGAAGATCGATCCGTTTTGAAGAAGAGAAAGTGCGCCCGACAGGAAGAGGCGCCATAGGTGTCGCGGGTATTGAAGTGGAAAACGATAGTGACGGGGTTATTGGAATGATTTGTGTTAACAGAGAAGATAAGTCAAGAACCGTATTGGTGGTGAGTGAAAATGGATATGGCAAGCGCACATCCATTGAGGAATACCGCATTACCAACCGTGGCGGCAAAGGAGTTAAAACCATTAACGTGACAGACAAAACGGGTCAGCTCGTGGGCATATTGGATGTCACTGAAAAAGAAGATCTCATGATCACCTGCAAAAGTGGGGTTACGATACGCATGCCGGTAAACAGCATAAGTGAGCAGGGTAGGGCAACACAGGGTGTTAAACTCATTCGCCTGGATGAAGGTGATGCCATTGCGGCCATTACTAAGTTAGACGAGAACGTCGGGAATGGAAACGGCAACGGCAATCATCTGGAAGAAACTGAAGACCTTCATGAAGAAAATAATGAGCCTCCTCAGGAGAAAAAGGACGATGCAACGGAAACGACCGAATAAAAATATTTAATGATTTTTCGCAGGCGATAATCAAAAAAATTTTACTTTCAATAAAATTTAATTTTCAATCATGAAAGCAATTCTTCTAACAGTATTGGTTGCCGTAACCGGGCTAGGTTTGTATGCACAGAGTTTGGATAAGGCTAAGGAATCTTTAAAAGCTAATAAATTAACCGATGCAAAAACACAAATTGACGGGGTGCTGGCAGATGCAAAAAATGCAAAAAATGCCGAAGCATGGTATGTCAAAAGTAAAATTTATGAAGCCATAGCGGCAAATGACCAGCTCAAATCGCAATACCCTGATGCACGTGCGCAGGCACTTGATGCCTTAAGAAATTACGTGCAATTCGACGACAAAAAATTAATCCTGCTTCAGTTGGATCAATACAAAGTGATCAACGAAATTTACCAGTCTTACTTTCAACTCGGAGCCGCCGATTATAATTCGGGAAAATACAGTGATGCCCTTGATAATTTTAGGGGAGCAATAGCGGCCAGTACATTCATGACGGAAAAAGGCTGGATAAATATGAAAATTGACACTACCAGCAATATATATGCGGGCATCTCTGCAGAAAAAGCAAAGAAAAGAGATACCGCTGCCATATATTACGGGAGGCTTGCGGATGCAAAGGTGGCCGGCAATAACATGATTGAAATTTATAAATGGCTTTCCAATTATTATTCAACAGATAAAAATGATCAGACTAATGCCTTGAAATATATAGATATCGGAAGAGAACTTTATCCAAAAGATTCGTCATGGAAGGACCTTGAAGTGAATGTGTACGAAAATCAATTGGATATTTATAGAAAAAGCGGTAATAAAGATTCGTTGTTTGCGGCATACGATAGGGTAGTGGCCAAATTTCCAAACAACAATATCTTTTTATACAATTATGGACTGGAAATGTATCAGTATGCTTCGGACACCACAAAACGTCCGGCAAATGCTGAAGAATTGGTTAATCGGGCAAAGGATTTATTGAACAAAAGCCTGCAGATAAAACCCGATTATCCGCAAGCCGCATTAATTCTTGGCGAAATATCTTACAATGAGGCTGTTGACATGCAGGCTAGAGCGCGCACCATTAAAGGCAGCACACCTGATGCGACAAAAAAAAGAGCCGATCTCCGCGAACAGGCAATGAAGAAATATGATGAATCGATTCCATTTTTTCAAAAGGTGGAAGCTGACCTCGCTTCAAAAGGCAAATTGAAAATGGATGATAAGACCGCACTAAGGGGCGCCTATGATAGTTTGGTGACTATTTACGAACAAAAAAAGCAAAAAGACAAAGCAGACGCCTACACACTGAAGTACAATGATATTGATAAAGATCATTAATCACAATCATTAATTTTTAAAATGCCCTGGACACGCAGGGCATTTTAATGCCAGCGTCTCTGGTTGACTCTTGCTTATTTTTGCCTGAGTTTACCTTTAAATTCCGCGATCTGGGCGACCGAATTGTCCCCAAATACCGGTAATAGATTTTTGAGATCAATTTTCTTATCTCTTTAAATTGCAGGAAATTTAGAATTGCCAAATCAACTGAAATGTTCATTGTCAGAACAAATGCTGAAAATGCGGATTTCGTGAGGCTTGTAGCCCAACTGGATGCTGATCTGAAGATCCGTGACGGAGAAGAACACGGTTTCTATGCTCAATTCAACACAATTCATAAAATAAAATATGCGGTGGTAGCTTACGAAAATGAAATTGCCCTCGGTTGCGGAGCATTCCGAGAATATTCGCCAGATACGATCGAGATAAAACGGATGTATGTTTGTGAAAATGCCCGCCAAAAAGGAATAGCCACAAAAGTCTTGGCGGAACTGGAAAAATGGGCCGGAGAATTAAATTATTCAGATTGCATATTGGAAACAGGTAAAAACCAACCCGAAGCCCTTGGATTATACAAAAAAAACAGGTATTCCATTATTCCCAATTTCGGGCAATATCAAAATGTGGAGAACAGTGTTTGTTTTAAAAAGAAGTTATAAACAATATTTGTGTGTATCTCAGATTATTCTGTTTATTTTATTTGAATTATCTTGGCCGTCTTTCTTACTAACCTGAGAGACAAAAAATTGGTATTTACATGCTAAAATTAATTTATGGATAATTTCAGACAAATGCTCCAGGATATTTATAATGATTGCGTAATGCCATTAAAAAATTATTTTCACCCTGACAAACTAATGCCATACAGCAAATCGGATTATATCACCACACTGAAGGATTCCATTGCAAAACTCACCAACGAAGTTAAACTGCTTGAATTCCGGTTTTCCGATAAGAAGGACGAGATCGAACAACTGTCCCGAGAATACACCAACAAAATGCTTACCGAATACTGGTAACCAGGTTTACATAAGTGCATAAAACAAAGCCCCGTTAGTGAAATAACGAGGCGATAATTTTCATCGAGCAGGGTTGTGATAAAAATATTCACCAATACATACGCATTTATTTTATAGTTGGATTGCGGACATTGCTAAGCAGCAAAAAGCCCCGCCATAAGTGACGGGGCGGTAAGCTTGCTGGGTCTAATCTAAAAACGAGCCAAATGTAACTACGTTACTTCTTAACTTTAGGTTGCGTGGTATGAGCGCTAATACTTAATAAAACCCCCCTGTGGAGGTTTCAGAAAGAGGGGTTGTCTTTTCAAGTTTCCATTTTTCGTTTATCAGATCATGAAACCGCATCATTTTTAATGCCCGTTTTTCCCTGGCAAGGGTAAGTATGAAAAAATCATCCCCAATTTCTCCGATTACATATTTCTCGCCGGTCACCGGGTGAATAATAATATCATTTTTCCCTAATTGTTGAATGACCTCAAATGAATCAATTTGATTGTTCATACAATGAGTTTTAAAAAAAATGAAGGTTTTTGTAAATTCCAAATGATGGCAGCAGGACAGGTATCAACGGGCGATGAATCGGCCTATCATTGGTTTGCCAAAATTATAAACTTTTTTAATTCTCCAAAAAATATAAACCCTTATACCGGTTTACAGAAAAAACAATCGTTCAGAATATGGGAGGAAATGGATCCGCTGTCTATAGGTGGGATGCGGGGCATTGGAAATCTTGAAAAACGATTAGGTTGGTAAAATCCGACCCAAATATTTCTTTGTGGACAACATGTTAGGTGATAATACGTAAGGTTGCAGGTTAAAATGAAACATGTTGATTTAATCGGGATTTAGCGGAGACCGGAATCTGGCCGGTCCATGGATACAATGTAATCCAAGAAAAAAATCAAAAGTATAACCTATTGAATTTTCGTATTTTCCTGGCTGAATGACATTCTATATTTCTCCCATAATAGAAGGAAAATTAACGAGATTAAAAGTTGAGAAGATTTTTGAATCACCATCAATTGAACGGTTTGAAGTGACAGCAAAAAATAAAAGTCTAACGCTGCAGACTAACCGCATTTTATTTCAGAACAGGGGGTTAAAACATCGCAAGGGCCAATGGACAATTGTTGCAGGCAATTTAAATAAATCAGCTGCCCTGCAAAGAATTACTGATGCAATTGATAAGGAGTTGCAGTAAGTTGGAACCAGCCTACTTAACTGTACGAAGACCATAAACGCAATCATGCTTGAACCAGCGAAATTCTTCTTAGGCAAAAATCGAAATGGCTTTATCAGAAATTCTTTATTGAATTTGAAAGGATATAATTTTGATTGCAAATTCTCCACAACGAGAAGTATTTACCCAATTGACCCTTACTCTGACCGGATAAGTTATGCTTGCAGGAAATTTGAAGATCTCTCTATTATCTACCGGGATATTATCCATGTAGGTGGTGTCAATGAAATGAAAATATAAGTTTTCGCAGGTGCAAGGACATTCTATTGTGCAAGGCACTCCACAGGGATTTACGCCATTTATTATCGCCAAATTTTGATATGTGAATGCTGAGCCATTCTTTTTGCATGAAAACATTAACAGGCAACAGAAACTTAAGGATAGTATCCATTTCATCTCGTCCAATTTTACGATTGGCAGGTTGAGCAGAAGAAACGTTGCATCGATAGGACAATTACCAACCAAAAAAGGTTACAATTCTTTAAGTAACTATTACTCTTTGTTGCGCGTTTTACGCAGCAAGGAGCGATTATACGCCGCAAAGCGATTATAACATTTGAATTCAAAGGAATTGATTCTGTTAGCCTCTGAGAATTCAACTATCTCGCGATTAATTTGAAAATAATAATTCATAATTTTAATTCCGCCACGGAGGCCATGCCAAACCGATGCGCATCACTTTGAACTAAACACTGTAAGCATGAAGAATCGCTTTAAAAATTGGATGTTTCGATTAATGGTTGCAGGGTTTTTTATTTTCGGACTTTTAGTGTCTTTTGTGCTTACTCCCAGACTACTGTATGCAAACAAAACGACCATTAGGAATTATTCGATATATTACAGCAGGCAATTAAACAAGACCTTTTTACAAGAACTTGAACAATCAAACATTTTAATTAGATCCAGCGAACTGTACGATCCAAATCTCAAAATAGACGTATGTTTAAAAGATGGTTCGAGTTATCCTGACCTGATTAAATTTGTTTTGGGAAAGGATTTGATTTCATCATTTTACAATAAAATTATCCTCACAGGTGACACGGTTAATTATGACGATAATTACATTCAACTTGAAGGACACAAATGGAATCTGATACAAATGCTTGCTCACGCTCAAGTTCATTGTTTGGAATTCAACAGATATGGACTTTGGCACTCGAACCCGATCGCAAATCATCCGGACTGGAAATGGGAAGGTTATCCTGAATATATAGCAAAACAAAATACTGATCAGCAAAATCTTCAAAACAATATTGAAAAATTATTGCAAACAGAAGGCCGAACCAATAACGGGTGGATAAAATTTGTCGATGGCAAGGAAACTTTAATTTCTTTTGATGAATACCGTTTGCTTACTCAATATTGCATAGAAATAAAAGGGATGAATTTTGTAGAACTGATGAAGGACACTACAGACGAAAGTGCAATAAGGCAACAAATGATAAACTGGTATAATAAGAAGCAGCGAAATTGACCAAAAAAAATGCAAGATATTGGCTTCGCCTTCGTGTCGAATTAAAAATTTTATTAACATACTCTTTAATGATTTCAAAATTAGTGTCCACTAAATTTAAGAACCTCTTGGGTTAAACACCTGCTGAATCCGTCCCGATTTATAGCAGGCATTTTCTCAGATGAAATGCCAATATTATTCAATGGAAACTTGCATCTACTCAAACGAAAAGCCCCATCAAAATATTGACGGGGCAATAATTTTCATTAAGGTTTTGGTTAATGATAAACAATATTCCACCAGAAATTTACAAAATTGTTATTTAACCGAATGTTAATCTTAAAATAATTCATTTTGTGTATCGCTCTGGACAATTCAAATATTCAGGATGTTGGTAAATTAGATTCATGAAATCGAAACCTGTTGTATTTTTTCTTTTGAGTTTGTTTGCATTAATGGTAACACTCAATGCACCAAATTTATATTTTCGAGGAGCAAATGGGGCAGCTTTAATAACACCGTTTTTGATGTAAAACTTTTACAATCTTGGATGTCTGGGAATTGGAATTTTTACAGGATATTCAGCATTA
>Ga0070731_10004779_pt1 | contig 11451 bp, 14 predicted proteins | sample Coa_R1_2_FD_66448 | JGI IMG/M metagenome (GOLD analysis project Ga0070731, IMG submission 66448) | Surface soil microbial communities from Centralia Pennsylvania, which are recovering from an underground coalmine fire - Coalmine... | ecosystem: Environmental > Terrestrial > Soil > Unclassified ... | reverse complement strand
GATCGACCTCGGCTCGTCGGACTACCTCGACATCGCGGCGCTGCAGCTGGCGCCGATCAATCCCCGTTTGCTTCCGCAGAGCCTGACGCTTCGGTTCCGCTGCGCTGCGCGATTCGGGTACGGGGCCTCGCCCGGCATGGTGCGACGCTGCCTCGAGCGCTGCGACGAGAAGAGCGTGCTCGGCCGCGTCCGGGTCGTGCGCGTTCTCAGCGACACGCATCCGGTCGCGACGCAGGGCCCGGTCTGGCAGATCGGCGGTCGCACCGTCTAGATGTCGAGCGATCCGGTCAGCTGGCTGTTGATCGAGCCGGGCTGGACGGTGGTCGACGACGGCGGGAACGACATCGGGCGCGTCGAGGAGGTCGCGGGCGACTCGACGCACGACATCTTCAGCGGCCTCGCCGTGTCGAGCGGGATGTTCAGCCACCCCCGGTTCGTCCCCGCAGAGCAGGTGAGCGAGATCACGCAGGGACGCGTGCGGATCGCAAGCGCGCTCGACCGGTTGGACGAGTACCGCGAGCCGCCGCCTTCGGAGCAGCTGAGCGCCGAGCCCGCGGGGCTCGGAGCTCGGATCGAGTCCGACCTCGCGCCGCCGCTCGCTCGCCGCGGGAGGATCCCGCTCCTCCGGCGCGTCCTGCTCTGGCTCGGCCTCGTGGGCCGCCGCTGACCTCCGCGCTCGAGCTGGCCGAGCTCGTCCGGCGGCGCGACGCGTCGTCTGTCGAGCTCGTCGAAGCCGCGTTGCGGCGCCTCGAGCCGGTCGAGCCGCGCCTGAATGCGTTCGTCACCGTTTGCGGCGAGGAGGCGCTCGCCGAAGCGGCAGGCGAGCTGCCGGACGGGCCGTTCCGCGGCGTGCCGATCGCGATCAAGGACCTCACCGACACGGCGGGCATTCGCACGACCTACTCCTGCCGCGCCTTCGCACACCACGTGCCAGCCCAGGACGGCGCCGTCGTGCGACGGCTGCGCACGGCGGGCTTCGTCGTGATCGGGAAGACGAACACGCCGGAGTTCGGTTCGACGGCGGTGACCGAGTCGGTGCTGAACGGCGTCTGCCGCAATCCGTGGGACACCGCCCGGACGCCGGGCGGCTCGAGCGGTGGGGCGGCGGCGCACGTCGCTGCCGGGGTGCTCCCGCTCGCACACGGGACCGACGGCGGGGGCTCGATCCGCATCCCCGCGTCCTGCTGCGGTCTCGTGGGGCTGAAGCCGACGCGCGGGCGCGTGTCCGCTGCGCCGCAGGGAGACGGCCCGTTTCCGCTCTCGCAGTCGGGACCACTCGCGTCGACCGTGCGCGACGCGGCGGCTTTCCTCGACGTCGTGTGCGGCTACGAGCCCGGCGACGCCGCCCGGCTGGCACCGCCGGCGCGACCGTTCGCAGCCGAGGCGGAGACGCCGCCGGGACGGTTGCGCGTCGCGGTCACGGTCGAGCCGCCGCTCGACCACCCGGTCGAGGCGCCGTGCGCGGCCGCAGCGCGCGACGCGGCAACGGTGCTCGCCGGGCTCGGGCACGACGTCGTCGAGGCGACGCCTCCGTGGCGGGAGGAGGGACTGCTCGACCGCTTCGGCTACCTCTGGCGCATCGGACCCGCGCTCTACGGCGTGCCACCGGTGCAGCTCGAGCCGCTCAATCGTGCGCTCGCAGAAGCCGCACAGGCAACGGGTGCGCTCGAGTACGTCGGCGCGGTGCTCGCGCTGCAGCGCTACGCGCGACGCGTGTGCGCGTTCTGGGACGACCTCGACGTCGTGCTCACGCCGACGCTTGCGAAGCTTCCGGTCCCGATCGGCTGGGTACCCGAGCCGGACGATCCGTGGGAGCAGTACCGGCGCGCGGCAGCGTTCACGCCCTTCACGGCGGTCGCGAACGTGACCGGCCAGCCCGCCGTCTCGGTCCCGTTCGGGCTCGCAGGCGGCCTACCCGTCGGCGTGCAGCTGATCGGCCGCGTCGCCGACGAAGCGACCCTGATCCGGCTCGCCGCCCAGCTCGAAGAGGCGCGGCCGTGGGCAGGGCGACGCCCGCCCGTCTCCGCGTGAGGTTTGTACCGGCGGAGCGCGCGGGTATCAGAGTCACGTGTCGGCCGCCCGCCAGAGCATGTTCGTGGATCGCCGCGCCGACCCCTCCCGAGGCAACCTGCCGTGGCTTCTCGCCGCGGGCGCCTTCCTCACTGGCATGACGCTCGCGCGTGTGATCGACTGGAGGGCGCATGCACACCCACGGATCTGAGAACGGCCAGGGCCTCAGCACGGCGGCGAAGGAGGTCGCCGACCACGCGAGCGCGCTCGCTCGGCTCGAGCTCGAGCTCGCGGCGCTCGAGCTGAAGCGGAAGGTCGCAGCGCTTGCAGCTGGGATCGGGCTCGGCGCGACCGCAGCCGTCCTCGGGTTGTTCGCGCTGGCGTTCGGCCTCGCCGCCGCCGGTGCCGCGCTCGCGCTCGTCCTCCCGCCGTGGCTCGCGCTCCTCGTCGTCTGCGGCGGGCTGCTGCTCGTCGCGGGCATGCTCGGCGTGCTCGCCCTCGGCGCGATCCGGCGCGCGTCGCCGCCGCTTCCCGAACAGGCGATCCGCGAAGCCAAGCTGACCACGGCCGCGTTGAAGCACTGATGCCGGATCAGAACGGACGCTCGGCGACCCAGCTTCGCCGCGACATCGAGCAGGAACGTCGCCAGCTCGCGGCATCCCTCGCGCAGCTCCGAGGCGAGATCGGGCAGGTCACCGACCTGACGGCGAAGCTGCGCGACAACCTACCGCTCGCGGTCGCCGGCGCGCTCGTCGCCGGGTTCGTGCTCGCGGGAGGCGTCGGCGCGACCTTGCGCTACTTCGCGCGCCGCGGGCGCGAACACACCGAGCGGGCACGCGTTGGCCGCCTCGCGTTCCTCGACCGTCGCTGACCAGGCCCGCTTCGGTGGCGGCGGCGCGCCGCCTTCGCCGGCGCGGTTCGGCGCCGGCACCTGGGCCTCGGTGTTGAAGCGAAGCGCCAGGCGCTTCCTCGACGACAACTGCACGGGACTGGCCGAACAGGTTGGGTATTCGTCGCTGCTCGCGTTCTTCCCAGCGATGCTCGCGCTCGTCGGCCTGCTCGACCTCCTGAATGCCTACGGCGCGCTGGCGAGCTTCCTGCGCCCGGTCGCGCCGCACGTGGTGCTTTCCTTGATCGACACGTTTCACAGCGACTCGGGCGGCGGCGGCTCGGTGGTGGCGCTCGTCCTCGGCACGCTCGGTGCTGTCTGGGTGGCGAGCGGCGCGATGAGCTCCGTCATGTTCGCGGTCAACAGCGCGTACGAGCTCAAGGAGACGCGACCGTTCTGGAAGAAGCGGCTGATCGCACTCGTGCTGGTCCTCGTGACCACTGCCGTGGTCGTCGGCATGATGCTGCTGGTTGTCTTCGGCGGCACGCTCGGCGCGGCGATCGCGGACAAGGTCAGCTACGGGCACGCGTTCAAGCTCGTCTGGAACATCGCCCGCTGGCCGATCGCGTTCTTCGTCCTCGTGCTCCTGCTCGGGATCATCTACTACCTCGGTCCGAACCAGGAGTCGCGCAGCTGGAAGTGGATCACCCCGGGCGCCGTGCTCGGCGCGCTCCTCTGGCTCGCGCTGTCGGGGCTGTTCGCGCTCTACACGTCGTTCTCGAACTCGTACACGAAGACGTACGGAACGCTCGCCGGCGGCATCGTGCTGCTGCTGTGGCTGAACTACAGCGCCTGGGGGATCCTGTTCGGCGCGGAGCTGAACGCCGAGCTCGAGCGACGGGCTGCTACGCGCGGAGCTCCGCGCTGAGGCGCTCGGCGAGCGCGGCGACGATCTGCTCGCGCAGGCGCGTCGCGTCGTCTTCGGTCAGCGTACGTTCCGGCGACTGGAAGACGACCGAGAATGCGACCGACTTGCGCCCCGCGCCGACCTGCTCGCCGCGGTAGACGTCGAAGACGCGGATCTCACGCAGCTCCGGCCCGGCTGCTTCCTGCGCGACGGCGACGAGCTCGCCGGCGGAGACGTCCTCCGCGACGGTTACGGCGATGTCCTGCCGGACGGCCGGATACGTGATCACGTCGTCGTAGGTGACCGGCTCGCGCGCGATCGCGAACAGCTCGTCCAGGTCGAGCTCGAACGTGCCCCATGCACCCTCGAGCTCGCGCGGATGGAGCTCGCCGACGATGCCCGCGGGCGTGCCTGCGGCCTTGCCCGGATGGAGGAGCGGATGCTGCGTGCGAGCGAAGACGGGCTCCGCCTTCAGCGCCGCGTAGAGCGTCTCGACGACACCCTTGACATGGAAGAAGTCGCCCGCGGCGACGCCGGCGACGCGCAGGCGCTCGTTCGGCAGGTCGCCGTTCGGCAGGTAGACACGCGCGATCTCGAACAGCGCGATCGCCCGTGCGCCCGCGTCGACGTTCCGCCGTACTGCCTCGACGAGGCTCGGGATCAGCGTGGTCCGCAGCGCGGTCAGCTCGACCGAGATCGGCTCGGGCAGCTTCCACGTCGTCTCGTCGTCGGCGACGAGGCTCGGCGTGTACGTCTCGGCGAAGCCGAGGCCGACGAGCGTGTCCTCGACGCGGCGGCGCAGCTGCTGCTCGCGCGAGAGCGTGCCGAACATCTCGCGCCGAGCGGGCAACGTGAACGGGACGTCTTCGAGCCGGAAGCGCGCGATCTCCTCGACGGCGTCGATCTCGCGCAGGACGTCGCGCGCGCGCCAGGTCGGGACGACGACGTCGGCACCGTCGTGCTCGAAGCCGAGGCGCTCGAGGAGCGCGTACTGCTCGGGGGCAGGCGTCTCGATGCCGATCACCTCGTCTGTGCGCTCCGGCCGGAAGCGGACGATCGGGCGCTCCGGGAGGTCGCGGCGAACGTCGGAGTCGGCCGTCCAGCGCGCGCCGGTGAGCTCGAGGATGAGCTCGGTTGCGAGGTCGGCGGCAGGCTCGGCGAGGTACGGGTCGACGCCCTTCTCCCAGCGATTCGAGCCCTCCGTGCGCAGGCGCAGCCGCTCCGAGGAGCGGTAGATGCCGTACGGCTCGAAGTTGGCCGCCTCGAGCAGCACCGTGCGGGTCTGCTCGCCGATCTCGGTCTCCTCGCCGCCCATGATCCCGGCGAGCGCGGTCGCCCGGTCCTCGTCTGCGATCAGCAGGTCGTCCGGCGTGAGCTCGCGCTCGACGCCGTCGAGCGTGCGCATGCGCTCGCCCGGGCGCGCGCGCCGCACGATGATGCGCCCGCCGTGCAGCGTCGCGAAGTCGAACGCATGCAATGGGTTGCCGAGACCGAGCATCACGTAGTTCGTCACGTCGACGACGTTCGAGATCGGCCGCTGGCCGGCCGCGGTCAGCCGCGCGCGCAGCCAGATCGGCGACGGGCCGATCTCCACGTCTTCGAACAGGCGCCCGATGTACCGCGGGCAGCCGTGGAAGTCCTCGATCTCGATCGGCACCCCTGCTTCGGGACGCGACCGGGGACTGTCCCCGGTCATGGCTCGAAGCGGCAGGTCGTACAGGGCAGCGACTTCGCGCGCGATACCGTAGACCGACTGGAGGTCCGGACGGTTGCCGGTCGACTCGATGACGAGGACGGTGTCGGTGAGCGGCAGCACGTCGGCGAGCGGAGTGCCCGGCGCCGTCTCGGGCAGGACCATGATCCCGGCGTGGTCGGTGCCGAGGGCGACCTCGTCCTCGGCCAGGATCATCCCGTCGGAGATCTCGCCGCGCACCTTGCGACGCTCGAGCGTGACGCCGGTCGGCAGTACCGCGCCTGGGAGCGCGACCCCCACGGTCGCGCCGGCGCCGAAGTTCCACGCCCCGCAGACGATCGAGCGCGGCTCGTTCTCGCCGACGTCGACCTTCGTTAGCTGCAGGCGGTCGGCGTTCGGGTGCTTGACCGCGTCGAGGACCCGCCCGACCCGGAAGAGGCCGAGGTTCCCGCCTTCGTCGGCCACGCCGATCCGCTCGATTCCCTCGACCTCGGCGGTCGCGACGGAGAGCCGCGTCCCGAGCTCGGCGAGCGGCATCTCGACCGGCACATAGTCGCGCAGCCAGGAGACCGGGATTCTCAAAATTGGCGCAGGACCCGCAGGTCCCCCTCCCAGAGCGCGCGGATGTCGGGGATGTCGTTGCGGAGCTGCGCCGTCCGCTCGAGCCCGCAGCCGAACGCGAAGCCGCTCCACTCCTCCGGGTCGAGGCCGACGTTCTCGAAGACGTGCGGGTCGACCATGCCGGCGCCGCCCATCTCGATCCAGCCCGAGAACTTGCAGGTGCGGCAGCCGGCACCGCCGCAGATCCCGCACGAGACGTCGGGCTCGATCGACGGCTCCGTGAACGGGAAGTAGTGCGTACGGAAGCGCACGCGCCGGTCCGGCCCGTACAGCGCGCGCATCACGTGCAGCAGCGTTCCCTTCAGGTCGGCGAGCGTCAGGCCTTTGTCGACTGCCAGCCCTTCGAACTGGTGGAAGATCGGATACCGCGTCGCGGTGATCGCGTCGCGCCGGTAGACGCGGCCGAGCGAGACCATGTAGATCGGCGGCGGCTTCTGCTCGAGTATGTGGATCTGCGACGGGCTCGTCTCGGTGCGCAGCACGGTGCCGTTCTCGAAGAAGAACGTATCGCGCGGCGAGCGCGCCGAGTGCGTCGGCCCGAACGCGAGCTTGTCGAAGTTGTACTCGACGGTCTCGACCTCGCGGTCGTCGCGGACCTCGTAGCCGAGCCCGAGGAAGGCGTCCTCGACCATGCGCCGCACCTGCGTGATCGGGTGCAGGTGCCCGAGCGGGAGCTCCTCGCCGGGCAGCGTGACGTCGACCACCTCCTCGCGCAGCCGCCGCTCGAGCTCGTCGTCCGCGAGCGTCCGCTCGCGTTCGCCGACGGCTCCCTCGAGCCGGCGGCGGATGCCGTTGAGGAGCGCGCCCGTTTGCGGGTCGCGGACACCGCGCAGCGCCTGTGCGAGCTCGCTCTTACGACCGAGATAGGCGACGCGCGCGCGGTCGAGCTCGGCAGCGTTCGCGGCGCCGGTGATCGCGCGCTCGGCTTCTACGTCGTACTGCTGCCAGTCGGTCAAACGTTCCTCCTCGGTCGCGGGCTGGGTCGGCTCAGGCCCCGGCCGGGAAGCGGAGGTCAGGCGGCGGCCGCCGTCGCCCCGGTCCCACGCCGGGGCCGGCTAAACGCGAACGACCTCGCGAACGTCCTCATGCATGCAGCATACCCGGGTGTCCGCGTACGACGCGATCGCGCGCATCTACGACCCGTGGTCGCGAACGGTCGTCGAGGACGTGCCGTTCTACGTCGACGAGGCGCGACGGGCCGGCGGGCCGATCGTTGAGCTCGCGGTCGGCACGGGCCGGATCGCGGTCCCGATCGCCGTCGAGGGAATCCCCGTGATCGGCGTCGACTCGTCCATCGAGATGCTTGCGGTCGCGGCCGAGCGCGCGGAGCTCGCGGGCGTCGCGCTCGACCTCCGCCTCGGCGACCTGCGCGAGCCGCCGATCGACGGTGAGTACCCGCTCGTGATCGTGCCGTTCCGTTCGCTGCTGCACATGCAGACGGACGACGAGCGGCGGTCCGCATTGCGCGCGGCGCGCGGGCTCCTCGTGCCCGCCGGCCGCTTCGTCTTCGACGTATTCACGCCCGGCGAGGAAGACATCGCCGAGACGCACGGCCGCTGGCTCGAGCGCGAGCCGGGCATCTTCGAGCGCGCCGACTGGGACGAGGAGCGACAGACGCTGACGCTGCGCGTCCGCGGCGAGGGCACGGAGGCACGGCTCGCGCTCGCCTGGTTGACCGTGCCCGAGTGGCGCGAGCTGCTGCGCGAAGAAGGGTTCGTCGTCGACGCGGTCTACGGCTGGTTCGACCGCCAACCGTGGCGCGGCGGCGAAGACTCGATCTGGGTTTGCCGCCGGCGCGCCTGAAACGAACACTTGCCCGGGAGCTGCCCCAGAGGCACCATCCGGTCGTGGACGACGAAGCCGTCAATATCATCATGACCACACTTGCCGACATCCGCGCGGGCGTACGGCTCATCCGACAGGAGATCGTGGACGATGGCGAAGAAGAAGAGGAAGAAGAGAGCTGAGGACGTCGCGTTCGACGAACGGACGCGGATGATCGAGGACTACATCGCGAAGCTCTCGAAGCGAATCGAGGAGAAGAAGGCAGCCGAGGCGACGAAGTCCTAGGAGTTCTGGCGCCGCCATTCGTAGAGGGCAATCGCGCCTGCTACGGCGACGTTCAGGGACTCGGCGCTCTTGATCGGGATCGACGCCTCGACGTCGCGCTCGAGTTCGGCAGGCAGGCCTTCGCGCTCGGCGCCGAGCACGAACACGACCTCGCCGCGCACGTCGACCTCCCCGAGCGGCTCCCCGCCGCGGGAGCTCAACGCCACCCGCTTCGTCCCTTGTAACAACTCGTTACTCGGCTCGAAGCGCAGCAGCGGCACACGCCAGATCGAGCCTGCGGATGCTCGCAGCGCCTTGGGGCCGGTCGGGTCGGCGCTGCCGTCGGAGAGCGCGACCGCCGCGCCGAAGGCGTCCGCCGTGCGTACGAGCGTGCCGATGTTGCCCGGGTCGGCGACACGCCAGAGCGCGAGCGTGACCGGGCGAAACTCGGGCGCGGGTAGGTCGGCCCGGCGGTAAACGCCGATCACGCGCGGCGGGTGTCCCGCGGTCGCGACCTCGGCGAGCAGCTTCGGCTCGACATTCTCGCCGGCGACGAGCAGCTCGACCGGCTCCGCGGTCGCGGCCGCGACGAGATCCTCGCCCTCGCACACGAACAGCCCGAGCTTGTCGCGCCAGCGGCGCGCGTGCAGCTTGCGCACGAGCTTCAGCTTCTCGTTGTCGCGCGACGAGATCAAGTCGCCCATTCGAGCCACTCGGCGTGGTAGTCGACGCGCGCCAGCCGCCGTCTCTCGCCGTGGGGCCAGACGGTGAGTTCGAGCGCATGGCCCTGGTAGTCAGGGTCGTCACGGACGCCTTCGAGGGCGAGCCAGACGAGCGGCGCCTCGGCCCGCGAGAGCAAGCGCAGCAGCCTCTGGTAGCGCTCCTCGCCGAGGTAGATGGTCGAGACGGACGTCATCACGACCGTGAGTGCGCCGGGCCGGCGATCGCGCAGGAACTCCGGCAGCAGCTCGACGTAATCGCCCTGGACGAGCTCCGGTGGATCGCGTCGTAGCGCCGCGATCGCCGCATGCAGGCGCTCGCGCCGCTCGCGCTGGTCAGGCCAAACGAAAGCCTCCAGCAGGCGCTCGCCCGCAGGCGCTGTGGCATCTATGGGAGCGAGGTCGATCCCGCGCCGCCGGACGACCTCGACCGGACGCGCCAGCAGCGAGGCCGGCGGCCCGCCCCGGCCCTCTCCGGTAAGGAGCGGCTCGCCGGTTCCCCACGAACCCTCGCGGTAACGGTAGGCGTAGCGGTCGAGCGCAAGCAGAAGGCCCGCGCTGGCACCGAGCTCGACGAGGTCGACCCGTTCGGCCCCGGTCGAGAGCAGCCCGGGCAGAAGCGCCCACGCGCGCCCCACCTCGTTGGTCTGAACCCGCTGCTCCGCAGTGAAGCGAACGAGGAACTCGCTATGCCGCTCGAGCGCGCCGCCGACGTCGTCCCAGGAGGCCTCGCCGCCGAGCACGAGGTAGTGCAGACCGCCGAGGAGCCGCAACGGGAAGTCCCACCGCAGGTCGGGCGCGATCGCGGCAACCCTGGCGTCGTCTGCGAGCCGGCTGCAGAGCGCTGCGTACAGCGGCGAGCGCCCGTCGCAGTACTCCGCCTGGCGGAGGAAGATCTCGGACTGCTTGCTCAGGCCGCGAGGGCCGACTTCGCCTGCTCGGCCAGCTTGCCGAAGGCCGCCGGGTCGCTCACCGCGAGATCGGCGAGCACCTTGCGGTCGAGCTCCACGTTCGCCGCCTTCAGGCCGGCAATGAACTGGTTGTACGAGAGCCCGTGTGCGCGTGCGCCCGCGTTGATGCGCATGATCCAGAGGCGGCGGAACGCGCGCTTCTTGTTCTTGCGATCGCGGTAGGCGTAGACGAGCGAGTGCTCGACCTGCTCCTTCGCGTAGCGGTAGTTCGTGCTCTTGAGTCCCCAGTAGCCCTTCGCCTGCTCGAGCACCTTGCGGCGCTTCTTCTGCGCGTGGACCGCGCGCTTGACGCGTGCCACCGCCTACCCCTTCCCCAGCAGCTTCTTCGCGGCGCGTTCGTTCGCGGACGAGACCGGCAGGTACTTACTGAACGCGCGCTTTTGCTTCGCGGGCTTGTGCTCGAGGTTGTGACTCTGGTTCGCGTGCCGGCGCAGAAGCTTGCCCGCTCCCGTCACCTTGAACTTCTTCTTCGCTCCTGAGTTTGTCTTCTGCTTCGGCATCTTTCTTCAACCCCGCGTTCTTCGTTGGCGCCAGCACCATCGTCATGTTGCGACCTTCGAGGAGCGGCTGGGTCTCGATCGTCCCGAGCTCCTTTACCTCGTCCGCGAGCCGCATCAGCAGGTCGCGACCGCGATCCGGATGCTCGCGCTCGCGGCCCCGGAACATGATCGTGACCTTGACCTTGGCACGCTGATTGAGGAAACGGACGACGTGGCCCTTCTTGGTCTCGTAGTCGTGCTGGCCGATCTTTGGTCTGAGCTTGATCTCCTTGACGTGGATCTGCGTCTGGTTCTTGCGCGCGGCCTTCGCCTTCTGCTCCTGCTCGTACCGGTACTTCCCGTAGTCCATCACCCGCGCGACGGGCGGGTCAGCCTGGGCCGCGACTTCGACGAGGTCGAGTCCCTTGCCGTACGCATACTCCCGGGCCTCGTCGGTCTGCTTGACGCCGAGCTGCTCCCCCTTCTCGTCGATCAGGCGCACCCGCGGCACGCGAATCGACTCGTTGATCCGCGTCTGCGGCTCAGGTCGGCGCGGCGGCTCCCAGGACCCTCGCCGCGGCCTCAAATCTGTGTCACCAAGCTGTCGTTGTCCTCCTTCGGAGACGAAAAAACCGCTGACAGGCAGCGGCAGAGAACCTCGTCAACCAGCTTCGGTTGAACCCCCGTGACGTGGGTCAGGAGGTGAGAGACGGTTCCGCCCCTGCTTGCCAGGGGAGAAGCGTAGCAAGGAGCCCGCGGAATTCCGCAAGCGAATGCCGCGACTGCCCACCCCCGCGCTCCCTGATCGCCAGGCTTTCGTCGCTCTCGGCGTCCCCGTAGACGACCGTGAACGGGATCTTCTCGATCTCGGCGTTGCGGATCCGCTTGCCGACGGTCTCGTCCGAGTCGTCGACCTCGACGCGGTACGGGGCGAGCCGCTCGGCGAGGGCGTGCGCAGCCTCGCGGTGGCTCTCTCCGACCGGTAGCACGCGAATCTGCACCGGCGCGATCCAGAAAGGAAAGGCGCCGCCGTAGTGCTCGGTGAGGATGCCGATGAAGCGCTCGAGCGAGCCGAAGAGCGCGCGGTGGATGACGTAAGGGATGTGCTCCTCGTTGTCGGCGCCCATGTAGCGGCAGCCGAGCCGAGCCGGCTGCTGTGAGTCGAGCTGGATC
>Ga0070731_10004778_pt1 | contig 11455 bp, 12 predicted proteins | sample Coa_R1_2_FD_66448 | JGI IMG/M metagenome (GOLD analysis project Ga0070731, IMG submission 66448) | Surface soil microbial communities from Centralia Pennsylvania, which are recovering from an underground coalmine fire - Coalmine... | ecosystem: Environmental > Terrestrial > Soil > Unclassified ... | reverse complement strand
AGCCACAACCAACGGATTTCGAGTGGAGTTCCCAACCGAAGAGATTTCTTTCAGAGCCGAGATTTCAAAGTCTCCCGTATAATATCCCCGGTCGCCAATCTTTTCCCTCAGTTCCGCCTCTGATTCTGCCAGGTGCACGTCGAGCAGGTTATGAAAAACTCCACTGAATAAAGCCCTGTCGTCTATCTTTGTTGCCAGGGCTTCAGCAATTGGGAAATACGGCAACGGTGGGAGCTCTCCTGTCGCGAGCCATCGTTGGTTGACGTGAAAAAGCGTGCAGAATTTGTTCGCGATACCGTATCTCAATGGAGCCTTCGCATATTCGTAACTTGCGATGCGGCTTCGGGATATTTCCAGCCGCTCGGCGAGCTCTCTTTGGTCGAGGCCCTGTTCGATCCTCACTTGGCGAAACCGATGACAAATGTCGATTTCGCACTGCGGAAGGAAAGACCGGATTGTTAAGGCTTTAGGCACCTTTGGAGTATTTATCCTGCGTGACAAAAAACAACTTGCCAAAATTATCACGCGTGACAAAATCAAAAACGACAAATGTCAAAAAGCAAGAAATCCACGAGGGATCGGTACCCCGGACTAGCACAAGAAGCTTCAGAGCTCGGCTACTCGTACGGGCATTTGTGGAGCGTTATTTCAGGCAGGCGCAAGAGCCGTTCGTTGATGGAGAAGCACGCAGAGTATAAGCGCCAACAGACCGAGGCTTTCCGGGCTGCCCGCGTTACCGCTAACGCGCCGGGGGTCACAACCGGCGTGTCGGGCAGTCCGGGATTGAAGGAGGCTGCAACACGATGAATCGCTTTGAAGCCAGTATAGCGGCGGCCAAAGTGTTTTGTGAAGCCGTCACGGCTCACGAGCATGATGTCGCCGCGAAGGCGCATGAACACGCGGCGAGATTGCACGCTGTCAATGGGCAAGCTCTGGAAGCGCGAACCCATAGGGCGCACGCAAGGAGGATCAGGGGCATCGCTGAAAAGATGCGTAATTCAGCAGTGGCCGCACGCGGTGTTACACTTTCCCGCCAGGAGGGATTAAGATAATGGTCATCCTCCGTCCACAGATTTCCGATTCACCCAAACGACTCTTAACTCCAATCGCTTCACTACCCATTGCCAACAATGTTTTTAATTCACCCGAGTGACCCAAAGGATTTTCAACCAATCGAGGTAAATTCGCCCCTGCGACAACGGATCAAGCGGCTGCTCAAAGCGCAAAGCCGCAATCCAGACCGGGTGAAGCGGCGCATTGTGCGGCGCGTGCGAAAGCGAGTCCGGGCAGTTGTCCGACTGGTGCGCATGGTGCGCCGGGCGCGAGCAATCCGGCGGTCGTTGGACAAGTTGAAGGCACTCAGGCACGAGCCGCCAGTGCAGGTTGTCGTCATTGATGCTGAACCGCTCACGGCAAGCAAACCGGTTTACGGCCGCCGAGCCCCTCAGCTCGTAACGATTTTGAAAGAGGGAATCGAGCTTTGCGCCAGCGGGCGGAAGGCCGGCCGTAAGAACGCGTTCTCCCCAAAGATTGATTCGGAGATGGCGCAGGAACAGAATTCGATTGCGCGAGAGTTTCATGCGTTGTGGGCCAATGACATTTCTGAAAACGAGGGCTTGCTCAATATGCGCCTCGACGAAATGTTCGAGGAACTCAAAGCTTCTACCGACGCGGACAACATCGGCACGTTGGCGGGCACAATGGTGCTCCAGAAAACTCTGGATTTTTTCCGAATTGATTATCCTCTGTTCTCCAGGATTTATACGGACTTCAGCGATCAACCCGCGCTGTTGAATCAGACGTTGGAGACCCGCAAGATCGGTTCGCTGGCTATCCAGACATTCAACAATCAACTTGATGCCGCTGGGCGCCCGCAGGGTTGGAGCACTGTTTCCCCCGCAACTACCACCGATGTGCCGATTTCCGTCACGCAGCACATCGGCGTACCTGTCGTGTTCGGCGCGAACACACTCAGCAGCACGCTTCGAAAAGTTTTTGAGGAAATGAGCGAGCCCCAAAGCTACGCGATTGCGAAGCAATTCGTGCAATTGGTTTACGCTCTGTTCACGCCTGCAAATTATAATGCGTATGCGGTTATCAACGGTTCAAAAGTCCCGGTGGCTTATGCGTCATACGTGAAGGCACTGGGTGATTTCGGACGGTCGGCCATGGTGGACTTGAATGCCATCTTCAACCCGAACGAAGTTTTATTGAAAAACCGGTGCGTTGTACTCAACTCAGCGTACTATGGCCAGGCATCAAAGGACCCGTCGCTTATCACGTTTTGGGCGGGACAGCAGGACCCCGAAATAATCACCGAGGGAGAACTGCCGAAGATGAGCAAGTTCATCCCGATTGAAGCCCCGGACCTGCCGACCACGAACAATCTCGTCGGCATGGCGCTTCAGAAAAACGGCGCTGTAGCCATCAGCCGCATCCCGGCCGATTACACCAAAGCTTTGCCTGGTGCGAGCTATGGCGTTTCCTCGATGGTGACTGATCCCCAAACAGGAATGTCGTTAATGCTCGTCCAATACGTCAATCACACGGGCGGATATGCGGAAAGCCGGATGGAATCTATGATCGGTGCTGCTGTTGGGGACAACCGTGGCGGTCTCTGCATTACCAGCCAATAGCACACAAATTTATGAGAACGGAAAAAAAGCAAATCGAATACCTGAAAAGTTCTGATGCCATCGAGGGTATCATCAAGGCGCTCGAAGCGAATGACGGCCAGGTAAGCACCAACCGATACGAAAGCGTGGATTCCCACCTACGGTTAGTGCTCCAGTTATTAGGGTACCGGCCGACCGAAACAGCCGACAAAAAGGCAACAGTCGCCCAACTTGCTGAGCAGACCGCCAGGTGCCTCAAAGCTGAAGAAGGCAAGATTAGTGAATCTGTGGCGCTGCACGTCCAGATATACCTGCATGCCACGCATTCGAATCTGACTGCGGATGTCAACCTTGGAACCATGCCGCTCAAGGACGTGCCAGCCATTTCCAGTCGATAACGTGTTTTCGAATCCACCATTTTCCTGCGGCGGGTTGGTTGCGCCGATGAGCCCGGCGACATCCACCGCAGGGCCATGCCGTGAGTTGGCGCGCGGCGTCGGCCGGCTCAAGGCGGCCGCCGTTTCGCTGCTGTTGCGGCGGCCGCTGAATTTTGTTTTTCATCTCCCGATGGGATGCCCGGACCTGAAGCGGTCGGGCAGCGCGCCCGCGTGTGCGCGTCCAATTCCTCGGCGTCGAGTCGCGTGTTATAGGAACTCGGCGGCTTCAGAGAACGCGTGCGGGCTGAAACGAACGCCGGCATTCAGTCAGCGTCCAGAGCCGCTGCTGATAAACTGCACGCGCATTTATTTTTCACCGTTCTTCTGCTGGAGGAAACCTCACATAACGCTCTTTGATCCGCTGCGGCGCTGTCGGCCGCAGCGAGTCGATTCTTTCGCCTCAACCTGACTAATGAAAATACGCTCACAACAACAAAATACATTTAATCAAATTTCGGACGCGGCGCGGCCCGGAGTGAGCGCCGGGCCAATAGCTTCCGAATCACAGCGGCGGTCCACGGATGTTGGCGGACCGCCGCCTTTTCTTTCTACACGGTTTCAACGTAAGGAAACCGCCCGGCGCAAGCGCCTCCTGGATAAATTCAACGCGCTGGTTGCCAACGGCGCGACTCATGAGGCAGCAGCGAAAGAATGCCGTGTGAGTGTGCCTACGCTCTGGCGCTGGAAAACAAAGCACGTCGAGCCGACAACGGCGAACTGCGGCCGCAAGACAAAGCTGGAGGAACTTGCGCCATCTCCGGAGATTCTTTCGCTGGTTCGGCAATTGCAGCTTGGCGGCAAATCGAATGCCGACGCCTGGCATGCGGTCGCGGACGATACGCGCTGCCCGGCTCCCCTGCGTGATTACTTGAAGAACACGCGCACTATCTCGCCAAGCCTGCTGGCGGTTACCCGGTTAACCCGGCGCAAGCTGACAGTGATCGAAGCGCCAGAGGCAACCGTGATTGTGAGGCGTGCATGAGTAAGCGTAAACCATCACGGACGCCCAAAGCCAGGGCAGCGCTCACAGTCAAAGAAGCGGCGGAACAGGCCGGGTTATCGCCTCAGGAAATCGTTGCAGCGATTGAATCGGGAGAACTGCTCGCCATCGATATAAGCGGCAGTCCTAAGCGAAATCTCTGGCGTGTGCCTATTGGGGCTTTTACGCGCTGGAAGGCCCAAGGACGATTTAGACCATCCGGGAACCAAACCGGGGGGGGGTAACGCGCCAAACGGGCTGCAATGCGCTGCACCGGCCAAAATTGTGAACGATGTCCACTGACAAAAACACTTTCACGGCAGCACAGATAGCCGACGCGCTCGGGATTGCTCCGGATTCGGTGCGCAAGGCGCTGGGAAGTGTTCCGCCACAGGGAGAAAAGTTCATTCGTGGCAAGAAAGTCTCTGCCTGGGGAATTCTGCAATTGCCGCAGGCATGGATTGCGCAACTTGACGCCCATGCGGCGGCCAAAGGGCTTGGCAATGCGGAGCAGCTCATCGCCGGGAGTCATGAACAGGCGGCCAAGCCGAATCCCTCACAGGTTGTCTCTGTTGCCCTGGCAGAAATCCAAGACCAGTTTCCAGCCATCTCCGATTATATCGCGGCCTGCGGCAACCCGGCCGCGCCGGATGAAACGGAGCAGCTCGGAATATGGATGCTTGCCTTTGAGCAGTACGAGCGGCTCGTGAGCCAGGGAGAAACTGAAAAACAGTCCGCACGTCGCGTACGTGATTTTCTTTCCCGCAAGGCTTTATTTCTCGCGCCGTCGCGCCATGCGTTGCGGATGGCTTTCGAGCGCAAGCTGGAGCGGTGGAATGCCGGCGAGCGTAACCCAACGGCCTTGCAGGACCGCCGCAAAGATAATGGAGCGGGTTTTGATTTCCCGGAAGAGGACCGCGACAAACTGATTCACCGTGCCGTGTTCAACTACCACGGGGTTGTGGCTTCAGCCTGGCGCGATTTGATGGCCGATGGGTTTTCGGAAGCCGTTCGCACACGTTATGCCGGCAAGGCGTTTAGAAAATCGCACGTGCCTGGTTCGGTCATGGATGACGTGGGGCCCGAAGTGGACATTCTGACAGTGATGCACCAAGGGCCGAGAGCGTTCGATGCAATCAAAGGGTACGTCAGCCGCAGCTACGACGGAATCTCTTCGTTGCAGGCCATGAGCGCTGACGACTTCACTCTCAACAGTTATTTCTACGTTCCGGACGGCAAGGGCTGGTTCACACTTACGCGTGGCCAGACAATTCTCTTCATTGATTTTCGTTCGCTCCGGATTCTGGGTTACGCGCTGGAGCCGAGACGTAGTTACAGCTCGCTGACGATCCGTAGCCTTTGCACGCACGTCTTTGCTGAATTCGGACTTCCGGAAGTGTTGCAATTCGAGCGCGGGCTGTGGAAGAGCGCGACGTTGCTTAAAGGAAAAAAGGACCCATTCACTTTCGCGCAAGTCAGCTCCGGCCTGGCTGGGTTTGGAATCAGGTTCATTCACTCAATACGGCCGCGCTCAAAAGTCGTTGAGCGGATTGGCGGCATGTTTCAGAGCCTGGCAGAAGCGGAGCCGGGCTATTGCGGCCGTGATGAACGCCATGACGCCCCGGAGTCGTTGCGCAAGGAAATGGCGGAAGTTGAAACGCGGAAAGTTCACCCGTCAAAATACTTTTACGATTTCACGCAATGGAACCAGCGCATAGGTGAAATTGCCGCGCTGTACAACAGCACACCGCAACAGGGGAAGATTCTCGCCGGCATGTCACCGGATGAAGCGTTTAAACTTTTTCTCAACCGCGCCGATCCGCCCAACCGCCTTGATGCCGGGCTTAGATACTTGCTCGCTCACGAGAAGCGCGTTGTGCGTGTCACACTGAACGGCATCACTATCCAAATCGGAAAGAGGAGCTTCAATTACAAGGGAAAGGAAATCGCGCACATGGTCCACCGCGATGCGTTGGCGTGGTTCGATCCGGATAATCCGGAAGTGCTCACCGTTACCGGCCTGGACAAAAGCAACCCGATTTGCGTCTCGCGTTCGGAAGATCCAAGTGCGTTGCAATGTGTCGTAGCGCCGGGCGCGGACGTCCTCGGCCGGGAGATGGCTCGCATCGATGGGCAGGCCAGCTACATGAAGACACGATTCAATGTGCTGAAGACAAAATTTGAACTGCCGGCGAGGAAGGTGCGGGAATCGGCTCCTGCCTTCGCGCTCGGCCGGGAAATCGAAAAGGCAAAATCATCGCTGACGGCCGCGAACATCGAACGGCAGAGCCGGCGCGAGAAAACCGCGCGCGCTGCCCGCAGTATCGGATTGAATCCAGCAGCGGTCCAAGGGGACCCGGCCGCCATCGAGAATTTAAGCAAGCTTTTACGCGATGAGTGAACCGAATGAGATTTTGCGGCACGCCTCCGAACTGCTCTGGCATTTGCACTCGTACGAATGCGAGATAGGCGGCGCGGAGCGGTTTCAACGCGAGATGCAGGAATTGTTCCCCGAGAACACTTGGACGCTGCATACGTGTATAAGGTCTGAGATCGATCCAAAGCCAATGGGTTGGCGCCCGATGAGTGAACGCGGCTCCAAAAAACAAACGACCCGACCCCTGCAACACCATATGGAGCGCTCACGGCAAAAATCGCGTGAGAGTTTTTATCAAACCAATATCGGCCGCACAGTCTGGGAAACTCTGGACTGGTGTCTGGAGGAGCACCGGCCTTGCTTCATCGAGGGGCTTGAAGGACGCGGCAAAAGCGCGAGCGCAAAAGCGTGGTTTGAATCGCACCGGGCGCAGGCACGCTATGCCTCACTTCCCGGCTTATCGACCCAACGCGACTTCTTCAGCGCACTGGCGCTGGCCTTTGGCATTCCGTTTGGAGCGGCGAAGGCACCTAATGAAATCCGGTTCAGGCTGCGGGACTTCATTGTGCGTTCTGGGTTGATGCTGATAATCGATGAGGCACATTTCGCGCTTCCGGAGCGAGCGCAGCGCGGCCGGCCGGCTTTGATTGATTGGATTGACACTGAGCTTTGCAATGCCGGCGTGCCAGTGTGTTTAATTTCTACCCCACAATTCGGCCCGCGCCTGGCTGAGTTTGAAAACAAGACCACGTGGAACGCTCGGCAATTCCGCCGCAGATTTTCCGGACGATGGTGCCAGCTACCAAAAGATACAGAGCGCGAACATTTGACAGCGCTCGCAAAACACGCGCTGCCAGGTGTAGGCGAGAAGGGCGTTAAGATTGCTGTGGCATTTGCCGCCGGCATGAGCCGTGACGTGTCCGGATTATTTGACCTGGTGCGCGATGCGCAGCGCCGGGCCCGCAAGGCAGACCGCGAGACAGCGAGCTTCAAAGACTTGCATGAGGCGCTCACGCTTGACCGGCTGCCCTGCGAGAACGCCATGGCTGCCTCGTTCAGTACCACTCAACACGATCCCGAACCCGAACCATTTTCCCCGCTGGACAATCAGCGCAACTCGCCGGCGGCCGTCCTGCCGGCGCGTGGCGGTCTGGAGGCACCGTTCCGGCGTTCACAGCCCGATGCAATAGAAACCGAACCCAAATGAAAGTTACGACCCGAATACTCACACTCACCGCGGTGCTCGCTTTGGCGGCCGCTCATGCTCAGACAACTAACTTGCCCGGCATCCCGATTTTTGGAGGCAACAGCGGACCAACCATCCAGAACGTACAGGCGAACGGCTCCGGCCAGGTCCTTTATCCTGGGAACTTCTGGACCGCCAATGCGTCCAACAGCCTTACTGGACTCGCGCCAGTCAACGCGACTGTCTATGTATCCATCAATGGTAACGACACGACTGCGCAGCTCGGCCGGCCGGAATTTCCATGCGCTACATTCACCAAAGCAAACCTGCTCGCATTTCCAGTCCACGGTACAGTGGTTGTCGAACCCGGTTTATACACGGCGAACAATATCCTTACGAACGGCGTGAACTACTTCTTCGCCACTGGCGCAAAAGTGTTCTGGACGCCGGCGACGACGAACAACGTCAGCGATTACTGGGCGATATTTGACGACCGCGCGTGTGGTCCCACGACAAACATCATCAGTGGCCAGGGCGACTATTTTTGGCAGGGCTACACGAACAGCATAACCGCTGTGAACATGACGACAGGAGGTAGTAACCAAAATCTTTCGGGCATGTGCGGCGGGGTGTTGGTCATCACGAACCCGGCCTCGTCAATAACGATGAGTGCAAATTCGATTCAATGTTCCTCCTGGACAGAGCTAGGTTCGGCTGCCATCACGGCCGCTTTTGGAAATTTGACTGTCAATGTCAACTGGATGGCAGACCCCGCCGCAGGAACAAACCTTGTGTTCACGAACACTGTTTTGCACAACACCGCCAATAAGACTTCCAGTTCGGTTGGCGTAGCCTGGAACTGCGGTACTCAGCACATCCATTGCTGGAGCAACGCTTGCGGAATATCAGGCACTCGCGGCAACAACTATGCCCTGTGGGGTAACGGATTTGGGCCAACTGACGTCGGAGACTTCTACTACGAGGGCGATTACATCGGCGGAAAAGTGTACCTTTCCTTTCAGACCACGAATTCGGTGTCCTGGATTCACGCAAAACGAATTGAGCCGATCAATGGAGGCGGCGGCACAACCGGAAACCCTTTGACGCTTTTCGGCAGCCAGAAGACATATGTCTACGCGGACAAGATGGCCCCGTCTCCGCAATCTTTGTCAATTGCTGCAATTGATGAAAACATTCAAAGCGGGACGAGTAACACGCTCGCATGGATTTACACAGGGAAGTTGGCGGCTTCAAACGTGTTCTTCAATATCCCATTCGGCAGCGTTTACATGAACGTCTTGCAGCTTGAAGATTTGAGTGGCGGCGCGTGCACGAACCAGTCAACAGCCGGGTTGAGCCTGAGATATATTCCTGGACCGATTAAATTGGGCGCGTTCTTCCTCACTAACCCCATCGTCAACGGGGCGACTTGGACAAACACGACGGGAACAGAAGGAACGCTCACCGTGAATTACAGCCTGCCTTCTGCGACGGCATCGCTCGGGATGACTAATCAATCAAACGGGGAGTGGTTTAATGGAACTAACGCGACAGGTTCTTTCAGCCGAGCGTGGAAGCTTCAGCCGATGGACGTGATCCTGATAAGCAACAAGAACGGCAGCCCGACGCTCGATGCCAGTCGCTTCAGTCCGTAACTCAATACGCAACACGATCAACCTATGAACGGCATCACGATCTCAGTCACGGCCGATACGGAGCAAGCCGGGCAAAGTCTAGAGAATTTCGCCACAAGTGGCGCTGCTCAATTGCGTCAACTGCGCGAATCTTCAGTACTGCTTCGCGATACGATGCGCGGTACTGCCGAGACAATGCTGCTGTTGGGGGGCCAGCACTCGCAGCAATTGTTTACGGGCTTTATGATCGTCCGTTCCGGCATGATGGCCACGCGTGCGGCCGCTCTGGCGTTTAACACTTCGATTGCAAATGTGATACCAGCAATCGGCGCTGCGGGTGTCGCTCTGGCGGGTGGTATAGCAATCTGGACGGCGTTCCGGAATGCTCAACAGCAGGCGATAGACAGGCATAACGAGTTTGTCGAAACGCTGAAGCGGATGCCGGAAATCATCGGCCACATTGATTCCGCAACCAAGGCAGGATTTCTGTCTCCGGAAACTCAGGCGAAGTTGTTGAATGCCATCGGCGCGACGCGAGCGGAACTTAGCCAGGCTGCCTTCAGTCAGAGCGTCAACCAGTCGCTTTCCACATCGCCAGAGGATTTGCTCCGGCAGGCGTTCCCTACTGCGAATGCACAGCCTGGACGCATGGCATCTCTGCTTGGGATACCGCAACAGGACGACTTGGACCGGGTCAACGAGGAGCTGACGAAGGCGGGATTTCTGTTAAAGGAAATCGGGAAGGACGGGAAAGCAGCGTTTAGCGTTTCGGATAAAGGCGAAGCTCTTATTAAAATCATCGAGCTGCGCAACAAGCTGTCGCTTGATACGCTGAGTGGATATAACAAGGAGCGCACGGCCGCCAAACAGAGATACGACGAAGAGTTGGCTGCCCTGAACGAGTATATCGCTCGCGCTTCGGACCAGTTGGAAAAGCGGGGCATTGATCCTTCCAAACTCCGTGCCGACCTGTTGGGGTCTTTTAACCAAACGCTCTCTGACATCGCATCAAAGGAGCAGTCGGAAAGCCTGCAAAAAGCGGAGGAAGCGTACGCCAAGGGACAGGAGAGCTTCCACAAAATGGTGGAGCAGGAAAATCAGGAACTGGACCAGAAGCTGAACCTTCAGGCGGCACAGGCCGGAAAAACTCGCGAACAGATTTACCAACAGGAGTTCGCAGAGCGGATGGACCTACTCACACGGCAATTGTATGCCGGCGAGATCGATGAGGCCCAATACACGAAGTCTGTTCAAGAGAGTACAACCAAACGGCTCGAAGGAGTGTTGCGCGAACAGGAGGAAGTGCGCCGGCTGGATGAGCTGAAACAACGCTTGGCGAATCAGGAGGCAAACGCGTCGCGCCGGCGTCTGGTAAATCCTCTGCTGGCTGCGTTTGGCGGTGGTGCGGAGAACAGCCAGGCGCAACTCGGGGCCATCAACAGCCAGATAACGAGCGCGATGGCCGAGATGCAAAAGCAGACTGAGGCGACCTTCCAGCCGCAAAGCCAGCAGCAGCAGATCGAGAATCTCCAGAAGCGCAATGAACTGGAAGAGCAGCTCAATAAGCTGTTGGACGATCAAGCGAGGGCGCAGGCGGCCGTCGACAACGCACGAGTCGAAGGCGTCAAGAATATGTTCGGCAACATGGCGGCGGCCGCCAAAGCGTTTGGACAGGAAGGACTCGCCGTCTACAAAGGTTTTGCGATTGCTCAGGCGACCATTGACACCGCCAAGGCGGCGATCGCGGCGTACTCGTCCGTTGTCGGCATCCCGTATATCGGCCCAGTACTCGCAGTGGCAGCAGCGGCGGCCGCCGTGGCAGCCGGCGCGGCGCAAATAGGGGAAATCGAATCCGCTCAAGCCAGGGAGGCGGGCGGACCTGTAACAGCGGGACAACTATACATGACTGGCGAACGCGGCCGGGAGCTATTCACACCCACTGTAGACGGCCACATATTCAACGCCGGCGAAACTGCTCAAATCCTGGGGAGCGCAGGAAATTCAGGCGCAGGCAGTACGGCCATCAACCACAAAACAGAATTGCACCTGGCGACGTTCGGCGGCGAGGCCGATGCGAAGCGCTGGGCGGATAGCAACGAGGGTGAGACATGGTTTCTGAACATGATGAACAAACACGCTTACCGGTACAACGCATGATTAAACTAACTCCGATTCAAGAGGCGCACGCCCGGCAGACCATGCTGGAATCCATCTTTGCTGTAATGCT
>Ga0070731_10004777_pt1 | contig 11457 bp, 6 predicted proteins | sample Coa_R1_2_FD_66448 | JGI IMG/M metagenome (GOLD analysis project Ga0070731, IMG submission 66448) | Surface soil microbial communities from Centralia Pennsylvania, which are recovering from an underground coalmine fire - Coalmine... | ecosystem: Environmental > Terrestrial > Soil > Unclassified ... | reverse complement strand
TGGACATTCACGCGCCCGGTCTTGCCCATGATTTCCACCAGGCCGGCCCGTTGGATTTGCGACGCGATGATCTTTGTCGCCAGGGTGATGCCGGACAGCAGCCAGCTGAATTCCGGGTTCGCATGCGGACTGCGCCGGTCCAGAAAATGACGCTCGACAGTAGTAATGAATTTTTCGTCAGCCATGAATCCCGCAACAGTACCGTTCCCGCCATTCCAAGCAAATAGAAAGCACTCCTACTCCTCCGCCCCCAAATGTCCCAAACGGTATCCAATCGCAAAATGCAACGGAATCGCCAGCACCACACAAATAAAACCGGCCAAAAACAGCACACCACCTCCGCTCGTGGCTGCGGCAAAGAGAAACAGAGAAGACATGCCAAACAATATTAAGCCCACCACATGAATCGCAATCGCCAGTGGCAGCGCGCCTCGCTTGACAACGAGCGATAAAAACGCCGTCAAATGAAAAAACAGCAAAAAATTTAGGAAGACCACCACCAGGGCTCCGAACTCAGATGGGTCACGATTAATTTCGGCGAAGAAATCACCAACCTTGTCCGGGACTATCAGCAGTCCAATGAAAAAGCCCGCCAGCAGCGGCAGCGTGCCGATCAGCGCGCCCAGCGTCTTCCGATACGCCAGCTCCGGCACTGAAATCGGCAGGGTCATCAGCGACGAAAGTGTCTTCCACCGCACTTCTTCCTTGAACACACGCGATGCCTCGATGGCCAGCCAGACCGCGGTCGAAATCAGGGAAACCCAAACCAGTGTCGCGCCTTCGAATTCCCAGCTCAATTTGCTGTCACTTTCGTACTCAAAGATATTGCAGACACCCACGATCAGGATGACGACAATGAACTTCAACAGCAGCCCGAATTTCCCGCCGGTGATGAACGCAAAATCCTTCCACGTAATCGAGCGGGCTCCCGCCACATGGCGCGGCATTCGGCTGCTGCGGTTTTTCCGGGTGAAAATCCAGAGGCGCGTCGGCGCAGGGTCTTTTTCCGTCCGCGTGCACACGTCAAACACCAGCCATGAAAGGAGAAATGCGATCAAGCCCAAAACCAGGTTGCTCACCACCTGGAATCCAACAATCGGCCCCGCAAATCCCGTCTGAAAAACGCCGCTCAGACCCTCTATGGGAGTCGACCGCCGCCACAAAGAAATTATCTTTGTGATCAAGGGCCACACACCCCGATGCAGGTTCACATTGTACCACGATGCGATGTCGCTCTCGATCCCGGCCGCCCAATAGTTCCCGAAGAAAAATAGGAATATCAGCAACAGCGTGACGCCGGCTGCCGTCGCGGTGTTGCGGAATACAACCGAACACAGCAACGCCACATTGCAAAGCAGGAACAGGTACGCGAGCAACGTGCTGTAGGCCGCCGCAATCTGGTGAAGTCCCACGCCTCCCAGCGTGACCGCCAGCAGGATGAACGGAAGCTGCACCAGCAGCAGCAGCAACGCCCCAACCAGCCGGCTCGTTGATTTGCCCAGCAATATCGCGATGGAGTTCAGATCCGTCATCCGCAACAGTCCCAGCATCATCTCCTCTTTTTCCTCAGTGATGGCTGAGGCGAAATAACTGAAGCCCGCCAAAGTGATGAACACCACATTCACCCACACCATATATTCAAGGAATTGCAATCCTGGCGCGCCGAAGATTCCAGTGCGCGCCGCTGTCTGCACCATCAGCAGCATCATTAGAATGATCAACAATAAACCCACGCGGCCAAGACACACGACCACAGACCGCGTCTCCACGCGCAAGGTTCGCTCGAAAAGTGCAAAGGCCGGCAGGTTCACGATGCTCCTCCCGGTGGCGCAGGGATGGGCGGCGGTGTTGATATGGCCGGCGAAGCCGCCTCGCCATTGCCGCTCACTTCGATCAGCGGCGGCACGCCCGGTTCGGTGAGGTCCATGAACGCCTGGTTCAGGTGGCGTACGATCTCCTGAAATCCCTGAATCTGCGCGCCGCATTCCAGCGTCGCCCGCAGCAGCGTGTTGGGATCGGTCTGTTTTCTCTGAAAGCTCACGCGATATTGCGGCGCCTTGGGCTCCTTCGTCACGCCGATCACTCCACCAACCTTCCGCAAGGCCGCTTCCGTCTCAGGATGCTCCTCCACCAGCGACAGCATGTAGTCCGCCGTCTCCTCATCGCGACGATGCAATCCGCTCATCGCCCCGCTATAACGCACCGTGCCGCGGTCGAGAATCGTCACGCTGTCGCACAACAGCGCCAGCTCGGAAAGAATGTGCGAACTGATGAAGATCGTTTTGCCCATGCGCCGCAGCTCCTGGAGAATTTCCATCAGTTCAATCCGCGCCCGCGGGTCGAGTCCGCTCGCCGGCTCGTCCAATAGCAGCAATTGCGGGTCGTGGACCAGCACGCGCGCTAGGCTGATGCGTTGCTGCATCCCGCGCGACAATCCTTTGATCATGTCGGTGCGCCGCGCTTCCATGTCGGTCAACGCGAGCACATTGCTCACCACGCGCGCCCGTTCTTCATAGTTCATCCCATACGCGGCGGCGAAGAAATCCAGGTATTCCTGCACGGTCATCTGTCGATACAGGCTGAAATGGTCCGGCATAAAGCCGAGCTTGCGGCGTACTTCCTTGTATTGACTCACAATATTCAATCCAAAGACCCGCACGATCCCGCGCTGCGGCTTGAGAAGTGTCGCGAGGATTTTCAGTGTCGTGGTCTTGCCCGCGCCATTCGGCCCCACGAACCCATGAATGGAGCCCGCGGCCACAGTGAAACTCACCCCGCGCACCGCCTGCTGGCGCTTGTAGGTGTGATACAGTTCCTGGATTTCGATGATCGGTTCACTCATGTTTTCTTCTCACGGTTCGGGCTTGAACAGGTCCAGATGGTAGAGCACGTAGCCGATTTCCTGGCTGAATTGAGAACCGGCGATGCCAAAGTTCTCCGGGCTCCGCGCAAACAAAAACAATTCGGCATGGTCGTCCGTTGATGAGGACGGCGCGCGCTGCAGGTCCTTCGTTTCCAGGCTCCAACCCATCAACGGCTTTGCCATTTTCTGAAAACTGCTTTGCACATTCGTGACGTCTCCATCTCCATACGGATAGTATGGGTTTCCGTTATAGTAAGTAATCGGCTGATTGCCGGACTCTGACAAAAATGTATCCAGCGCCTGCCGGCCGGCGGAGTCAAATTGAAGCTGCCCGTTGTTGATTTTCATCGTGTAAATCGTATTTCCCTGCACCAGCCAGCCTTCGAGAACTTGTTTGGTGAAATCCGGCCCCACCGTTAACGCCACTTGCTTCACGTTTTCTGTCCCGTCCCATTTGACAATCTTCACCGGGATTTCCGCGCCCTTCATTTCCGCTTCGTGAACGAGACCGCGTCGCGAGAACATCGGAATGTCCACCACGAATTGCCCTTGCCTGCCGCTCTGAATCAAACCATTCACCGATTCGTAATCCTGGCCGGTGGCATAAAGATTGTCCGGAGCCGTGTGGGTGATCTTGTAATCCGCGCCGTGCGTGGCGAACACATTGATCCACTGCATCACGTCGTAGGTATTCCCGTCGATTGCCCGCGCGTATGAAAGCGTGTGCACGATGCTCTTCTCGCCCTGACCGCGCCGGCCTACGACATTAAAAAGCCAGGCGAACCCAGCAATCGTGACCAACAGCAGCCCGATCCGCAGCCGGTAGTCCGCCAATTTCCTGCCCCACACGAGATTTCCCGGCCCCACCAGCGCCACATACGCGATCGCCAGCAGAAAAATCCAGCCCCAGCTGTAACGGCGCCGGCTCAACTGCGCCAAACCCCTGAGGAATGCGTCGGCAGTTTGCGCAAAAGCAACTGCCCCGTTGGACTTGATTTCCCGCGGCGGCACCACGCCTTGTTCAATATCCTGCTTCTGAATTTTTCGCACCGTGACGGCGTGTCGCACAACCACTCCGCCGCCGACCCGCTGCCGTTCGGCCGGTGAATTCAAAATGCTGAGTTCGTCCGCGAAAACCGGATAGTGGCCATCGGCATCCATCAACAAGTGCAGCTTGCCACCCGTGCGCAACCAATCGAGAAACGCCTGCCGCTTCGCCGCCTCCCAGCGCGGCGCATGGTCCATCAACAGGCTGTCCAACCCGCCCGTTGCCGTGACGGTAGGCGGAAACAACTCCTCCGGGAACTGCTTGAAGGTACTGGTGACGTTTTCAGGAGAATCCATGTCGGCAAGAAGCACCCGCGCCGGCGCGCCCATTTTCGGTGTATCCTCGAAATCCTTCCGATCGTTCGGACCGCGGCCCCATTCCAGGCGCCACTTGTCGTACTCGTTGTCGATGTAAACGTAGAACTGCACCCAGCGCGTTGTTTGCGGCGAAACATAACACGGTGTTTGATACACTGCTCCCACGCGGGAATCCATACCCCGGAGTTTGGAAAGCTGAATGACGCCGTCAAATGGCTCTTCCGAACCGTTCGCGACCAGGACCGAGAAGAGATTGAAACGGTTTGGCACCACCTGGCCGTCAAAGCCCCATCTCGCGTCCGATACTTCGAGGGCCGACACTGTCGCCGCCGTGAAAAGCAGAAGGCACATCCAGCAGGTGAGTTTCAGTGCCGATATGCCTCTCATCGCGCGCAACGATACAAAATCTTTCATGAATTTGAAGTTCAAACTCGGCCCAGGTACTCATCGGCTTTGGTCAAACATACCTGGCGAAATCTCAACATCAGCGCGCCAAGGACAGCAAAATGAGCGATGACCAGCATGACCAGACCTGTCGTCAGGGCGGTTCCGGATTTCGGAACTCCCAACCCTTCCGCGATCCCAACGACCGGCGTCGGGCTGACGAACGACAGCGCGGTGCCCCAATCTCGCGGCATCAGGTTCGTCGCGACAAAGTATCCAAACAACGGCGGCAGCCCGATACACCACACCACCACCACTAGAAACGCGGTCATCATCGCGCGGATTTGGTTCCGAACCCGCATGCCCATCCACAAGCAGAACCACAGGACCAGGCGCGGATAAATCAAAACCGTCAGCGCAGATATCCCGAGATAGACGAAGAAGTTGCGCAAACGCGGCTCGTTCAGATCTTCGGTTTTAAATTTCACCATCGCTTCGACGACAAAAATAAACGCCAGCGGCCGCACCAAAAAACTGGTCCATCGCCGGACCGGCGCCATCCATTCGTCCAATATCTCCCGGCTGGTCAGGGGACTGGTCAATATTGCGCCGAGCCGCTCGTTGGTCCGCTCGCTCGCAACGGCGTTGACGCTCTGGATCGGAATCGTCAACAGAGCCAGAATCCACAAGCCGCCCACGATGATATAGAACGGCATCGACTTGGGATCCATCAACGCACTGAAGAAGAGGATGATAAACACCAGGAAGCCCAGGATGACCGTGACCGCTATCAGGTTCGGAACCTGCATCTTCGCAAACAGGAACCTCGCCACGGACCATTGTTGCTGGTCTTCAGTTACTCCCAATTGGCTGCGGACCACCTGCTGGGCAATCGCGTGGGCTTCCGGATCGCGCTTCCGCAAGAGGGCGCGCATCAGTTTCCGCAGGTCTTTCCAGTAATGGTCCATCTGCTTGAACTGCCGGCCGAACGGATTCTGGCGGTGAATGAAAGCGCGGGCTTCGAGGTTCTGTTTCGCTCGAACCAGGAACAATGCCGTCGGCACGAAATAGCCCAGGCCGTTAAAGAATGTGTGAATGACAAGATATACTCCCGGTGTTGTGGCCCCCATCATCGCTCCAGGCCTTAACATAAATGCCAGCGGCCCCGCCCAACAGCACGTCGTAAAACCCAGGCAGATGCCCCAGCAACGCACCAGCGCGCCAAACGTCGTCGACTCATGCGCCGAGCATTCCATCGCCACGGCGCCGACCGCCAGGCACGTAAAAAACAAAGTCATCGCGCTCGTAATCAGCATGCCGATGGAGACGCCGCCCAGCGAGTAAGTCACCGCCAGCAACGGCAACGACAAAAACAAAAGCGTCAGCATGGGAATCAGCCGGCCGACATATTTTTGCAGGATGAGCTCCCACGGTGTCAGGTCCGTCAGGAACAACAAGCCCAGTGTCTCGCGTTCCTTTTCTTGCGCGATCGCTCCGGCCATCAACGGGGGCAGGAAAAGAAAAATGGTCACTATTTGCGTCGTAACCACAAACGTGAAAGGCCCGTAACCCCGGCCGAGCGTCAATATCGATCCTTGGGACAGATGACGGACGTAATAAAAACAAAACGCGCCAAACAGCACCAACGCGTAGATCACGCGCATCACGTACATCTGTTTTCGTGCCGACTGCTCGAGCAATTCCTTGCCGAGCAACGGCCAGTCGAGGTGCCAGCGGCGGAGTCTGTTTGGCCTGGCCTCCATTTCAGGCCACCTTTCCTTCCGTTAATTTCATGAACGCGGTTTCCATATCCATCGCCTCCGGCTGAAACATCCGGATGCGCGCTCCCAGGCCGCGCACCGCATCGAGCAGGTCCTCCATCGATAATTCATCTTCGCGCACTCGAATGGCCACGCGGTCTGCCAGTTCCTCGACGGATGCGACTCCGCGCACGCCGCGTATGGCTTCGACCATCGGCGGCGTGAGATTCGATATCTGCACATGAACCGTCCGCTTCAAATCCAATTTCCGATAGATGTCCGTCAGCGAACCTTCGGCCACGAGTTGCCCGGCTTCGATGATTCCAATCCGGGTGCATAACTGCGACAGCTCATGCAGGATATGGCTGGAGACCAGGATCGTTTTACCCATGCGTTGCAATTCCTTCAACAGCTCGCGCAACTCAATCCGCGCGCGCGGATCCAGCCCGCTGGCCGGTTCGTCCAGCAACAACAATTGCGGATCATGCAATAAAACGCGCGCGATCCCCAACCGCTGTTTCATGCCGCGCGACAACGCATCCACTTGCGAAGCTGCCTTGTCGCTCAAATCCGTCAGTGCCAGCACGTCCTTCACGGTGCCCGCCCGTTTCTCGCGCTCGATCCGATACGCCGCCGCAAAAAAATGCAGATACTCAACCACTGTAAGGTCTTCGTACACTCCAAATGAATCCGGCACGTAACCGATGTTCTTGCGCACTTGCTGCGGCGAAAGTTTCACTTCTGTTCCCAGGATGCGCACCGAGCCCAGCGAAGGTTTCAGCAGCGTCGCCATCACTTTGATCGTCGTCGTCTTGCCGGCGCCGTTGGGCCCGATGAATCCAAACACCTCTCCGCGGGGAATTGTCAGCGACAGGTCGCGCACGGCAATCTGCCGGCCGTAGAACACGTGGAGATTTTGGATTTCAACAATCGGCGGTTCAATAACCGGTGGTGCGAGAATCGGTGGTTCAGTTTGCATGAAAAATCCTCCGGTAAACGACGATGTCCTCTCCTACTTCCGTTACGATGGTCAACGCCGAATCAGTCGTGTCCATCACCTGGCCGTCTTCGAAATTCCCGCCACCCGTTGGCGACATTTGTGAAAGAAGCGCACGCAGCCCAAAAGATGGGTCGCCGACACACAGTTTGGATAAGGTCGAGGCCAGCAAGATCCTTTTCGAACCGGAATCAAAACTCACCCGCCACGGCGAGGCTGCCACGATGGGCTGACCATTTTGATCCACTTGCGGCTCCGGGTCGTCGGCGCTCGGATCCACTTCCGTTGTGCCCGGACCAAAAGTACCGGGGTCAGCTATCGAAATCGCGCATACATCTCCCGCAAACGGTTTGTTCGCCGACAGCTTCGCTCGAATATCCTGCAGATTGGGCCACGCTTCTTCGATCGCGCTCCAGTTGGCGAGCAGAGGCGCGGTAGAACCATCGAGCGAAAAAACCCGGTTCAACTCCGGGCGCCATTGACGCAGCGGTTTGGTGGTTCGGAAATGTGCCGGGACCGTCCCATCATACCAGGGTGGGGCCGCTTCCTCGAGCGGCTCCGCAGCGGCAATAGGGACCCCAGTGCGAGGGTTAAATCGCATTGGCATCGCTATCGGATTCATCTCGGCTTCCGCGTCAGCATTCAACGGCGCCCAGAGCGCGTCCTTCATTTCATTCACGGATTGTTTATTGCGCGCCGCAAAGACAAGTTCATAGCGATTGGCGCGCACGGGAGTTCCATCCTTGTCCAGATCTACCACAATGAGCGACCGGCGCTGGTCGTGCAGGCCAAGAAAATGATTCGCCATCATCACCGTCCCCACCGTGAACACGATGCTCATCACAGGAAACAACACCCATGTGTAACGCCGCCGCCGAAACCATCCCAACAGGAAATAATCCGCCGGCCCGATCATCAATAAAAACAACCCGAACGTGCAAAGCAATGCGGGAAACGGAATCAGCCGCACGGTCTTCGGCATTAACTGGCTCACCAGTTCGGATCCGAATAAAGAGGGTTGGATGCCGTAGGATATCGTCGGCACGGGAGCCATGCCAGGTTGGCGCCCACGATACACTCGGCGCTGATATGAATATTGATATGGTTGACTCGGAAAACTCGCCTGCCAGTCATAATTGGTTGGCGCGTCCCAGTGCCCTGTTTCGAGAATGATCTGCTTCTGGCTGTCGCGCACCTTCCACAGGAAGGCCACGGCTTCCCGCCACGCCGGCGAATCGAGCCCCGGGTCCGGCTGAATATTTCCCGTGACGATGACGCTTCTTCCCACACCGGAGTGCAGGCAGGAAATTTTTTTCATTCCCGGCAGGAGATTACCGGTGTTGTCAGCCATGAATACCGGACCGATGAAGTTCGTGTCGATCAGCTCATTGAGGAACGCCAGATGATGCGCCTGCAATCCTCCCCCTACGAAAACACACACGCTTCCGCCGCCTTTCACCCAGCGCGCGAGTGTTTGCAGTTGACCCTCGTGCGCGTCAGCGAATCCTTCCGCCGTCAGGACCATCACATCGAAAGTGGTGTACGACAGTGGCTGCATCGGCAAATCCTCCGGGCCCAGCCGGGTCATGCTGGTGAGCAACTGCCTGTACGTTGAGGGACCCAACTGCGGCGAAAAGCGCTCCAGCATCAGGCTCTGTTCGAGTTCCGGCGCATGTGGTGCGGAATCAACGCGGGCGTTGCACCAACCCAGGCTCACCGACCGTTCACTGCTCGTCGGCAGAGACAAACTGGACGAATCCAGGTTCATGACCTGGTCGGCTGTCACGAACTTCATCCGCACTTCTATCTGCGGATCCGAGGACGGCTGCAGCAAGGGAGGCACCAGTATTCGAAATCGCTGCTCGCCGGTCGTTAACGCAAGGTCGTCCGTGCGGTATCGTCCCAAAACCCGGTTTCCCTCAAGAAATTCCAATTCCAATTTACCCTCGAGTACGCGCGTCCCGGTCCATTTAAATCGCGCTTCAACCGGAACGGACGCGTTGTTGCGCGCGCGCAGTCCCAACGGAATCAGGTCGGCTGTCAGTTTCTCCGGAACGACCCCGTTTCTCGGCAGGTTTTCCTGAGCAATAGAATTTCCCGCCAGGAGTAACACTGCGAGCGAGACGATCCAGACCGGCATCCTAAACGACTTTTGTGCAAACCACCTCCAGAGCGCAAAGGTGGGGCGCGTCACTCCGTGCGCGCCGTCGCGAACTTGCCAACCAAGAGTCACCACGGAGCATGGCGGGTTCGTATTGGTGATTTGATTCCGTTGGTTAGCAGCTTGCGGCGGGCGGAGGACTGCCCGCCCTGCCATCACCTCTTTCCGAAATCCGGCGCGTCCGCCAGTCATCTCCATCCTCCCGGCTTTCGTTGGAAAAACCACCACTCCACCAGAAGCACCGTCAAGCCGCACATCAGCAACGCGGGCCAAAGTGGGCGATCCGCCTTCACCGGCGCCAGTGACGCCGCCACCTGGAGTTGCTCGTTCATCTGTATCTGCTCCACGCCAGCGAGGCTGGTCTCCGTCGGCGACAGCAAAGAAGCCCCCACTCGCAGCCTGGGAGAACCGTTCTCGGCAATGGTGTAATAACCAACTCGCGAAGCGCGCACGCCCGAAACAATTCCGTGGTCATCGGCTGTGATCGATTCCTGTTTCCGGTCCGGTCCCTGAGCGTCGTAATGATGTCCCGGGACCAGTGTCACTGCGGGCAGCACGCCCGTTCGAGCGGCGTTGACGTCCGCCAGTCCCGCCTGTTCCAGCGCGCTTTGCACAACGTTGGCAACGAAGATCGGGAAGCCCACCCGATACGGCAGCGTGGAGCGATCGGTGTTGAACAACAACGCAAACCACAACAAATCCGAGGTTTGTTTCCGCACCAGCAACGGTCCGCGCTCTCCGTGCATGATTACTTCGTAACCGAGATTCTCAAGCTCGGCTTCACCGGCATTCCCGGCAAAGCGCGGCTGGTCCAAAACAACCAGGTCAGCCATCTGCACATGTTGAAGGACCGGCGCATCTCGCCGCCAGTCCACCACAGTGGACCCGTTCGTGCCCGGCTCCACGAAGCCTTGCAACTCCGTTGGAATGAAACCCACCGTCAATCGCGTGTGTGCGGTGAGTCCAAGGTCCTGGGTCCGGTCACTGATGACCAAATCGAACGCACCGGACGTCTCGTCTGAAGTCTCCTGCGGAAAAACCTGAATGCCCGCAATGCCTTGCAACGCCAGCCGGTAGGAAACCATCGATTTGGGAACGAAAACCCGCAGCGGCCGCGACGCCGGTAAATCCAAATAAGCCACGTTATCCGCTGCGAGCGAATCAAATCCGTCCGGCGTCAACTGCACGCGCAACGATACTGCGGTGTCTCCCTTCACATGAAAAACCATCCGCTGGGCATGCCCGCGCGATACGGTCACTCGTTCGCTGCCAATGCTCGCGTCGCTCTGGAACAACTCTATTGCAGCGTTGCCTTCCGCATCGGATGAACCTTCCACCTGCACGAATATGTCCCAGCCGCCCGTGGCGGTCCGTTGCGCGCTCAGCGCAGTGATGCCGAAGTTCGGTCCCGCCGGCGCGAGCCGTTGATAATTCAATTTGAATGAAAGATCGAAATTAACCCGCGGCGGAAAATTGCCGTCGGAAAACAGGAGCGTTTCATCAAAAGGTTCACTCCGCCCCAGGGCCTGCACCAGCCGCAGTGCCTGCTCCAGGTCGCTGGGCACGTCCGCCACTTCGATCTGGTCCAGCGCATCGCGCAACTCTCGTTTATCATTGCTGAAACCCGTGCGTTTCCGGGCAGTGTTGTCGAACGAGATGAGGCAAAGTTCCTGGTCGGATGTAAGCCCGTCAATCATCTGGCGAATGCGCCGCTTCGCCTCATCGAGCCGGCTGATTCCGCCGGGTTTGTCCAGCGCGCCCATGCTCGCGGAGCAATCGATCAGCACCGGCAACCGGCGATGTTTTCCCGGGCCGCCGCGCCAAAACGGTTGCAGGGCCGCCAGCACGAGCAGCAGCAACAAAATGATTTGCAACAGCAACAGCAGGTTGCGTTTGAAGCGCTGGAATGGCGAGTTCACGCGCTGGT
>Ga0070731_10004776_pt1 | contig 11462 bp, 9 predicted proteins | sample Coa_R1_2_FD_66448 | JGI IMG/M metagenome (GOLD analysis project Ga0070731, IMG submission 66448) | Surface soil microbial communities from Centralia Pennsylvania, which are recovering from an underground coalmine fire - Coalmine... | ecosystem: Environmental > Terrestrial > Soil > Unclassified ... | reverse complement strand
TATCGGGGGCTCACCGAGGAAGTTATCCCTCTGTTCTATAAACGCGACGCGCAAGGAATTCCGCGCCAATGGATACAGCGCATCCGCCGCGCGATGACAACGCTCGTTCCGCAATTTACGACCGCCCGGATGGTGCAGGAATACACGGAGAAGTATTACATCACCAAGTGAAGCGTGAAACGTGAATGCGGCTTCACGCACAAGAGGAACCTCACATTTCACGCTTCCCGTTTCCGGACTTACCGAGCTTGGTTTGTCATCGAAATGAGTTTATCCTTTCTTTGTGTCGCCCGACATCAAATCGCAAACGAAAGAAGAGCTTGAAAGCCAGTTCAAAGCCTGGGGCGAACCGGTCTACCGTGTAACACAGATACTGGAGTGGCTTTATGTCCATCGCGTCACCAACTGGGGCGCCATGACCAATATCCCGAAAGCCCTGCGCCAAAAACTGCAGGAGCATTATTCGTTGGGTGTTCTTGAATTGGTCCGCAAGCAAGGTTCGCGCGACACGACGCAGAAATTCCTCTGGCGCCTTGCTGACCACTCGCTCATTGAAAGTGTTCTCATTCCTGCCAACCCGGCCCTTTACGGCGAAGTCAGCGACCGTCACACGCTTTGCGTTTCAACACAGGTCGGATGTGCCTACGGCTGTAAATTCTGCGCCAGCGGACTGGAAGGTTGGAAACGAAATCTCAGCGTTGATGAAATCGTCGAGCAAGTGCTTGCCGTCGAACGCTGGAACACGCAACAGGCCCTGCCGCGCCGAAGCGAAGCGAAGGCGGGAACAGGCCACACAGAAGCTCCGGAGACCACGCCTCGGCCCGAACCTGCCCTGCCACGTTTCATCGATAATCTCGTCATCATGGGCATGGGCGAACCCCTGGCGAATTACGACAACCTGCTCAAAGCGCTGAAGATTCTCAACGCGCCGTGGGGTGGAGGAATCGGAGCGCGCAAGATTACGATTTCTACAAGCGGCCTCGCACCGCAAATCCGAAAACTCGCCGATGAACCGCTTCAATTTCGGCTGGCCCTTTCCCTGCATGGCGCAACGGATGAAACCCGCAACCGAATCATGCCGGTCAACCGCAAGTACCCGCTCAAGGAACTGACCGCCGCGTGCGAATATTATCAGCAGAACAAAGGCCGGATGATTACGTTCGAGTATATCCTGATCGCCGGCGTAAACGACGGGCTGGACCAGGTGGTTCCATTAGCAAAACTCGCCCGGAAGCTGAATGCCAAGGTCAACTTGATTCCTTACAACAAAGTCGAAGACTTGCCCTGGGAACGGCCAACCGAAACAGCACAGGAAGCATTTCTGGCAGCGCTGGAAAAACAGAAGATTACCGCGACGCTTCGGCGCGAAAAAGGCCATGACATTGATGCCGCCTGCGGACAATTGCGATTAAAAACAGAGCGTGAACTGGCGGCACTCTGACCTTTGCTCCACACCACGAGTTGCATTGCCAATGCTCTCACCTTACTGTTCCCCGGCGTGATTGCTTTGCTTGATTACGGTTCAGGAAATTTGCGCAGCGTACACAAGGCGTTGCTCAAAGTCGGCGCGGACGTACGCATCACCCGCACCGCGGAGGAAATGGCTGGTGCTGATGCCGCCGTGTTACCGGGAGTGGGCGCCTTCGATGATTGCATCAATGCCATGCGCAAACAGGAAATACTCGAGGCTTCAAAGCGCTTCATCGCCGAGGGAAAGCCGTTTTTAGGAATTTGTGTCGGCTACCAGGCTCTCTTTGAACGGAGCGAGGAATTCAATAGTTGCGCAGCCGGGCTCGGAGTTTTTAAAGGGAGTGTCGTTCGCTTTTCGGAAAAAAGTGGATTGAAGGTCCCCCAGATCGGGTGGAATGAACTCGAAGACATCAACCCGAAGTGTCCGCTCTTCCGTGACATTGGCAACGGTAGTTACGTCTACTTTGTTCACAGCTTCTTTCCAAAACCGCAGGACTCTTCGATTGTCGCCACGCGCACAAACTATGGCGAAACATTCGCTTCGTCAGTCTGGCGCGACAACGTCTTCGCCACGCAATTTCACCCCGAAAAGAGCCAGAAAATTGGATTACTGTTGCTGAAAAATTTCGTGGATTACGCAAACGGGAAACATGCTTAGCACCTCAGTTCATTCCCGGGTCTCCTCCGAAGTCATTGGCTAAATTACCCGAATGGGTAGCTTGGCATCCAGGAATTGGCCATGATACCCTCGATGCATTCCCTAGGGATATGACATCGATTTTTTACAATTTCGAGCCGTCTATGGAGCAGCCCGAAGTTTGAAAGTTTTCCAACCGCTTTTTGATGAAACTCAAACTCCTTCTCGCTCTCTCGATAACACTGAACATCGTGACTGTATCGTTCCTGATTGCTCTGAACGCATCGCTGAAATCGCCCAAAGCCTCATCCCCTCCTTCAGTATTAGAAGTTTCAAATCCTTCGGAGGCTTCTGTGCGGCCGGAGTCACTGGCCAAAGTTGCGAAGTCCTCTGCTGTGAATTGGGTCCAGGCTCTGCGCGACAGCGGAATTTCAGACAAGATCATCGCCGATGTTGCCGCAGCAAACTTCGAAGACCGCTGGCAAAAGCTGGCGGAGGAAAATCAGAAAAAATTCGACAGCGGCGAAATCGATCGGGCAACCCTGACTCGATTTGATTTGGAGCACGATACCGAACAGGAAAAAGAATTGCGCACTGAATTGAGCGAAGACGCTTATCACCGATGGGACCAGACGAGGGTGTTGGCGGATTTCGAGCGAACAGGCGTCCAATTATCCGACGACGAAAGTGAACTGCTATATACGCTACGGAAAGAACTCGACCGCAAACGACTGGATCTCGATTTGGCCCGTCATGACGGAAAGGTTAAGGACACGGATGCGGCAGCGCAGAGCGAGGCCATGTACGCGCAATATAACCAACAGCTTCTAAAGGTCCTCGGGCGCGACCGTTACGCACAAACCCAAAGCGGCGGCGACACTGGTGTCGGTGAGTTGAAACGCAATTTGCAAGGCATCAACGCAGACGACTCACAACTCGCAGGAATGCAGACAGCATTGCAAAGCTGGAATGCCCAACGCAGTGAACTGGACGCAAAGCTCCAGGAAGGCAGTATCACTGCCGACGATTACCAAAAACAACTAAAGACTCTCGAAACCCAGCGCGACCAGGAGTACCAAAACGCGCTCGGCACCAACGGCTTCGCAGCTTTTCAACGAAATCAGGATGAACGGTATCAGACTCTTCAGCGAATCGGAACCGACGTTGGTTTTTCCGACAACGACATCGATAATCTGTACGCCAGCATTCAGGATTATCAAAACAGCGTGAATGACTACCGGGACCGTGCGCAACAACTCCAGGATCAGGGCCAAACGGTTGACTGGGCGGCTGTCCAAAAGGCCCTCGACGACTACTCGCACCAGACCGAAACCGCTTTGCGCGACCAACTCGGGGACAAGTTTGACAAATTGAAACGCAGCAATGTTTTGCCGTTTGATCGTTGAATTTTGCGGGACCGGCTAAACCCATCCAAATCACCTCATGAAACATTCCCTTGCGCTCGTCATTGCACTCGGACTCATCTCAAACGCTTTGGGCGCAGACGACAAAATCAATCTGACGAACGAACAACAAAGAATAAGCTACGCGCTGGGAATGAGTGTCGTCCGTGGCCTTAAAGTGGACGATTTCAATATCGATATGAAAACCATCGCTGCAGGCATGGCGGACATGCAGGCCGGAAAACCGGCTTACACGCCTGAGCAGGTGAAAATGGTAATGAAGGAAATGCAGGACGACACCCTCGCGAGGGCAGTTGCAAAAAAGGAGGCCGCCGGAGAAATCCACCGCAAGGAAGGCGCGGCGTTCCTCGCAGCGAATGCAAAAAAGGATGGAGTGAAAATAAAAGAGGTCGTCGCTCCGGATGGCTCCAAGGCAGAGCTACAGTATAAAATCCTCCATTCGGGTCCCGCTGGTCCTTCCCCTAAAAAATCCGACACGGTCGTGGTGCGTTACCGCGGCACGCTCATTGACGGAACGGTCTTCGATATTTTCGACCCGGCAATGAAGCACGGTGACACTGCCATCTTCAAGATGAACGACGTCATTCCGGGTTGGGCTGAGGCGTTGCAGATGATGAAGCCCGGCGACAAATGGCAATTATTTGTTCCTCCGAGTCTGGCCTATGCCGATTATGGGCCGCCCGAGATTGGTATGTACACCACCTTGGTTTACGAACTTGAGTTGGTGAATTTCTCCCCCACGGATGAAAGGGCATCTGCTCCGACGCAGTGAGCACAGTCTGAACTTGTATGAAACTCCACATTGCACTTCTTATCGCGATCAGCCAGGGAACATTTTGCGCGTTCGCTCAGGATAAGCCTGACCTCACGATCCCGAACCAAAGGTTCAACTATGCGCTTGGCCTCGATATTGTTTCCACCTTTAAACAAATGGACGTAGATATCGACCTGAAGGCCTTCGCTGCCGGCATGCAGGACGCTCTCGCCGGAAAAGCACTTCTAACCACGAACGAACAGCAGGCGGCGATGGATGCTTTGTCCAAAAGCATGCAAGCCAAGGCGCAAGAATTACAAAAAATTGAAGGCGCAAAAAACCTGACGGAAGGACAAGCATTTCTTGCGGCGAACAAGAATAAAGACGGCGTGCGCATCAAGGAAGTGACTGCGCGAGACGGTTCCAAAATTGAACTGCAATATAAAATCCTCAAAAGCGGTCCGTCGGGTCCATCTCCAAAGAAAGAAGATACAGTAGAGGTGCACTATGTCGGCAGGCTGATTGATGGGACTGAGTTTGATAATTCAATCAAACGAGGATTTCCGGCTACTTTTGGCGTAACGGACGTGCTCCCCGGCTGGACCGAAGCATTACAAATGATGAAAGCGGGCGACGAATGGGAACTGTACCTGCCACCCGGCCTGGCTTATGGTGAGTCCCCTACCGCTCGCATCGGGCCGAACAGCACATTGATCTTCGACGTCGAGCTACTCAGCTTTTTCACACCAAAGCCGCGAACGTCCGTCGAAAGCTCCCCCTCTGCCTCAAAGTAGTTCGCCAAGCGCGCGCGATACTTACCTGGCTTCCCGGTGAAACGCCTGTCCCGCCTGATACAATTGCAATTCGTTGTTCAGTTGCGCTAACCGCTCCGGTTGCCCTGAAGATTGAGCGAGATGAATCGCCTCTTGCGCCGTTTGAACCGCTTCTCCGAATCGATGGGCTTCGGCATAAGCGGCGGCAACCGTATCGAGAATATCCAAATCCTTGTTGTTCGCGATTTCGTTGGCACGTCGCGCGAGCTCAACCGCCTTATCTCCATTTCGAACTCCGGATTCAGGAGCTGTGGCCAGCTCCCAGGCCAAATCGTTCAGCGCTTCGGAAAAATCAGGTTTGAGACGAACCGCCTGCTGAAAGTGTGACAACGCTTCGGCTTCGTCTCGCTTCTCGAGCAGCGCCGTTCCCAATCGATAATGCGCTTCGGCGAATCCTGGCTCGTGTTGCAGCGCTTGCCGAAATTCCTCAATCGCTTCGTCCACTTTCCCTTTCTGGAGAAAAGCATTTCCAAGGTTGTAATGTGTATCGGGGTAATCCGGATGAGTTTGCAGCACGTTCTGGAACTCATCAATCGCCTGATCCACTTTCCCGCCCTGAAGAAGAATGTAACCGAGATTGTTTCTGGTTATGAACTGGCCCGGCTCAATTTGCAGCGCAGTGCGGAAATGGCTGATCGCATCATCGACTTTTCCTGCCTGAATCAGAGCATTACCCAGATTGTAATGCGCTTCCGCGTAAGCCGGATTTATCTGGATGGCCTTTTGAAGATATTTAATCGCCTCCTCCACTTTGCCCTGATGCAAAGAGGCAATGCCGATATTATAAGCGGCGCTGGCGTAATCAGGCTTGGACTGTAACGCGAGCCGGAAATGCGAGACGGCCTCGTCCATCTTTCCTTTCTGAACGAGGGCATTGCCGAAATTATAGTTTGCTTCGGGGTAATCCGTCTTCAGTTCCAGTGCGGTGTGGTAATCTGCGATTGCGCCATCGACATTTCCCTGCTGAATCACGGCATTGCCGAGATTGTTCCACGTAACTGGTTGTTTCGAATCAAGCTGAGTTGACTTTTGCAGGCAGGAAATGGCTTCGTTCACTTTTCCCTTTTGCAGCAGAGCATAACCGAGATCGTTCCACGCCGTCGCCTGGCCGGGCTCGATCTGCAGTGCCTTTTGATAGTGATCAATAGCATCGTCCACTCTATTCACTTTCAGAAGTGCGCTCGCCAGATTGATATGCGCTTCGACGTAGTCCGGTTTGAACTGTAATGCTTGAGCGAGATTTTCAATGCCGTCATTCAACCGGCCTTTTTGAATCAGTGCATTACCAAGATTGAATGCGGCTTTGGGATCATCGGGTTTGATTTGCCGCGCGTTTTCGAAATGGACGATTGCCTCATCCACCTTGCCTTCGTCGAGCAGGGCGTTTCCCAAATTATTTTGTGCGATGACATTCCCTGACGTGAATGTCAGCGCGCGAGTCCACAGGGTGTCGCTGGTTCGCCAGTGCGAAATTTGATTACGGGTGCAAATGACCAACGAGGTAAGGATCACTACACATGTGCTGCTCAACACCACCCGGTGCTGCCGCCAGCGGATTCCTGACTCCGCAACGGTCCAGACCAGCGCGATATACAATCCGATTTGCGTGAGATAAGTGTAGCGGTCGGCATGTGCCTGTGCGCCGACCTGTAAAATTCCAATCATAGGAACCAACATCCCCAGGTACCACAGCCAACCGAACAGCAACCATGGTTGCCGGTGCCGAGCAGCAACTGCACAGGCGGAGATCGTAATCAACAAAGCGCCAGCACCGATAATTTCCCATAAAGGCAATCCGCTTTCCGGGAAGGGATAGAAAACAACGAGACCGGAGGGATAGATCATCTGCCGCAAATAAACGATGTAGGAAACAGCAGCATTATCAATGCGCGTCAGCAACGGAAGCGGAGAAACGGCCTGTTCCTGCGCGAAAATCGTGATGACACAGAGCGCCGCTGAAAGAGCCAGCAATGGAATCTTCTCGGCGATGATTCGCCAGGGAACCGAATGGCCTTCCGGCAGCCGCCAACGATTCAAAGGCCAATAATCCAGCAACAGCAGAACAAATGGAATTGTCACTGCCACGGGTTTGGCCATAAGCGCACATGCCAACAGTAATACCACCACAGCATAACGTCCGAACGACCACGCGCGGCGCGCATACCAGACATACGCGGCGAGTGTCAGCACAAAGAACAGGCCGCTTAAGACATCCTTGCGTTCGGCAATCCACGCGACTGATTCCGCACGCAACGGATGGATCGCGAACACTGCTGCAACGAAAGCGCTGCGCCAGACGAATCCCGTCATTCGCGTCAGCAACAGGAAGAGCAAAATTACCGTGGCCGCATGAATCAAAACATTCGTGGCGTGATGGCCGCTCGCATTCAATCCATAGACCTGCGCATCCAGCATGTGGCTTAGCCAGGTAAGCGGATGCCAATTGGAAGAGTGAACATGTGTGAAAGCCCAACCTGCTCCGGACCGCGTCAGGCCATCCGCCACGTGCGGATTTCTGTAGACATAAACATCGTCGTCGAAATTGACGAAGCCGTAATGGATCGTTTGACCGAACGCAATCCAGACCAGAAGCGCGAGGACGACGCAAATGCAGATCACCAACCGGCGCTCATCCGGACGGATTGTTTGGTTTTCCGTTTTATGATTCATCGGCGTCTCGATACGCGAAGCCGAGAAAGCCATCCACGAATTTCGTGGATGGCTTCGCGTGTCGAAAAATGGCAGCGCGGACGGCCAGCTTTAATATCCCTTGTATTGAGTGCCCAGAGTGGTCAGGTTGCCCGAAGTGTCAAATAACGCCGCAGTTTGAAGCACACCAGTCCCGGGCGTTGTTCCGCAATACCACGAATAGTCCAGCACGTAGCCACGGCTCTTAAGTCCGGGAACGGCCGTTGACATAAAGGACTGGCAATCTGCCACAGTGATGGCCGTGGGGCTCTTCCAATCCGTGGGCGCGAATTCAGTCACATAGACGTTGTAGCCGTAGCGACTGTGAATGCCGTCCACATAGCTCAGGAAGGAACTTGCCGAGCTGAGATAGCAATGGATCGCGACTGCATGACACAGCAGATTTTGCGACTTCACCGCCGCCATGAACTGTTGCATCCAGGTATCGTTGTCGTCCGCGCAGGCGGGAGAGATCAGATTGCCGAAACCGATCGACCGGGCGGCCACACTCGCGTGGGTGTATCCCTGCAGCGCGTAAGCCGTGGTGAGATTGGCCTGGTCGGTGTGATCCGGCTCGTTATACATCAAAAGGACGTTATAGCCGGCGTTCTTGATTGCGGTGAGGGCGGCTGTGTCGGAGGCCTGGCTTGCGCCGTAATAGCTCCACCACATCGGATAGAACTGCACACCTGCAGGCAGGTTGCTGGGAGCGCTCGAACCCCAGTTGTAAGTCCACGTTGCGTTAACCTTGTTGGCATTCGCACACTGTCCCGCCGTGCCTTTCGAAGCACCCTGAGCCACCGACGCTGCGCCTAATAGCGCAATGCAAACACTACCCATCGCTAACAAACTCCGCGTATCTGATTGTTGCATGAATGTAGTCTTTCTCTTGTTTGATTTTGTTGATTTTTTGTTTGTACGTCGCTACCCGTCCGCTGCCACCGTTTTGATCGACGAAACACCCGCGTTTTTCCATGAGGGATTGGGTCCAACGGGTATTTGCAGTTTTGTTTCTAACAGAAAAAATTTTCACTGCCTATTACCCGTACAGGTAATTTTTAATTGACTCCTGACGTAAAATGGAGATGCAGACTATTTTTCACGCCGAAAGATTGAAGAAGTATGCGCGACTGACAATTCACGAGCAAGTGATCATATGAGCGCCGGACTGCATCACTCGTGCGAATGGCCCGATTTTCCAACTTGGAACCCGCAAGCGAGAACCCTAAACTTAAATTATGGCAAACACTTTTGGGACTCTGTTTCGCATCACCACGTGGGGTGAATCTCACGGCGGCGGCGTGGGCGTTGTCGTGGATGGTTGTCCGCCGCGCCTGGCACTGACCGAAGCGGACATCCAGCCTGATTTGGATCGCCGGCGTCCTGGCCAATCCAAAATCGTAACGCCGCGCAAGGAAGCAGACCGCGCGGAAATCCTTTCAGGGACATTTGAAGGCAAAACACTTGGCACTCCCATCTCCATGTGGGTGCGCAACGAAGACGCACGGCCCGAGGCTTATTCCGAAATGGCCACGAAGTTCCGGCCATCTCATGCGGATTACACGTATCAAGCAAAATACGGCATTCGCAACTGGCAAGGTGGCGGACGCACGAGCGCGCGCGAAACCATCGGACGCGTCGCTGCCGGCGCTATTGCCAAGAAACTCTTGCGGGAGCGCTATGGGGTGGAAGTGCTCGCGTTCGTCAAGCAAGTCCAGAAGATCTCAGCGGAAATTGATCCGGAAAAGGTAAAGTTTGCGGATATCGAGTCGAACATCGTGCGCTGTCCTGATGCGACCGCAGCGGATAAAATGATTCGCCTCATTGAAAAAATGCGTCGCGCGGGCGATACCGTCGGCGGTATTATCGAAGGCGTCGCGCGCGGCGTGCCTGCCGGCTGGGGCGAGCCTGTATTCGATCGGCTTGAGGCGGATCTGGCCAAAGGCATGCTGAGTCTGCCGGCATCGAAGGCTTTTGAGATCGGCTCGGGATTCGCCGGCATTCTGCTCACTGGCACACAGCACAACGATGCGTTTCGCTCGAAAGGCGGCAAAGTGATTACAACCACCAATCGCTCAGGAGGCATCCAAGGCGGAATCTCGAATGGCCAAACGATTTACTTCCGCGTGGCTTTCAAACCTGTCGCGACAGTCATGCAGGAACAGGATACTGTAGATGTTGACCTGAAGAATACCACGCTCAAAGCTCGCGGACGCCACGATCCCTGCGTGCTGCCGCGCGCCGTGCCGATGGTGGAAGCCATGACCGCACTTGTACTGATTGACCACGCATTGCGCCAGAAGGCACAATGCGAATAGTGAGCCGTATTCGATGAATGTGCCGTTATTGAATCGTTTGTCTCGCCGGCAGCGGAAGCTCATCTATTGGATCGTCGGAGCTTTCGCATTCTACACAATCGTTGGATTTTTCGTCCTGCCGCCAATCGCCCGCTCGGTTGCCGTCAAACAACTGTCCAAACAGCTTGGCCGCGAGGTGACCATCCAGCAGGTGAAGTTAAATCCCTTCGCGTTTTCGGGAACCATTCGCGGTTTGGTTATCAAGGAAAAGAACGGCGACCCGTTCGTTTCGTGGGATGAAGTATATGGGAATTTCCGGCCCCTATCGGTGTTCCAGCATGCCTGGGTTGTGAAGCAAGTCAGCGCTTCCAACCCTTATATTCAGGTGATGATGAATCCGGACGGGACGTTCAATTTCTCGGACATCTTAGCCAAATTCTCAACCAACACCACGCCCGCTCCCGCTCCAAAAGGTTCACCCAAACAACTAGCGGTGCGAATTGAACAGATCAACCTCGGGGGCGCGACACTGTTTTTGAAGCGCGACACGCCTGTTGTGACAACAAACCAGGTGGTTATTGCCCAGCCGAAAGCGCAGGAGACAACAAATACTCAGGAAGCGATTCTGTTATTGTTGCAATCTGTCACTAATGGATTTGCCGCGCTATCGAAGGTGACAAATTCCTTTGCAGCGTGCGTCAACAATCTTTCAGTAAGCAATTGCACCTTGAGACTTGAAGATCTCGCCAACGCCCGCCCTGCCCGCCTGACGCTCGACCAGATTTCGGTAACGGGCACGAATCTATCGAACGTACCTTTAACGAATTTCGCAGCTGCAGTTTCATTGCGATGGAATACCAACGGCACTTTGAACACGGAAGTTAATGGTTCGTTTGGCGAGCCAGCGGTGGACATTCATCTCGCATTTGCCAACATCGATCTGCATCCGCTCGACCCGTATCTCGATTCCAAGCTAAGCGTCTTTGTTATTGGCAGCAAGCTGGGTATGGATGGCCACATCCGACTGCGAGGAACCAACGGCGAATTGCCGAATGTGACGTTCAACGGCGACACCTGGCTCAACGATTTCGATACGGTTGACGGGGTTTTGAGCGAAGACCTGATCAAATGGGATTCGGTCCACATCTCCGACATCAGCGCGGGGCTGAACCCCTCGGAAGTCGCGGTGAAGCAGATGAGCGTGAGCGGGTTTTATGTCCGCGGCATCATCGAAACCAACCGCACAATCAACGTCCTCGTGGCACTACGCATCTCGCCAACCAATACAACGACTGAAACGGCGACGGACAAATCCGGCAGATCGGAAAAACCGAAAAAACTGCTCGCGGGCGATCGGAT
>Ga0070731_10004775_pt1 | contig 11462 bp, 10 predicted proteins | sample Coa_R1_2_FD_66448 | JGI IMG/M metagenome (GOLD analysis project Ga0070731, IMG submission 66448) | Surface soil microbial communities from Centralia Pennsylvania, which are recovering from an underground coalmine fire - Coalmine... | ecosystem: Environmental > Terrestrial > Soil > Unclassified ... | reverse complement strand
CTTGTCGCCGGGCTTGCCATCCGGAAAAGCGGTCTTGAATTGTCCCGTCAGCCGCACGGCCAATGCGTATTGGATGCCCGACGGCTTGAATTCCTTCAGAACATTTTCGCCCGAAAAATTCGCCGTCATGCTGTCCACCAGTTGCGAATCCACCGAACTCTTCAACAGGACCGTTTCCTTCAATCCCGGCGCGGGCTGGCCGGTAAAGGCGCCACCGGAGAAGTACCAGAGATTCTCCAGTTCCGCGGTGGCAACATCATTTGAGTTGATGCTGTCCGGCGTTATGGCCAGCCACACAGGGTGTTGGTTGGCTGTGTCACCTTCTTCGCCGGTGTTAATCATGTAGGTGCGGTCCGCCACGACTTTGCTCGTGTCGAACTGAAGCCCCCAGGCTTTCAGCAACTTGTCTAGCGACGAACCGCCGCCGGGCATCTGCATCTGGCCCATCATCGGATTCTGGCCACGGCTGTCCACCAAAGACGAAGCGTCCAGGAACGCAATCAGTTTTCCGCCGCGCATGACAAATTGGTCAATGGCATACTGGGCTGCATCCGAAATATCGCGCGGATGAATCACCAGCAGAACTTTGATATCGTCATCAACTTTGCTCACGTCCATTCCCACCTGCCTCACCGCAAAGTCGCCTTTCAATTCCGTAATCAATGCCCACGGGTCCTGCCCTTGTGACGGTTGTCCCATCTGCTCAGCCATCGGATTGCCCGGCGCGCCAAATACCGGCAACGGGCTCATGACACCGATGACAGGCTTCTCCGGCGTAACCACGCGCGAAATTGACCGTGAAATATCGTACTCCAGGTCTCGCTCGCGGTCTGGTGACAAGAACGGAATCGCTTCTTTGGCATCGAGCTGACTGACAGCGAGCCCGAGGTAATACGTCTCCCCGCCGGGCAAGTTCTGCGCGTCAATGCCGTCCAACCGCGCCGAGTCTTCGGCGTCTGAATCCGGCTGCGGGTCCAGTTTTTCAATCGTCAGCTTGCCGTGCGCCGCTTGTTGATATTCCGTGAGGAGATCCTCGACTTTCCGGGCATACGATTTCAGATACAACGTATAGGGCGTTGCATTCTCGCTTTGCGTGCAGTAGAAGCGGAGCTTCACCGGCGTATCGAGCTTGGCAAGGATTGCCTTAGTGCCGGCGGAAAGGGTGTAAGCCTTTTCCCTGGTTAAATCCATCCGGCGATGCATGGAAGCCGTAACCAGGTTGAACGCGACTACAATCGCCGCCATGATGGCCACGCCGGCGGCCGAGTAGAGAATCGTTTCTAATGATTTTTTCTGCATGGAAATTCCTTTTTTATCGGGCTGTCATCCCGCCCGATGGCTGCGCAGAATGACGCTCGTCGTGAACAGTGAGAAGCCGATGATCGAGAGGAAGAAAATCACGTCGCGCGAATCGAGCACGCCTTTTTGAAAACCTTCAAAGTGCGTCATCACGCTCAACGCCGCCGCCGCATTCACGAGCCACGGCTTGGCGACCTGGCTGAGGAAATCAACCACCGGCGGATATCCGCACAAAATCAGGAACAAGCACGCCACCAGCGCGAGAATAAAACTCACCACCTGGCTGCGGGTCATTGCCGACATGATGCAACTGATGGCCAGATACGAGCCGGCCATCAACCAACTGCCGACGTAAGCGGCGAAAATGACGCCATTGTCCGGAGAACCGAGATAGTTCGTGGTGATCCATAGCGGAATCGTGAGCAGCAGCGCCAGTCCGAGAAACAGCCACGACGCCAGAAATTTCCCGACGATCGCCTGCCACGGAGTAATCGGCATCGTCATCAGCAGTTCGAGCGTGCCTACGCGACGCTCTTCGGCCCAAAGCCTCATGCCCACTGCTGGCACCAGGAACAAATAAAACCACGGATGCCAGACAAAAAACGTCACCAATGACGCGTCATCATTCCGGAAATAGGTGCCTATTCCCGTGCCGACGAAGAAAGTGAAAAAGCCGCAGAGCAACAGGAAAATCACCAGGAACACATACGCCAGCGGCGATGAAAAATACGCGCCCAATTCGCGCTTGGTGATTGTTTTAATGTTTGCCAGAGAGTTCATTAATTCTTCTCCTCCTTCGCCGTGTCCGGCATTGTGATATTGCGAAAGACCTCATCGAGCCGGCCTTCTTCGGTGTGCAACTCCTCAATCCGCCAGCCGTGTGCCGCATCCGCCACGCTGTGCGCCAGCGCGCCGTTGACGTTCGTTTTCGGGAACACTCGCGCAGTTACGCCAGTCGCGTCTTCCTTCAAAATCGTCGATCGTTTGACCGTCGATAACTGTCCCAGCTTCTGAGTGACTGTGGCCGAGTTCACGCCAGTCACACGCAAGGTCACCGCACCGGCCCATTCGGATTGCTGACGCAACTCCGCCGGCGTGCCGTTTGCCACAATTCTACCGCGATCAATGATGATCGCCCGCGAGCAAACCGCATCCACTTCTTCGAGGATGTGCGTTGAAAAAATAATCGCCTTCTTCTCGCCCATGCGGCGAATCAGGTTACGGACTTCGTGCTTCTGGTTCGGGTCCAGACCATCCGTCGGTTCGTCCAGAATCAGCACGTCCGGGTCGTGAATGATGGATTGCGCAAAACACGTGCGATGACGATAACCTTTGGAAAGCGTCTCCACGCTCTGATGCTGCACGGCCTCGAGGAAGCACATTTCAATCGCCCGGCCGACCGCCTTTTTCTTCGCATCCCCGCGCAGTCCGCGCAGCTCCGCCGCAAAACTCAGAAAGCCGCCAACCGTCATGTCCGTGTAAGCCGGCGCATTTTCCGGCAGGTAACCGATGAGTCGCTTGGCCGGAATCGGGTCCTCGACGATATCGAAACCACCGACTGTGACGGAACCTTCCGTTGGCGGGATAAAGCCGGTAATCATCCGCATGCTGGTGGATTTACCAGCGCCGTTTGGGCCCAGAAAGCCAAGCACTTCACCGCGTTCCACAGCAAAGGAAACGCCATCGACTGCCCTTTTAGTCCCGAAAACTTTAACCAGATTTTGAACTTTAATCATATTGGCAAGGCGCGCGAGGCGCCGTTTTCAACCGCGAACGAACGCTCGAAATAGCGATTCCCGGAGAAAAAGTAAACGGGTTTTTGCGACTCTAACGGCAGCTGTCCCGGCTGCATTCCCGTTTATCTTCGTCATTTTTGAAAGGAATTTTGTCACGATGTTCAAAATTATTTGATGATGTAAGCCCAAGAATTTCCACAGTTTATGCAACCAATCGACCAGAATAAACTCCAATAATAACCGTTTCCGCTCGCGAATTGGATAAGGCGCTCGACCGACGTCAGTCGTGCGCGACGTCGTCGGGCAGTTCGTTCTGGTCGTCAGGTCGGCGAGGGAAGTGTTGGGAGAGCAGAGTTCCGGCTTTTTTGATGCCGAAAATAATTCCTTGGGTGAATTCGGATTTGCGGAAGTGTTCAGTCATGCAATCGCGCACTTCCGTCCAGAAGCTGTCCCCGCATTTTGCGTGAACCGCACTGTCACCAATGATGGCGAACCGGTGCACGCGCGGGGCGACAAAGATGAGGACGCCGTTGCGTTCCTTTGTTTTCTCCATGCCCAGGCGCGCAAAAACCGCCTGCGCGGCTGGAACCGGGTCGTCCACCTCTTTGCGTGTGACGTAGACGCGGATTTCGCCGGAAGTCTGCTGTTCAGCTTCGCGAATCGCCGCGACAATCTTTTCGTGGTGAAGTTGATTCAGGAATTCTTTCGCGTGCATATCACCAGCTCCCTCCAGCTCCACCACCGCCGAAGCTTCCACCGCCGCCGGAGAATCCACCGCCACCGCCAGAAAATCCTCCACCTCCACCTCCACCTCCACCTCCACCTCCACCGCCCCAACCTCCACCACCCCAGCCTCCGCCCCAGCCACCACCTGTATAAAACCATCCGCTGCGACGAGGACGAGACATGATTATAAAAATGAGTATGAAAAATCCGATGACGAAGATCAGGTGCAGGCCTTGCGACGCACCGCCGTGCCGGGAATTCACGGTGTGTCCATTGCCCTGGTATTCGCCTTTGGTTGCGGCCAGGATGGCCTGCACGCCTTCAGTGAGACCGCCGTCATAATCGCCGGTTTTAAAACGCGGGGCGATCTGCTCGTCAATAATTCGCTTGGCCAGCGCATCCGGCAGAACACCTTCAAGGCCGTAACCCACCTGCAAAAACATTTTGCGATCCTGAATGAACACGAAGAGTATCGCGCCGTTGTTTTTGGCCTTTTGCCCGACGCGCCATTCCCGCGCGACGCGCACGGTGTAATCTTCGATGGAGGAGTCCGACTCCATCTTCGGATAGACGGCAACGAGAATCTGCTCGGAGGTCTGGCGCTCGAAATTCTCGAGCTGCTGATTTAATTGCGAGGCGACCTGCGCCGAAACTACGTTCGCGTAGTCATTGAAATACTTCGCCGGCGCCGGCGGGATGACTTCCGCGGCAAGGGCTGTGAAGCAACAGCCCAGGAGAATCAATATGGCACGAAGCTGCTTCACTGGTTCGTGGCCGGATTGGTGGCGCCGCCGTTGAAATTGAATTGCACTTTCGGCGGCGTCTCCGCGCCGGGTTGGGCATTGAAATAGGGTTTGGGATGAAAACCAAATGCGCCCGCGTAAAGCACGGCTGGGAATGATTTGATGGCGGTGTTGTATCCCTGCGCGGCCTCGTTGAAATCACGGCGCGCCACCGCGATGCGATTTTCAGTTCCTTCGAGCTGCGCCTGGAGGTCGCGGAAGTTGCCATTGGCCTTCAAGTCCGGGTAGCGTTCACTCACGACCAGCAGGCGGGATAACGCGGAGGAAAGCTGCCCCTGGGCCTGATTATAAGCTTCAAGTTGGTTAGGATCCTTGGGCGCGGCGTTCGGGTCCACTTTGACCTGTCCCACCGAGGCACGCGCCTGCGTGATTTCTGTCAGCGTGGATTTTTCAAAATTCGCGGCGCCCGAAACAGTCGAGACAAGGTTCGGGATGAGGTCCGCGCGGCGCTGGTAGACGTTCTGGACCTGCGCCCATTGGGTGTCGACATTTTGCGACAGCTTCACCATGCGGTTATAACTGCCACCGGCGATCGCCACGATGATCAGAACGATGACGCCGATTGCGACCAGAATTGCACAGCCGATTCCATATTTTTTCATAATCAGGTTGGGTTAACATTAACTTCGACCCGGACTTTAACCATTACAAAGCACTGAAACTTTTGTACGTCGCCTTGCCGGGTGAATCTAAGCTCAACTCAAAAACAAGCAATGGGCGCGTTCCACTCCTTAGGGACTATAAGCCGCATTCCTTGGGATGATCAGGCAAGTGCCAGTAATTGTGCGAGAGTCCTCGTCTGATTCGGGAGAGTGGCGCCAATGTGCCGCTCTCCCCTTTTCATAATCAGTGGTCTTCAGCTTCCTTCCCCAGCCTTCTTTTTTCAAAAAATAAAATAACGAAGTGCAGTGGAATCACGTAGGCGCAGGGTGCAAACAGTGCTGCAAAAAAAAGTATGCGCCACACAGGCCATAAGAGCGTGGGAGAATCACCGGCAAAATTGAAATCAATGGCAAACCAGGTGATAAACCAGCGCAGGAAATAACTGCCGCAGGACAAAATCACAGCCACGAATATTTTCCAGCTTAACGGAATAAACCTGTAGTAACCGGCAATGGCCACTCCCAGCACCGCCGGAACAAGCGCGGAGACAATGGCTACTCTTTCCCGGGAGCCGGTTTCGGGAATGAATCCGCCGATGATCGCGATCAGAAGCACAATATAATCGCGATATTTTTCTCCGGGCAGTCTGGGGCGTTCGTCGATAAAACTCATAAAAGTTCTCTCGTGCTTGAACTGTGATGCCGCACAACTTTACCTGGAAACCCTCGCACAACCCAATACAACGCAGATTTATTTCCGCCACAAGTCTTAATTGGGGTGTGCGGCGAAATGACACAGCAGCCGGTTGCGAGCGCAAATCTTTTCAGTGCACAGACTCTCATAAGCTTCCTGCATCATTGCACAATACTCTTGCAAAAACATTCGATGGACGTTTAATAACAAAGTTCCCACGATTTAATGAAACCTCTCATCCCAATCCGGGGGGCTATCCTGTGTTTCGTATCCATTCTACTCCCGCAATTTGCGAGCGCGCACGATTTTGAAGGGCGCATCGCCGCCACTTTTACGCACGGTCCAGGGGTTGAAACTTTGGTTTACACCTTCGGCACCAACTGCCTGCGCATTGAGCGCGGCGAGAGTAACCAGCCGTATCCAAAAAACCTTGTCGCGGCGGACACCGGCGCGATAACGCTATTGTTCCCGAACAACCGCAGTTTTGTGCGACTCAAGCCGCGAGATCCGAATGCTCCAGACGCGCCGCCAGGTTTTCCAGTGTCGGGGGCAACTGGTAGACCAATGCAACCATCGCCGTCACGCGCCGTTGGACCCACGAATCTTCCCGGGATGCCCGAGCAACCGCAATTGCCGGCGGGAGTGGAACCACAGGTGGCTGCGCCAGTTGCCGCCATGCCTGCGATGCCACCAATGCCGATGGAACGAATGGAACTGAGAGCAACCAAAGACACCACCAACCTGCTTGGTTATACTTGCATACGCTACGAACTCAGCGTGCGCGGCGAGGCGATGGAGATTTGGGCGACGGATCAGTTACCGCCTTTTGAGCCATATCTGCAAAACCAAGGGCATCGGTTTGGACCGCGCATGATTGAGGATCAGTGGGGTGAATTGCTGAAAACCAAAAAGCTCTTTCCGCTGCTGGCGGTTTTGAAATTCGAAAGCCAACCACCCACCGCCCCGGAGCGGCTGCGCTTCGAGGTCAAATCCATCACGCGCGAAAAGATTGAAGACGGTGCATTGTTTCAGCCGCCCCCTGATTACCACGAACTGCCGCCGATGCCATTCTGACGACCAACAAAGCCGAAACCGAATCATGAAGACAACCACCCCCACCCTGCTGCTCGCGCTGTTCGCGATTTTTAACTCTGAACTCTCAACCGCCTTCGCCCAGGGAAGTCTGACTCCGCCAGGCGCGCCGGCGGCGACGATGAAAACGCTTTCGCAAATCGAACCGCGCACGCCCATTTCCTCTGCTCCGTTCACCATCACGAGCCGGGGTTCGTATTATCTGACCACCAATCTCACGGTCAGCAGCGCGACCGCGATCAATATCAACACCAACGACGTGACGCTGGACTTGAACGGCTTCACCATTTCGTCCACCGAGGCCAACCCGTTGGGAATTGGAATCGGGATCAACAATTTCCCGCTGCGGAACATCCGGATTTTCAACGGGCACATCCGGGGCAGCGTGACCAACAACAACGGCGTTTACATGGGGCCGGGATTTGCCACGGGTATTGCGGGCGCGCCGGAAAGCACGCTAATTTCGCATGTAACGGTTACCGGCTGCCTTAACGAGGGCATCAGTTTGTCCGGCGAGTCGACGACGGTGGAATCCTGCACAGTGCAGACAGTAGGCCACTTTGGAATCTGGGCCGCCACGGTTAATGATTGTTCGGTGATTGATTGCGGAAATGACGCGATCATCGCCGACAACGCATTCAACAGCCGGGGCGAATCCTACGCCGGCCTGGGTATTTCGTGCCTTGTCAGCGCGATGAACTGTTATGGCCGGAGCGGGAGCATGGCTGGTATTTTTGCCACAATGACTCAGAACTGCTGGGGCATCAGCACCAACGCTGTCGGGCTAAGCGCCTTCACGGTTCAGAACAGCTACGGCTACAGCTACACGGCCGCGGGCTTGAATGCCAACAACGTCCAGAACTGCTACGGCATCTGCGCCGGCAGCGACTATGGTCTTTATTCAGCCTACACCGCCATCGGGTGCTATGGTCAGAGCGGGACCGGGATAGGATTGTCCGCAATCGTGGCCAATAACTGTGTGGGCTCCTCTTCCGGCACGGCCATCCAGGCGACGATTGGCATCGGTTGTTACGCCGTCGCCGGCACGAACATCATAACGAACAAATATAATATGCCGTAGGGAGGGAAAGGGTCGAGGGTCGAGGGTCGAGGATGAGGAAGGTCAGGGTCCTCTTAGAACTTGCGAGCGGGCAGAGTCGGGCAAGGTGATATGAAACACCGAATTGAATGAAGGGTCGGTGCAATGCCGGCCGTGTTCATCCGTGAGGTCCCAGAGGAAATTGAAAACCCCGTTGGTGGTGCCGCCTGTGAAAGTTTTGAGCGCCGTGCCGTTAGTCGTGGTGAGTTGGGCGACATAATTGCCGTTGGACTCCGCGAGCTTGCCGCGAAAGATTGCGCCGATCTGCGGATCAAACTGAGCGGAGCCGATGCTGAATTGGCAGAGGTTGGTGATGGTAAAGGGCGCCACCGGCCCGATGATGACAGCGGCAGCAGCGCCCGGCTCTTTAAGGACCAGACCCGCCGCCAGCGCGTGTTTGCCGGGTGATTCGTAAAGCGTGCTCCAAACGAGCAGACAATCACCGTTGGTCGCCCGATTACATTCCAGTTGCTGAACATTACAACCTTCATCGGAGTCGTCGTTGTTGGCATCGATAAACAACATGAGTTCGCCAAGATTGCTCGCGACATCATAGTTAACAGGCAGATCGAAGGTAATGGTTTCCGGTTCTTCACCGGTGACGATTTGTTTTAGGGTGAGTAATTGGCCAAGCGTCAGGCGGTTTGTGCCGGTGCCGTTCGTGTTGCAAAGGACCTGGCTGAGAGGACGGCCATGGAAATCCGAATCCGGCGGGTCTGTCGGCGGAGCGGCGAGAAGCTTTTCGACATCGGCTTGATGTTTGACGGTTAGCGTCCATTGATGCCTGGCCTGGAGGTCGTCGGCTTCGTCCGCTTTGCTGCGGAGAATGGCCAACTCTTGTTGACGCCGCGCCTCCACGGCAGCCATGGAAGCTGGAAAAGGCCAGACGATGTCGCCGACCGGGAGTGCGTTAAAATCCGTGGGGCGAGAATTTGCCTGACCCGACCTCGCTCCCGACACCATTTGGCCGCCGTCATCCACGCAGTTCAGGCCGACGGAATAAAGAAGAAAATGCCCATCGTTCCCCAGCCGATAACACAGGGGCTTGCCATCCATGAAATCCGCCGGCACGGTTTTCAGGAACTCCGGCGCGAGCGGCTCCAGCGTATAAGGGTAAGAGCCGTGCTTTCCGCGATAACGCTCGAGCGCGAAGACAGCGAGGAGAATTCTGCGCTCGGCCTCGGCTTCGGCGGCGCGGCCCAGCAGGCCACCGCCTCGCTCCGAGATGGCCGCGGGTGGCTGGCGCATATTCATATATACTTGCATGAGCGTGCTCGGGAATTTCGATTGAAACGGGACCTGATTCGTCACGGCGGGAAGCCGCCGCATCTGCGCCCACGTCGGTGAGCAGACAGCGTTTCGAAGCTGCACTTCCCAGTCCCGGTTATATAACATCAGGTCTTTCTGATCTTCATACCAACCGTTGTGCAAGTAGTCCGACTCTCTTCGGCGCGCACGCATGTTGGCCCAGATGTACTTCGACGGAGCCTGCAGTGATTGTATCGCAAACTTAAGAAGTGAGGGGCGGTCCTTGAGCATCATCTCGCGGTAACGCGCAGATTGATCCGCATCGCTGGCGAGTTTGTAGACGGCAATCTCAGTGAGGTTCGTGATAAAATCCACGTCTTCCCATTCCTGCTGAAGACGCGCGAGCTGTGCATCGGACCAATCATGGGATTGAAGCGCCTGCCAACTGATATTGAACGCTTCTTTGGCGACCACAAACCGGACGAGGTAGGATATTTCCACCGGCTCCGGATTCCACGCCGTTACCAGTCGCGTTGCGGCCATTACATTTGTCCAGGCGGCATCTTTGTTGCCGTCATGCAGTTCGAGCAGCGCGCGGTTGCAAAGCACGTCCGTCAGACTGCGCAATAGCGCAAGGTGAGGCAGGCGCATGGCATTGCCGTTGGTTGCGATCGCACTGAAACGAATGGGCCCGGATAGGATTGCTTCGCAAGCAGAATCGATTACCGCTTTATGTTCATTCAGCTGCTGGCGAAATTCGTCCCAGGTTAATTGGCTGCTCGGATTCCGCCACTGGGCTGCCATCTTCACCGAATCTCCTTTCCAGACCACAATAGCGGAGTTGTTGTTCACGGCCTCCATGAGGTTCGGATCAATTTCCCGCAGATGAGTCAGCGAGATTCTTTCCAGCCCCTGCAGGACAGCTTCCCGATCGCGCAGTTCTGCGGAAGTCGAAAAATCGAAATCGGCGAGATCGGTTTTGAATCCCTGCTGTCGCAGGGCCTGGCGGGTTTCGGCGACGAGTTTTGCCCCGCGATTGTCGGGTCGCAACAGGAGGACGGCGGCGATGACGGTAATGACGATTACGAGGAGGAATATTCTCCGTAAAAGATTTGGACGACCTGCTTTCATTTAATCGCGCTCAAGAAAACTGCAGCAGAGTTTTTGAAAGATCCTCCCCACGGTTCTCTTGCTTCCTCATCAAGAACTGCTCCTTTTCCGGATGGTTGGCGAGACTTTTTTGATTAGGCCGCCTCTTGAGTGAGGGCGGCGGGGAGCATTGGAAAAATCCTGAGCGGCTTGAAAGGTCACCTTGCTGCGCCCGAGACGGGCGCGGTCCTTGATATCTCTCAATTTGTATTTGACATTGTTTTATGGAGTGAGATGTTTGCCACGTTGATGAGCCACGGCTCTTTCTACCAGTTAGAAGGAGCCGGGGGCGATGTTCTTTGACAGGGGAATTGAGGGAGTTTAGACGGCAAGGCTGAAGGCTAAATGCTAAAGGCTGAACTGGACGCTATCGCCATCGGCGGACGTGGATGGGTCAGATCCATCCGCGCCGGCCTGAGTAGATCCGACTAAATCCGACCGGATCAAAGCGAATCAAAGTAAATCAAACCGGATCGGGGCAATGGTTACGTGGAAATACGGATGAGGGTTCGAAAGGTTTTAAGTAAATTTAAGTGAATTTAACCAAATTTAAGTAGTTTTAAAAAATTTCGGGCCACCACAAAACATAAGAGCGAAGCCGAGAGCTAAATCAGGCGGTGTACGAAAGTTACGATGGTTACGATAATCTCACTAATTCCCACACCCACACCAAGTGACTGGTTCGTAGAAATGGAAACGCACGGGCGAGACGCCCGTGCCACTACTTGTCGGAATCAATATGCACCGGACTGCCGGACGAGGGCGCTGTCGCCCAGGGTGAGAACCATGATGCGGAAGTCCAGGGCGAGGTTCCAGTTCTCCACATACCAGATATCGTAAATGACGCGTTGCTCGAGGCTGGTGTCGCCGCGCCAGCCGTTGACCTGGGCCCAGCCGGTGATGCCGGGCAGGCAATTGTGGCGGACGTGATAGTGCGGAATAGTCTTCTCGAAATTCTTGATCAATTCGGGCCGTTCGGGACGCGGGCCGACGAGGCTCATCTCGCCTTTGAGC
>Ga0070731_10004774_pt1 | contig 11463 bp, 14 predicted proteins | sample Coa_R1_2_FD_66448 | JGI IMG/M metagenome (GOLD analysis project Ga0070731, IMG submission 66448) | Surface soil microbial communities from Centralia Pennsylvania, which are recovering from an underground coalmine fire - Coalmine... | ecosystem: Environmental > Terrestrial > Soil > Unclassified ... | reverse complement strand
TTCAAAGACAATTATGGTCACTATACAAAAGAGGTAAAGGGCGTCACGTATACTTTTGCGGAATTTATGGACCTTATGGTCGCTTCAACGGAAGAAAAGCCCTGTCCATATCCTTTCAACCTAAACATTGAAAACTATTTTCCCGAATTAATGAAAGATATCCGACCCGAAGTCGTATTTGGCAAAATCGACAGGGTTAACCATCCGCTGCTGCCAAGATTTATGATGCGTGGAACGGATGTATATGAATTCTTCCTGGGAGGAGCTGGCTCGGCGTTTCCTTTCTTGCATATTGACGCGCTTTTCTTACATAATCAGGCAACGCAATTGTACGGGACAAAGGATTTTATAATATATCCTCCCGAGCAAGCAATATTCTTTTATCCTTCGAAGGAAAATCCGAAACATTCACCAATCAATGTGCTAAATCCCGACTACGATAAATATCCTTTATTTAAGGAAGCTCAACCACTCCGTGTCACATTGAAGAAGGGCGAAACACTGATCTTCCCATCGGGATGGTGGCACTATACGCAAATGTACGGTCCAAGCATTTCAATGGGAAGAGTGCACCTGAATGCCGAAAATTGGAACATGTATGTTGCGGATGAGTCCAGGGAATGGAAGGAACGATCAAAAATTGTGGGTAATCTTGTTTACTTATATGGCAAGGTGCTCGGAAAAGTTATGGATTTACAAGAAATATTTGTCTGAAACGTTTCTGCTGTTGGATTGTTTTCCCCCAATAGGCTGGTCTAATCCTTGGAAGCTTCCGCTCGATCTTCCATCCCTAAAGCAGGTCTGACGTATTTATTGAATAACTCCGGATAAAATTTTGCGGCATAAACGAAAGTATTCAGAATATTTACATTGAGTTCCTTTCGCAGGATGATTTGCATCGCTAAAGTAGTGAGCGCGTCGGCAATCAACGTTGCATATACAGCGCCGATAATTCCATATCTCCTCACAAGAAAATAAACCAGCACCAGTTCAATAGTTACTGAAATCAGTATAATAATAAAATTGATCCTGGGCTTACCCATTGAGTCAAGGATAGTTCCAAACTGTCGCGCAAACGGAGTCGCAAGACAGGTAATTACGATGAGCCTGACAACCGGAATTGTTTCGGGGTAATTTGAACCGGCTACGACATGGACGACAAAACCTGGAAATAAGAAAAGAAATAGTAGACATGGAACCAGGATTGCCAGAATGGCTCCGACGGATTTCTCGTAAAGATATTTAATCGCTCGGTGTCCTTCTGAAACAAACCGTCGGGCGCTTTGGGGAAAGACAATGGTTCCAGCTACATTGCTCGGTATGGCTGCAAGATTGAGAATCCTCACCGCGATATTAAATGCGCCGGCGGCAGCTGATGACAACAAAGCGCCCAGCATCATTTGATTTAACGTAGCTGTCAAAATAGCGCTAATCGAAGTTCCAAAAACAAATTTCCCGTAACCAAATAGCTTCTTTACGTAGGCAAAATTTATATGCCGAGAAAATATGAGCTGTTTTTTTACAAAGATGTATTGGATAGCGGATCCAATAATGGCACAGGCCATCTGGGCGTAAATGAGAAATATTAAGTCTACGTGAAAATGAAATACAAAACAAATCAGAACAAAAATAAAAAAACCACCCTGCCTGATTCCATTGGTGACCAAAATGCCCCTGAAACTCAAGTTTGCCTGCTCAATCCATTGCAAGTGCGCGAGAATTCCCTGGAGAACATATACAAGATTGTAAATATAGAACATTAAAGCAAGGCCATGGTAGTGCCACAGATCTGCAAGATATCCAGCAATGCTAAAATTGACGATTATGCAAATAATCATCAAGGCTCCGCTTAAAAAAAAAGAGGCGGATAAGATCTCTCGATATTCGCCTTCTGTGCTATTTGACAGAAATCTTATCAGCCCATTTTGAATCATTCCGTTACGAGCCGTTTCGAATATCGTAGTCGTAGCGACAAACAATACCCAAATGCCAAAATTGGTCTTGTCGAGCATTCGCACCAGCAAGTAAAACGAGCCAAATCCAAACAACAGCGTTTGCAAATTTGTCATTAATGTATAGGACCCCGATTTTAACCAATAGAGACGGTTGCTAGCGTACATGGGAATTCAAATGCTGGACCATTAACCCAATATTGGGCTATTTAGTATCCCTGAATATCAAAAAATATATCACAGTCAATGAAATCGGTCTGTTCTTCAAATCAGATTGACTTGGAAAAATGGTGGCTGCTTAAAGTAAATCCTTCGTTTAGATAAAGCCGATGGGCATCAAATCGCTGGTATCCCGAATCCAAAGTCACTGTTTTGTATCCCTTCTCTCTGGCAATATCAAATACGTAATTAAGCAGCATACTGCCGTATCCTTTTCCTCGGTGGCCTGGCAACGTTGATAGATCATCGATATAGATGTGCTTTCCATTATAAAGAAACTGTAGATAGCGGAATCCGATTGCGGCGATTACGTGATCACACTCCTGGATATAAGCGAGCCGATATCCTTCTCCAAGCATTTCTTTGATAGTGGACAGGAAAGAACTTCGGTCTAAGTGCGGTCGTAATGCTAGAAGGACATCCCAACACATTTCGATTTCCCAATCAGTTTTGGCGAGTTTAATTTCCATATTTAACATTAGGTCGATGGCGACGATTTGACGCTCCTGATGATACTCAATCTTAAAGGAATCCCAATTCAAGTTTCGCTTCTTCACTCATCATTTCCTTTTTCCAGGGAGGATCAAAAGTTAGCATGACATTGACGTCTGATACCGATTCCAGCAATCTAATCTTAGTGTCAACTGCCTGAATTATTTCGCCCGCGACTGGGCATCCAGGGGCAGTCAGCGTCATTTTGATTTTCACATATCCATTGTCCTTGATTTCCACGTCATATACCAATCCGAGGTCATAGATATTTGCCGGAATTTCAGGGTCAAAAACTGTTTTTAACTCTTCAATAATGCGATCATTTAAGACTACTTTGTCTACCATTTTTTACTTCAAATTAAATTAAGATACAAAAGCCATTGCATAGATTTTCATTTGCTTGATCATCGATAACAATCCGTTAGATCTTGTCATCGACAGATGCTCGCGTAACCCTAATTTGTCAACAAAATAAAGTTCGGACTGCATTATTTCTTCGGGAGAATGCCCCGAAAGTACCTTGACGACCATGCTGACAAGTCCCTTGGTAATAATGGCATCGCTGTCAGCAGTAAAGTAAACTTTTCCGCCCTTGAAATCGCCGTGCAGCCAGACTTTGGCCTGACAACCCCTAATTAAATTTTCTTCTTTTCGGAATTTGTCATCGATCATTGGCAAGTCCTTTCCCATCTGAATAATATTTTCATATTTTTCCATCCAGTCAGTAAACAAAGAAAACTCTTCGATCAATTCGTCCTGAATTTCGTTAATTGTCATGATCTTTGCTTTTCACTTCTCATTCTTGCCAGAAGGTTTGATGAAGCTGCAAGGTGTAACCCACCTAAAGAATTAATAATTAAAATTTAGAATTAACAGTTGCAGTATTTTCACTACCAATTACTTGAGCATCTGAACTGCCTTTTGAATTCCGTGGAATAGCGTATCGATTTCTTCCCGGGTATTATAAAAGGCCAGCGAAGCTCTTACGGTGCCGGGTATTCCAAACAAGTCCATCAGAGGCTGGGTGCAATGGTGGCCGGTCCTAACTGCAATTCCCAATTGATCCAATATTACTCCGACGTCATAGGGATGACTCCCATCGATATTAAATGAAATTACCGAGGATTTATGTTCTGCGGTACCGACAAATTGCAGCTCGTCAATAGTCGAAAGCCGATCGATCCCATATTGAAGAAGGTCCTCTTCATAGTCCCTGATTCGATCCAGCCCAATTGAATTCAAATAATCAATCGCCACACCCAGACATATTGATGCTTCTATATTTGGCGTCCCGGCCTCAAATTTAAAAGGAAGATCATTGTAAAAGGTTTTATCGAAACCCACGGTTTTAATCATTTCTCCACCCGCCTGGAAAGGCGGCATGGCATTTAACCACTTCTCCTTGCCATACAATACGCCAATTCCTGTCGGACCATACATCTTATGCCCCGAAAAAGCCATAAAATCCGCATCCATCTCAGAGACGTCAACTGCCAAGTGCTGAACCGCCTGAGCAGCATCAATCAAAACCGGAATTCCGAATTTGTGCGCGCTTTCAATAATTTCCTGGATAGGATTGATCGTCCCGAATGAATTCGAAACATAGTTAACAGAGACCAGTTTTACCTTTTCGTTTAGCATCTCGCGATAAGAATCCATTAGCAGCTCCCCTCTCGAATTAATTGGGATTACTTTCAACGTCGCATGCCTCTCTTCGCAAAGCATTTGCCACGGAACTATGTTTGAATGATGTTCAAGTGAAGAAATAATGATCTCGTCTCCACTATTGACAAACTGTCTTCCATAGGAATAAGCGACAAGATTAATACCTTCAGTTGCCCCCTGGTGAAAAGAACCTCATGATCATTTGCGGCACCTATAAACGCCGCTATTTTTTTGCGGGAAGCTTCAAATGCATCTGTAGCAACTTGGCTTAGGTGGTGTACCCCCCTGTGAACATTGCTATTGATCGTGGAATAATAATCTTTTATTGCGTTTATAACCTTTAAAGGTTTCTGCGTTGTCGCTGCGTTGTCAAAGTATACAAGCGGCCGGCCATTCACCTTGCGTGATAGAATCGGGAAGTCACTCCTCAATTTTTGAACATCAAGAAGACCGGTGTCCGAAATAAGTTCGCTTTTCATCTCTCAAAGTTTTACTTCAGGTTTTGAGCCCTTCATCAATTAATTTATTGATGTGTGACTTCACAGACGCGAGTGGCATCTTTTCTAATACGTCGTAGGCAAAGGCATGGATAAGGAGAGCTTTAGCGCGTTCTTCTCCGATTCCGCGGGATTTAAGATAAAACAAAGCTTCTTCGTTAAACTGGCCGACTGTAGAGCCATGACTGCATTTAACGTCATCAGCGAAGATTTCCAGTTGTGGCTTTGAGTCAACAATGGCTTTCTTGCCGAGCATCAAATTATTATTCTTTTGAAAAGCGTTGGTCTTCTGGGCATCCTTTCGCACATAAATCTTGCCATTGAATATGCCAGACGCTTCGTCTTTTATCACTCCTTTGTAAAGTTCATTGCTTTGGCAGTTCGGCTTCAAATGATCGACAATTGTATGGTTATCCACAACCTGCCTTCCCCCTGCGAGATATAAGCCGTATAAATGGCTCTCTATATTCTCGCCATTTAAAGAGACATTTAAATTATTCCTCAAAAAAGCAGGCCCGGGAAAAGATGCCTTGTAGTTATTGTAAACGCTCCTCTCAGCCTGCCTGACCTCCGTGTGATGAATATACCTTGCATTTTCACACCCGCCATGAATAGTATAATGTTGAACCCGAGCATCCGATCCGACCTCAATTTCTGAAACATCATTAATAAATATTTCGGCTTCATTCTTAAAGTTCAAGAAGCTTTCGACCAGGCTAACCTCACTCGCTTTGCCAACTACGAAAAGATGCCTGGGCTGTACAAACATATTTGATTCTGATGAGAAAACATGAATGACGTGCAGCGGTCGTTCAATTCGCCTTCCGTCTTGCACCCGAATAAAGAGCCCATCCTCGAATAGCGCAGAATTGAGCGCAACGAAATGATTTTTTGAAGCATCGGCAATCTTACCAAGATAATCAGACACCAATCGTTCCTGGTAGGCCCCTGTCAAAGCACTTACATGGATTCCTGAATCTGGCGGTAATTCTGAGAATTCAGGAAGATATTTTCCGTTAAATAGGAGGATTCTGATGCCGTCTAATGATCTTATCTGCAAGCTGGAAAGAAAAGATTGATCCAAACTGCCAGGCTTTTCGGAACTTGTAGAATACACCTCGCGCAAAAAAGGTGCGATATGCGTATATCGCCATTCCTCATTTTTGACCGAAGGAAAACCAAGCAGCCGAAAATGCTCAAACGAATGCCGCCGGAATTCTCGGACATTCTCCGGTTCATCTGCCATCAGCACCGACTTTGTTTCGAAATCGGCTATAAACTGATCGTAAAGTGTATCAATATCCCGTGAAATCATGCTTCGCTATTTATACCAGTTCCCTTTCTTTTGACTCTTCTTTCAACCAGTCATATCCTTTTTCTTCCAATTCGAGAGCCAGTTCCTTGCCGCCAGATTTTACAATTTGTCCATTATATAGGACATGAACAAAGTCCGGAACGATATATTCAAGAAGACGCTGATAATGCGTAATGATGATGAATGCATTGTCGTTGGTTCTAAGCTTGTTAACCCCTTTAGCAACGATCCGCAAGGCATCAATGTCCAAGCCCGAATCCGTTTCGTCAAGGATTGCCAGTTTAGGTTCCAACATAGCCAGCTGAAAAATTTCATTCCGTTTTTTTTCACCTCCAGAAAAACCCTCATTCAATGACCTGTTGCTAAGCGCCACATCAAATTCAACCAATTTTTGTTTCTCTTTGACAAGCTTCAAAAATTCCTTTGATTCAAGAGGAGATAGATTTCTGTATTTTCTGATTTCGTTCAGAGCAGTCCTTAGGAAATTTATGTTCGAAACACCTGGTATTTCAACGGGGTACTGAAAGGCAAGAAAAACGCCTTCTCTCGCCCGATTTTCGGGGGAAAGGTCAAGCAAATTGCGGCCTTCAAAAATCACCTGGCCTCCCGTTACATTATAATTATCCCTGCCTGTTAATGCCGCCGCAAGTGTACTTTTACCCGACCCATTTGGACCCATCAGCGCGTGGACCTCGCCGGCTCTGATTTCCAGGTTTAGTCCCCGTAAAATTTCTTTGTCGTCAACCGAAGTTTGTAAATTTTTAATGCTTAACATAGTATCGTTGCGGCTCCTAACAGGTCTAATATGCCTATCGAAACCAATTTAAATCTTCCTGATAAACTCGGCTTGTAAGTCGCGATATTTCCCTTACCCGCCGTTTCCCCTTTTCAATTAACCGACACTGCCTTCGAGTGAAATCGCTAGCAACTTCTGAGCCTCCACTGCGAATTCCATGGGAAGTTGATTCAACACTTCCTTAGCATAGCCATTTACGATCAACGCCACGGCCTTCTCAGTATCAATACCGCGCTGCTTCAGATAAAAAATCTGATCTTCTCCAATCTTTGAAGTGGTAGCCTCGTGTTCGACAATGGCTGAATTATTTTTTGCTTCGATATAAGGAAAGGTATGTGCCCCGCACTCGTCACCGATCAGTAATGAATCACATTGCGTGAAATTTCTTGCATTTTCCGCCCCAGCCCCAACTTGTACGAGTCCCCTGTAACTGTTGCTGCCATGGCCAGCCGAAATTCCTTTTGAAATAATTCTGCTCCGCGTATTTCGACCGATATGATACATTTTTGTTCCAGTATCCGCGATCTGCCGGTTTTTTGTTAATGCCACCGAATAAAACTCGCCGGTAGAATTATCGCCACGCAATATCACACTTGGATATTTCCATGTGATTGCCGAACCTGTCTCTACCTGCGTCCATGAAATTTTTGAATTGGTACCCTTACATATACCACGTTTCGTTACGAAATTGTAGATTCCGCCCTTCCCCTCCTTGTCGCCTGGATACCAATTCTGAACTGTAGAATATTTTATTTCTGCGTTACCCAACGCAATGAGTTCGACAACTGCTGCGTGAAGTTGGTTTTCGTCGCGCATCGGGGCCGTGCAGCCTTCCAAATAGCTTACATAGCTGCCTTCATCCGCGATTATGAGCGTCCTCTCAAACTGCCCAGTATTTTGAGCATTGATTCTAAAATAAGTTGATAATTCCATAGGACACCTCACGCCTTTGGGTATATAAGCAAAAGAGCCATCGGATGCAACTGCTGCGTTCAATGCTGCAAAAACATTGTCCGTATAAGGCACGACGGACCCCAGGTACTTTTTAACTAGGCCAGGATACTCTCGAACCGCCTCACTAAAAGAACAAAAAATAATTCCCAGCTCTTGAAGTTTTTCCCGGAAGGTCGTCTTTACCGAAACACTATCGAACACAACGTCGACGGCAACACCCGTTAGCGCTTTCTGCTCGTTAATAGGAATACCTAGTTTTTCAAATGTCGCGAGCAGTTCAGGGTCCACATCATCCAGGCTATTTAGTTTCGTCTTTTTTGCAGGCGCGGCATAATACGAAATAGACTGAAAATCGATCTCCGGCATGCGAAAATTCTGCCAATGGGGCATTTCGGACTTTTGAAAATGATGAAGACCCTTTAGCCTCCATTGGAGCAACCAATCAGGCTCATTTTTTTCATGGGATATAAAACGGACAATTTCCTCGTTAAGGCCTTTTGGGGCAATATCCATCTCAATATCCGTCACAAAGCCATATTCATAGCTTTCGGTTGTTAGACGCTCCAGTATTTCATTTGTATTGCTCATGATTGCTTTATGGCTTGTCGGTTAGACTGCAAAGCTTTCGCCGCAGCTGCATGTCCTGGAAGCATTAGGATTGTTAAAATATAGACCTTTCCCGTTTAGCCCGTCAGAATAATCCAGTTCGGTCCCGTATAAGTACAACAGGCTTTTGAGGTCAACGACGATTTTGACGCCCTCATCTTCAAAAACCTGATCTCCATCGGCTAAAAGTGAGTCAAAATTCATCTGATACTCAAGCCCCGAACAACCGCCTGCCTTTACACCGACTCTCAGAAAAGCATTTGCGGGCCTGCCTTCCTCCTCTTTCATGCGACCAATGTAATTTTTAGCCTTTGCCGTCATAGTAATCATATCAATTCAATTTTGCTTTGTATAGTCACTTAACTAAAAACCTCAAATATAACAAATAAGATGCCTGTAGGTTAAATCTGAGCTTACGAATTCAGTAAAAACTCTCTCCGGCGCCGAACCCGAAAAAGTCGCTTTTTCCCATTCGCGACGAGAGTAAAATCACTTCATTGATGGCATTGAACCTGAATCGAAAATGAACCATTTTCGGTAAGTTTTCCACAAAAACGAGATGATCCCCTAAAAGGCCAGAGATTGATTGAAAATGATGAATTAGGTAATTATTTGCAGTTCCAATTCACATAAAAAAAATATATATATGAAGTGCGGAAACCATAACCCTTTGAATTAGCGGGTTTTGAAGTTGTTGTTGCATCGACCGGGATGGAAGGACTCATTCTTGGGGCAAATGGCCGTCCCGATTTGATTATCTAAAATTTACCACTTCCCCATAAAAGAGGTGAAATGCTTCTGAAGAGGATACCAGATACGAGAATGGTTTGGAAATCCCATCATCATTCTTTCCATCCAAGACGGTGAAGAAATTGTTGTCGGAATGCTTGATCGTGGCACCAACAATTATATGGTCAAACCTCTTAGAACGGGCGATTTGCTTGCCAGGATTAGGTCAGCTTTAAGAAATTGTTCAGTGCAAAGCGGCAGGCCAAAAATCGTTCATAGAAATTTGGAAATTGACCTAGCCACGAGAACGGTAAAATTAAATAGCCAGCAAATAAACCTGACTGCGATCCAGTATTCGCTTTTGGCCTTGTTTGGAAAAAATAAAGGAAGAATATTGACCCACCAATATATTCTCAGAGAAATCTGGGGCGAAGAATATACGATACAACTTCAATACCTGCGAGTATATGTTGCGCAATTACGAAAAGAAATCGAAAAAAATGCCGGGGGAACGTTTCAAATAAAGACAGAATCTGGCATTGGGTATCGTTTGGTAATTCTTGGCAACTAAAGGTTGGTAATTGGCGATTCGGTCGCATTTAGAATTGCCCACCCTACTTTTTCCTGACGGAAAGCAATGATCCTAAATTCGCCAATTTTTGCCCCAGGCGGCAACTTTAAATTAGCGACCTGGGTCTGGTCCATGGCCTCGAGTGACGTCATGTCTCGCACAATATTTATATGCTGAAGCGTCTTGCCCTTGTTCTCCCCCTTGCCAACCTGGCTTGTTGCGTGAAGTTGAACAAGCGCGATAACAATTAGTTGATCTTTGGAACCTTGGGTTGGAATGGAAACCACAACGATTTTCCCATCCTTGCATTTCGCAAAAACTTTAAAATCATTCCTGACTTCGCTTTGAAGTGCGTGACGAACTGAGGAAATCAACGTGGCCTTGTCGGACCCAACGAATTCAGTCCTACCATTCACAATTATTTGCGGAGTATAAATGCCCTCCAAATTCAAAATCGATGCATATTGTTTTTGTCGGTTTGAATAAGTGGGGTTGCTGAATTCATCTTTCCATCCCAAAGAATTCCAATAGTCGACGTGAAATCCAAGTACATATACGTTTTCCCTGTAATCCTGGGCAAGCTCTGCCACGGCCTCATCAGCCGGCGGGCAGCTGGAACATCCCTCCGAGGTGAACAATTCGACGACGGCAAACCCCCCGCTTGCGTTGTGTGCCCTTAATTCAAAAAAACCAAGTGCAAGAATGGACAAGCAGATAAAGATGACCAAATTGGGGGATTTACGCATAACAAGGATTGTAAATTTCGTCATTGGCACGCTAGCCAAATCACGATTCAAAGATACTGAGTTACAGAGCCGGCCACACTAATTTATCCATGCAGTTAAATGATCACAAAAAAGCTAATCGTACTTGGCTTTGTATATCAGAATGATGCTGGCGAAAATAAGAGTAATTGCGTTCGCAATGATAATAGGGAAATTTAGGCTAAGCACTCCATATATAAGCCACAGCAACGTTCCCAGAACAAAAAGAAAGTACATAGAAAAAGAAATGCCCGAAGTATTCCTCGTCCGTATAGTCTTTAACGCCTGCGGGAGAAATGAAACCGTTGTGCAGAAAGCTGCACCCAAACCTATCGTAGTGATAAAAATAGTATTCACAGCAAAATGAGCTGAAAAAGCATTTCTTGTGGATTCAAAATTAAGCATTCGATTCACGCCAGGAAAGTCTTTGTCGCAATTATTACATATTTTCAAAAACTGAAAGTAACTGTCATGAATAAATTGCATTTGGCCGACTACGTTGTGTATTTGATTTACTTCCTTGTGGTTTCAGGCTATGGCTACTACATATATTCAAAGAAAAAAAAATCGGAAACAGATTCAAAAGATTTTTTCCTAGCCGAAGGCGCACTTACCTGGTGGGCTATCGGCGCTTCGTTGATCGCTTCCAACATTTCAGCAGAACATTTTATCGGTATGGCTGGATCGGGTTTTGCCCTAGGGCTTGCAATTTCCACCTATGAATGGATGGCGGCTGCAACCTTGATTATCGTCGCGGTTTTTTTTATACCACTTTACCTTAAGAACAAAATCTACACGATGCCGCAATTTTTAGCCCGGCGATACAATGATTCTGTAAGCACGATTATGGCGATTTTCTGGCTTCTTGTTTATGTCTTCGTGAACCTCACCTCGATAATTTAC
>Ga0070731_10004773_pt1 | contig 11463 bp, 11 predicted proteins | sample Coa_R1_2_FD_66448 | JGI IMG/M metagenome (GOLD analysis project Ga0070731, IMG submission 66448) | Surface soil microbial communities from Centralia Pennsylvania, which are recovering from an underground coalmine fire - Coalmine... | ecosystem: Environmental > Terrestrial > Soil > Unclassified ... | reverse complement strand
CCGTTTGTATTTTTTCAATTTTTAGTGGTGAAACCCAATGAGCACCAAATTCAAAACGTAAAACGACTGGCCAAAGAAATGGGTGTTGACGACGTACGTTTCAAAACCGCGCAGGTTTATGATTATGAAAATGACCCGAATAATTTAATTCCTACTATTGACAGATACAGTCGGTATAAAAAAAATAAAAAGCACGAATTCGAATTTAAGAATTCACTGAATAATCATTGCTGGCGCTTGTGGCATGCGACCGTAATTACCTGGGATGGTTTGGTTGTGCCTTGTTGTTTTGACAAAGATGCACAACATCGTTTGGGAGATTTAAAGGGCAAGCCTTTCAAAGAGATATGGCATGATAAAAATTATGTTAATTTTCGCAAAAGCATTTTACGGGGCCGAAGCAATATTGACATTTGCGCCAATTGCAGCGAAGGGACAAAGGTGTGGCGCGATTAGCATGGTTTGATCCGCGACACGTCCCCCCGCGCCTCAACCATTATTTTTTCATTCTTAATTCTCATTCATGCCTCTATCAGCATCTATTCTTACCCGATTACAATATCAGCACAAAACAATTGACGAATTGACCGGCAGACTATCCGAAGAACAATTAAAATCTCGTATAAATCCGGATAAGTGGAGCGCATTTGAAAACATTGTTCACCTCGCCGCATACCAACCAACATTCATCAGGAGAATTGATTTGATGCTGAATGAAAACGATCCGCTGTTTGAAAGATATGTTGCTGAGGAGGATCCGCTTTTTCACGCGTATCAAAAAAAAACATTGCCTCAATTGAAAGAAAATGTTTCCAGCGACCGGGTCAGCATTTTGAATCTGGTGAATCAATTAAATGAAGAACAATTGCAAAGAACCGGGCAACATAAAATATACGGGTCAATTGCACTGGCAAGATGGTGCGATTTTTTTCTTTTGCATGAGGCTCATCATCTTTGGACGATCTTTCAACTCACGTCTGCAGCTGCGGCAGGTGCACACAAATAATCATTACTTTTATGAATGACAAAACCTTTATGACCATGAGTCTTGAAGATGAGATCAACCAGCGAAAATTTCGAAATGAGCATCAAAAGGCCGCCATTAATCTTATTTACACGGCTAACTGGTTGAATGAACAGATGAAATATTTCTTTGATAATTATGACATAACCGCTCAACAGTTTAATATTTTAAGAATTCTGCGTGGCGCAGGCGAACCACTATCTACCATGCAGATACGGGAGCGCATGCTCGACAAAATGAGCGATACCAGCCGTATTGTTGACAGGTTGATTAAAAAAGAAATGGTAAAAAAAAATATCCGCAAGACAGACAGGAGGCTTGTCGATGTAACGATTGCTGAAAAAGGAAAAGAACTGCTGGCAGCACTGGATTCCAAAAGTGTTGAAATGGATGCCATTCTTCACGGGCTGGATGAAACCGATGTAAGACAAATCAACCAGCTTCTCGATAAAATGCGGAGGTCATCATAAAATCTAATTTCTTATTCTTCGTTTGATGTGTATTAATAATGCCTGGCATGAATAAATTTCTTTTCTTGATCCTCCTTATGTTATTGCATTTCGAATTCTCTTTTTCACAGACCAGGTATGAATTTCGTGCCGTATGGATAGCGACTGTGGATAACATTGACTGGCCATCCAAAGGGAATTATGGGACGGACAGTCAGAAAGTGGAATTTATCAAAATGCTGGATACATTTAAAAGCATTGGCATCAATGCGGTGATCGCGCAAATCCGTCCGGCGGCGGATGCATTCTATCCGTCGCAATACGAGCCTTGGAGCGAATGGCTTACCGGCAAACAGGGGCAACAACCCTTTCCGTATTTCGATCCGCTGCAGTTTATGATTGATGAAGTGCATAAACGCGGGATGGAATTCCATGCATGGTGTAATCCTTATCGCGCGGTTTTTAAGATCGGTCGATCGACGATCGCCGGCTCGCATATTACGCGGATCCATCCTGAATGGTTTTTAAATTACGGAGACACAAAATATTTCGATCCGGGAAATAAAGAAGTCCAGCAATATGTAACGGCTGTAATTACGGATATTGTTCAACGTTATGATATTGATGCGATACATTTTGATGATTATTTTTATCCCTACCGGATTCCCGGAAGAGAATTTCCGGATGAAGTTTCTTATAAAAAATATGGGAACAATATGACCAAAGATGACTGGCGGAGAAGCAATGTGGATTCCATCATTGTGATGCTATCGAAAACGATCAAACAACAAAAAAGATCCTGCAAATTTGGAATAAGCCCGTTTGGTGTTTGGAGAAACAGCACTAAGGATTCTTCCGGCAGTGCTACCAGGGCCGGTCAGACCAATTACGATGATTTGTATGCGGACGTATTGCTCTGGCTGAAGAACGGATGGATCGATTATGTAGCTCCGCAACTGTACTGGGAGTTCGGGCAGCGCGCGGCGCCTTATGAAATATTGCTCGACTGGTGGGGTAAGCATACGTACGGCCGCCAATGTTATATCGGGCTTGGATTTTATAAGGGCGGCAGCAATGCTGTGTGGAGAGATAAAACGCTATTACCCCGTCAGATTGAAGCGCTGCGCAATACCCCAAACATTCAGGGAATGATTTTTTTTAGTGCTAAATCAGTGATGAATGATCTAAATGGCTGGAGCGATAGCCTGCGGAGTAATTATTTTAAAATCCCTGGGGCTGTGCCTTTGATGCCATGGATAGACAGTACTGGAAGAAAATGACGCGGTGATTATTTGTTTTTTCCTTCGAGCATGTTGCAATATTGCAGTGATCCCAATCTGAATTTTAGGGGAATATGTGTTGATTTTTCAAATTGCCATTCTTTCTTACAAAAAAAAGATAATGACTGGGGATTAAAAGCTTCAATTCTCATCCGAAACATAAAACCCGAAGGCAACGAATTATTTGGAGAATTAAATTTTATCAATCCTGGCATTTTTTGAAAACCCAAAACACTGCATGTGGTTGAAGGATTATTTTTTTTCCCGGTCACCATAAAATCCATTTGGGTATTTTGCGAATTTGCTCCAATGGAAAAAACCATAAATAACAACGCAACAATAAAACTTCTTTTTCGTTGCATACACTTTGTTTTCTTTTCCTGTAAATTTACGGCCTGATTTTTGTAGATAAGTGCGATTTTTAAAATTTTTTAAAAATCGGGCAAAACCCCGAATTATGGCATTAAGTCAATCGTTACAGCAAAAGTTATTACAAAAACTCTCACCCCAACAGATTCAATTGATGAAGTTGCTGCAGGTACCTACGGCAAATTTGGAAGAGAGAATCAAAGAGGAATTGGAAGAAAATCCCGCTTTGGAAGAAAGCCAGGACGATAATACCCCTGAAAATGCCGACGACATTCAGGAAGATTTTGAAAGCACTGAGGAAGAATTTGAAAGTGAGAGCGCGGAAGATTATGATAGTGTTGATATCAGCGATTATGTAAATGAATTTGATGATGATGTTGCAGATTATAAACTGCGCGATGAAAATTATCCTGAAGCTGAAGAGCAGAAAACACTTCCTTATAAGATCGAAACTTCTTTTCACGAACAATTGCTTGGCCAGCTGGGCATGATGGTCCTGAATGAAAGAGACATGCGTATCGCTGAACAGATTGTTGGCAGTATTGACGATGATGGCTATTTGCGCAGAGAGATTTCATCGATTGTTGATGACCTTGCTTTTCGCCAAAATATTGACGCCTCAGAAAATGAGGTTACGGAGATGATAAAAAAGATTCAGCAATTTGACCCGCCCGGTGTTGCAGCCAGGGATTTACAGGAATGTTTGCTTCTTCAATTACAACGCAGAAAAAGTTCAAGCAAAGGCTCCGGGCTGGACATGGCCATTGATGTGCTTACGAATTATTTTGATGAATTTACTAAAAAGCACTACGACAAAATTCAACGCGGTTTAAATATAACGGATGAACAATTTAAAGAAGTAATTAACCAGATCATCAAATTAAATCCAAAACCCGGCGGCAATATCGGCGAAGTGAATAAAGCGGAAAGTTATGTAGTTCCCGACTTTTTTATTTTTAATAACGCCGGCAAGCTTGAATTGACGCTCAACATGAAAAACGCGCCTGATCTCAGAATTAGCGGCGGGTACAAAGACATGCTGAAAGAATATGAAAAGGGGAGCAAGAAAGATAAACGCCAAAAAGAAGCGGTTCTTTTTATCAAACAAAAAATAGACGCAGCAAAATGGTTTATTGATGCCATTAAGCAGCGGCAGCAGACTTTGTTTAATACCATGCACACGATCATGGATTATCAAAAGGAATTCTTTTTGACAGGAGATGAAACGACGCTGCGGCCCATGATCTTAAAAGATATTGCAGAGCGGACAGCGTTGGACATTTCCACGGTGAGTCGTGTTGCAAACAGCAAATTTGTGCAGACAGAATTCGGGACTTACCGGTTGAAATTTTTCTTCAGTGAATCATTGAGTACAGAAAGCGGAGAAGAAGTTTCTACCCGGGAAGTGAAGAAAATATTGAGCGATCTGATTGGCGATGAAAGTAAAAAGAAACCGCTGAGTGATGAGCGTCTTACAGAATTACTTCAGGAAAAAGGTTATAATATTGCACGCAGAACAGTGGCCAAATACAGAGAACAACTGAACATTCCGGTAGCAAGATTAAGGAAAGAAATTTAAGGTCGAAAGTATGCTTTCCGTGAAACCTGTAACAAAAAATTACGTGAGTTTATAATTTTTCAATGAATAAAAATTTTTCGCCTGTCGCAGGCAATCAACCATTTTTCATCCGGTTTTTAGCGAATTTTTTTTCTTATGTTTTTCATCCGGTATTCATTGCGAGTTATGTAATGGCATTTTTGCTTTTTATTCATCCTTATTTATACAGCGGGTTTGATCACAAAATAAAAATGTTTCGCATTTTCTCCGTTATCTTAAGTACCGCTTTTTTTCCCATTTTTTCGGTGTTTTTATTGTGGCGGTTACACTTGTTTACGCAATCAATGCAATTAAAAACTGCAAAAGAACGCATCATACCCTATTTGCTTGTGATGATTTTTTATTTCTGGATGTGGCATGTTTTTAATAACCTGAATGATCCCGAAGTCGTCACAAAGTTTTTCCTGGGTTCATTCCTGGCCGTCTGCGGCGCATGGTTCAGCAATATCTATTTTAAGATCAGCATGCACACTGTTGCAGTCGGAGGGTTGATGATGTTTGCATTGTTGTTTTCATTTCATGATAATTATGCTTCCGGATTATATATCGGCATTGCGTTTTTCGTTGCGGGAATTGTCTGCACGTCGCGTTTTATGGTTTCTGATCACACAGCTTTTGAAATATACAGTGGATTATTTATGGGTATGCTTGCCCAATTTATTGCGTGGCAATTTTAATGCGAATGGTGAATGCTCCGCGGTGGGTCAGAAAATGGGCGACATTTTCTGGCAAACCATAAGTCCCAAAAAGAAAAGCCCAATCATAGGGTACGAATCCTATATTGAGCATTTTCGCCTTCGAACCATCTATAGTACACGTCCACGCTAGCTGTTAAGTATCTTCGATTTTACCAGGTATTTTTTTGTGGGATGATAAATGAATAAACAAGAACCATCCTTTATGGTATCTATTAAGCTTTCAACTTCATTGGACGGCACTGCAGGACAGCCAAAACTTCTGCCATTAAATTTATTCCAGTTAAGAAAATCTTCGCCTACATAATCCGAACCGTGAATGACGATTCCGCGCCTGTCTGCCTTATCATTAAATCCTTTTTCTACACCATGTATTTTTAATGAAATCCCGTTGTCTCCATTGTATACTTCTTGAGTTACAAAAAATCCCAAACTGCTTTTGTGTGAGTTCATGTGATTGGAAAAGGATTGTGCAAATTCGCCTCCGGTTTTTCTACCGTGCGCAACATAAGTATTTATCAAAATGGTTTTTTCTCCCAAATCAATTACGTACAGGCGCTTGTTGCGTGAGGACTGACTGAAATCACAAACTGTGAGAATATTTTCATTGCTTAGCAAATGATGATTGAGTAAATAGGTATAACCGGTGAATGCATACTCAAAAGCTTTTTTCGAGAGACCCGCATCCTGCAAATTAATTTGTTCATATAATTCACAAGCTTCTTCCGCAAGCAAAGCTTTGCGCGCCCTGTTGCGCGAATCTTTGCTGCTGTGATTAATTCCACGGGTATTTCTTTTTGTAATTGTTCCGGCTTGTAGCGAAGTGTTCAGTGAAAAAGACACCAAAAAAACCAGCAGTACGGAATAAAAAAATTTGTTCATTTCTGTTGCTATTTTCTTTTGAGATTTACAAACGGAATAGATGTTAAAAATATTATTGAAAAATTATATTAGCAAGTTTATTATCGGACTTTTTTTATTGCACGAAATTAATTTATTTTAAATTTTCAGCGTTAGTACTTAGTGTTTTTACGAAAATGTTAAGTTATTCCGGATTGTTGAGTTTATTCTTGTTAACGCTGAATTCACTCGCGTAAATTTTTATAAGAAGAATAAACAGTGAAATGAGAATGGGTCCGAAAATTAAACCAATGAATCCGAATAAATTAATGCCGATAATCACACCAAATGCCGTTATCAGTGGGTGAACATCGCCAATTTTTTTTTGCAACCAAAAACGAAAAAAGCTGTCCACGGTACTGATGACTCCAAACCCGTAAGCAAGCATAATAACTCCTTTCAAACTCATTCCATTTGCAAAAAAAAGTATTGCTACCGGAACATAGGCCAGCGTGGCCCCGACAACAGGAATCATCGAGGCAATACAAGTAACAACAAACCAAAACAAAGGTTCATTTACGCCCAATATTATATACGCGATTAACCCGATCAATCCCTGTAACAGGGCTATAAGCGGAATACCAATGGCGTTTGAATAAACAAGGCTGTTTGTTTCACGCCTTAATAACAATACGTTTTCGTCTTTTAAGGGAATCCATTCGTGAAAGGCAGCTTCCATTTTTCTTCCATCGCTAAGCATAAAATATAAAATAAAATACATGATGGCAATCGTCGTAATGCTGTTGAATGTAGCGCCGAGAATGTGCGGCAAGGTTGCTGTTCCCCAACCGGTAAGCTGATCGATATTTTTTTGTGAAAATATTTCGACGTTATACTTTACTTCATATTTATTAATGAACTGCTCAATTGCATTGAGCACCGATGAGGTGTGTTGCAATGCGAAATTAATTTTGGACGACATCATGTTTATGAGCAACGCAATAGGAAGTAAAATGATAATGAATGAAAGCAACATCAATAAGGCAGCTGCCCATGTCCGCTTCCATTTGTACCTGCCGGTTAGAATATACATCCATTTTTTAAGCAGCACGAACATCGTATAGGCGCCGAGTAAAGCTGGAATAAAGGATTCCAGTTGAAAAAATAAAACCAAACCCAATAATAAAATTATTATCAGCAAAAGCACCTGCCTGATCGCATTATTGGATATGGAGCTCATTACCGTGTAAAATGAAATACTAAAGTAAGTGTAAAAATCAAAATTTTCGAATCAATAGTAAGTTGCCATTGGGGAGAATATGGTTCCTTGCCACAGGCAGCATAAACGACCCAAAAACAGATGGAGGCGTTGAATAACGGGGCAATACTGCCAGGCAGACAAAAAATCAACCTGGCAACAAATAACGATCAAATCAACGGAAAAATCATTTTATAGAGTTAGCAATTAAGCCCATCAACAGGAAAATGGCTATGCCAGCCAATAGGATCGTAGTTTGAATTTTTTTGTTCATAAGGGTGTTTTTTAAGGGATTACGGAAACGGTTAACGGATTAAAATAATGATGGTTAATATAACGGTTAATCAGGAAAAAAATTGTAAAAAATAAGAAAGCCCCGCCAATGAATAGCAGGGCTTTGTCTCGTTTATAATCTAAGATAATTTAATCAATAAATATATTGGTATTCATCACGCGAGTTATTAATTATTATCCACAATCGAAAGGGCCGAAGCGCTGATAAATGTAGGAGATCGGGCAGAAAACGGTTGTTTTTTTAAACCTGATCCGGACAATTTATTTTGCTAAAATCTAACGCGGAGCTATAACCGAAAATGGCTGATTTTGCCCGATTTCCCAATGAAACCGATTTCCTTATAAATTGTTATAATCACATCTGGGTAGAAGAATAATTTGTAGAATTGTGAAACATATGTATTTTAGGAATGTAAATCATCAATTTTTCTAACCTTTAAATTAAAAAGAACATGGCTAAATCTGCTAAAAAAGCTGCAAAGAAAGCTGCTCCAAAGAAAAAAGCTGCTCCAAAGAAAAAAGCTGCACGCAAACCAAATGCTGCATTCATGGCTCCATTGACCCCAAGTGCATCACTTGCTGAAGTGGTAGGATCAAAGCCGCTTCCGCGCACGCAGATCATTAAAAAAATATGGGATTATATTAAGAAGAACGGCTTACAGGACAGCAAAAACAGACGCATGATTAACGCTGACGAAAAACTGAAAGTTGTATTCGGCGGAAAAAAACAAGTTTCTATGTTTGAACTTGCCAAAATTGTGAGCGGTCACGTAAAATAATAAGCAGAGCTTAAATTCCCAGATTAATCTTCGCAGAATAATTAAGCTCTGTCCACTTTGCCCAGGAAAGAGTTTGGAATTTATTTTTCCAATACTCTTCCTGCCCGGTGGGAACTTTCAGGAGCATGTATTTTGTAGAAGATAAATCATCTGTCATCCTCAGCAAATTTTGGGTAGCAATCAGATCCTGTTGATTTTGAATAGTCATATTGCGCAGCAGGCTTGCACTATACACCACCTTCGTTAGATAGTATGGAAATACGTTAGCGGAAAAAGAACCCTTGTGAATGTATTTCTTTGAATTCAGAACATCTGCAATGTATGAAATGCTGTCAGCAGGAATCGTGGTTGTATAAACGTATCCTGAAACTTCAGCAACCGCAAGTCCAAATCCGTTTATCTCATTAAAAGCCTGCTGCACGGCGATGGCGGAATCTATACGTATAATCGCATCTCCCTGCTGAAAATTTTGAACACTTGCTTCACCTTTCTTACAGCTTTCCGCGAAAAGAAAAATGAATCCTGCCAAAAATAATTTGCCCATCAAACATATTTGCCCATCATGACAGGTAATGCTGGCAATACGTTGCTGAACACTTCCCGTAAAAGAAAAGGAAGGTGGTGGAAAATCGCCCTATAATAAAGGAGTCATGGCTTTTACAATGTCAATTCCCCCCAGCCTTTTCTGTATTCTCTTTTTACAAATTGATTGGCAGGTTCGAAATTTGTGACTCGCATGTTCTCTCCGTCCCATTTATAGGAAAGATACCGTCCGGGGTATTGATCGTTTATTTTTAAATTGAAACAGCGCAATAATAAATTTCCCATCAACACGGTTTCAGTAAGCGGACCTGCGTAGCCTTCAAAAGGTGAATCTACCTCTGCCTTGCCATAACCGGCAATGCACGCATCAACCCATTGCCACCAGTGTCCGTCCATTCCACCTTCTACCCTTGGATATTTTGCAGGGATGTTTATTTCTTTATTTCTTGATAACGGGAGCAATCTCGGAAACAGCCCTCCCCATCCGCAGGACATTTTTCCCTTGGAACCTACAAATAAAGAACCTCCTTCATAATCATCCATTGAAGCTAATTCAAGCCCCTCGTCTCCGTCGCCAATCTCTTCGGGACGATCGGGAATAAAACCTCCGTCCATCCAATACAGTTGCAAATCACGTCCGTCTTTTAATTTAAAAGTATACCTCAATTTTGTTGATGGAGGAATGCTTTCGGGATACTGCGCTTCTTTAAAAATTCCCGAATAAATCGTGCTTGCGTCGCAAGTAACTTCTGAAGGATAACCCAATTGGTATAATTTAAAGGCGGGTCCGATAATATGACAAGCCATGTCTCCCAAAGCGCCTGTTCCAAATCTCCACCATCCTCGCCAGTTAAATGGAACAAGATTGTCAATATAATCTACATATTCAGCAGTGCCGAGCCAAAGGTCCCAATTCAATTCTTTGGGAACTGGCGGTTTTTTATCGGGCCAGGGAATACCCTGCGGCCAAACCGGACGATTGGTCCAATTATATACTTTTTGAATTTCGCCAATTAATCCTGCTTCAATCCATTCCCTCATTACACGCATTCCATCCCCCGATGCACCCTGGTCCCCCATCTGCGTAACCACTTTATATTTTGCTGCAGCCTGGGTCAATATTCTTGCTTCATAAATATCGTGCGTCAACGGTTTTTGCAGATACAGGTGTTTTTTCATTTTCATGGCATGTAATCCTACCGTTGCATGATTGTGATCGGGTATTGCCGCGGACACGGCATCAAAATTTTTATTTTCCTTTTCAAACAACTCACGCCAATCATGATAGAAGCCGGCTTTTGGAAAATTTTTTAACCGTGGCGCGGCCATCCTGTCATCCACATCACATAAAAAAGCAATTACTGCATTCTTTTTAGGAGCCGCATAATAATGGTTAATATCATTTCCGCCTTCGCCGCCGCAACCGACACAGGCGATGTATAATTTATCGCTTGGCGCCACAAAACCCCTGCCTCCCAAAACGTGTCTTGGTACAATGTAAAAGCCTGCAGCAAGAGCGGAAGTTTTAATAAAATTGCTTCTGCTTATTTTTTTTGAAAGGATATTTTTTTTCATAACAGTTATTTTAATAATTGGTATTGAAATTATTCCAATCAGTTATTTTTTATGCTGATTAAAATATTTGATAGATAAATGTACTTGTTTAAATAAATAGTTTTGCAGAAACAATCTATTGCCGCCGGAAACAAGTCAGGTAATATCTGTGGAAATAACGAATAGTAAATTACCTTGTCATTTCTTTTGTATGATAAAAACGCAAATCTTGATTTAGTCATTCATTACACTGATCGCCGCGAGTTACCATCGAAGATTTTTAGATAAACCACAATATTGAGTGCGTCAAAGAATAATTGGTATAGGGTGAATTGAATGTGACCTTCCGGGAGACGGTTCACGCCAGGATCGCGCATCCGGCAAACCAGTCAAATAAGATAACCGGGCAAATGATTCTTGCGTTAAACGCATAAAGAAAAAACGCCTTATAGGACATGAGCGCATGAGTACCCTGTTTTCGCTTCTTCTTTTCAGGATGTTCGTTGTTGTTGTAATGCATCGTCCACCATTGATTGTGCTTCTTGCAAAACCTGGCGCAATTTATCCTCGCCTGAAAAACTCTCTGCATAAATTTTATAAATATCTTCTGTACCCGAGGGGCGAGCTGCGAACCATCCATTTTCAGTGCTTACCTTCACCCCATCGATCGGAGCACCGTTTCCCGGTGCCCTCGTAATCACCGAAATGATTTTTTCTCCAGCCAGGTCTTGCAGGTGAATGTTTTCTGGCGAAAAAGCAG
>Ga0070731_10004771_pt1 | contig 11466 bp, 5 predicted proteins | sample Coa_R1_2_FD_66448 | JGI IMG/M metagenome (GOLD analysis project Ga0070731, IMG submission 66448) | Surface soil microbial communities from Centralia Pennsylvania, which are recovering from an underground coalmine fire - Coalmine... | ecosystem: Environmental > Terrestrial > Soil > Unclassified ... | reverse complement strand
CCCATCGGTCGCTTCTATCTCGATATGCATCCCCGGCCGGGCAAGTACAGCCACGCCGAAATGGCTCCAGTGCTCGACGGCATTCGCGGCAAGCAATTGCCCGAGGCGATTCTGGTCTGCAACTTCCCGGTGCCGACGGCAACCGATCCCGGCCTAATGGATTACGGTGATGTGGAAACTTTCTTCCATGAGTTCGGCCATCTGATGCACCATATTCTCGGCGGCCAGCAACAATGGGCCGGCATCAGCGGCATCAGCATGGAATCCGACTTCGTCGAAGCTCCTTCGCAGATGCTTGAGGAATGGATTCGCAGCCCGCAGGTTCTCGCGAAGTTTGCCCGGAACTATAAAACCGGCGAGCCGATTCCTGCCGAACTCGTCGCCCGCATGAATCGCGCTTCGGCGTTCGGACGCGGCGGATGGGTCGATCGCCAGAATTCCTTCAGCGCGATTTCCTATGACATTTATAAAACCAAGCCTGAAAATGTCGATCTGGACAAGGTCACCAACGAGGATTCCGCCCGCTACAGTCTGTTCACTCCTCTACCGGAAACTCACTTCTGGGCTTCGTTCGGGCATCTGGGCGGCTACTCGTCCGCTTATTACACTTATCTCTGGGATAAAGTAATCGCCCTCGATTTCTTCGAGCAATTCGATCGCAAAAACCTGCTCGGTGGCGAAGCGCCGATGAAGTATCGCAGCGTGGTGCTCGAGCCCGGCGGATCGATGTCGGCCAATGACCTGGTGAAGAACTTCCTCGGCCGCCCGCAGAATATGGTCGCGTTGCAGCATTGGATGGCCGAAGAGTTCGAGCCAGCGGCAGAAGCAAAGCCGGCGGGAGAGTAAATCCAGCTTCCACTGCCACAGTCATGCTGGGCGGAGCGATAGGGTTGCAAATCGACCCTATCGCGGAGTCGAGGGGGGCATTCCTACTTCACATTCCCGCATACCGATCGGAACAACTGTGGCGAGGCCTCATGCCAGAGAGCTTCGCCGCCTGAATGTTAATTTTGCATTAAATTCACTCTGCTCAATTGACCAGCTTCCAGCCTGCCGGTACTCTGCCACTTTATGGAACGAAGCGAACTGGACCAACTGCGCCTTGCCTATAAAGTTGCCACCGACGAGTGGGTCGCCGCCATCCGCGCCGAGGAGGATCTTGCTACTCCCGACCACTCGATGCTCGCCTGGGAGAACTGGGACGCTGCTCACTTCCGGGAGGAAGATGCTCACGCCAAATACAGCAAAGCCCTCGAAGCCTATAAAGACGCCCTCCGCAACGTGAACATCGGTATCTAATACAAAAAGGGGCGCGCTCGAAGCCGCGCCCCTTTCAAACCGAATCGTCTAATAAGTGAAGGACTGAATTTCAGTGACGTTAGACGCAGGGCCGTCCACGTAACCGCTCCGATTACTCGGATTCAGCGCGATGTGCGTCGATATCACGTTGGAGGCGTTCGAGAAGTTGAATCCGTTCAACGACTCCACTAACTTTCCAGTCGGATCATAAACTTGAATGCTACTGCCCGGTCCGGTGCTGGAAACAGATTGCGCGACGAAGAACAATTTATTAATTGGATCGTACTCAACGTCTGACCCGCTTTGCAGTTGGCCGGTAGCGCCCGGCAACACAACCGCGAAGCCGGTCTGCGTCTGCAAATTGTAGAACTCGACCCGGAAATCAACCTCTGTCGTGGTGACGGCAATGCCGTCTTCCGAGTCGACAGCCAGACCATTGATTGAACCTTGCCGAAATGGGGGCGGACCCGGGATTCCTGTGAATTCGTTGACTGTGCCCGTGGTCAGATCGACGAGAGCAATCTCCGGCGGAGGGCCGCCAACCGCGCTGTCCGACGAGGCCACGATCGACTCATTCGTAACGCTGTCGTATGCGATCTGAGGTGCGTTGGCGAACTCGAACGTTGGGTCAGTGAGAGTGATCATCGGTCCGAACGTGTTCGCCGCCACATTGGAACCAAATACGAATGTGGTGAATGTGTTGTTATTGTCGAAGGCGATGATGGCGGTTTCGGCGATGCCCTGATTGCGGCTGACGCCGAGAATGATTTGATCGGCCGTCAGCGGTGCCTTCCACGTGCCGGTGAATTTGTTCATGCTAAGCGGACTCAGTTCTTCATAAATTCGCTTCCGTACGAATAGGCCTTCCACATGCTCGCGCTCCACCAGCCCCACGCTGGTGCCGACAATTCCGAGAGTAATAAAATCGTCTGCGGTGCGGGTTTCACCAACCACATTCAGAATTTTGCCGGTCGCCTGATCGAAGGTTTCCACCGCGGCGAGAATGTCTCCGTTATTCAACTCTTTGGCTTCGCTCAGTACGCCCTCCGTGCCGTTCTGGTCGATGTCAAAGCCGAAAATCTGCCCCCCGAATTTGCTGTGCACTAACGTCTTTCCGGCACCCACCGGCCGCACGCTGCCGCCCGATGATTGCTCCCCTCCTTGCATCGGCGATTCGAGCCAAAGTAAACCGGCCAGCAAGATAGCCATCCATCGAAGAGAAAGATGAAGATTTTTGCATTTCATGAACACCCTCGTTTTGGGAAGATCTGCGTCGGCGATTCCCGACCCGACGGTTTCAGAGAGTACAGTTCCGTTCGATCCCGTATGTCAGAGACTTGTAAAATCTTCGTCTTTGGCTTGCGCAGCAAGAGAAAGCGGGGCGGTCGACTGCAAGAAGTCTTTAGAGTCGGAACATATAGAGAGTTATCGAACCGCCGGCATATATCCAACGTCGGGAGGCCGGAGTGGGCATCCCCGTTCCCCAAGTTTAATCCGCAGCATGTGTAGCGAATGGAGAGGCTAATAGCAAAGAACCATTTGCCAGCGTTTCGCGCCGAAGCGAAAGGAGTCGGACGAAACTTCGTCGCGATTGCTGAAAAATGCAGCAAGCGCGGCCGGCGCAATACAGTAAACACCTTATACTGTGGACGAGTCCGGATCGTGCATCCTTCTGGTGTGCCTCCCGTTGTCCCGTCCAATATCACAATCCCAGATTCCGGCTTCCTTGTAGGAGGCGGCGAAACTGGCGCTCTGATGCGCGCGAAAGACTGGTCGCGGACTCCGCTAGGCCCGGTCGAAAACTGGCCCCAGAGCCTTCGTACGTCGGTCAGCATCTGCCTCGATTCGCGTTTCCCGATCGTCATGTATTGGGGGCCGGAGTATGTGGTTCTCTACAACGACGCTTACAGCGCCATTCTAGGCAGCAAACACCCTTGGGCTTTGGGACAACCCTGCCGCGATTGCTGGGCCGAGATCTGGGACACCATCGCTCCTATGCTCGATGGAGTCGTGCAAACCGGCGTGGCAACCTGGTCCAACGATCTCCTTCTGCCCCTGAATCGTTACGGGTACGCGGAAGAATGCTATTTCTCGTTCTCCTTCAGTCCGGTGCGTGTGGAGGCCGGGGTCGTCGGCGGAGTATTTACCGCGGTCATCGAGACTACCGAAAATGTCATCGGCGAGAGGCGGTTGCGCACATTGCGTGATCTCGCCGCCAGAGCGGTTGACGCCAGAAGCGAGCAAGAGGCTTGCGAAATTGCGGCCGAGACACTCGCCGAGAATTTGCACGACATACCTTTTTCTGCAGCGTGCCGCCCCAGCGGTAATGGATTTTCCATCGTGTGCAGCGCCGGCATACCCGAGGATCATCCGTTCCGCAATCACCTTCAGGAAAACTCATCGCTTGCCCGCACCATTCACGAAGTTGTGCGGTCGGGGCAGGCGCTGGAAGTGGATCTGCAAACTTTGGAGTTCGAACCTCCCCGCGGATCGTGGGATACGCCCCCCGAAACCGCGCTGCTCATGCCCATTACGGCCCTGGGTGCGGAGAACACACCTGCAGTGCTATTCTGCGCCGTCAGTCCGAAGAAGCGACTCGATGACAACTACCGAACGTTCTTCAGCCTTCTGAATCGGCAAATTGTCAGCAGCATCGCCGACGCCCGCTCTTACGAGAAGGAGCGTAAGCGCGCCGAGGCGCTTGCGGAACTTGACCGTGCCAAGACCCTGTTCTTCAGTAACATTAGCCACGAATTCCGCACTCCGCTTACGCTGATGCTCGGCCCGCTCGAAGAAATTCTCTCGAATGCGAATTTGCCGACGGAGCAATCCACCCGACTAGCTATGGTTCACCGCAACGGCTTGCGGCTGCTCAAGCTGGTGAATACGCTGCTCGACTTCTCGCGCATTGAAGCCGGCCGGGTCCAGATTGCCTACGAAGCTACCGACTTGGCAAGCCTGACAGCCGACCTCGCCAGCCTCTTCCGTTCCGCCATCGAACGTGCCGGCATGCAGCTGAAAGTCGATTGCCCCCCATTGCCTGAGCCGGTCTACGTGGATCGCGATATGTGGGAGAAGATTGTTCTCAATCTTCTTTCCAACGCATTCAAGTACACACTGCAGGGCGAGATCGCGGTTGAACTCAAGGCGGTCAATGGCGGTGGCGTAGAACTTTCTGTTCGCGATACCGGCATCGGCATTGCTCCGGAAGAGTTGCCGCGTATTTTCGACCGCTTTCACCGCATTCAGAATGTTAATGCGCGAACCAATGAAGGCTCGGGCATTGGGCTGGCATTCGTGCAGGAGTTGGTGGAGCTGCACGAAGGTTCGATAAGAGTTGAGAGCGAACTCGGGACCGGAAGCGTTTTCACCGTATCGATTCCTTTCGGCAAAGAACATCTTCCGCAAGAGCATCTGCATGCGGCGCCCTTTCAGCTGTCCACCTCGCTGCGGGCGGAGCCTTACATCGAAGAGGCCCTCCGCTGGCTGCCCCATGCAGAGTTGTCCGAATCACCGGCGGATAGTTTCGTGCTGCCTTCCGGCGTGTCGGATCCATCGCCGCAGGCAGGCGCTGCCTCGGGCGCCCCACGCATCCTTCTCGCCGACGATAACGCCGACATGCGCGACTACGTTCACCGCCTGCTGCGTCGCGATTACGTAATCGAAACTGCTGCCGATGGTGAAGCCGCGCTGCAAGCGGCGCGTCTCAAGCCTCCCGACCTGATTCTTGCCGACGTCATGATGCCCCGGCTCGATGGTTTCAGTCTGCTGCAACACTTGCGCTCGGACGAAGCCCTTAAAAGCATTCCGGTCATTCTCCTCTCGGCCCGCGCCGGAGAAGAAGCACGTATCGAGGGGCTGCAGGCGGGCGCCGATGACTACCTGGTCAAACCGTTTTCCGCGCGTGAACTCACTGCACGCATCGCAGCCCACCTCGCGATGGCCCGTGTTCGCCGGGAGGCTGCCGAAATCGAGCGTTCTCTGCGCGCTCAGGCCGAAACCGAGCGCACCCGGCTCAAGGCCGCGTTCGTTCAGACTTATGCCTTCATGGCTTTTCTCAGCCTCGACGGTACTGTAATTGACGCCAACCGTGCCGCCATCGAAGGCGCAGGTTTCACTCGAGATCAGATCGTCGGGCGCAAATTCTGGGAATGCTGGTGGGCTCCGTTGCCCCATGAAACCGAGATCGCGAAGAGGAGCGTCGCAAAGGCCGCGGCGGGAGAATCGGTTCGCGAAGAATGCCAATACTGTTTCGCCGACGGCACTGTCCGCTTCGCCGATCGCACCCTGACTCCCATCCGAGGCGACCGCCGAGATGTGGCCATGATCGTTGCCACCGGACTCGACATCACCGAAGCCCGCGAGCTGCGTGGGCAGCTTGAAACCAGAGTTGAGGAGCGCACCGCCGAACTCTTGCAAACCGAAGCCAGCCTCCGCAAGGTGACCGGCCGCTTGCTGCAAGCCCAGGATGAAGAGCGGCGGCGCATCGCCCGCGAGCTCCATGACAGCGCCGGACAGCTTCTTGTGGCCTTAAGCATGAATCTGGTTCCGCTTGAGCCTAAAATTCTGCAGATCAATTCGGAACTTGGGAAAAAATTGACCGACAGCATTTATCTGGTCGATGAACTCTCGCGCCAGCTTCGCACTATGTCGCACCTGCTTCATCCTCCGCTGCTCGATGAAGCGGGTTTGGCCTCGGCCCTTGCCTGGTACGTCGACGGCTTCGCCGAACGCAGCAAAATCAAAGTTGATTTCAACTTCGATCCTGCCGTCGGACGCCTGCCCGCTGAAATGGAGACAGCGATCTTTCGCCTCGTTCAAGAATCGCTTACCAACGTGCACCGTCACTCCGGCAGTTCATCCGCAGACATTCGTATTAATCGCGACGGGAAGTCAGTTGTCGTGGAAGTTCGCGACCAGGGCAAAGGCATTCCTAGAGTCCCGATGCATGCCTCGGCACTTTCCAGGCCCGGCGTAGGTATTCAAGGCATGCACGAGCGCGTACGCCAAATCGGGGGGCAACTCGAAATCCAATCCGACGGTGCGGGGACAAGCGTCCGCGCCAGCTTCTCGCCTCCTTCGGTCCCCAGCAGCTAAAAGCCACATAACCGCGCCGCGAGTCGAATCGAGCACGGGGCGGTGGAGTCGCTTTTTAATCGGCCGTTCGCGTGCCACTGTGCAAGTGCATCTGGGCCCGGCCCGAACGGCCCACTCCCTTGCCGCACCTTCCACTGCCGCTGTAGCATCAATATTCGGGCATTAATCAGGCATTCACTTAGGAGCATTTATGGCCACCGATACCCTCGCTACTCCCAGCACCCTCAGCCACAAGCAAGCCAAGGTCTTCAAGAATTTCATCGACGGCGAGTGGGTCGAATCCTCTACCGGAGAGACTTTCGAAAACCGCAATCCCGCCGACACCCGCGACCTGGTCGGTATCTTTCAGAAATCCGCGAAACAAGATGTGGACGCCGCCGTGGAAGCGGCCAAGCGCGCCTTCGCCAAGTGGCGGCTCGTGCCCGCGCCGCGCCGCGCTGAAATGGTTTACCGTGCCGCCGAGATTCTTATCGGGCGCAAAGAAGAATGCGCGAACGAAATGACCCGCGAAATGGGTAAGGTGCTCAAAGAAACTCGCGGCGATGTGCAGGAAGCCATTGACGCCGCCTATTACAACGCCGGAGAAGGGCGTCGCATGTTCGGCCCGACAGTTCCTTCCGAGCTGCCGAATAAATTTGCCATGGCGGTGCGCCAGCCAATCGGGATCTGCGGCATGATCACGCCGTGGAATTTCCCGATGGCGATTTCTTCCTGGAAGCTTCTGCCCGCCGTCGTCTGCGGCAATACCTGCGTAATCAAGCCCGCGCAGGATACTCCGCTCTCCACCTTTAATTTGGTTCGCGCCTTCGAAGATGCCGGTATGCCGAGAGGCGTGGTCAACATCGTTACCGGATTCGGTCCCGAGGTCGGCACGCCGCTCGCCGAGCATCCCGACGTGCGCGCGATTTCGCTCACCGGATCATCGGCTGTCGGCCGCATCATCGGCGGCATCGCCGCCAAGAGTTTCAAGCATTGCTCACTCGAACTCGGCGGCAAGAATCCCATGATCGTCCTCGATGATGCCAACCTCGACCTCGCCATCGAAGGCGGCCTCTGGGGCGGATTCGGCACGACCGGCCAGCGCTGCACTGCAACCAGCCGCATCATTGTCCAGAAAGGAATTTACCGCGAGTTTGTCGAACGCTACGTCGAACGCGCGAAGAAGCTGAAAGTCGGCAACGGCCTCGACGAGACCACCGATATGGGGCCCGCGATCAACGAGAAGCAGTTGCAGACCGATCTCAGCTATGTCGAGATCGGCAGGAACGAAGGCGCAAAGCTGGTTTGCGGCGGCAATCGGCTCGACAAAGGCGATTATCAATACGGCTGGTTCATGGAGCCGACCGTTTTCGTCGACGTCGATCCCAAAATGCGCATCGCGCAGGAAGAAATTTTCGGCCCGGTCGTCTCAATCATTCCCTGCGACGGCATGGAAGACGCTCTCGAAATCGCCAACAGCATCGAGTACGGCCTGTCCTCGTCCATCTACACCAAAGACGTAAACAAAGCTTTCGCCGCGATTCGCGATCTCGATGCGGGCATCACCTACATCAACGCCCCAACGATCGGCGCCGAAGTTCACCTGCCCTTCGGCGGCACCAAAGCCACCGGCAACGGCCATCGTGAAGGTGGCATCGGCGCCATCGACTTCTACACCGAGTGGAAATCGGTCTACGTCGATTACTCCGACACTCTGCAGAAAGCGCAGATCGATCGCGGAGAGTAAAAGACTGAGCCATAGAAGAGACAGAGGCACAGAGGGTAAGGCAAATCACTCTGTGTTCCCGTGTGTTCTCTGCGGTTTGAAGGACTAGAGACTATCCTCCGCTTGTTCGCGAACTGATTTGGTTATAAAGTACCAACCCAGTCCGGAGATGGCCTTATGAACAAGCTTTCCGCAGTCTTTCCTTCTCAGCGATTCGCCGTCCTGCTCGCCCTATCAGCGCTTTTTCTCACCGTAGCCGCAGCCCAGGCCGAACCTCGCCCAATCATGACCTCTCACGTTCCAGCTGTCGTCTCCAGCGGTGCTGCGCCGCTCGTCGGCCATCTCGACGGAACGCAGCGCCTGAGCCTCGCCATCTCACTGCCGTTGCGCAACCAAGCCGAACTCGACGAACTGCTGCGCGAAATCTACGATCCGCAAAGCCCGAACTATCACCACTATCTGAGCGCGCAGGAATTCGCCAGCCGATTCGGCCCGGCTGAAAGTGACTATTTCTCTGTTCTGAACTTCGCCCGCGCCAACGGACTCGACATCGTTGACACGGCCGCCAATCGCATGGTCCTCGATGTCGAAGGCCCAGCCGCCAACATCGAGAGCGCCTTCCACGTCACGCTGAACGTCTATCAGCATCCCACCGAAAGCCGCACCTTCTACGCGCCAGATCGCGAACCTGCCGCCGATCTTGAGGCAACCCTTCTTCACGTCTCCGGCCTCGACAACTTCATTCTGCCCAGCGCCAAAAACCTCCGGCCTTCAGCAGCGAGCGAGGCCATCAGCAAGACCACCGGCTCTGGCCCCGGAGGCCAGTTCGTCGGCAGCGATATGCGAGCTGCCTACTACGGTTCCGGCTCGCTCACCGGTGCCGGCCAGTCAGTCGGCCTCTTCGAATTTGCCGGATACGAACTCACTGACGTGCAGAATTATTTCAACAAGCTCAAGCAACCTTTCCACGTTCCCGTGATCGGCGTCCCCCTGAATGGAGCGGCTCTGGGCTGCCAGTTGCCCAAGTGCGACGACAGCGAACAAGCGCTCGACATTGAAATGTCTATCTCGATGGCGCCCGGCCTGGCTTCAGTCATCGTCTACGTGGGTAAGAACGATGTTTCCATCTTCAATCAGATGGCAGCCGACAATACCGCCAAACAACTCAGCTGCTCCTGGGGATGGGGCGATGACGAGAGCAGCCTCGACCCCATCTTCAAAGAGATGGCCGCTCAGGGGCAAAGCGTTTTCGTCGCCACCGGGGATCAGGGCTCCTCGACTGCGGCGGGCGTAACCTGGCCATCGGACGATCCTTATGTCACGGCGGTCGGGGGCACCGACCTCGCCACCAATGGCCCGGGCGGTACTTGGAAGTCTGAGACTGGATGGAACGGCAGCGCCGGAATGCCTTCCAAAAACAAAGTTCCCATTCCCAGCTATCAAAAACTCGCCGGCGTCATCAATTCGCAAAATAACGGCTCCAGGCAATACCGCAACATCCCCGACGTTGCCGCCGAGGCCAATACCAATCAATGGAGTTGTTACGATCGCGGCTGCTCCGGAGGCAATGGAGGCACAAGTTTTGCCGCTCCGCAATGGGCCGGCCTGATTGCCATGGCAAATCAGCAGGCACTCGCTGGCGGAGGCGCGGCGCTCGGTTTTCTCAACCCGGCTCTCTATGGGATTGGCGTAGGCTCGAACTACGATATTGACTTTCACGATATTACCAACGGAAGTAATGGAAAATATTCCGCCGTTACCGGCTATGACCTTGTCACCGGATGGGGCAGTCCCCAGGGTCCGAATCTGATTGATGCCCTCGCCCCCTAGTTCAACCAACTCCGATCTTTCTGCCGCTCTGGCAGGGAATCCGGAACTGCCATGTTAGAGGTGCGACTCAGAGCATGCCTGCGGGCATCCCGGATCGAGAAAGTTGGCTTTAGTTCACTCGTGGCGCCAACTCAGGCAGCACGTTGGTAATCTTGTCGATCGGGCTGTAATCCCCTAATGTCGTCGCTTGGGGTTCAATCTGTCCGCTGGGATCAGCCTCCGCCTTGCCAAAAGATCGCAATGGTTTTCAATCCGCAAGCAGCATTGAAAACAGTGTCTTAATAACGACTCTGGTTTTGGTCTTTTGCCTGACGACTGTTTTCACACCTTCTTTGCTGGCCCAGAGAGCCGAGCCGGGCTCCCGCAAAGTGATCTCGCAGATCAAGCCGGCGTACCCTCAAACCTTGAAGAATCTGCATATTGAGGGGTTGGTTCGGCTGACCGTGATCGTACTTCCGAACGGGACTGTCTCGGACGTTGCGGTTCGGGGGGGAAATCCTATCCTGGTCGAAAGTGCAATTAAAGCCGTGAAGAGCTGGAAGTATGCTCCCGCCTCGTCTCAAACCGAAGAGCCACTCGTGCTTAATTTCAACGATCGCTAGAGACCCTTCTCAGAGCGTTTCTGCCAGAGCACCATCCTGTTACAGCTCCTGATTTTCGTTAAGGCAGTCTTGTACAATCTTTGGCTGGAGTGAGCTGCCCAATGTCCGTTACCCAAGCGCACGAAATCACCGCTGCCCGGCGCCTCGAGAACGTCCGCTACGCCATCCGCGACTTGGCCTGCGTTGCCGACGAAGTGATCAGCCACGGCCACAAAGTTTTGCCCCTGAATGTTGGCGACCCGCTCAACTTCGATTTCAAAACCCCGCCCCACATTATCGAAGCTGCCTACAAAGCTATGCGCGATGGCAAGAACGGCTACGCGCCATCGCCGGGGATTCCCGAGGCGCTCGAGGCGATTCGCGGCGAGGCGCAACGGAAGGGCATCACCACCGTTCGCGACGTATTCGTCACTTCCGGCGTAAGCGAAACCGTCGACCTCTGCATCTCAGCGCTGGTAGACGAAGGCGAAGATATCCTTACGCCCAAGCCCGACTACCCGCTCTACTCGGCTGTTCTCTGCAAGCTGGGCATTGCACTGAACACCTACGATCTGAACGAAGAGGATGCCTGGCAACCGGAACTCGCCGATCTCGAGCGCAAGCTCACACCTCGGACCCGGGCGATTGTTCTGATCAATCCGAATAATCCGACCGGATCGCTTTGCACGCGGCAGATGCTCGAGCAAATCGCCGAACTGGCGCGCCGTCACAACCTCGTTATCTTCTCCGACGAAATCTACGACAAGCTGATTCTCGATGGCACCGCCGAGAATCCCACTCCGCACATCGCTTTCGCCGCGGTCGCTCCCGACGTGCCCTGCATTACCTTCGGCGGCATGTCGAAGAACTATCTCGTTCCCGGATGGCGCATCGGCTGGGGCATCGTCTCCGGCGACGCCGCAGCCATCAAGCCTTACATCGAAGGTATTCACC
>Ga0070731_10004770_pt1 | contig 11467 bp, 6 predicted proteins | sample Coa_R1_2_FD_66448 | JGI IMG/M metagenome (GOLD analysis project Ga0070731, IMG submission 66448) | Surface soil microbial communities from Centralia Pennsylvania, which are recovering from an underground coalmine fire - Coalmine... | ecosystem: Environmental > Terrestrial > Soil > Unclassified ... | reverse complement strand
CGTCGCCCATCAGCTCGTGCTGCAGATCCATGAATACGGCCGGGACGTGTCCGATCAGCCCTGGTACCACGCCGCCACCTTCCCGGCCAATCTCGAAGCGGATGATTGGAACAAGTTCTGGGAGTTCATTCACACGCAGAGCCTGGCGCCCATCTGGGTCGGGGAGTGGGGCAGCAAGGATGATCCGACCGAGCCGTACTACAGCCTGGACCATCCCTGGCTGCAAGCCTTTCATGACTTCATCAAGACGAAGCAGTTCTCGTGGACCTGGTGGACCTGGAGCCCGCTCTCGTCGGATACGGGCGGGATCCTGAACGCCGATTTCACCACGGTCAACGCGGCAAAGATGGCGCTTCTTCAGGATGTGCTGTATCCCGGCTTCGCCGCGAGCGGAAGCGGGGCTCCGCCGCCTCCCCCTCCGCCTCCTCCGGCAGGGGGGAGTCCCTATGGGGGCACGCCGGCCGCCATTCCAGGCACCGTTCAAATCGAGAACTACGATCTGGGAGGCCTGGGGGTCGGGTACTTCAATACGGACACCGTCAATCACTTCGGGCAATACCGCACGGACGGCGTCAGCATCGAGACCACCTCCGACACCGGGGGCGGGTTCGATGTCGGCTGGATCTCCCCGGGCGAGTGGCTGAACTATACGGTCTCGGTGGCCTCGGCCGGATCCTATACGGTCTCGTTTCGCGCCGCGTCCGCGACCACCGGGGGCACGCTGCACCTGGAGTCCGGCGGGACGACTCTGACCGGAAGCGTCGCCGTCCCGGGCACCGGAGGGTGGCAGACTTGGGAGAGTCTGCCGCCGGTTTCCCTCACCCTGGCGGCGGGGACTCAAACCCTGCGGCTCGTCTTCGACAGCGGCTCCTTCAACCTGAACGACATGACCTTTGCGGCCACGACCTCCAGTTCCGGCAGTCCTCCCCCTCCCTCGGGATCGGGGGGATCGCCGTCGGGTTCATCAGGTTCCGGCGGGGGAGGCGGGGGAGGCGGCTGCGGCTGCACGGGCTTGGAAGTCCTCCTCGTCCTGGGCCTCGCCCTCCGGCGACCGAAACCTCAAGCGGCGTAGCTCGCGGGGAGAGCGAGGTCCCGTCCGCATCCCCGCCGCCCGGCCGGTCCGGCCCACCCCGGATGGTCAAGAGGAGCCCCGGAGGCCGCCCTCGCGCGTGAGGGCGGAAGCTCCTCCGAAGCTACCGCAAGGTCGCTTCCGCGCTCCCAACGGCACAAGCCGGTGTCTCGACGCCGGTGAAACGAGTCGTCCTGAGGCCAGGGCCATCTGGCACGGGCCTTGCTTCTTCCAGACCGGACGGACGAGAGACGCTCTGTCCCCAGCAAGGTCCTTTCATCGGGGGATTCCCCGGGACTCGGGGCCTTCGGATGGGGCCAGGAACCGGGTCGACCGTCTGAACCGCAGGTGAGAGGAAGAGAACGGAAGGTTCAGGCCCAGGGGCTCCGAGGGCCCCGAGCGATCGATCGGGCCGACGGCCCGCGGAGGAAGAAATGAAACGGATTCTCAAGGCCGGAGTGACCTTGCTGGTCATGGCCTCCTGGGCCCACGCCTACATCGACGCCACGCCCACGCTCGGAAAGTTGATGAAGGACTCCTCCGACATCGTCGTCCTGGAAGTCGTGAAGGTGAATCCCGAAAAGCGGATCATCATTTACAAGAAGGTCGCGGATCTGAAAGGAACCCCGTCGGGCGACGAGGTCCGGCACCAGATCACCATCGGCTGGCACCCGCGGGAGTCGAAGATCATCCTCGACTGGGCCGAACCCGGCAAGCGCGCGATCTCGTTCCACGAAGGAAAGCTCGGCATCACCTGCATCGGCCAGTATTGGTATCAGACCTCGGCCCTGGAGAGTCCGTGGTGGACCATGACGTCCGGCCGTCCGGAATTGTCCCTCGCGTTCTACGGTCCGGTGGACCAGCTCCGCAGCGCCACCGCCGACATCCTCCAGGGCAAGGAAGCCGTCATCACCGCCGTCAGCCACGGCTCCAACAGCGGCGTCTGGCAATACGGCAACGTCGGATTCAACAAGGTCCTCCGGGGCCGGGATTGCCCCCTGTGGAGGGTGAAAGCCAGCCTCGAGATGCCCGGGAGCATTTCGGAGCTGGGGAACAAGGACGCCCATTGGGTGATCGGTCTCGGCGTGGCGGGTCCCGAGGACGTGCCGAAGCTCCAAGCGGCGCTCCAGGATCCTTCCGTCGATCGCCGTCGCGAGGCGGCGGAAAATCTGGGCCGGATCGGACGGGCGGCCAAGGGCGCGGTTCCCGCGCTCGCCCAGGCGAGCCACGATCCGGACCCGCAGGTCCGCGTCTCCGCCGCCCGGTCCGTGGGGCTCCTCGAACCCGAGCGCGACGGCGTCCGTCCGGTTCTCGAGGAGGCGCTCAAGGATGCCGCCCCCGCGGTCCGGAGGGCGGCCGCCGAAGCCCTGGGGGATCTGGGGCCGCCGGCACGCCCGTCCGTCCCCGCCCTCGCCGCCTTGCTGGAGGATTCCGACCTCGCGGTCCGTTGGGGGGCCGCGGAGGCCCTGGGACGTCTGGGCGGGGATGCCGAAGACGCGGTCGCCTCGCTCGCGGTCGCGCTCCGGGATCCCTCGATCCGCTCGATCGCGGCCGATGCGCTGGGCGCGATCGGCACCGCTTCCCGCGGCTCCGTCCCGCTCCTCCTGGACGGCCTGAAGGACGCCGATCTGGGCTTTCGGTGGATGTCGGCGGTGGCGCTCTCGCGGATCGACGCGAAGTCCGCGCGGGCGGCGCTGCCCTTCCTGACCGAGCGGCTGAGAGACCCGGACGGACGCGCCCGCTGGGATGCCATGCAGTGCGTGACGGCGATGGGTCTGGAGGCGAAGCCCGCGGCCCCGGCGGTCCTCGAGATGGTGAAGAACGGCGACGGCGTCGCCGCGGATATTCTCACCTCGATCGCGGGACCGGACGCGCTGGAGGCGCTCCCGGTGCTCCTCGAGAATCTCTCCGACGACTGGGATCTCAGCGAATCGATCGCGCGCATCGGCCCTGCCGCCGTCCCGGCGCTCCTGAAAGCGCTCGAGAAGATCGATGAGAAGAAGAGCCACCTGATCGTGAAGACCCTGGGACTGCTCGCCTCGAAATCCAAGGATCTCCTCCCGAAAGTCGAGGCGCTTCTCGGCCACGCCGATTCCGGGATCCGGAGTGCCGCGGCCGACGCCCTGGGCGGGATGGATCCCAAAGTGAAGGAGACGGCGCCGGCGCTGACCAAGACGCTCGCGGACGATGACGCCGGCGTGCGGCTTGCGTCCGCCCGGGCGCTCTTCTCCATCCTGGGCTCGGAGGCGCAGGCCGCGATCCCCGTCCTCGCCCAGGCGCTCAAGGACGAGAACCCCGACCTCCGGCGAGACGCCGCCTCGGTGCTCGGCGACTTCGGGGGAGCCGGGAAGACCGCCCTCCCGGCGCTCACGCCCGCGCTCAAGGATCCCGACGGCGGAGTCCGCTGCGCCGCCGCCTGGGCCGTCGCCCGCATCACGGGAGGCCAGGCCACTCAACGCGCGGTCGAGGTCTTGATCGGGGGCCTGAAAGACAAGGAGCCGCGCGCCCGGCAGGACGCCGCGCGGATCCTGGGAGACGTGGGCACCGATGCCCGCTCGGCGGCTCCGGCGCTCACGGCGGCGCTCGACGACGAGAACGACGACGTCCGGAAAGCCGCCGCGGAGGCCCTGGGCAAAGTGCAGGGGAAGTAGCGGGCCCGCGGCGAGCGCCGGCGGGTCCCGTCCGGCTCCCTCCCGGATCCCGGCCTCAGGGTCCGCGCAGGCGCTGGAGGAGCGACTGGATGGTGGGGCGCCTGGGCCAATCCGCGGGCGCCTCGTCGAGGGCGGCCTTCAGATCCTCCACGGCGCCCATCCGGTCGCCCAGCGACGCCCGCACGGCGCCGCGATTGGAGAGGACGGCGGCGTCCCGGGGAGCGATCTTGAGCGCCTCGGTGTAGTCCCCCAGGGCGCCTCGGAGGTCGCGGAGCAGGGCGCGCGAGATGCCGCGGTTCGCATAGGCCTCGGCGAACCCCGGATCCAGCTTCAGCGCTTCCGAGTAATCCCGGACCGCCAGCGCCTGATCCCCCTTCGAGGCGCGCGCATTGCCGCGATTGTTGTAGATGGCGGCGATGCCCGGGTCGATCCGGATCGCCTCCGAGTATTCGGCGATCGCGCCGTCAAAATCCCCTCCCGAGGCCAGCTGGTTTCCTTTGTTGTTGTGCTCCTGCACCTCGGCCGATCCGGCATGGGCGACGGGGCCGCTGCTCGTCGGACCCGCGGTCGGGGACGATCGCGCCGCCGCGGCGAGACGATCCGCGTCCGCCTGGTCGGCCCGAGCTCCCTCCGCATCGCCCTTGGACTTCCGGGCCATTCCTCGAATCTGGTAGGCCGGACCATAGTCCGGAGCGAGCCGGATCGCTTCGCTCTCATCCTCGATGGCCCCGGCGAGGTCGCCGGCGTCCAGTCTCAGGCTCCCCCGGTTGTAGCGGGCTTCGGCGAAGGCCGGGTAGACGTGGATCGCGTGATCCAGGTACCGAAGGGCACCTGATGCGTCATGCCGGGCGGCGAGCGCCGTGCCCAGCTGGTTGCACGCCACGAAATTGTCCGGGTCCACGCGAAGCGCCTGGGTCCACAGCGAGACCGAGTCCGCCCACACGGACGTCTGGGCGAAGGTCAGCCCGCCCAGCGCCAGGACGAGCGCGCCCGCTCCCCCGAGCACCCACCGCGAGCGGGGGGGAGGGGATCCCGTCTCGGACTGCGGACGAAGCATCCGGTCCACGAGGAAGGCCGCCAGCACCGCCCACGGCAGGTGGGCGAGATACGTGTAGCGGTCCGCGGCGATCTGGGGGCCCACCGGGACGAGCCCCAGGACGGGGACGAGCAGGAGGGCATAGCAGAGCCAGGCCGTCAGGACTTCCGGCCGGCGCCGGCGGAACGCCACCGCAAGGACCAAGATCAGGACCACGCCCATGACGCTGGCCAGAAACCGCGGCGCCCATGGATCAAACGGGACCGGTGCCAGATAGAGCGTCGACAGGTGGACCGGAAGGACCGATTTCACGAGATAAAAGCAGAGTCCGTACGACGCCTGCTCCACCCGTTCCGGAAGTCCGGAGGTCCCCAGCGAGACGGCGTCCTTGGCCGCTCCCGCGGCGTGGATCGCCATCGCCCCGGCGGCGATCGAGCAGAGGAGGAACGGAAGCTTCTCCAGGAGGACCCTCCGGCGCTGACCGGGACCGAAGCGCTGGAGGGGATAGACGTCGAGGACGAGGAGGACGGCCGGCGCCATGATGCCCAGCGCCTTCGACAGGAGCGAGCAGGCGAAGAGGCCGACGGACAGGAGGAGGTACTTCGTCCGGCCGGAGCTCCCCAGACGTTCCGCCTCCGCCCTCTTCAGATAGGCCCAGACGGCGCCCAGGAGAAAGACTCCGCACAGCACGTCCCGGCGCTCGGTCACCCAGGCCACCGACTCGACCCGGAGGGGGTGGATCGCGTACAGCAACGCTCCGACCGCCGCCGCCAGAATCGACCTCCGGTCCTCCGCCGGAGTCGCGGGGATCCGGACTCGGGCCAGCAGCAGCCGCAGGATCGTGAAGAAGAGGAGCACGGTCCCGAGGTGGAGGAGGAGGCTCGTAAGATGGTAGCCCCAGGCGTTCATCCCCCACAGGCAGTAATCCAGACCGAGCGTCACCCAGGCGAACGGCTGGTAATGGCCCAGATGATCCGTGGTGAACATCCACCCCAGGTGAGTCGGCGAAAGGCCGCGGTAGGCGTTGTTGGTCAGGAAGTTGGCGTCGTCGTCCCAATTGACCCAGCCGTTCCGGAGGGTTGGACCGAAGGCCAGCGCCGTGGCCAGGATCAGGAGGGAAAGGGCCATCGCATCCGGAGCTCGCGGGGAGGGGGCCCGGGCGGCTGTTGACTCGGGATCGGCTGAGCGGTTCGTGGCTTCTGCCCTCGCGCAACGATTCTGGGCCGGACCGGGCTCCTTTCCCGGGGACGCCCCCGCTCCGGTGGGTCCCGTGGACCGCTATGCCTCCCCGGGTTCCCAGGACCCGGACATCTTAACATCGCCTCCGCTGCCGAGGCATCGATTCCGCGTCTCCCGGAGCGGAACGCCCCGTTCGGTCGTCGCCCTCTCCGCCTCGATCAACGCCCCCGCCGCCCGAGGCTCCTCGCCCTTAGCGTTCCGACTTTCTCCCGAATCCCTGCAGAAGGTCCATCGGGGCCACCTTGGATTCGAGAGGGCACGCGGGATGATGCTTGATCCACGTGAAGCACACGAATTCGCCCTGAGGATGCTTCCCGTGCTCCGGGCAATCGATGCCTCCCTTGTCCGACCCGCGGAGTCCCGGCATATCCTGAGACCTCCAGTGGGGCAGTCGTTTGGAGATCACCCACTTGATTTTTTCCGGCGAATCGGACCAGGAGACCATCTCCTCGCACGGAGCACCCGGAGGATTCTTCCGTCTGGAAAGCCCCAGCCATTTTCGCGCGACATCGCACTGTTCCTGAGGGGACTCCGGCGACTCGGCTTTCGAAGGCTCCGCTTTGCTCTCCGCCACGGTGAGGCGGGAGGTCGAGGCGGTGCAATGAATCGGGCAGTGGGCGCATGCCCGCTCCGGAGCGTTCGGAGGGTCCGTCGGAGGCGATTCCGGCAGGGGGGTCGCGGAGACGACGATCCTCACCGGGAAGGGGCCCAGTTTGCCGCCGATCAAGAGGGAGACGGTCTCCTTCGCCTGAACGGTCTCGACTCGGATCGAGATGACGTCGGCCCCATCCCTCTGCTCCGGAGTGATCTCACGGACCCCTTGGATCGCCAGCAGGCCTTTCTCGTAGCGCCGGACGACGGCGTCGGCGGATTCCGGCCGGGGTTCTTGAGCCGCGAGAAATCCGGCGAGCAGGGCCATCGCCGCGGCGGCCAATCGGGAAGGGATCATCGGAGACTCCGTTCAGAAGGGGGACTCCTTATCGACGGCCGGGACTCGCGGAGGACCCGGCGCTCGCAACCTCGGGGAGGGGATCCCTAGCGGCGGAGGAAGGCCATCGACCAATAATGGACCTGCGGGAATTCCGGCGTCGGGTCGGCGTCCTCGGCGTAGCCGGCCCCGGCGTAGGTGAATCCCTCGGCCTCCATGTTGGCCCGGTGCTCCGGGGACGCCAGCCAGGCGTCGAAGACCGCCTGCGGGGTGGAGTAGCCCGCCGCGATGTTCTCGCCGACCGAATTCCAGTCGACGTTGGCCAGCGTGAGGCGCTCGGCGGGCGTGAGGCCCTCGGGCGATAGATGCGCGAAGAAGCGATGGTCGATCATATGCCGGCAGTGCGCGCGGGCCGCGTCGCCGAGCACGGGGGCCGGAATCAGCGGGGACAAGCCCATCTTCAGGCGATAGTCGTTCACGAGCCGCAGCAGCTCCGTTTCGAAGACCGTGACGCCGGGATCGGTGTTGGGCAGCAGGAGGGGATGCCCGTTCGCGTCGTTGAGCGGCTCGGAGGGGGCGCTCAGGGTCACGCTGGACGCCGTCCCGCCCGAGTCGCAGGCCGCGATGCCCGCGAGCAGGAGGACTCCCAGCAGCATCCCCAGCGGTCTCATGGTGGCGTAAGTATAGTACATGCCGAACGTCAATTCTTCTTTCGAAGCGAAATCAAGACTTCCGGCGTCGATTGGCCGCTTTGAATGACGATCTGAGGCTGGTCAATCCGTTCGTAGCCCTCCGCCTGGACGTCGATCCAGTACGTCCCCGGGCTCAGGTCCGGGAGGGAAAAGGCTCCGTCCACGGAGGTGATCAGGTGCCGGCCTCCCGGGGGAAGCTCGTCAGGAGGATCGTCTCCTTTCCGGGTCAGGAACCGGGTTTCCGCGGGAATCACCTGACGAAGGTCCTCATCGTAGCGGGAAAGAACGATCTGCATTTTCTTGGGAATGACGTCCGCGCGCAGGCGCCCCACGAGAGTGCCCGATTTGGGGAGGCGGAGGAGGACATCGGCGGTGTTGCCCGGAAGATTCCGCAGGACGACCTTTCCGTAGCCCTGCTTCGCGGCCGATAGGTTCGACGGAGCGTCGGTGAGTCCGGACACGGCGAAGGATCCGTCAGGCCCGCTCTTGGCGGTTCCACCGCTGGACCCATTCCCCGCGACGAGCATCGCTCCTTCGATGGGCTGGTTGGAATCGTCGACGACGCGACCCGACAGCCGCGATCCCAGGGCGAGCACCACATCCACCTGCTGATGGTCGTCCGCGCTCCGGACGAGGACGTCGGACCGATCCAGGGGCTGAAACACGGCGTGCCGGAAGCGGACTTGGTACAGGCCCGCCGAGACTCCCCGCAACGCGTACGATCCCTCGCTGTTGGTGGTGACCTCCGGTATCGACGCCGGTGAGCGGGTGAGCTGATCGACGAGGAAGACCCGGGTCTGGCTGATGGGGTGGCCCGCCTTGTCGGCCACGGTCCCGCTGATCCGGGCCCCGGCCTTGAGATCGATCGTGGCCTCCCGGATATCCGCGCCGTCGATCACCACCTCTCCGTCGTACGGGATCGCATCGTCGTATTCGACCCGGACGCCGTAGGTCGCCTTGGGGAGGCCTTGGAGCAGCTGAGTTCCATCCTTCTCGGCGGTGAACTTTCGGAATTCCGTGGTGCCCGACTTCTGAACCATGATGCGGGCCCCGGGAGCGGGCTGGCCCCGCAGGGTAATGATGAATCGGATCCCTCCGGCGATGCCCGGATCCGGGACCCCGGAAGGCGCCGCCTTAGTCGTCCTCTCGGGGGAACTCTCCCGCAGGCCCGCGGAGGGAGGGGCGACCGGAACGGGAGCGTGAGAGGGCGCGGAGCTCCCGGGGGACTCGGGGGAATGCCGCATCAGGAAGACAACCCCGCCGAGGGCGAGCGCGAGCAGGGGAAGAGCCGTCAATGCGCGCTTCATAAGGAAAAGAAGGAGGCCCCGGCAGCGAGGAGCGCTGCCGGGGCCTCGTTACTCATTGCTAGTTGAGCGGGTTCGGGTTGAGCAGGAAGATGATATTCCAGTAGTAGCCGTTGGTGCCGCCGCGCCAGTGCCCGACCGCGAGATTCGTCCAGCCCAAGGCGCCCATTTCGAACGGGAAATCAACCAGCATGTGCGAGAAGACCACCTCGGGCTCGTCGAAGATCGCCCCCGAGTACACGATGCTGTCGTTCGTCACGACCGCTCCCGTGAACTTGGTGTTGGGGTCGTACGCGATGACCCCGAGCTTGCCCAGTCGGCCCAGATTGCCGTTGGGATTCTTGAGAAGCGGCGGGATCGCCGCGGGGTTGCTGCCGAGGCCGAACGCGTTTCCGAGGGGAGGATTCTGAAGCGCGTTTCCCATGTTGGTCGACAGCATCGCGTCCCCTTCGAAGTTCTCCTGAGCGGGGAACCCGCCGTGGTTGAGCGCGTAATGCTTGCAATGGGCGCGGGCCATCTTGGTCCCGATGAAGTGGCCGGTGAGGATGATGCCGGAGACATTGCCGACCGCGATGCCGCCGTTGATGCCTCCGCCGCCGACGTTCCCCAGCTGCTGCTGGCGATAGCCGTTGATCTGACCTTCCAGGGAGCTTTCGCGGCTCGTGATCGCATCGGCGCCCGTATCCGTGGACAGGGGATGCTGCGCGCTCCCTTGCGACGCGATGATGTACTGAACCGTGGTCGTGTTCAGTCCGCTGACTCCGGTGGGAGCCCAGCTTTCGTAGGTGGCGTCATCGGAGCTCGTGATGATGTTGCTGATGCCGATCTGGGAGGCGCCCAGGCCCGAGTTCGGGTTGACCCAGAGACTGCCTCCGGTGCCGCTTCCGCCCTGCTGGGGCTGGCCGGTCGCAGGGCTGTTCCACATGATGCCGTTGGCGCCCGGCAGACCGGAACCGCCCGTCGTACCGCAGGCGGGAATGACCACCGCGGCGATCAGGGCGACCACCCGGCCGGCCCACACCCAAGCCCTCTTGCTCGACATAGTCCTCACTCCCCTCGTTGAGTTCAGGGATTCTAATATATTACGGACGTACGCACCAAACTTTTCCATGCGGCCCCCTATATTCATCGTGCCACCTCGTCTAGGTCGGTCTTGGTGGTCTGAAAGACGTCCACGTCGTCGAACCGCACTTCCTCTTCCTGGGCCAGCTCCATCTTGGCGTTGGTTCCCAGCGAGAGGGCGGCGGCCTTGATCTTGAGCGGATGGGTCCCGGCGTACAGGGTCTCTTCGTTGCGCCGGACGAGCACTTGATCCTTGGAGATCCAGAGTTCCACCGTCTCCCATTCCTGAGGCGCGGCCACGTCCTTCTTCCACATGGGGCTGGCGGCGCCCTCCACCCAGAGCTGCAGCGAGTCGCCGCGCCGCTCCAGGGAGAGTCCCTGTCCCGTGACCCCGTGGTTGAGCGCCACCCAGGCGATGCGGTCGGGGTCGTGGTGGGAGTTCCAGTCCCGGATGCGGATCCGCAGCGGGGCCTCGTTGCTGAAGGCGAACGACTGGCGCGTTTCGAGCCACGCCGAGCGCGGCCAGTCCTTCCGGGACAGGCTCGCGACGTTGTTGACGTTCTGGAGAGCCTTCCGAGCCAGTTCCGCGGCATCGGAGGGCATCTTGCCCCCGCCCAGGTCCTGGGTCGGCTTCGGGAGCGCCTTGACGGACAGCGACCCGTTCTCCGTCGCCAGGCGGATGCCGAGATTCGCCTCGCCGCCCTGCAGCCAGCCGCCGCCCCAGCGGGGGAGGTCGAAGGTCTCGTGGAGCAGGACGCGGGCGGGCAGGGGCTTGGGCGTCATCGACAGCCCCTTGCCGACCACGACGAAGTGGTCGGAGGAGACGTCGACCGAGAGGTTGTCGTCCTTCCGAGTGACGCGGACCTTGCCCTCGCGGACGTCGAGGCGGGTCGAGGTCGGGGTGACGGACAGGCTCAGGCGCGTGCCCAGGACGCGGGCGTCCAGGGCGGCCGTCACGAAGATCATCGGCTCTGCGGCGGGCTGCTTGGCGATCCGGGCCCGCAGCTGCCCGCGCCGGAGCGTGAGGCGCTTGCCGCCCTCGGACTGGACGGCGTCGGCCAGGGAGTCGGCTTCCAGGACGACCCGGGTGCCGTCGTCAAAGAGCAGTTCGGCCTGGGCCTTCGCGGACGTTTCCAGGGCGTCGGTCGCGGTCAGCTTTTGTCCGGCCGCGACCGCCGAACGCACGCTGCCGGTCTGGAGAACGACCTCGCCGTCGACCCGGGTGACCGTGGCGACGACCGGAAGGGCGGCCGCAGGGGCGGGAAGCGGGGCGGGAACGGCCGGCTTCGCCTCGGGGCGCGTTTCGGGCAGCGTGGGCTTGGCGAGAGGCTCCTGGCGCTCGGGGACGTCGGGCGTCACCGGCTTGGCGGCGGGAACGGCCGGCAGGGCCGCCGTCTTCGGCTCGGGAGCGGAGGGAGCCGGAGCGACCGGCGCCGGGGCCGGAGTCTTTTCAAGAGGAAGCGGAGCGTCCAGAACGGCCGCCGTT
>Ga0070731_10004768_pt1 | contig 11472 bp, 7 predicted proteins | sample Coa_R1_2_FD_66448 | JGI IMG/M metagenome (GOLD analysis project Ga0070731, IMG submission 66448) | Surface soil microbial communities from Centralia Pennsylvania, which are recovering from an underground coalmine fire - Coalmine... | ecosystem: Environmental > Terrestrial > Soil > Unclassified ... | reverse complement strand
GCAGTCGAACTGGCTCCCGACCGCGATCGCGCTCGGCAACCTCGGCCTCAACGCCGCGCTCGACGCTGCGTTCTACCGCCTCGGCGTCTGGGGCATCCCACTCTCGACCTCGGTGGTGAACCTCGCCGGTACGGCCGCCCTGCTGGCGCTGCTCCGCCGCCGGCTCGGCCGGGTCGACGGCGGCGCGGTCGCCTCGACGTATGTCCGGGTCACCGTCGCCGCGGCCGCCGCCGGCGGCGTCGCCTTCGCCCTCTGGAAGCTCATCGACGCCGCCAGCGGCCGGTCGCTCGCCGGGCAGCTCGCCTCGATCCTGCCCGCGCTGCTTGCGGCGACCGCCGTCTACGTCGCCGGCTGCCGGCTGCTCCGCGTGCGCGAGCTGCAGACGCTCGCGTCGCTCCGTCCGCGGCGCTGAGCTCTCAGCGAATCGCCAGCGGCTTCTAATGGTTCGTTCAGAGGCCGGCGGAACACTGGCGCCGCATGGAGACTCTGGTTGCAGCCACTGCGGCCCGTCCGGCTGCCGGTTCGCGCTCGCGTCGCGGCACGGCGACGTGCCTCGCCGCGTGCTTGCTCGCGCTCGTCGCCGCCGGCAACGCCGCCGCGATCATCTGGCTCTGGTACCACGGTGGAAACATCACCGCCGTTCACTCGCAGGGCGAGCTGCTGACGAGCATCGCGCGGATCACAGGCCTGCTCGGCGCCTACGCCGCGTTGCTTCAGGTGATCCTGCTCGCGCGCCTGCCCGTCCTCGAGCGCACGGTTGGCTTCGACCGCCTCACGGTCTGGCACCGCTGGAACGGCTTCGCCGTCGTCTGGTTGATCGTCGCGCATGTCTTCTTCTCGATCTGGGGCTATGCCGACATGGATCGGCTGCCGGTGCTGAAGGAGATCCCGACGATGATCTGGGGCGGGCACTACCCGGGGATGATCGTGGCGACGATCGGCACGTTTCTCTTCGTCGCGGTTGCGGCGAGCTCGCTCTTGATCGCCCGCCGGCGGCTCGACTACCGCGCGTGGTACGCGGTCCATTTCACCGTCTACGCCGCAATCGCGCTGGGCTGGTTTCACCAGATCCCCACCGGCAACGAGCTCGTACTCAGCAGCGCCGCGCAGGACTACTGGAAGAGCCTCTATCTCGCAACGCTTGCCCTGCTGGTCGGCTTTCGCGTCCTGCCGCCGCTCGTGAACGCATTTCGCTACCGCTTGCGTGTTGCAGAGGTCGTCGAAGAAGGGCCGGGCGTCGTCTCGCTGCGCCTCACCGGCCACGGGCTCGACCGGCTGCAGGCCGCGGGCGGGCAGTTCTTCCTCTGGCGCTTCTTGACGCGCCGGAGCTGGTACGAGGCGCATCCGTTCTCGCTCTCGGCGCTCCCCGACCGCGACTCGCTGCGCATCACCGTGAAGGCGCTCGGCGACTTCACCAGCCGGATGCGCGAGCTACGGCCCGGCACGCGGGTGATGGCCGAGGGCCCCTTCGGCACCTTCACCGCGGCGGTGCGCCGTCGGGACAAGGTCCTGCTGATCGCGGGTGGGATCGGCGTCACGCCGATTCGCACGCTGCTCGAGGAGCTGCGCGGCGATGTGGTCGTCGTCTACCGCGTCCTCCGCGATGACGACGCCGTGCTCCGTGACGAGCTCGAGCAGAGCGGCGCCGAGCTGCACGTCGTCGCCGGCGACCACGCGACGGGCGACGGTCGCAATCTGCTCTCGCCCGCACATCTTCGCCTGCTCATCCCCGACGTCGACGAGCGCGAGATCTACGTCTGCGGCCCGCCTGCAATGACGGCGGCGCTCGAGCGGACGGTCCGCACGCTCCACATTCCACGCAAGCACGTCCATGTCGAACGGTTCGCTCTCTAGGAGGAGACGATGCGCAGGAAGATGTCAATCGTGCTGTCGGTGGCGGCGCTCGCACTACCGGCCGCCAACGCGGCCGCCGCGCTCAGCACGACGAACGCAAGCAAGAAGGTTGTGACCAAGAAGCTGGCCGGGGCCACCGAACAGGCAAACCGCTGGGGAACCGTGCAGGTCACGGTGACAGTGCGCCTGACGACGACAGGCCAGAAGACGACGCACAAGTACGAGGACGTCTCCGGCTCGTACAGCTATCACACCGATCGCTCGCAGTTCATCATGTCGCAGTCCCTCCCGATCCTGCGAGAGGAGTTCCTGCAGGGACAGAGCCCGCAGGTGCAGATGGTGTCGGGCGCGACCTACACCAGCGAGGCGTTCGCGCAGTCGCTGCAGTCGGCGCTCTCGAAGCTCTAGTGGCCGCGACCGTCGAGCACGTGATGGGCATGCCGATCCTCGTCGACGTCCGCGACGACGTCGACCTGTTGGTGCTCGAGCCTCTGTGGGCGTGGTTTCGCTGGGTCGATGCGACCTTCAGCACGTACAAGGACGACAGCGAGATCAGCCGACTCGGGCGCGGCGAGCTCGAGCTCGGTGCCGCCGACCCGGCCGTGCAGTACGTCCTTGCCCGCTGCGAAACCCTCCGGAGGGAGACACGCGGCTACTTCGACGTCCAGGCGGCAGGCCTGCTCGACCCCTCGGGGTACGTGAAGGGCTGGGCCGTCGACCGCGGCGTCGCGTTGCTCGAGGCGGCCGGCCTGCGGAACTTCGCGGTCAACGCAGGCGGTGACATCTGGCTCGCGGGAGGGGCACTCCCCGACTTCGACTGGCGCGTCGGGATCGAGCATCCCCACCTGCCGGACTCGGTCGCTGCGGTCGTTCAGGTGCGCGACGGCGCGGTCGCCACCTCGGGAGCGTACGCCCGCGGCGACCACGTCCTGGATCCGCACACCGGCGAGGCGCCGGCCGACCTGGTCTCCGTCACGGTCACCGGTCCGGACCTCGGCGTCGCGGATGCGTACGCGACGGCTGCGTTCGCGATGGGCGCGAGGGGGCCGGGATGGACCGCACACTTGCGCGGCCGCTACGAAGCCCTCACGATCCTCGCCGACGGGCGTGTGCTCTCGACGGCCGGCTTCCCACGTGCCGCCCTGTAACACCGCATTCACCCTTTTGAAACCCAAGCCCGGCGCGCCGCGCTCTAGCGTCGGCCGGTGGTGTTGGGGCCCGAGGTCTTCAGGCTTGCGCTCGTCACTCTGGCGGTTGCGTGCCTCACGGCAGGCGCGGGGTCCCAGCTCGCCGCCGCCTCCGGCACCCCGGACCTGATCGACGTCGTCTCGCTTGCGGGGACCACGAGCTCCGGCCAGCCGGTCTCGATCGTGCCACTGCTGACCTCGGGCGGCCTTGCCACCGTCGGCGCTTCGATCTCGGTTCCCTCGGGTGCGAGCAAGCCGCTGACGATGAGCGGCAGCGCATCGTCCGAGGGCTTCCTGAACCTCTCCGCCAACGGCAAGTACCTCACCTTCGCGGGCTACGCCGCGCCGGCAGGCACAACCGGCGTCGCCTCGACCACGAGCGCGAGCGTCAAGCGGGTGGCGGGCCGCGTCGATGCCTCGGGTGCCGTCGACACCTCGACTGCGGTCGCCGCGTTCACGCAGAACAACGCGCGCTCGGCCGTCTCCGACGACGGCACGCACGTCTGGCTCGGCGGCGCGGGGACGAACGACAGCCCGAAGACAGCTGTCTACTTCGCGAACGTCGGCGCGTCCGCCGCGACCGGGCTGACTCCGGGCGCTGCAACCGGTTCGCGCGATGTCGTGATCGCGGGCGGCAACCTCTATCTGAGCACGACGAACGGCGTGACGAACGGCATCTACCAGGTCGGCTCTGGCCTGCCGACGAGCAATTCGCCCGCGCCGACGCTGACGCCGCTGGAGACGGGCGGCGACCCGGATGGATTCGCGCTCGTCCAGCTCGGCGGCGGCCCCGCTCTCGACACGCTCTACGTCGCGGATGGAACGGCGGGCGGGATCACGAAGTTCTCCTTCAACGGCACGACGTGGGTGAACGAGGGTACTGCCGGCGCAGGCACCAAGTTGTTCGGTCTCGCCGCAAAGGTCGAGAACGGCGGCGTGCAGCTCTATGCCACGACGGCGAACGTAGTCGCGGGCAACAGTGTGGTGTCGTTCTTCGACGCGGGCGGCGCCGGCGCGGCGATCTCGAGCGGAGCCCTGACGACGGTCGCAACCTCGACGAACGGCGCCACTTTCCGCGGCGTCGCGTTCGCGCCGATGGGGCAGACCTTCGGTGTGGCGCCGCCCTCGATCTCGCTCGCCGATTCTGCGCTCAGCAGGTCGATCGGCGATTCGTACGATCCGACGCAAACGACGGCGGCCGTCTCCGACCCGCTCTTCCCCGCTGGCGAGCTCACCGTGACCGCGAGCTCGGACAACACCACAGTCGTCCCGAGCGTCGCCGTGAGCGGAAGCGGCGCCACGCGGACGCTCACCGTCACCTCGAACGACACCGTCGGGCTCGCGAACATCACCCTGACCGTCACGACGCCCGACGGTCGTTCGGCGAGCGCGGTGCTCCAGTACGGCGTCTCCGCGGCCGCGCGCGACGCGACCAGCACGTTCCTCTACGACTTCTCGGACGCCTCGACGGCGCTCGACGCCGGCGGTGGCTACTACCTCGTCGGCGACGACGAGTTCAACCAGCCGGCGCTCTACCGGGAGGGCGTCTCCGGCCCGCCTGTCAAGACGTGGAACTTCGACTCCCTGATGGGTGTCGCCGACACCTCGCAGATCGACATCGAGGCCTCTGCCCGTCTCGGGAACACGATCTACTGGCTCGGGTCGCAGGGCAACAACTCGACCGGCGACGTCAAGGACAACCGCGCCATCCTGTTCGCGACGACGGTGACCGGCACCGGCGCGTCGACGGAGCTGACCTTCGCCGGCTACTACAAGAACCTGCGCAACGACTTCCTCGCCTGGGACGCGGCGAACAACAATCGCTTCGGTTTCGTCGCCGGCACGGCGCAGGGCCAGATCCCGAAGGAAGCCAACGGCTACAACATCGAAGGCGCCGAGTTCGCGCCCGGTGGGTCGAGCACGCTCTACGTCGGCTTCCGTGCTCCGGTCGTGAACGGGCAAGCGCTCGTCGTTCCGGTGACGAACCTCACCAGCCTGATCAGCTCGAGCGGCGAGGTCGGTTCCGCGACGTTCGGGACGCCGTTCCTCTGGCATCTGACCCCGTCCGGCTACACGAACCCGAACGGCGACACCTCCGCACTCACGGTACGCGAGATCCGCAAGAACGCCGACGACCAGTACTTGATCATCGCCGGCTCGTTCGAGGAGGTGCCGCCCGCGCCGAGCGGCGGAGCGGAGTTCCTCTACACCTGGGACGGCAGTCCGGCGCACCAACCGGTCCTGACGAACACCGTGCTGCCGACGATCGACGCGGGCTCGTGGGAGTCCATCGTCTCCGTCCCCGATCCGCTCGTGGACGGCGGCGCGCTGACGATGATCCAGGACGACGGCGACGACGACAACTACGGCACCGGGCAGGAGGCGAAAGATCTCGACGCCGGCCTGCAGAAGGATCGAGCCGATGTCATCGATGTCGCGCTCGCGCCGCAAACGGTCGCATTCACGACGGCGCCGCCGTCGCCGGCGTATTCCGGCACCCCGTACACGCCCGCCGCGAACGGCGGCGGCTCCGGCAACCCCGTCGTCATCAGCATCGATTCCGCGAGCACGCCGGGAACCTGCTCGTTGACCGGTGGGCACGTGCTGCTCGTCCACCCGGGAACGTGCATCGTCGACGCCGACCAGGCCGGAAGCTTCCAGTACCTGGCCGCTCGCGCTTCGCAGAGCTTCGCTGTCGTCCTGCCGCCGCCCCCCGTCGTGACCGTCCCCGCTGACCAGACACTCGAGGCGACGGGTCCCTCGGGAGCCCCGCTGACCTTCAGCGCGTCGGCCACCGACGTCGTCGACGGTTCGATCGGCGCCACCTGCGTCCCGCCCTCGAACACGATCTTCCCGCTCGGCTCGACGACGGTGACGTGCTCGGCGACCGACTCGCAGCACGTCACGGGAACAGGCACCTTCGTCGTCAAGGTGCAGGACACGAAGCCCCCGGCGATCGGCAACGTGCCGGCGAACATCTCCGTACCGGTCTCGGTCGCGGTGGGCGCGGTCGCGACGTACTCGCTGCCGACCGCGGTCGACGTCGTCTCCGGTCCCGTGCCCGTGTCGTGTTCGCCCGCCTCGGGCTCGACCTTCCCGGTCGGCACGACGACCGTCACGTGCAACGCGTCTGACGCGGCCGGCAATACGGCGACGGCGACGTTCACGGTGACGGTGACGGTGCCGTCCGGCCCCACCACTGTGACCGGCGACGTCACCTGCGTGAACGGCACCTACTACCACGCGGCGATCACCGGCAACGTGACCGTCCCGCAGGGCTCGGTTTGCCGGCTGCTGGGCTCGTCGGTGAGCGGCAACGTGCAGGTGCAGGGCGGCGCGCTCGTCGACGACGGCTCGGCGATCGGCGGCAACGTTCAAGTCGGCGGAGCGGCGTGGATCGACCTGCACGGCGGGCGGATCCAGAAGAACCTCGCCGTACAGGGAGTGTCCGGGCAGCCCCCGGCGTCGCTCGGCGACGGCGCGACCGCAAACGATCTCTGCGCGGCTTCCGTCGGCGGCGACGTTCAGGTGCAGGCGAACAGCGGTCCGTTCGGGATCGGCGGCGCCCCGGACTGCGAGGCTCCGCTGACGGTCGCCGGCAACCTGCAGGTGCAGAGCAACACGGGCTCGGTCGCCGTCGCCGGGAACGTCGTCCAGGGGAATATCGAGGTGCAAAGCAACCACGGCGGCGGCACGCTGACCGGAAACAGCAGCGGCAACAACTGCCACCTGCAGAACGATTCGCCCCCCATTGCCGGGTCCGACAACAATGCCGCCGGCCACGACAACACCTGTAACCGCAGCGCCTAGGCGAGGAGCGACAGGGCCGCAGCTACCATCGCCGCTCAGGCGATGGACCAGTCTCAGATCCGCAACTTCTCGATCATCGCGCACATCGACCACGGCAAGTCGACGCTCGCCGATCGCATCCTCGAGCTGACGCACGCAGTCTCGGCGCGCGAGATGCGCGAGCAGGTGCTCGATTCGATGGACCTCGAACGCGAGCGCGGGATCACGATCAAGGCCCAGGCCGTCCGCGTGACCTGGAAGGGGCACGAGCTGAACCTGATCGACACGCCCGGCCACGTCGATTTCACCTATGAGGTCTCACGCTCGCTCCAGGCCTGCGAAGGGGCGCTGCTCGTGGTCGACGCGGCGCAGGGGATCGAAGCGCAGACGCTCGCGAACGCCTACCTGGCGATTGAGAACAACCTCGAGATCGTCCCGGTCGTGAACAAGATCGACCTGCCGCAGGCCGACCCGGAAGGTACGGCGAAGGATCTCGCCGACCTGATCGGCGAGGATGCTGCGCGCGTCCTGCGGATCTCGGCGAAGACGGGCGAAGGCGTCGAGGCGGTGCTCGACGCGATCGTCGAGCGGATCACGCCGCCTGCGGGCGACCCGGCGGCACCGGCACGCGCGCTCATCTTCGACTCGTCGTACGATCAGTACCGCGGCGTCGTCGCGTTCGTGCGCGTCGTCGACGGCGAGTTCCGCGGGCGCGAGCAACTGCGCGCTATGGCGCTCGGCACGCGGTTCGAGGCGCAGGAGATCGGCTTCATGTCGCCGTCGATGCGGCCGGTCGAGCGACTGTCGGCGGGCGAGGTCGGCTACGTGATCACCGGGCTCAAGGACGTCTCGGAGCTGCGTGTGGGCGACACGCTCACCGCCGACGAGCGGCCGGCTGCAGAGCCGCTGCCGGGGTACAAGGAGGTCAAGCCGATGGTATTCGCCGGGCTCTTCCCGACGGATTCCGACGAGTACCCCGAGCTGCGCGACGCGCTCGAGAAGCTGAAGCTGAACGACGCTGCGCTCTTCTACGAGCCGGAGACGTCACAGGCGCTCGGGTTCGGCTTCCGCTGCGGCTTCCTCGGCCTGTTGCACATGGAGATCGTGCGCGAGCGTCTCGAGCGCGAGTTCGACCTCGATCTGCTCGTCACGGCGCCGACAGTCGCATATCGCGTTCGGCGCCTGAACGATCCGGACTGGGTCGAGGTGCACACGCCGTCCGACATGCCGGACGCGTTCGACGAGGTCGAGGAGCCGTACATCAAGGCGTCGATCATCGTCCCCAAGGACTACATCGGCGCTGTGATGGAGCTCTGCAGCGAGCGGCGCGGCCGCTTCGACCAGCTCGAGTACCTCTCGGAGGCGCGCGTGCACCTGACGTTCGAGCTGCCGCTCGCGGAGATCGTGCTCGACTTCTACGACCAGCTGAAGTCGCGGACGCGCGGGTACGCGAGCTTCGACTACGACTACGTCGGCTTCCGTCCGGGGACGCTGGTGCGCGTCGACATCCTCGTCGGCGGCGATCCGGTCGACGCGCTCTCGCTGATCATCCACCGCGATTTCGCGTACGACCGCGGCCGAGCGCTCGTCGAGCGGCTACGCGAGGAGATCCCGCGCCAGCTCTTCGACGTGCCGATCCAGGCGGCGATCGGCTCGCGCGTGATCGCACGGGAGACGGTGAAGGCGCGGCGCAAGGACGTGATCGCGAAGTGCTACGGCGGTGACATCACCCGCAAGCGCAAGCTGCTGGAGAAGCAGAAAGAAGGCAAGAAGCGCATGAAGCAGGTCGGCGCCGTCGAGGTGCCGCAGGAGGCCTTTCTCGCAGTGCTGAACCTCGGAGACGGGAAGCGCTGATGGCGCTCGAGATGCGGTCTGCGTGCGAACGCTGCGGCGGCGATGTGCGTCCTGCCGACCTAGCCTTCATCTGCTCCTTCGAGTGCACGTTCTGTGCATCGTGCGCGGACGCGCTCGCGCGCATCTGCCCGAATTGCGGCGGCGAGCTCGTGTCGCGGCCGAGGCGGGTCACGGCGTAGTGAACGACGTCCGGCATCTCTACATCCACCTGCCGTTCTGCGCGCACCGCTGCGGCTACTGCGACTTCGTCACTGTCGTCGGGCGGCGTGGTGAGCACGGCCGCTACGTCGACGCGCTGCTCGGAGAGCTCGAGCTCGAGCGGGGCGCCCTCGCGCCGCGGCTCGAGACGATCTTCCTCGGCGGTGGGACGCCGACGTTCACAGAGCCTGGCGCGCTCGAGCGTCTGCTGGCGGCGCTGCCGGACGCGGGCGAGGTGACCGTCGAGGCGAACCCGGAGACGGTGACGCCGGAGCTCGCGGCGCTTTTGCGCCGGAACCGTGTCAATCGTGTGTCGATCGGCGCACAAAGCTTCCATACCTCCCTTCTGGACGTGTTGGGACGCGTTGCCACTCCAGACGACGTCCGGCGCGCGGTCTACGTTTGCCGCGATGCCGGATTCGACAACATCTCACTCGACCTCATCTACGGAATCCCGAGCCAGGGCTCCTCCGAGCTCGCAAGTGACCTCGCAGAGGCCGTCGCGCTCGAGCCCGAGCACATTTCCGCCTACGAGCTGGAAGCGAAGCCGGGAACGCGCTTCACGCACGCGCACGGAGCCGAGCTCGAACGCGTCGCGGCGTCGATGGAGACGTACTTCGAGCTGGTCGTCGAGGCCCTGACGGGCGCCGGGTACCGCTGGTACGAGACCGCCAACTTCTGCCGCGTGGGTGCGCGGGCGGACGGTGGCGACCTGCGGGCCCGTCACAACCTCGCCTATTGGCTCGGACGCGACTACCTCGGCCTCGGCGTGGGCGCGGTCAGCACAATTGAGCAGCGTCGCTGGCGGAACGCTCCGTCGCTGCGCGGCTACCTCGCGGCACTCGAGGCCGGCGCGCCTCCGCCCCGCGAGCACGAGCACCTGCCGGGCGCGACGCGCGATGTCGAACGGCTCATGCTCGGCCTCCGCCTCGACGAGCCGCTCGTCCTGGCGAACCTCGAGCACGCTCTCGACGACGCCGGCCTGCGGCGGCTGGAGCGGCTCGGGCTGGCGCAGCGCCGCGATGGGGCGCTGACGCTCACCCGCCGGGGGCGCTTCCTCGGCGACGGGGTGACCGCCCGGCTCCTCGCGTAGCGGACGGCTCCGCCTGGCCGGGGTGTGCGCCCCGCGGCCTACCATGGCGCCGATGGACGCGATGCTGAGCGAACGTCAACGCGAGATCCTGAGGAGGATCATCGAGGAGTACATCGCGACCGGCCAGCCGGTGGGGTCGAAGACTCTCGTCGAGCGCGCCGGCCTCGACCTCTCCTCCTCGACCGTGCGGTCCGAGCTCGCCGATCTCGAACGGCGCGGCCTTCTCACGCACCCGCACACCTCAGCGGGGCGCACGCCCACGGAGACGGGCTACCGCACGTACGTCGACGAGCTGCTCGCCCGCCCGGAGTCGCGCCCGCAGCAGTTCCCGCTTGGGATCGCCGCGGCGCGGGCCGAGATCGAGGAGGCGCTGCAGGCAACAACCGACGTGCTCTCGCAGCTCACACGGCTGCTCGCGCTCGTCTCCGCACCGCCGCTCGAGGCGGCGACGGTGCGGCACGTGGAGGTGCTGCCGTTGCAGGTAAACGTCGTCATGGTCGTCGTGATCACCTCCACCGGGGGCGTCGCCAAGCAGCGGTACGTCTTCGCGGACGCCGTCGATCCCGGGCTCGTGCTCTGGGCGACGGACTACCTGCGCGAGCGTCTCACAGGCGTCCGGCTCCGCTCGCGCCTGCTTCGGCAGGCCTTCGAAGACCCAAGCCTCACTCCGCGCGAGCAGCAGTTCCTGGGCGTGATCCGCAGCGCCTTCGACGCTGTCGAGGACGATCGACAACTGTACGTCGGCGGCGCGGCCGGGCTGCTCGACGACCTGCGCGCGGGCGAGATCAGTGCGTACCGCAGCCTGATCGAGGCGCTCGAGAAGCGCGCAGCGCTGCTTGACGTCCTCGCCCAGTCCATCGACGCACGCCGTCCCTTCGCGCGCGTCGGCGACGAGCTCGAGTCATCCGGTCTGCACGAGCTCGCCCTGGTCGGCGTCAGCTACGGCCTGCCGAACCAGCCGCTCGGGACGGTCAGCCTGCTCGGGCCGCTGCGGATGGACTACGAGAAGGCGCTGCGCTCGGTCCGGGCGGCGGCCTACGAGCTCTCCCGCTTCGTCGAGCAGGTCTACGCGGACGAGTAAGCGCCACCCTGGCTGGCACCATGTGAGACGGGATGTCGACGACCGAACGCGACTACTACGAGCTGCTCGGCATCGCCAGAGACGCGAACGAGGCCGACGTCAAGCGCGCGTTCCGCCGGCTCGCGCGCCAGCTCCATCCCGACGTCTCCGACGAGCCGGACGCCGAGCACCGTTTCCGGGAGGTGTCCGAGGCCTACGAGGTGCTCTCGAATCCGGAGACCCGGCAGCTGTACGACCGCTTCGGGCATGCGGGACTTCGGTCGGGCGGCTTCACGCCGACCCACTTCAACCTCGGCGATCTCGGCGACCTGTTCTCCACGTTCTTCGGCGAGGACCTCTTCGGCGGCATGGGCGGCTTGCGCGCCGACGGCGCCGACGTCATCGCAGAGACGGAGATCGATCTGCTCGAGGCCGCA
>Ga0070731_10004767_pt1 | contig 11473 bp, 10 predicted proteins | sample Coa_R1_2_FD_66448 | JGI IMG/M metagenome (GOLD analysis project Ga0070731, IMG submission 66448) | Surface soil microbial communities from Centralia Pennsylvania, which are recovering from an underground coalmine fire - Coalmine... | ecosystem: Environmental > Terrestrial > Soil > Unclassified ... | reverse complement strand
GAAGAAGAAGATTCGCACCTCGGCGACTTCATCGAAGACCGCGCGGTGGTTTCACCGGCGGAAGCGGTGATCAACGTGAACCTCAAGGACCAGACTGGACAGGTCCTGCGCACGCTGACCCCGCGCGAAGAGAAAGTCATCAAGATGCGCTTCGGACTCGAAGACGGCAGCGAGCACACGCTGGAAGAGGTCGGACAGAGCTTCGCAGTCACCCGCGAACGCATCCGCCAGATCGAAGCCAAGGCGCTGCGGAAGCTGCGCCATCCATCGAGGTCGCGCAAGCTGCGGGCGTTCATGGATGGAGTCAGGGACTAAACTTCATCTCCGCGGATTCAGGCGGATCAACACGGATTGACTTCAGGGCACGGCTTCGGCCGTGCCTTTTTTGTTCCGAATTGGAACGAGAGACGAAATAATTCTTGGTCTCGAATCGAGATGATGAAGCAGCGCTCGTAGAATTGAATCGGTGCAGACGGCGGTTGTGGAGGGTGTTGCCAGTGGGTACTGGCCGCCGCCTGCGAAGCGGTCGAGTGGCCTCGTCAGCCACTAGGGTTCGAGTCCCTCGCCCTCCGCACGGTCACTCGACGCATTACGAATGAGTGTTGACAGGATTTGGCCCTGAACTACAATTAAAGATGCAGGCGGCGGTATAGTACCCATTTTGAAGCCCCGAGTGACTCTCGGGGCTTTGGCTTTTTTGGGTACGTGGTTCCCACCCGCCGGACTCATGTGGGGACAGCCGCCGCATTTGAGCCTGCCCTGAGCAAGCGAAGCGCGTCGAAGGGGCTGTCCGGCGGCCCGGACATTCGAGCCGCTCGCTCTTCGCTCGAAAGCTGAAACTCAAAACTACTTTTCGCCGCGGATTCACGCGGATCAACTTCAGAGCATGGCTTCGGCCGTGCCTTTTTGTTCTGTCATCCTCTCTAACGATGCTACAAAGGCTGTCAAGGCCTGGTGGCGAAGACTCGAAAAGATCCGCTAGGAAAACGCGGTGACAGAGAGGACGTCCCCGGGCTTTCGCTGGGACACGCCGCGGTGGGCCTCAGCGGCTAAAGCCGGGTGATGCGGTGGGGCGTTTTGCGGCACGACTGGAAGTCGTGCCCTTCCCGGTTATGCCGCCAACCACATAACGTCAAGGGCAGCGGACAGGAGTGTCCGCTCCGCACGGCCACCGGTGCTGAAGCCCGTTTGTTTCAGTCCACCTACGCAGCGCAGAAGTGCGCCCTTCCACGGAGGTGGACAGAGTGGGCCCTCAGCGGCTAAAGCCGGATGATTCGGTGCGGCGTTTTGCGGCACGACTGGAAGTCGTCGGTCAAGCATCCACAAGCTGCCGCCGCTTCGCGGCTCTATTCCCGATTTGGGAATCCTTACCTCGTTTTTCTCGGTATTTGCTTGCGTTCCTCTTTTCAGGAAATTCCAATTGGAAGATAAGGCGGCATTGGCGAATTTTGTGATTGCAGTCTTTTTAGAACGCAGGGTCCCTCCACGCGCCTTGGACTGGCTCCGCCAGTCCTGCGGCTTGGTCGGGATGACAATTTGTCGGAAGGACAATTTATCGGGGATAACAATTTGTAAGTGCGTAGTGCTTGGTCGGGATGACGTTGTATGAAGTGCGTAGTGCTTGGTCGGGATGACGTTGTATGAAGTGCGTAGTGCTTGGTCGAGATGACAATTTGTAGGCTTGGTCGGGATGACAGATGGTAAGGAGTGGAGCGAGTGAAGAAGCGAAAGCCGAAGATTATTCAGGACAAGAAGAAGCGAGGGGAGTGGGCCGAGTCGGTGTTTCTGGTGAGGGCGGGCGAGGAGGGACTGGCGGCGAGCAAGCCGTGGGGAGATTCGCGGAGTTACGACTGCGTGGTGGGACGTCCGGGGAAGTTTGTGGCGGTGCAGGTGAAATGCACGATTGCGCGATTGGAGAGCGGCGAAGGGTATATCTGCTCGACGTGCAGCAGTCACAAGCCGTATCGGAGGGGAGCGTTCGATTTTCTGGCGGCGTACGTGATCCCGGAGGACGCGTGGTACATCATTCCGGCGCGGGAGATTTTTGGGCTGAAGTCGATTTCCCTGTGCACGGCGGGAGCGGAAGCGAAGTACGAGCATTATCGGGAGGCGTGGGGGCTGTTACGGAAGGCGTCAGAGATTAAGGAGGGGCAGGCGGAGGCGGAGGTGCCGGAGGAGATCTCTCCGTCGAGCGGGGTGGGGCGGATGCAGGCGGCAATGAATTGCTTTCGGCGGCGCTTGGAGCGGGGCACGGGGAAGAAAGAGGAGTGAGCTTGATTAGGCCCTCGGCGCGCAACCCCGGGCGAATGGGTCCGGGTCCACACAAGATCGAGATGCCAACGTCAAAATCCCCACCACTCGACTACGCTTCGGCTCATGTGGGAACAGCCGCCCCCGGCTGTTCAGGCGGAGCGGAAGTATCGCTCCGCAGTGAATCTGTCCAACCTCCTCGCAAACCAGCAGCCAGCGTCAATTCAGGAACAAATTCGAATGTGAAATCGGCCACATTGAGGAAAATAAAGCAACGCAAAGCTGCGGCGCGATGAGCCTGCGCCGCCGGACAGCCGAGGGCGGCTGTCCCCACATGATTCTTGCCGATGCCGAGATGACGCAAGGTCCTTCGACTGCGCGCGGGCATTCGCTCGCGCTCCGCTCGGGATGACAGCCGGGGGCGGGCAGGGATTCTTCGACTTGCGACTCGCATGCGCTCGCGCTGCGCTCAGAATGACAATTGAATGTCGAACGCAAGGTCCCTCGACTGCGTTCGAGATGACAATTATGCCGAGCTGCGCTCGACCGGATAGCCGGTGAAGGGCAGGGATTCTTCGACTTGCGGCTCGCATGCGCTCGCGCTGCGCTCAGAATGACACTTGGATGTCGAACGCAAGGTCCCTCGACTGCGTTCGGGATGACAATGCGGCGGCTGTCTCCACATGAGTTTCGCTAACGACCGGCGACGAACGACCAGAAACCCGCGCTCACTGCAGCGGCGCGGAGACATGCTCGTGGACGATGATCCACTTGCCGTCCTGATTCTCGAGGACCGCGGTCCAGCGGAAGTTTCCCATGTCGACTTTCCCGGACTTGGCGGTCATCTGCTCGGCGACGGTCGCGGTGACCCAGACGAGGTCTCCGTGGGGATGAATTGCGAGGTCATCGTTCACCGCGAACTTGGCACTCTTATAGTTCGCGACCACAGCCTTCACGCCATTGTGGTACTCGTCCCAGCTGTTGTATTTGAGCGGGGCGATATCGAAAAAGGTGTGCGGACCGGTTGCGTAATACTGCGCGACGTTGTCGGGGTTGAGGGTGGCCCAGCCGTCCCAGATCTTCTGCAGGTAGGCTTTGTCGGGGGCGGACGGGGCAGAATGCTTCATCGTCGATTTCTTGGTCTGGGCGGCGGCGGTCAGGGCGATCAGGCACAGGGAAACGGTAAGCAGGCGCTTCAACGTATTTCGCTCGAACATGGGTCCTCCTGAAATCCGGCGGAATTTTCGCATAAAAGGGGCATTCACCACAAAGGAGAAGCCAAGGCCCAGGGAGGGAAGCAGATACTCACCACAAAGAACTACGAAACAAAATCAGGGAAAGCGGATTGCGCGGAGACCCTCGGCCCGCCGGGAAAAGCGCGGGCCTTCGGGATGACGTCTGAGCCTATGGCAATCTCGTCAACCCATTTTGTTTGACCGATTTCCGCGGCGCACGATAGAATGATTGGGTTTGACTGTACTCGCCGACCCGTTCTGGGGACGCCTGCCGTGGCTGGTGAAACGCCGTGGCGGAAACACAGCAAGCACAGGAAATCAGCATCCCGCGGGAGCGCCCGTGTGCGCTCGGGATCCGATTACGGGCTGAATTTCAACGACATTTGACGGAGGCAGACGTATGTACGCGGTTATCCGCGCCGGTGGGAAGCAGTACCGGGTGGCGCCGGGCGATGTGATTCGAGTGGAGAAGATCGGAACCGGCACCGACGGTCAGCTGGAATTTCCGGTGGTCGCGGTCTCCTGGGAAGAAGGCCAAGTCGGCATTCAGGCTGATGCGCGCGTGGTCGGGCAAGTCGTCGAAGAAGGACGCGGCGCGAAGATTCTGGTCTTCCATTACAAGCGCAAGAAGCAATACAAGAAGCTGCGCGGGCACCGTCAGGCATACACGGCGGTGCGGATTGCCGAGATCGCTTTCGGCGGACAGAGCTTCAAAGCTCCTGAGCTGCCGAAGAAGGAAGCGAAGCCGAAGAAGGTGAAGGCCGAGGCGCCGGCAGAGCACGAGGCGAAACCGGCGGCCAAAAAGGGCGGTGCGAAGAAGAAGGCCGCCCCCAAGAAGGCCGCGAAAAAGTCCGGCAGCAAGAAATAAAGTGGATGGGCGTGGCGCCCGTCGCCACACGATTTCTGAAAACTGAGAGCTATTTATGGCGCATAAAAAAGGACAAGGCACATCACGAAACGGCCGCGACTCGAATTCGCAGCGGCTTGGCTTCAAGGCATTCGGCGGACAAGTCGTCCCGGGCGGCACGATCATCGTGAGGCAGCGCGGGACCCGCGTGAAACCCGGCCTCAACGTGGGCCGAGGCAAAGACGATACGCTCTTCGCCAAGATCAGCGGCCGCATCAAGTTCATGGACAAGGGGTCCATGGGCAAGTTCGTGATGGTCGAGCCGATCGAAGCGAAGTAGACGGTCGAACAGGAAACTGGCGGGCGAGAATGCCCGCGCCATACAGCCTCGCTTCGGGCGGGGCTTTTTGTTTGCTGACTATTCTCCATGTTCATTGATGAAGCGAAAATCAAGGTGAAGGCCGGAGACGGCGGGAACGGTTGCATGGCCTTCCGGCGGGAGAAGTTCGTCCCGCGGGGCGGACCGTCGGGCGGCGATGGCGGCAAAGGCGGCGACATCGTCATGGAATCGAGCGAGCGGCACAACACGCTCGTCCATTTCCGGTTCAATCCCGAACACAAGGCGGAGCGCGGACGGCACGGGGAAGGGTCCAACAAGACAGGCCGCGAAGGCGCGGACGTGGTCTTGAAGGTCCCGGTGGGAACGATCGTCTACGACGACGAAACCGGCGAGAAGGCGTTCGAATTTACCAAGCCGGACCAGCGATTCGTAATTGCGCGCGGGGGGCGAGGCGGGCGCGGGAACGCGCGGTTCGCGACATCGGTACATCAGGCGCCGCGCGAGCATGAGGCGGGCAGGCCGGGCGAGGAACACACGTATCGGCTGGAACTGAAGCTGCTGGCGGATGTGGGACTGGTGGGGTATCCGAATGTCGGGAAGTCGACGCTGATCTCGCGCATTTCTTCCGCGCGGCCGAAGATTGCGGATTATCCGTTCACCACGCTGGAACCGAATCTCGGAGTCGTGGCGGTGGGCGAGGCGCGTGACGAGATCAGTTTCGTCGTCGCCGACATTCCGGGCTTGATCGAGGGCGCGCATACCGGCTCCGGGCTGGGGACGCAGTTCCTGCGACACATCGAGCGTACGAGGTTGCTCGTTCATCTGGTCGATGTTTCGGATGCGAGCGGGCGCGACGACGTGGTGAAAGATGTCGAGGTCATCATTGGCGAGCTGGCAAGTTTTGGCGCGCATCTGGAAGAAAAGCCGATGCTGATGGCCGCGTCGAAGATCGATGTCGCGAACAAAGAGAAGCTGGCTGCCCTCAAGAAATATTGCAAGAAGAAAAAACTGAAGTTGTACGAGATCTCCGCGGTCACTGGCAAAGGGATCGAAGAATTGAAATACGCGATTGCGGAGGAAGTGCAGCGGTTGCGCGAAGAGGCACGGGCATCATAGTTTGAGCTCGGCTTTTATCATGACGCGCTTCGCGCGCAATCCCGGGCGAAGGCGGCCGGGGCGGCACGAGACTTTCCACATGCCGCTGCTCTGGATGGTTTGCCCGGAAGACATCCCCGAAAAGTCAAAACCCCCACTTCTCCCAAATACGGGGAGAAGCGGGGAGAAGTAGGGCACCCGGCCACCAAACCTGTTTCCTCCACAGAAACCTGGGCGTGATTATGCTCGGGGCAAAGGGCCGTGCTGGAAGTGATATTGCAGAATACGGGCGGCCAGCGCCGGACTCATCTGCCCTGCGGGCTCAACCGTGCGGACGACTTCTCCGCGGCAAACCACTTCCGTTCCCGACAATCCCGCAATTTCCGCCGGGAGCACGAGATTGATTTCAAGCTGTACGCTGGGCTGGAGAACGTCATCGCCTTCAAATAACAATCCCGAGCGGCTGATGTTTTGGGTAGTGCCAACGTGCCAATCTTTTTCGCCGAGGCGGCGATAGCGTAATGGCAAGTGAAGCTGGAATCGTTGCGCGCGGGTGGGCGGAAGTTCTCTCGCCCGCACGGCGGGTTGCGTTTCTGCGGACTGCATGGACATAACGACCTCCGGGGGAGTTGGAGTTGCATCGAGCACTTCGCGCACTTTGCTTTTCAGGTCGCGAAGGTTGAAGGGCTTCTGGAGCAGGCGAACGCCTGCATCCATGATCCCGTTGTGTCCGATTACGTTCTCCGTGTAACCGGACATGTACAGAACTTTCACATTGGGGCGAATTTCGGAAATACGCTGTGCGAGTTCGCGGCCGTTCATGCCGGGCATGATCACGTCGGTGAGCAGCAGATGGATCACGGCTTCGTGAGCGACGGCGATCTGCATGGCCACGGCGCCGTCGGCGGCCTCGATCACTTTGTATCCCTGCTTCTCGAGATACTGGCGGGCGAGATAGCGAAGGTTGGCTTCGTCCTCGACGAGCAGAATGGTCTCGGTGCCGGGCTCGACTCTCTGAATCAACTTGGGACCTGCCATTTGGGCGGCGGTTTCGCCGGTAGAAGCGACGCGCGGCAGATAGATCTTGAAGGTGGTGCCGCGGCCAATTTCGCTGCTGACCCAGATATAGCCGCCGCTTTGCTTGATGATGCCGTAAACGGTGGAGAGGCCGAGGCCGGTACCTTTCGGCCCTTTGGTCGTGAAGAAAGGCTCGAAGATGTGCGATTGGGTTTCCAGGTCCATTCCCGCGCCGGTGTCACTAATGGCGACCATGACGTAATCGCCAGGGCGGAGAGGGGCTTTATGGCGCGCATCCTCTTCATCGACGGTGGCATTGGAGGTCTCGATGGTCAGTCTTCCGCCGGAGGGCATGGCATCGCGGGCGTTGACGGCGAGGTTCATGATGACCTGCTCGATCTGGCCGGCATCAGCGCGGACGGACCAGAGATTCTGGCCGGGAGTCAGAACGAGATCGATGTCTTCGCCGATCATGCGGGTCAGCATCTTGAGGTTCTCGGTGGCGATGTCGTTAAGGCTGACGATGCGGGGAGCGAGCATCTGCTTGCGGCTGAAGGCGAGGAGTTGGCGCGTCAGGGAGGAGGCGCGTTCGGCTGCGCTGGCGATCTCCTGGGCGGGAGCGCGGAGACTCGGTTCGGCCCCGAGGCGTTCGAGGAGAAACTCGGAGTAGCCGGAGATCACCATGAGGAGATTGTTGAAGTCATGGGCGATACCTCCGGCGAGGCGGCCGACGGCTTCCATCTTCTGCGACTGGCGAAGCTGCTGCTCGAGGACGCGGCGTTCGGTGACGTCCTCGGCGAAGAGTTCAAAGACGACTCCTTCCTTGCGGCCATTGGTGACGGAGCGTCCGGAGATGCGGACGACGGTGGTGCCGTTTTTACGTTTCCATTCGGCGGGAAGTCCCTTGAACGGCGCGGGCGAGCGGAGATGGTCGGCGAGATCGAACCACTGGTCGGTGTCAGCGTAGAGGCTATAGATATGCTGGCCGATGAGTTCCGTGGCGGAGGTAACCCCGAGAAGATCGAGGAAAGCGGGGTTCGCGTCAAGAATCTTGCCGCCGGAGTCGCAGCTGCAGATGCCATAGGGAGCGTTAGTCACCAGCGAACGGAAGTTCGCTTCGGACTTTCGCAGGTTCTCCTGGGCGGCGCGCAAGGCGCCGTTGAGCCAGCAGATGAGCATGGCGATGAAGAAGAACAGCGACATGCGCAGGATGGCGGTGCGCATCTGCTCCGGGGTATGTTCGCCGACGAGAGAAAAATAGGCGATGACGGTAAGCGCGAAGGAGGTGGCGACCATGCCGGGCTTCCAGCCGCCGTACCAGGCGCTTACCATGACGGCGACACCGAAGAGGGCAAGACGGCTTTCGGAGACGTCGGCCAACAGAATCGTGGGAATCAAAGCCAGCGCCGTGCTGAGCACGGCCACTCCATAGCGAAGGACGGGAGCGCGAGCGGGCGCGATGCCGAGTAGGGGGAGGGTTACTCGCATGTCACTGATCCTAGTTCGAATTATTGAAAACGAAAACGTTACATGAGTTCATTTCGACACGACCGACGAAGTGGCGTGCCATGTCCTTTCGCCGCGGCGAGGATGTCCGGTCGGACATCCAGCGACGTTAAATTTGCTGCTCCTTCGACACCGGTCGAAGGTTGGAGCACCCCAGAGTTGGAAAAATCCTCACCACAGAGGGCACGGAGGAACCCAGGGGACTTGAAATCAAATTTCTTATAATGAGGAACTACGCTTGCGTGTTGAGGGCTGAATCTGGAGACTAGACGAGGGACCCGAGACTGACACCCCATGAACATTGGATTATTCGGCGGAACTTTCGATCCAGTACATCGCGGACATCTTGCGCTGGCGCGAGAGGCGCAAGAGCGCTGCAAGCTGCACAAGATCATCTTTGTTCCGGCGAATATCCCCCCACATAAACAGAGTCGTCCGCTGACAGCGTACGCGCACAGATACGCGATGCTGGTGTTGGCTACAGCGGGACAGAAGGAGTTTATTCCTTCTCTGCTGGAAGCGCCTGAGGAAAACGAAAACAAAAGTCGCGAGTCCAAGTTCAGTAAACCCCGGCCCAATTACACGATCGACACAGTACGGCGGCTGAAGCAGACGCTCAAAGCGGCTGACAAATTGTTTTTACTGACAGGAATGGATGCGTTCGCCGAGATCGCGCAGTGGCACGAAGTGGAGGCGCTGTTTCGGGAGTGCGAGTTTATTGTGGCGAGCCGGCCGGGATATTCGCTGGCGGATGTGGCGAACGCGTTGCCGGAGAGCCTGCGTCCGCGGCCGGAAGTGACAAAGCCGTTTCACAAGCAGGCAGCAAGCGGAGATCTAGTGCTTCCGGGGGTGACCATCCATTTGCTGGAAGGATTGCACCAGCCAGCTTCGGCGACGGCGGTTCGACAGGCGGCAGGATCGGGGAAGGCGCTCGGCCGTTTTGTGGAACCAGCCGTGGCTGAGTACATAAAGAAGATGGGGATCTACCGATAGTTAGAAGTTAGGCATTAATGCTCCCGTAATCACGGTTCGAGGGGAAAAGTATGAGGCCGCGTCTGTCGGTTACAATGGGAGTCACGTCAAATCCTTACTTTTACAGTTATCGTGAGTGAAGGAGCGGCGCGGAAGCTCGAGTGTCGAAGTCCAAAAAGGAAAATCAGGGAGAGATCGATGTCTCAGAATCACTACGTAACCAAGCGGAAAAGGCGTCAAAAGAACAGCAAGCGGAAGGATCCGTCGGCGTCGACGATGGCGAAGTTGCGCCAGGCCGCAGCCGCGGAAGCAAAGAGCGCCGGCAAGTAAGTCTTAAATTGGCGAAACCTAGACTGGCGAACCTAGATTGGCGAATCCCGTCATTAGACGTCCGAAACAAATCCTGAAATAAAAAATCACTGAATGAAGAAGAGCGAACTGAAGAAACAAGTATCCGCCGCCATACAAGCCTGCCTGGAAAAGAAGGCCGAAGAGCTGACGATTCTGGAAATGGAAAAAGGGTCGGGAGCGTTCACCGACTATTTCGTGCTGTGCAGCGGGACGAACCCGCGGCAGGTGCAGGCCATAGCAGACGAAGTTGAGCTACGGCTGAAAAAAGCCGGGATTCGTCCGAATAGCGTCGAAGGCTACAAGCAAGCAGAGTGGGTGCTAATTGACTATGTGGACTTCGTGGTGCATGTCTTTTCCGAAAAGGCGCGGAAGTTTTACGATCTGGAGCGGCTGTGGAAGTCGGCAACACGACTCGGGCCGAAGGATCTGAAGGCGGCAGCACCGCGGGCGAGAAAGACGGCGGTGAAGGCTGCAGGAACCCGAACTGCCCACGCCAAGAAGAAAAAAAGAGCGAAGGCATAGAAGAGCCATCCGATTTATCCCTGTTTTCTTTTATTCCGGTCTTCTATATCCATATCATCCTTACTCTTGCCATCTTTCTTCCGACCAGGACAATTGTGACGACATGAGCTCAGAGCCGAATTGGGGATCGCAGTACCGGCTGGTGGCTTCGGAGAAGTGGAAGGCGAAATCCGCGGCAATGGGGCAGCCGGTCACGGAGGCGCTGGTCGAGTATGCGCAGCCGAAGCGGGGAATGCGAGTGCTCGATCTGGCCAGCGGAACGGGGGAGCCCGCGATCACGTTAGCGACGCGGGTGGGCGACGAGGGACATGTCACGGCCCTCGATCTGAGCGCAGACCTGCTGGAAATCGCCGAAAAGCGCGCCAAGGTTCGAGGATTAAAGAATTTCAAGACGCAACAAGCTGACGCGCACGCGCTGCCCTTTCCGGAGAACACTTTCGATCTGGCTACCTCGCGCTTTGGGGTCATGTTTTTTCGCGACGTGGAATTGTCATTGCGCGAGCTGCGTCGCGTACTGAAGCCGGGAGCACGGGCATGTTTTCTGGCGTGGGGGCCATTCGATCAACCGTACTGGCAGAGCATGATGGGAGTTGTGCATCGCCATGTGGGCGGGCCTTTGCTCGACCCTGAAGGACCGAATCCGTTTCGATTTGCGGAGCCGGGGAGCTTGTCGGAGGAGTTGCGGAAGGCCGGATTCGATAGCCTGGAAGAGGAGACGCAAACACTGCCATGGGGCTGGCCGGGACCTGCGGAAGAAGTCTGGGAGCAGAACCGGTCGGTGGCGGTGCCGTTCCGTCCGATGCTGGATCGAGTGCCGGCGGATCAGTGGGCGAAGATTCACGACGAGATCCACAAAACGGTGGGGCAATATTGGGACGGCGAGAAGATTGAATTTGGCGCCACGGTCGTGCTCGCGTCCGGGAAAAAGTGAAGGACAGCGGTGAAGCTGAAGATCGCATGGATCGGAAAAACGAAAGAGCCGGCGATTGCGTCGCTCACCGACGAATATCTGAAGAGAATCTCGCGTTACGCGCAGGTCGAGGGGATATCGCTCCGAGATGAGGCGGGGTTGCTCGCGCAATGCGGACGCGGCAAGAGTGCGGCGAAGTCAACGCTAGTACTGATGGATTCGCGGGGAAAGGAAATGTCGTCGGAGCGGTTCGCAGAGTTCCTGGGCAAGTATCAGGAGAGCAATCCTTTGCCTCTAGTACTGGCCATTGGCGGGGCGGACGGATTCAGTTCGGAGACCAGACTGGCGGCGCAGCACAGTATTTCTTTGGGGAAGATGACACTGGCGCACGAACTGGCCCGAGTTGTGCTGCTGGAGCAGGTTTATCG
>Ga0070731_10004766_pt1 | contig 11473 bp, 8 predicted proteins | sample Coa_R1_2_FD_66448 | JGI IMG/M metagenome (GOLD analysis project Ga0070731, IMG submission 66448) | Surface soil microbial communities from Centralia Pennsylvania, which are recovering from an underground coalmine fire - Coalmine... | ecosystem: Environmental > Terrestrial > Soil > Unclassified ... | reverse complement strand
AACGCCGCGAAGCTCGGCATCAAGGTCGCCGGCTTCCAGGCCTGGAACCCGCAGGGCACGTCGTTTCAGTCGCTCGCGACTGCGGTCAAGCAGTCGGGGGCTGACGGGGTGTTCCTCGGCGGCAACGTCTGCTTCCAGGGCGGCAAGGTGATCAAGGACCTGCGCTCGGTGCTCGGCGCCAACTTCCCGATCCAGGTGCCGGACGGCTTCACGCCCGCGTCGGCGACATGGACGACTTCCGGCGGCGCTGCGAACGGCGTTTACATCAGCCAGCCGGGCGTCCCGGTGAACCTGCTCAAGGGCGCGGGCGCCGCGTTCGTGAAGGCGTTCACGAAGGCGAACGGCGGCAAGGCTCCTGACCCGTACACGGCCTACGCGGCGCAGGCGACGGAAGTGCTGCTCGGTGCGATCGCCAAGTCGGACGGGACGCGCGCGAGCGTCGTCTCCCATCTGACGAACCTGACGATCACGAACGGCATCCTCGGCAACTTCAAGATCGACGCGAATGGCGACACGACGCTCGGCATCGTGTCGTTCTTCAAGATCTCGCCGCAGGGGCCGTCGCACGAGGCGTTCCTGGAGACTATCACTCCTCCGGTCAGCCTCACGAAGTAGCCGTAGGCAGAAAGACAGCCTCGCCCGGGGAGGGTCAGCGCCCTCCCCGGGCAAGGAGTCGAAAAGCAAACAATGGCCTCACAGGCGTCCACTGCGGTTCCGGGTCTTCGAGCGCTGAGGCGCCCGAGCCTGACGACGCCCTTTGCGCTGATCCTGATCGGCGGCGTCGTCTTCTGGCTGATCGAAAACCTGATCAAGACGCCGTCGGACTTCTACGCGAACTTCATCTTCGGAGCGACGAACGGCTTCCTCTACGCCCTGATCGCGATCGGCTACTCGCTCGTCTACGGCATCCTCGAGCTGATCAACTTCGCGCACGGCGACGTCTTCATGCTCGGCTCGATGATGGCGACGACGTTCGTCGGCAGCACGGTGCTAGGGCTGACTGCGGGCGGCTCTTGGTACGTCCTCTGGCCCGGGATCATCCTCGCGCTGCTCATTACGGTCGCGTTCTGCGGCACGCTCAACGTGACGATCGAGCGAGTCGCGTACCGGCGGCTGCGCAACGCCCCTCGACTCGCACCGCTGATCACGGCGATCGGCATGTCGTTCATCCTCCAGAACGTCGGCCTGATCTGGAAGGGCGCGCGGCCGATCTCGACTCGCAGCCTGCTGCCGCAGGGGTCGATCTTCACGATCGGCGGCGTCGGCTACACGTGGAGCGAGTTCTTCGTCGTGCTCGTCACGCTCCCCGTGCTCGGCCTCCTCGTATGGCTCGTGCAGCGCACCCGCCAAGGGAAAGCGATGCGCGCGACCGCGCAGGACCGGGAGGCGGCCGCGATGATGGGCATCGACGTCGACCGCACGATCTCGTTCGCGTTCCTGCTCGCCGGCTCGCTGGCCGGGGTGGCCGGGGTCGTCTTCGCGCTCTACAACACGAACACGTCCTACCTGACGGGCTTCCGCACGGGTCTGATCGCATTCACGGCGGCCGTGGTCGGCGGGATCGGCAACCTGCCCGGCGCGGTCCTTGGGGCGATGCTGATCGGCTTGCTCGAGGGCTTTTCGGACGGCCTCTCCTGGCACGCGCTCGGGAGCGCATGGACGGAGGCTGTGATCTTCGCGATCCTGATCATCATCCTCGTCCTGCGGCCTGAAGGCCTGCTCGGCGAACGGACACCCGAGGGCGGGTAGTGCACGACCGCCTCTGGACCGCGCTCGCCCGCTTCGGCTGGACGGAGGAGCGCTGGCGGGCGCTGCCGATCTGGCAGCGGCGCGCGGTCAAGGCTGGTCTCGTCGGGCTCGTCGCGATCCTCGTACTCGCGCCCCTGTACGGCTTCGACGCGGGCGCCTACCTCGGGTTCCTGACGATCGCGGCGATCTACGTCCCCGACTGGGCGCGGTTCCCCTACGGGCGCTTCGTGCTGCCCGTCGCCGTGCTCGCGCTCTGCATCGCCTACCCGTACTACCTCGGCAGCATGCCGAAGCTACCGATCTTCACCGAGCTGCCGACGATGACGACGGCCTTCACGATGACGATCTTCGTGATGATGGCGCTCGGGCTGAACATCGTCGTCGGCTACGCCGGCCTGCTCGATCTCGGCTACGTCGCTTTCTACGCGATCGGCGCCTACACGGCCGCGTGGCTCGCGTCGCCGCAGGCCGACCGCTACCACTGGAGCTTCAACCTCGGCGGCGTCGGTGTGCCGCCCGGCCTCGGCGGCATCCACGTCTCGATCTGGCTCGTGCTGATCGCGGCGGCGGGCCTCGCCGCTCTCGCCGGCGTGATCATCGGCCTGCCGACGCTCCGCCTCCGCGGCGACTACCTGGCGATCGTCACGCTCGGGTTCGGCGAGATCGTCGGCGTCGTCGCGACGAACGGCGACTGCCTGCTCTCCGGCGTCGTCGGCCACTGCGTCAACATCACGAACGGCTCGCAAGGGATCAACCCGATCGACCCGCCGGGCTTCGGCCACTGGCTGCACGCGCATCTCGGCCTGCCCGAGAACTTCCTCTCGGCGTCGAACTCGCTCGATCTCTTCTACTGGGCCGGGATCGTGCTCGTCCTGTTCGTCGTCTACTGCTCGCTGCGGCTGCGCGACTCGAAGCTCGGCCGCGCCTGGGTCGCGATCCGCGAGGACGAGACGGCTGCCGCGGCGATGGGCGTGCCACTGATGCGCACGAAGACATGGGCATACGCGATCGGCGCCTTCATGGGGGGGATTGCAGGCGCGTTCCTGAAGAGCGAGCAGGGCGGCGCGTTCAACACCGATTTCGCGTTCTCGTTCTCGATCTTCGTGCTCGCCATGGTCATCCTCGGCGGGATGGGGTCGATCTGGGGTGTCATCCTCGGCGGCGCGTTCCTCGCGTACCTGAACATCGAGGGGATCGCGAACATCGGCGGCTGGTACAACAGCACGTTCAACCAGAACACAGACCTGACGAGCTACTCGTACGGCATCTACGGGCTGATCCTCGTGCTGGTGATGCTGTTCAGACCGACTGGGCTTGTGCCGAGCGGGCGCGCCAAGGCTGAGTACGAGCTCGGGGTCGAGGATCAGCCGCTCATGGACGCGCGCACGGCGTGAGCTCGCCGAGCGTCGACGGCCTCCTCCTCCAAACGGACGCTCTCCGCAAGGAGTTCGGTGGCCTAGTGGCAGTGAACGACGTCGACTTCACGATTCCGCGCGGCGCGATCGTGTCGCTGATCGGGCCGAACGGCGCCGGCAAGACGACGTTCTTCAACATGATCACCGGCGTCTACAAGCCGACCTCGGGCAGAGTCGTCTTCGACAGCGTGGACGTGACCGGGAAGCCGCCGCACTACGTGACCGAGCGCGGCATCGGACGCACGTTCCAGAACATCCGGCTTTTCCGGGAGATGACCGCGCTGGAGAACGTGCTCGTCGGCATGCACTCCCGGCTCAAGGGCGGGATTGTGCGGAGCGTCCTGCGGACGCCCGGGTTGCGCCGCGAGGAGCGTGAGGCGCGCCAGCGCGCAAACGAGCTCCTCGCACTCTGCTCGCTCAGCGGCCGAGGGAGCCGCTACGCGCACAGCCTTCCGTACGGCGACCAGCGGCGGCTCGAGGTCGCACGTGCGCTCGCGACCGAGCCGAAGCTGCTCTTGCTCGACGAACCGACGGCCGGGATGAACCCGCAGGAGACGGCCGAGTTCACGGCCTTCGTGCAGCGGCTTCGCACCGAGCGCGAGCTGACGGTGCTCCTGATCGAGCACGACATGAAGGTCGTGATGGGCGTCTCGGACCGGGTGACCGTGCTCGACTACGGGACCAAGATCGCCGAGGGCCCCCCGAAGGAGGTCCAGCGCGACCCGCGCGTGGTCGAGGCCTACCTCGGCAAGGCTGCCGCTGCAGCGATGGCGGCGCCGTGAGCGCCGTCGCGAGCTCGACGCGTCCGTCGATCCTCGAGGTGGAAGGGATCGACGCGTTCTACGGGTCGATCCAGGCATTGCGCGGCGTCTCGCTCGACGTCCGCGACGGCGAGGTCGTGACGCTGATCGGCGCGAACGGGGCCGGCAAGTCCTCGACGCTGCGTGCGATCAACGGCATCCTCCATCCACGGCGCGGCACGATCCGCTTCGAGGGCCGCGACATCACGCGATCGTCCCCGCACGCGATCGTCAAGTCGGGGATTGCACAGTCGCCCGAGGGGCGGCGGCTGTTCCCGCGCATGACGGTCGTGGAGAACCTCGAGATGGGCGCGTTCCAGCGGAACGACAAGGCGGCGATCCGCGACGACATGGAGCGCGTCTTCGAGCTCTTCCCGCGCCTGCAGGAGCGGCGCGACCAGAAGGCGGGGACGATGTCGGGCGGCGAGCAGCAGATGTGCGCGATCGGGCGCGCGTTGATGGCGCGGCCGAAGCTGCTGCTCCTCGACGAGCCGTCGCTCGGGCTCGCGCCGATCTTCGTCGAGCGGATCTTCGAGATCATCGAGGAGATCAACAAGCAGGGCGTCTCGATCCTGCTCGTCGAGCAGAACGCGCTGATGGCGCTCGACGCCGCGAACCGCGGCTACGTCCTCGAGACCGGCCGCGTCGTCCTCGCCGACGACGCCAAGGCCCTCATGGGCAACGAGCAGGTCCGCAAGACCTACCTCGGCGAGGACTGATCCCGACACACAATCGGCGCACTTTTTTCACAAAACCACATCCGTCTCTGAGACTTCTCTGAGAAGTCTCAGAGACCGCCGGTGGTCACGCCTCCTCTGGCGCGAGCCGGGCCGGCGGGACCGGCGCGGTGAGGTCGAGCTGCGCCACGTCGTACGGGTGGTAGAACCGCTGCGCGATCGCCGTCGGCACGATCGCCGACAGAACCACCACTGTGATCAGGAGCGAGAACTGCGTCCGGTCGATGATGTGCGCGTTGAGGCCATACAGCGACGTGATCGTGCCGAACGTCAGGCCGGTCGACATGAGCAGGGTCGTGAAGACCGCGTGCGGTGAGGTGTAGCGACGCGCCAGAGGGTAGACGCCGGTGAGCTTCGGAACCATCTTGCCGGCGAAGAGGAGCCCGAGGATACCGAGGTTCGACCAGAGCGCGCCGGCGGAAACGTTCATCCCTCCCTTGAGGAAGAAGAACGGCGTCAGGAACGCGAAGGCGACCACGCGCATGCGGTCCTGTTCCTTGCGGTGAGCGACGTAGTGTGATGACATGACCAGGCCGAGGACGAATGCCGGCAGTGCGGCCTGCGAGTTCGCGCGCGTCCCGAGCCACATCAGCAGGAAGAGCGCAGCAAACAGCAGCTTGATCTCGGGCTCGATGACGCGGTCGCCATAGCGCGAGAAGAACCATGGCGAAAGCCGAGGCAGTCCGACGATCAGCGCCACCGACGCGAGCACGAACGGCACGATCCACACCGTCGGCTTGATGAACAGGATCGTCAGGCCGGTGACGGTCGCGATGTCGGTCACAAACGTCGCCGACATCAGCCGCTTGCCGACGAGCTCACGGCTGAGTCCCGTCTCGACGAGCACCGCGTACACGACTGCGAGGCTGGTCGTCGAGAGCGCGAGGCCGCCGATCTCCGCCTGTCGCCGGCTCCAGTCGAGGCCGTAGTACGCGAGGAGTGCGACGACGGCGAACGGCATGAAGAAGCTGACGAGTCCGATCGAGACGGATGCGTGCCATTCGCGCTTGAACTGCGGCACGTCGACTTCCGCGCCGGCGAGAAACGTCAGCACGATGCCGGCGAACGAGCCGATGAAGCTCAGCCAGCTCGGGACGTCGACGTGGAAGGCGTTGCCGACCACCACGCCGAGGAAGAGCTCGATCAGGGCGACCGAGATCCCGATTTCGACCGACACGGTCGACGCGACGAGGATCGTTGCTCCGAGAAGGGCTGCAATGGCGATGTCGCTCACGCTCTACCTCCGTTCGCTTGGACGTGGTAGAGGCCATCAGCGGCACTAGCCGCGGTTTGGCGCGAGCCTCATCGCGCTGCAGCGCTCTCACTGTAGCGCGCCCTGCTTAGGACCAGGCCATCGTCGAGCGCCTCGACGTGATCGCCTACCGCTCGTCGGCCAGGACGAGCGGGAAGTAGGGCGGCGAGAGCAGGAAGCCGATCCGCTCGGCACCCGCGTTCCGCACCATCGCGAGCGCGGCGTTGATTCCGTGCACCGGAACGAACCCGAGGTTGCGCGCGGATTGCCCGTCGCGGCAGCCGGCGACGAAGACCCTGTCGAGTCGGCCGGCCGTCGCATCACACGCGCTCCACTCGACGAACGGCTGCAGCGGGTGCACGCTGCGTCCGGCACGGTAGTCCGCGATCCCGCGCGCGTCGTTGAGGGCGGCGCGCTCCGCGTCGCGCATCGCGTCGGCGTCCCGCGCGCTGCGCGCATCTGCGAAGAGGATGCGGTAGGGCGACTGCGTCGGCACGTGGAAGCGGCGCGCGAGGTCGTGCACGAGCACGGCGGTGCCCCCGAAGCGCACCGGGGACGCCTCGCGCCAGAGGCGGAGCGCGAGGCCGAGTCCGAGGTACGCGGCCGAGACGGGGTTGGGCCGCTCGCGCGGCAGGAACGGCGTCGTCGGCGGAATCCCGATCACGATCGCGTCGAGCGGTCGCTCGAGGCGCGCGCCCTTCGCCGCGGTGGCGCGGACGAGCGCCTCGCTATGGGCAGCCGAGAGGGTGCCGCCGAACACCGCTCCGGCCGTCACCTCGCGCGGGACGCGTTCGATCAGCCGCCGGCGAAGCCGCTCCGGCAGCACGGAGAGCCCGAGCCGGAGCCGCGAGCCGACGAGCCGCTCGAATGCCTCTTCCGCATAGGGATAGCCGCCGAGGACGCGCGGGAGGTTGAGGGTCAGGGAAATGCCGGTCACCGGGACACGCGCGGCCAGCAACCGCTCGAGCGCGAGCGCGATCTGCCAGCCCTGCGACGCGCTGGTCTCGAGCAGCGACACCGCGCCCGCGGCGCGGAGCGGTTCGGGTCCGCACGCCTTGAGCAGGACGGCCGGGCCGCCGCTGAGCACGTTCTCGGCGGCGCTCACGGCGACGACCAGGTCGGTCTCCGCGAGCGCGCGGTTGACCGCGAGCGGGAGCGAGCCGTGCACTCCGAGCGGGATCAACTCGCCTTCAGAGTCGTGGACGATGACGCTGCCGCGGAAGCGGCGCCGGAACTCGGGCGTGACGAGGCTGCCGATCTCGGACGGCGAGGTGCGGCGGTGCAGGCCGCCCGCGACGAGAATCGTCACGCGCGAGACGCCGAGCCGGTCGAGTTCGTCGACGGTCGCCGCGATCGCCTCGTGGCGCGGGTCGAACGGTGCAGTCGGGATCGGCAGCGACGGCTGCTCGATCACAACGGTCGCCGTCGAGCCGCGCCGCGCGAGCTCGTCGATCGGCGGACCCGCGAGCGGGAAGCGAAGTGCCTCGCGCACTGCCGCCGCGACATCGGCGAGTGCCTCGCGCGGCGGCGGCGGCCGCAGCACGATCCCGTCGTCTGGGACGTCGACGACCGCGAGCCGCGACCCGGCGAGGAGGGGGATCCGCGGCACTCGGTGCCTAGGTCGCGCGCTTCGCAGCCGCCGCGGTCGCGCCGAGCGCCAGGAAGATGCCCCCGGCGAAGAACCGCTTCAGCTTCTGCACGCGGCGGCTACCGCGCATGCGACCGGCGAGCGCGGACGCGGTGAGCGCGTAGACCGAATCCGACGCCGCGGCGATCAGGACGAACAAGCAGCCGAGCAGGCCGACCTGCACGGCGACCGGCCACCGGTGCGGCTCGACGAACTGCGGCAGGAACGCCAGGAAGAACAGCGCAGTCTTCGGGTTGAGCACGTTGACGACAACGCCCTGCGCGTAGACGCGCCTGTGCGCCGCGGGCGCCGCCTCTCCCGACTCGGTCTCGCCGCGACCGAAGAGACGGAGCAGGCCGATCGCGATCAGGTACGCCGCGCCGGCGAGCTTGACGACGCTGAATGCCGACGCGGACGAGGCGAGCAACGCCGAGAGCCCGGCCGTCGCCGCGGCGACGTGGACGAGCCCGCCGGTCGAGACACCGAGGACCGAGAGGAGGCCGGCGCGGCGCCCGTGCTCGACGCTCCGCGTGACGACGTACGTGACCGCAGGTCCCGGCACGACCGCAAGCGCGAGCGCGGCGGCCGCAAAGAGCGCGAGCGTTGAAGGTGGAGGCATCGGCCAAAACTACACTGGCATCGATGCCCAAGACTCTGACGGGCGAGGAGCTCGAGCTCGACGACGCGCCCGCCCGCGACGCCGAACTCTTCCTCGTCGACGGCAACAACCTCGCCTACAGGGCGTACTTCGCGTTGCCGGAGGAGCTTGCGACCAGCGAGGGGCAGCCCACGAACGCGCTGCTCGGCTTCACCAACATGCTCTTCAAGCTGCTCGCCGACTACCGGCCGAAGGGCGTCGCCGTCGCCTGGGACTCGCGTCCCGTCGCGCGGGCGGCGGCAGCGGAGACGGCCGGAGTCGTCTACAAGGAGGGCCGGCGCCCGATGCCGGACCTGCTGCGTGAGCAATTCCCGCACTTCCGGCCGATCGTCGAGGCGTTCGGCTACCGGAACCTGGAGTTCGGGGGCTGGGAGGCCGACGACGTGATCGCGACGCTCGCGACGCGCGCCGACGCTGCCGGGATCAAGACCTGCGTCGTTTCGACCGATCGCGACGCGTTCCAGCTCGTGTCTGAGAACGTGACCCTGATGATGACGCCGCGCGGCGTCGCGGACGTCAACGTCTACACGCCGGAACGCGTGGAGGCGCGCTACGGCATCCGTCCCGACCAGGTGCCGGACTTCATCGGGCTCAAGGGCGACACCTCGGACAACATCCCGGGCATCCCGGGGATCGGGGACAAGACCGCAGGCCAGCTGGTCGCGCAGTTCGGCTCGCTGGAGGAGGTGATCGTGCACGCGAGCGAGCTCTCGCCCGCCCGCGCACGGAACATCTCCGAGCACGCCGAGCAGGCGCGTGTCGCGAAGGAGCTCGCGACGATGCGCCGCGACCTCGACATCGACTGCGACCCGTCGCAGCTCGTACTCGAGCCGCCCGACCGTTCGCAGCTGAAGGAGATCTTCCGCCGCTTCGAGTTTCGCGGGCTGCTCGCACGCGTCGACACCCTCGACGTTGCCGTGCCGGCGGCGCCGTCGGCGATCTCCGGGATCGAGGTGCCGTGGCAGGAGGGCGAGCTCTCGTTCGCGGGCCGGGTCGGCTACGGGGCGATCGGCGAGCGTGCGGCGCTGGCGACGCAGGAGGGCGTCGTCGTCGGCCCGCGCCCAGCGCGCGCGGCAGGCGAGCTCGTCGTGCACGACGCGAAGGCGCTCGGCGTCACCGCGGCCGAGGACACGCTGCTCGCCGCGTACTTGATCGAGCCCGGCCGGGCGGAGTACGTCCTGACTGATCTCGGCGCCGAGTACGGCGTCGAGCTGCTGCCGAGCCCGGAGGCCGATGAGGAGACGACGGCGCTCGTGCGCTCGGCTGAGCTGCCTCGCCGCCTCGCGCCGCCGATGCTCGAGCGCCTCGAGGAGCGCGGACTGACGGAGCTCTACCGGCGGGTCGAGCTGCCGCTGACGCAAGTGCTCGCCGACATGGAGCGCGCCGGCGTGCGGATCGACACGTACCGCATGGGCGAGATCACGGCGCGCCTCGCCGAGCGCGTCACGGAGCTCGAAGCGCGTGCGCACGAGCTGGCGGGCGAGGAGTTCATGCTCGGCTCGACACAGCAGGTCGGTCGCATCCTCTTTGAGCAGCTCGGGCTGACCGCGGGCCGCAAGGGCAAGACCGGCTACTCGACCGACGCGCGTGTGCTGCGCGCGATCCGGGACGAACACGAGATCGTGGCGGTGATCGAGGAGTGGCGCGAGCTCTCGAAGCTGCTCAACACCTATCTCGGCCCCCTACCGACCCTGATCGACGAGCGAACGGGGCGCCTGCACACGACCATCAACCAGACGGTCGCGTCGACCGGGCGGCTCTCGACGACGAGCCCCAACCTGCAGTCGATCCCGATCCGCACGCCGCTCGGGCGCGAGATCCGGTCGGCGTTCGTCGCGGCAGACGGATCGCAGCTCCTCTCGGCCGACTACTCGCAGATCGAGCTGCGGATCCTCGCGCACGTCTCGAGCGAGCCCAAGCTGCGGGAGGCGTTCGCGCGCGGCGACGACATCCACCGGGCGACCGCGGCCGAGGTACTCGGCGTCCCACCGGCGGAGCTGACGACGGCGCAGCGGTCGATCGCGAAGATGATCAACTTCGGGATCGTCTACGGGATCTCGGCCTTCGGGCTCTCGGAGAACCTCGAGATCCCGCGCGAGGAGGCGCAGGCCTACATCGACGCATACCTCGCGCGTTTTCCGCACGTGCAGGACTTCATTGCGCGGACGATCGAGCAGGCGACACGCGACGGCTACGTGACGTCGCTGCTCGGCCGGCGCCGGCCCGTCCCGGAGATCCGCGCCGCGAACCGCCAGACGCGCTCGCTCGGCGAGCGGCTCGCGGTCAACTTCGTGATGCAGGGCTCGAACGCGGACATCATCAAGGTGGCGATGATCCGCATCCACCGGCGGCTTCGCGAGGAGGGTCGAGGGGCCCGGCTCGTCCTCCAGGTTCACGACGAGCTTCTGCTCGAGGTGCCCGACCGCGAGGTCGGGAAGGTGCGCGAGCTGGTCCGTGCCGAGATGTGCGGCGCCTACGACCTCGACCCGCCGCTCGCCGTCGAGATCGGAGTAGGGGAGAACTGGGCCGAGGCGAAATCCTGAGGAATTCGGTTTGGGTTCTGTTACGCCGTCCCGCCCGTTCGTGACGGTCGTCGCGTGCTCGCGGAATCTGCCATGAGCGGCGCTTTCTCTCGCTTGTGTCGCCGTCTCGTGCACGTTTCGTGACGGCGTCCGACCGCGCCGCGGGACCGTCGGCGCCCAGGGCAGGAGGCCTGAGCGGGCTATACTCCGGCCGCTTTGCCAAGCAGGGAGGTCATGCAACAGGAGCCCGGCGTCTGGGTCGAAGGGCCGAACGGGGAGCTCGTCCCTGACTACGACTCGACGTTCCCCGAGATCAGCGAGGGGCAAGTCGTCCACGGCACGGTCGTCCGGGTCGACAAGGACGAGGTGCTGGTGGACATCGGCTACAAGTCCGAGGGCGTGATCCCGGTCGCCGAGCTCTCGATTCGGCGGTCCGTGAATCCTGCAGACGAGGTCTCGCTCGGTGACGAGGTCGACGCGCTCGTGCTGATCAAGGAAGACGCCGAGGGGCGTCTGATCCTCTCCAAGAAGCGTGCGCGCTTCGAGCTCGCGTGGAAGAACATCGAGCGCGCCGCCGAGTCCGGCGAGCCCGTCACCGGCCGCGTGATCGAGGTCGTCAAGGGCGGCCTGATCCTCGACCTCGGCGTGCGCGGCTTCCTGCCGGCGTCGCTCGTCGACATCCGCCGCGTGCAGGACCTCGACGAGTTCCTCGG
>Ga0070731_10004765_pt1 | contig 11474 bp, 8 predicted proteins | sample Coa_R1_2_FD_66448 | JGI IMG/M metagenome (GOLD analysis project Ga0070731, IMG submission 66448) | Surface soil microbial communities from Centralia Pennsylvania, which are recovering from an underground coalmine fire - Coalmine... | ecosystem: Environmental > Terrestrial > Soil > Unclassified ... | reverse complement strand
TTACTTTAACAGAAGGGATCGTTTTCCATTCTCCAGGAACCATCGACGACTGGGATACCGAACGAACCTGCGAAAGCTTGGCAAATTCGTGTCTCACAGTTGCAGTACTCCGGCGTACGGCGCCACTATTGATATCGATCACGACCAGCTTATCCTTGTCAAAACCCATGTCCTTCTTATTTACGTATTGCATTTGCTGGTAAATAATGATCGTCGCTGCGATCAGAACGATTGAAATCATAAACTGGAAAACAACCAGTGAGCGCCTTAAAGAAATATTACCCCGTCCCAAATGAATTTTGCTTTTTAACAGCGATAACGGATTAAGGCCCGATTGAAATAAAGCGGGGTAGAGACCCGCCAACAAAGTGACAATAATGATCAGCGATAAAAGACCTGCCCATATCCGGTAATCGGTATGCAGGTTAACAGCCAGGTCTTTTTCTGTAAATGAATTGAAAGCGGGCAATAAAATATTTACCAGCAGAATCGAAAGAACCACGGAAAGAATCGTAACCAATAATACTTCGACCAGGAATTGTTTGACAAGCGTGGTCCTTGACGCGCCCGTCACTTTGCGTACGGCGATTTCCTTTCCCCTATTCGTAAATCGCGCAGTAGCAAGGTTCATGTAATTGATGCAGGCGATAAAAATGATAAAGCAGGCGACAACAAGAAATACATAGATGTAAGAAATATTTCCTTTTTTGCCGGAATTACCTTCAATATCGTTCGAATAAAAATGAACATCTTTCAGCGCCTGTAATTGAACCTGGGTTTTAACGCCCGGCTCGCCCTTATGGTTGGCAGCAATCAGATTATCCAATTTGATATCTAAAGCGGGAATGTCGGCGTTATGGTTCAGTAAAAAATAAGTGGCAAAAGCACCGGACGTCCAATCATTAACGACAAAATCTTTGGCATTGGGATTGTTCAGCAGCGTAGATTCTGATACCAGCAGATTAAATGAAAGGCTTGAATTAACAGGAAAGTTTTTCAAAATCCCCGTCACTTTATAGGGAATGGAGTCATTATCGAAAAATAATAATTTTCCAAGCACGTTTGTTGCTCCTAAAAACTTCTTTGCTGTTTCTTCGGTAAGAACAATTGAATGGGGTTCCGTCAATGCACTGTTCCGATCGCCGTATGCCAGAGGGAAACTAAAGACATGTAGAAAGCCGGGGCTGGCAGCTGTAAAATACTCATGGAAAATGTTTGCCTTATTATCAGCAGTTCTAATTTCAGCGCGCCAATATACCGAAATGCGCGCCACGTCCTCGACTTCAGGAAAACCGGCTTTTGCTCTTGCGGAAACCTGAAAACCCGTGCCGGATCTCTTTGAAGCTACGCCTTCTGCAGATGTTTTGTTCTCAACTACGCGGTAAATGTTGTCGGCATTCCTATGAAAGCGGTCAAATGTAAGTTCATCAAAAATGAACAATGCGATCAGTATGAAACTGGTCAAGCCGACAGTTAGGCCGGTGACATTGATGAAGAAAAAGGTTTTATGCTTCCATAGATTACGAACGGCAGTTTTAAAATGATTCTTAAACATAGAGTTTGTTTTTTCTGGTTAGCTTTTTCTTTTAATGGTTTTTTACAGTGCGCAATTTTCCATAGTAAAAATTAAGCCATTTAATTTGAGCATGATCTTCAGCGTTTTATGACGAAAAATTAGGAAAAGTGTACGTTTCCGAACAATGCGGTGACTCAATTTGATGCAAACCTCCGTTCAAGTCAGAATCTAATATTATAGCCCCATTTTCACCAGCAAATCCTGGAATCGCTTTTCCTTCCGAAGCGGATCAAGGCGTGGATCGGATTTCATGTGCAAGTGAACCAGCCAGACAGAATGGGTTTCAACTGCTTTTTCCATTAAATCCATTGCCGTTGGAATATCATTGAACCCAAGATGGGCAATGGCAAAAGTGTATGGGGAAATATATACATTTTCGGCTTTTTGCTTTAGCTCCTCAAACAATGTCAAAGATTCTTCCTCTTTCCCTGCTTTCGCCAGCACATGTATCAAAGAACCAAGCCCGATATTATTATAGGCAGCCTGCCATGCCCTGCGCAAATATTCGATCGCCAAATCATAGTTGCCGAGTTGTTCATAGCTAAGCCCCGCGATAAATAATGCAACTCCGAATTTCGGGTCGACATCTATGACTGCCAGACTTTTTTCAATGGCCTGCTGATATCTTTTTTCAATAAAATAAATGATGGCAACATCCGTGTTGATGATCAACGACAGCGGTTCAAGCCTTAAGGCTTCCATCGAGCTTTTCAATGCTTCCTCAATCCTTCCAAACAGCGCTAAAAGAATTCCATAGCGTTGGTGAGCAGTCGCAAATCCCGGATTGAGCTGTATGGCCTGCTCATAATAGTGCTTTGCCTTATTCCAGTTCCAGTCATACAACATCTCAACATGGCCGATAGCCTCATATGCTTCAGCCAGGGCGGGGTCGAGGCTGACAGCTTTTTGCGCTATTTTTTTGGCTTTCAGGATGGAATCGTCTGGTGAAAGGGTATGGTAAGCGCAAAGCAATGAATAGCTGTCTGACATAGCCGCATAAGCCAGGGCATAGTCTGCGTCTTTGTTGATGGCCTCTTCGTAAAACTGGATGCTTTTTTTCAGGTCTTCTCCTACCCGCTTGCTCCAATAAAAACGGCCTTTGAGATAGAGATTATACGCATCTATATTCCTGGTCTGCGTTTTAGGGGTGCTATGGCTTTCCCTCTTGGTGAATTCGTCCATCATCTGGTCGACAATGGATTTAGATATCTCATCCTGGACATCAAAAATGTCCGTCAGCTCGCGATCAAATTTTTGCGACCAAAGATGAAAGCCCGTCGATACTTCTATCAACTGGGCGGTGATCCTTACCCTATTGCCTGCTTTGCGAATGCTGCCTTCGAGGATATTCGCCACACTCAGCTTATTTCCTATGGTGCGCAGGTCATCATTTTTCCCTTTAAAAGAAAAAGAAGAGGTTCGCCCGACGACCCTCAGTTCCGCGCGCTGCACCAGCGAATTGATAATTTCTTCAGAAATGCCGTCGCTGAAATATTCCTGCTCCGGGTCATTACTCATGTTGACAAACGGAAGCACGGCAATGGATTTCTCGACGGATTTTTGGGTTTGGCGGTTTTTTTCCGGAAGGGGTTCGCCGTAAGTGAGGCTTGAATAATAGTCGAGTTTTTTTAACTCGTAGATTTTTACGGGATGTTTGACATTCTTCAGGATCTCTTCTTTCACGAATGCCGTTTCGAGGTCCTTCTGGTTATCGATATTCCTGAAAACAGATTCTGAAATATAGATCCCGCCTACGGGGGCCAGGGCTTGCAGCCTTGAGGCAATATTCACGCCATCGCCAAAGACATCCTCATTTTCGAATACCACCTCGCCCAGATGGATACCGATTCGCAGTTTCAGGTCGGGAATGGACTGACATGCCTGTTGGATTTTAACCCCGCACCCTACCGCGTCGGTCACCGTTTGGAAACTGGCGAGTACGCCGTCCCCTATTTCTTTGATCCATCTCCCATTATACTGGTTGACGAGCGGTTTTTGCAGTTCCCGGTTCTTTCGCAATAACTCAAAAGCTTTTTTTTCATCATCGCCCATTAAAGCGGTATAGCCGACGATGTCGGTAAACATGATTGCAGCTAACTGTCTGACCTGAGCCATATAATCGGCTAAAGTTATCAAAGAATCGCTATCGGGCAATGGATCGGGTTGCCGGCTTGATTAATCGATGCATCGCTCACCACGCTCCGTCTTGGACGCATGCTTTACAATAAGGTTGGCCTTTATTGACCGGATTGATTTTATTTCTGACAATAGTATTCATATCATTTGTCTACCAAAATATTTCTGCAGGTTTGGAGGTTCATCATCACCCGCAAGTTGAAAGAAAAAGTTTCAAGGAATATTTTTTCGAATTCCTAATTATTTTCCTCGCCTCTCGATGATCAATTTGGGGAGGTGAAATTCTCCATCAATCACTTTGTGATCACGAAAAGCCATTCCGACGATCTGCGGAACAAAATAGGTATATTCAAGGCAACCACCGGAAAAAAGTCGGTCTTCCTTACCCTGATCACCAGCTTTGGTTTGCGGCAAAACGAATATCTCGGCGCTATCGTCCAGAACGGCTTCGCCGGCGGTCATTTCATCACATCTTTTACCCGTTTGGTCACATCAGGAAAATCCATCTTCTTTTTGTCATCATCTTGCTTCAAATTCTGGTTATGAAAATAAGGTGGAGACAACAGGAAATAGTATTGGTTAGTGCAATCAGCGCGCTCATTCTCGCCGACTATCTGTGGGGGATACACACAACTGATATATCCATCATGGCAAAGCCGTTTGCAGACAACAATGTGCCGTTCAGCCTATATAGAAATTTGCTGATTCCGCAAATAGGCTCAGGGCTGCTGATATATCTTTCTTACTTGTGGATTGTATTATACACTGTTCCACGCCTGCTATTCTCCAGGAAAGCCGAAGGCGGAACGATGAAGTTATCCGGATCGATGTCCAAAGGCATCATCGTCATGGGAGGGATGGCAAAAAAAATGATTAGGGACTATGCGTGGGTCTTCATTCAGATCATCGTGATCATCCTCGTTGACGGCACCGCATTTAATATCGCTTCATACTATATACGCCAGTGGCAGCTTGACTACCCGGGCTTTTCTATTTTTTTCAATAAAAATGAGGCCCGTTCACAAATGAATATTTTTGCGCTCTATTTTCTGGTTACTGTATTACTTGCAGTCTTCGCCCTTTATTTGATTGTACGTGAATTCATCATTCATCGCATTGAGCGTTCTGGCGACAAACGCCCTCTTTACACCATAATTTGCAACCAGGTCACACTTTTTGTCGTGGCATTTGTTTTGGCGATCTCTCTCATATCCTACTTCAACCTGGTTCAGGGAAAACATTTATTTCTCACTTGTTTTTCAACAGTTTTGCCTGTTTTTTTACTGTACATGAGCAATACATACTGGCTGTTCCCCGAAAAAAAGGAAAAATCGTTCTTTCATTCGCCCTTAAGATTGCTCCTGTCATCGCTCCTTTGCTCTTTGCCATTTTTGATTTTTTTGGCTGACAAGGCCCAAGATTTCGGTCTTTTCTTCTACTACTGGCTGTTTCAGTTATTTATTGTGACGCCGCTGACCTGGATATTATTTCAAAAAAGAAGAGACGAGATATTGGCGCTGACGGCTGCGCAAAAAAAAGCCGCCAGATCCAGCGCCGATCTGCAACTTTTGCGTTCTCAGATAAATCCGCATTTTCTGTTCAATGTCCTGAACACGCTTTACGGCACGGCATTACAGGAAAATGCCGACCGGACCGCAACGGGCATCCAAATGCTCGGTGATATGATGCGATTCATGCTCCATGAGAATAATCTTGATTTTATTGACATGAACAAGGAAATAAGCTATTTGAGAAACTACATTTCTTTGCAAAAACTGCGCACACAGAGTTCCCCGAATATCATCATTGAAGAAAACATCAGCCAGCAGATCTGCAACCACCGGATTGCTCCTATGCTATTGATTCCGCTTATCGAAAACGCTTTCAAACACGGCATCAGCCTGAAAGAAAAGTCCTGGATAAGGATCATGCTCCAGTGCGATGAAACGAATATCAACTTTGAAACGCGCAACAGCGTTCATCCGAAACAGGAGAATGACCCGGAAAAGGAACGTTCGGGCATTGGATTTAAGAACGTTTTGGAAAGATTAAAATTGATATATGGCGGCAGGTTTCAAATATCATTCAACAAAGACGAAAAAGAATTCTTTGTGCGGCTTTCCATTCAGCCCTGAAAATTGTTCCAGTTTATGGCGACCAGGCAAAAATTATAAAAAATCAAAGCGAAGAAATGACGGAAAAGCAAGCACAAGCTTTTTACTATCTTCAGTAACCCATGTTAAAGGCAATCGCCATAGATGACGAACCTATTGCGCTGGAAGTCATCAAAAATCTTTCGGCCAAAATCTCTTTCATCGAAATTAAGATGTCTTTCACCGATGCATTTGAAGCCCTTGACTATTTACAAAAGGAAAAAATTGATCTGATCTTCCTCGATATCAAAATGCCTGATATCTCAGGGATTGATTTCTTAAAATCGATTTCCGGCGCTCCCATGGTAATATTCACAACAGCATATAGCGAGCACGCCGTACAAAGCTTTGAACTGGACGCCATAGACTATTTGCTTAAACCCTTCTCGCAGGCCCGATTTCTGAAAGCCTGCAACAAAGCCTATGAACAGTATAAGTTAAAAAACAACCTGAATGAAAACACGAGTCTTCCCGAATCCATTTTCATCAAGAGCGGATATGATCAGATCCGGATCATGCTGGACGATGTCTTATACGTCGAAAGCAGCGGAAACTATATGCAGTTTGTATTGAAGGATCAGAAAATTTTATCACGTTTAACCATGAACGAAGTTGAAGGATTATTGCCTGCGTCCCTATTTGTCCGAATCCACCGTTCATTTATCGTGTCAAAAAAACAGATCACCAAGATTGAGGCCAATTCGGTTTGGATAAAAAGATTTGAATTGCCGGTTGGCTCGGCTTATGCCAAAGAGATTCGTAAAATAACAGGGTGAACTCTTAGATATCTCTTGCATTTGGTCCAATTTCTGGATTTGGTTCCGCTCAGGCACTGATGGATTATTGTTTGGCAGGCAGGTGTCGTTCAAGCGTCCTTAGTATGCCTTTCAAATATCCTGTTGTCAAAGCCCGGCTCCGTTCGCACCATTGTCCGTCTCCTATTACCCGGGGAACATGACCTGGAATAATTAGTCCATGAAACCCGGTTTCGCGTAGCTTTTGCATAATATCGATAGGATCAAAGTAACCAGGCATATCTACAAATACTTCGTGCAAAGGCTCTGGCAGCGCGTTTGAAATGGTTTGAAAGTGCACGTAAAAAAGTTTGCTCTGCCTGCCATAATGTTCAATGACGGCTGGGATGTCTTCTCCCATCGCGGCCCAGTTCCCCAAACAGAACTCGCAACCATGATTTTTGCTTGGCACCATGTTGAAGGCCCTGTCAAAATTTGCCCTGGAACGAAATAATCTGGGTACTCCGCCGATTGCGGGCACTGGCGGATCAGTTGGATGGAGGGCAATTTTTAGTCCGACTTCCTCAACGACCGGAATGATTTGTTCGAGGAAGTAATGATAGTATTCCCACATCTCGGATTCGGAGTAAAGACGGTCGAGCAATAGTGGTGCATTCTTATAGTCGGCGATATTGATGGCCATCGACTGCGCGCCACCCCTTAACGGGTAGGTCACCGAGGATCTAAGCACATCTGTCGGATCCCAATCATATCCAAAAATGGGGATTCCGGCCCTGGCAATATTTTCCAGCGTCCGCTTGATCTTTTCCATTTGCCGTTCACGACCCGGCTTTCCCAACATCACATCGCGGTAGAATTCGCGAGGCATATTTTCAATGGCGTTTAACCGCAGACCATAATCCTCTATCCTGTTCCGCAAGGAGACCAGTTCGTTGAATGACCACTCACCGTTCCCATGCAATGGTTGTTCCTGGTGAGCTGTATCGATCAATGACGAACGATAGAAATTCAGCAGAATGTCGTCGACGCCAATTTGCCTGATAAAGCGCAATCGTTCATCGGTGGGTTGTGAAAAAGAACCGAGCCCAATTCGAATAGGTAATTTTTCAAAATCGATGGTCGGGTGCATAGCATTTGCGTTTGGACAACTTCTGTAATTTAATCATATATTTAGCGTGAACGCGTACCGGGAGATTTGATCAATCCTAATCATGCAATCTATGCCGGCATCAGCAACTGGAAGCCGTTATGTGAACACCCTGGCGATCATCGCTTCGCTGGGCGGATTTTTGTTTGGCTATGATACGGCGGTGATTTCCGGGACGATTGGCTTTGTCTCCACCCAATTTCAGCTTGATGCGTCCCATACGGGGTGGTATGTAAGCTCGGCTTTGCTTGGCTGCATCGCAGGAGTGTCCGTCGCTGGCGTTTTAAGTGATCGATATGGCAGAAAAAAGTTGCTTATTTTGTCCGCCTTGTTTTTTGGCGTTTCGGCGATCGGTTGCTGTTTTGCGTTCGGATTTACCGACCTGGTCATTTATCGACTCGTCGGGGGTGTTGGAATTGGCGTTGCCTCCATGCTGTCTCCTTTATATATATCGGAATTATCTCCTGCGCATAAAAGGGGAAGGCTGGTCGCACTTTACCAGTTCGCCATAACCATCGGCATACTGTCATCTTATTTTATCAATGCCTGGTTGCTCAGGCTTTCACAAAACGGCGCCCTTCTGGAGACTTCCGGCATCGTTCACAAAATGATGGTCAGTGAAGTGTGGAGAATCATGCTGGGTTCATCCGTGGTTCCGGCATTGTTATTTTTGTTCTTACTGATGTTTGTACCCGAAAGTCCCCGATGGCTGACCATAAATGGCGATGAACGGGCGGCTCTGCTCATATTAAGCAGAATCGTGCCAGCAGAGGAAGCGGCCCGGGAAATAAGCGACATCAGGACCAATCTGCAGCAGGAAAGCGGTGGGTTCTCTGTTTTGTTTCGTGGCGGATTCCGGGTCGCACTAATCATTGGCGTTTCTCTTGCCTTTTTGACCCAGGTAAGCGGCATCAACGCCATTATCTATTACGGACCAAAAATCCTGAAAGAAGCAGGATTATCTGTTTCGGACGCGCTGGGAGGCCAGGTCATCATTGGCTCGGTGAATGTATTATTTACGCTCGTCGCGATTTGGAAAATTGATCGCATGGGAAGAAGACCCTTGCTGCTGGCAGGTGTTATCGGCATCATTACTTCGCTCGTCATGATCGGCTTCTTATTTTTGTCCGACACAACCAGCTTTCTAACGCTGCTGGTTTTCATTTTGCTGTTTATTGCCTGTTTTGCTTTTTCATACGGCCCGGTTATCTGGGTATTGATTTCCGAACTTTTCCCAGCCAAAATCAGGGGTCAGGCCGTGTCGCTCGCCACACTTTCATTATGGATAGGAACAGCGCTGGTCGGCCAGCTTACCCCGCTGTTGCTGGAAAAATTGAAACCGGCGGGGACGTTTTGGCTGTTTGCGCTTCTCACATCGCCCGCGCTTTATCTTGCCATTAAAGTCATCCCCGAAACGAAAGGCAGGAGCCTGGAAGAGATTGAAAGGTTCTGGCTGGAAAGACAACAAAAAAATCCGTCTTATGAGGCTAAAAGATAAAGTTGCGGTCGTCACCGGGGCAGCTAACGGAATCGGGCTTGCCATCTGTAAAGCTTTTGCAAAGGAAGGCGCGATCGTTATTGCGGGAGATATCGATGAAGCAAAGTGCAGACTGGAAGCCGAAGGGATGGTTGCGCGCGGAGCTGTTGTTCGTGCAATCAAGGCGGATGTCACCAATACCGAAGATGTGAGGAGCCTTATTGATTCAGCCATTGATGAGTTCGGCAAAATTGACATCCTGGTCAACAATGCGGCGATAGCCGTCAGTGGCAACATCACGACGATGCCGGAAAAAGACTGGGACCGGGTAATGGACACCAATCTAAAAAGCGTCTACCGGACAATAAAAGCTGCACTACCGCATATGCTTAAACGAAAATCCGGGAGCGTTATTAATATTGCTTCGGTGCAGGCTTTCCGGAGCTGGCACGACTGGACTGCCTATGCAGGGGCGAAAGGAGCTATTCTCTCCATCACCAATCAGTTGGCGGGACAGTTTGCAGAAGACAACGTTCGATTTAACACCATATCGCCGGGTGCGATTCTTACCCCGATGAACGAAAAAAGGGCGATAGAAGAAGGCCCCGAATTCCTTTTGAAGAGCGAGGCCCAGCATGCGATGAAGAGAATGGGAACGCCCGAAGAGGTTGCGATGGCCGCGGTATTTCTTGCTTCCGGGGAGGCGGCGTTTATAACAGGGGGAGACATCAGGGTGGATGGCGGTCTGTGCACCGTGCCACGATACATTGAGTAATCTTAAAAATTTTCGAATTTCCGATGGAACAGGCACTTGCAGGAATAAGAGTATTGGATTTTTCGCAATTGTTGCAGGGGCCCTATGCTACGCAGATGCTGGGTGACCTGGGGGCTGATGTGATTAAGGTTGAACGCTACGGCCAGGGGGATATTTACCGCGGCATGACTTTTTTTAATCAATGGATAGCAGGCGACGAATCACCCTGCTTTATGGCCTGGAACCGGAACAAGCGCTCGCTCGCGATTGATATGAAGAATCCGGAAGGGCGGGAAATCATTTTAAAATTGGCAGAACGCGCGGACATCGTGCTGGAGAATTTCAGACCTGGGGTGATGGAAAGGCTGGGCTATGGATATGAAGCGCTAAAAAAAATAAACCCGAAAATCATATATTGCTCGGCCTCCGGATGGGGCAGCGATGGCCCGTATTTTAAGCGTCCAGGGCAGGATTTGCTTGTGCAAAGCGTTAGTGGAGCCATCATGACCAGCGGGAAGAAATCAGACGGCCCGGTCTCCCTGGGAACCGCGCTGTGCGACCAGGTGAACGCGCTCAACTGCGTGTATGCAATACTTGCGGCGCTGTATTACCGCGAAAGGACTGGCAAAGGCCAGGAAATAAAAACCAACCTGCTATCCTCTGCGATCGCTTTCCAGATGCAGGATTATTTTACAATACACAATATGGGAGCAAGTTTTGAGAGACCGGAGTCAGGCATTGGCCACCCGGGCAATCCGGCGCCTTTCGGCACGTACAAAACAAAAGACGGATATATTGCGATTGCCATGAGCTCGTTTGAAAAGCTTGTCGAAGCGCTAGGAGACGCGTCCCTGCTGAAATATAACGACCCGCAAATCCTGTTTGACCAACGCGACAAAATCTATTATCAGATACAAGATATTACGATGACCAGAACAACAACGGAATGGCTCGATACCATGCTTGCGCTTGACCTCTGGGTCTCCGCAGTAAATAGGCAGGATGAAGTCGCGGAAGACCCGCAGGTAATACACAATAAGACATTTGTAGAAATCGATCACCCGAAAGCGGGAAAGCTTCGCGTCACCAATATTCCTTTTACCATGAGTGAAACGCCGGGCGAGATACGACGCGCGTCGCCGCTGGTCGGTGAACATGGTCCCGAAATCCTGGCGGAACTTGGGTATAGTGACGAAGATATCGACAAGCTGGTTGCAAGTAAGGTGATATCAGTGGAGTCCTCTCCAAAAAATCATTAATGACGGAAATGGAATATCAACATCTCCTATTTGACATAAAAGAAAGAATAGCGTGGCTGACTTTCAACAGGCCCGACCAGCTGAACGCCATGAATTCCCGGATGATGGATGAAATCATTCACGCCCTGAACAAGATCGCCGGGTCTGACCCTGACCAAGTGCGTGCAGGAGTCATTACCGGTGCGGGTAAGGCGTTTATGGCCGGAGCCGATATCAA
>Ga0070731_10004764_pt1 | contig 11476 bp, 10 predicted proteins | sample Coa_R1_2_FD_66448 | JGI IMG/M metagenome (GOLD analysis project Ga0070731, IMG submission 66448) | Surface soil microbial communities from Centralia Pennsylvania, which are recovering from an underground coalmine fire - Coalmine... | ecosystem: Environmental > Terrestrial > Soil > Unclassified ... | reverse complement strand
CATCATCTCGTCAAAGAAGGCGCGGACGGATTTGGGATTAGCGCCGTCGAATAAAGTCGTGTTGGTGGTGACGCGGAAGCCGCGGCGAAGAGCTTCTTTGACGGCGTCGACGGCGATGTCGTATCCGCCTTCGCGGCAGACGGCGAGGTCGTGCTCTTCGCGCTGACCGTCGAGGTGGACGGAGAACGTCAGGTACTTGCTGGGTTCGAAAAGATCGATTTTTTCTTTCAGCAGGAGCGCGTTGGTGCAGAGATAAATGTATTTTTTGCGGGCGACCAGGCCAGCGACGATCTCGCCGATCTGGGGGTGCATGAGCGGCTCGCCGCCGGGGATGGAGACCATGGGGGCGCCACATTCGTCGACGGCGCGGAAACATTCTTCCGGGCTCAAGTCTTTCTTCAGGATGTGTGCTGGGTATTGGATCTTGCCACATCCGGCGCAGGCCAGGTTGCAGCGGAACAGGGGCTCGAGCATGAGCACGAGCGGATATTGCTTGCGGCGGGCTAGCTTCTGGCGAAGCACATAGCTGGCCACGGTCCACATTTGCGAGACAGGAACTGGCATGAAAGACAGAAACCCCTTCTAAACATATTTTATCAGGGTTTGAGGGGGATGGTAGTGCATCAGGTGAACTTCGCTGATGCTCTCGGCAGACTTCCCCCAGCGTCTAAAGCCGCAGCTTTCTTGCGATCTTTATGGCACGACTGAAGTCGTGCCCGTCCCGGCTGTCTGCCACCGGCAATACAGGAAATAGTCTCAATCTCACAGCGGGCAGGAGTGCCCACTCCACATAAAACCTGCATTACAAGCAAATTCTCCACATACACTTCTCCACACACGAACTATTGATGTGGGGTCGCGGAGGCAGTTGCGCCTGGGGCGGAGTTATCCATAGTGTCGCCGATGGCGTCGCCGGAGAGGACCAGCTCTACCCGGCGGTTTTGGGCTCGGCCTTCGGAGGGGTCGTTGGTTGCGATGGGCTCGGTCTTGCCGAATCCGTGGGCTTCGACTGCGCCGGCCGGGATTCCCTGCTGGACGAAATAATCGCGAACGGCCGAGGCGCGCTGCTCGGAGAGATTCTGGTTGTATTCGTCGCTGCCTACGCTGTCGGTGTGTCCTTCGACCGCGAGGTGCAGGCTGGGATAGGCGAGCACGATGCCGGAAACTTTTGCCAGGCGCTCGCGGGCGCCTGGCAGAAGCTCGAAGCTGCCGCTGCGGAACAGGACGTCGGACATGTTGGCAATGAGTCCGCGGGCGGAGTCGCGTGTGGCGAGAATCGAATTGAGCTGCTGCAGCAGGCGGGCGCGAAGGTCGGCCTTATCTTTCTCGGCTTGCTGGCGCATCAATTCTGCTTGCTGACGAAGGCTCTCGGATTGTGCGGCGGCGGCTTTCGCCTGGTCGGCTTGGGCCGCTAGCGCTTGCTGCTGGGCGATGGCTTCCGCCTTGGCTTTTTCAGCTTCTTCTTTTTGGCGCGCGGCTTCCTGGGCGGCAGCTAGAGCTTCCTGGCGGGCTTGTTCAGCTTCGGCCTTGGCTTGCTCCGCCTGGACGCGGGCTTGATCGGCTTGAGCGCGGGCGGCTTCGGCGTCGGCTCGGCGCTTGGCTTCGGCGTCGGCATCGGCGCGGGCTTTGGCTTCACGCGCGGCTGCGGCGGCTTGCGCTTCTTCTTCTGCCTTTTGCTTGACGGCCATCACGCGGGCTTCTTCGGCGGTTTCGGTCGCTTCTTTGGCGGCGGCTTCGACGGCTTCTTTCTTTTGGCGCTGGCGGAAGAGGGATTCCGCATTGAGCAACTGTTCGTTGGCTTTGGCCAGGATCGAGGCAGCGTATTTGTCGGCGGAGGCGATGTGGGCGATCCGCATGGCGTTACGGGCTTCGAAGAGCTCAAGCGGAGTTTTACTGTCGACGCCGAAGATAGCGTCTTGAATATGAGTGTTGTTGGCAGAGTAAGTGCCGCGGGTAACTAGTTCGAATTTGGCGTCGATGTTTTCGGTGGCGGCGCCGCTGATGACCACGCTCTCGGCGACCACCATGTTGCCCGGCTGCGTGACCGCGAAATACGGTTCGGCGGTGACGATCATGCCGAAGGTCTGCAGGTCGGTGGAGGCCTTAACCTGCGCGTTGCCGTGATGATCGAGTGTGACCTCACCGAGATTGACGGGGCGTCCTTGAGGCGAAACAGCCCAGAGGACGTAGGTAAGGTATTCGAGGCCGAATTTCGTCGCGTCTTCGAAGCCTTCGAATTTCGCTTCGATGGCGAAATTGGTTTTCTTGCCTTCGACCTTGGCTTCACCGGAGGCGTGCTGCATGAGGTCGCTTCCCTGGAAGTCGATCTTGAGGGATCCGCCGCGCAGGTTGTAGTGCATGGCTTTGATGGTGCGCGAGATTGTGGGCGCGGGTGCCGGCGCAGGGTTCTGTGCGAGCGCTGCGGCGGCGAGCAGGGTGATGGCTAGAGATGTAATTTTCACGAGAGTTCTCGATCTGGGGGAGATGAGAGCTGATTCATCTTTCTAATCTTCGTTGATTGGGATGGGGAATGTAAGTGCGGGAAGGCGTGGGACTTTGGTAATCGTGGCCGGAGATTTCTTACGGTAGGGACCTTTCGACTGCGCTCAGGATGACAGCGTGAAGGATGATTAAAGAGATCGCAATTTCGTTTTAGGGTCGAAGTTTTGTGGCGGTGGATTCTTTCGCCCCTGCGGGGCTTGTTCCCTCTACCCGCTGTCCACCCACGGCTTGCGCCGTGGGCTGCATTCTTTCGGCGCTTCGCGGCTGCACTGACGATTGCGGATGATTTCGATCTTGGAACCACTTTCCGGATCGGGAGAAGGCAGCGGGAACGCAGGGTCCTTCGACTACGCCGCGACTTCGCTCAGGGTGACAGAGAGTTGAAGATCACTGATCACGGGATGACTGCTATCGAGCCTTTGGGGCCTCCAATCAGGGCTCCGCCTTCGGGGTAGGGGCTGGCCGCGTTGAAGGCCAGGGCTTGTTTTTTCTTGCCGCCGATGCGGTGAGGATTGATGGGCGGGCGGAAGTCGAAGATGAAATCGGGGCCGATGATGAAGAGGCGCTCGGGGGCCGTGGGCTGCGCGCGCAGCTTCCTGCCGGATTGTTCGGCAGCTTTCTGTTCGGCTTGTTGGCGAAGGGCGGCCTGGTTGACTTTTTGGTCGTAGGCGATGGAAGAGAAATACGCCTGGGGATGAAGAGAGGAGAGTGTCCAGGTGTGGCCGCCGTCGGTGGTGAAGGCGAGGTTGGGTCCGTCATCTTTGGGATGCTTGTAGTCTCCGCCGGCGATTACGCCATGGAGCGGGTCGCGAAAGGCGATGGAGAAGATGCCGGCTGAGTCGGGGCCGTGCAGGATGGGAGTGTCGAAGACTTGCCAGGTTTGTCCGCGATCGGAGGAGTGGAAGACGCGAGCTGCTTTGCCGCCGGTGGCGAACCAGATGTTGGGATCGAGGGAGGAGGTTTGAGAGTGCAGAATCGCTAAACACGAATTGCTGGCGGCGAAGGCGCCTTCTCCGGCCTGGACTTCGGGGAGCTGCGAAGGCGGAATGGGGTGCCAGGTCTCCCCATCGTCGGTTAAGAGGAGTTCGAAGTGCAGCTTGCCGGTTTCATCGGCGATGGGATCGCCGAGCACGATGCCGTGTTTGGGATCCCAAAACGCAATGGAATCGAAAAATCCTTTGGGGTTGTCGTTTTTGAATTGGAGTTGCCAGTTCTGTCCGGCGTCGGCGGTGTGGTAGATGCGGGACTGGTCGCCGGGTCCGGCGGAGAGGAGGAACGCTTCATTGGCGGAGAAAGCAACGACGCCGCGGAAATCAAGACTGGCAGCGTCGGGAACCTGGGCGGAGGTCCAAGTGAGGCCGGCGTCGGTGGTGCGGAGATATGTGCCGTGCGTGCCGCTGGCCCAGGCAACTTGGCGGGAGGCGGCGCTGACGCCACGCAGGTCTTCGGTGGTTTGAGTGGTTGCGACGCGCGGGCCCGATTGGGCCATCGCGGCCGCAGCGAGCAGACAAAAGATCAGTGAACGCATGGCGGAATTGTCGCAGAAATAGGGAAGGATTTTGAAGTTTGTTTCTGGTGGCTGCGTTCGTTGCCTGACGCACGAGGAAAGATTGAACCGCAGAGGACGCAGAGAAATTCCGCAGAGATCGCTGAGAAGAGCCTTAACGTAGATTGCTGAGAAATCTGCTGAGATCGCTGAATGGTGTTGCGAAAATCAAATTCCCCACCCTGTCGCAAAAGACGCGACGAGGGGGGCACCCTCTGATATCGAGACTCTAAGCGGGCTCTTTTATTTGGCGGTGAAGTCGGCGAACGAGGCGGACTTGCCGATGTAGACGCGCAGGGTGCAACGGGCGCCGACGTGGGCGAAGGCTACTTCCAGGGCATCCGAAGGTTGTTCTACCTGGGCGGTTTCCATGGGGGCGCGGGCGATGTCCTGCTTCTCGTCGTAGGGGGCGCCGGCAGTGACATTTTTGTTCACGACTAGGGTCCAGTTGCCGCGCGCGGGAATGGGATAGAGCGTGTAGGCGCCGATGGGAATCATCGACGTGCCGAGGGACAACTGTGCTTCGGTGAATAAAGTCATGGGGACGCCGCCCGGAGTAAACGGCTTGCCATTGGAAATTCTCTCTTGTTTGGAGGGAACGGGAACGTAACGGACGTAGACCTGGCGGCCGTCGTCGAGATTGCAGGTGGTGGTGGAAGTCTGCGGGCCGGATTGTGCGGCGAGGAACGGGGTCAAGAAAATCGATATGAGTACAGCTCTCCAGACGAGAGTGGCGTGCATGGGTAGGGAAGCCTCCGCGCAAAAGTGTAGCGCCGGAGGGGCATTTTGGGGAAAATTTTTAGTGTGGCGAGCGCAGCTTTTCAGACTGCGAAAAAGGCTATTGGCCAGCGCAAGGGATCATTAGGGCTAAAGCCCATGCTCATTCTATTTGACTTACGCGGCGCTAAAGCGCCGTTCTTCCACATCCGTGCCGACGCTCGCGACCTTACCTCGGCGCCTGTTTAGGGCGGAAGGGTGTCGTTCGTGATGAGACTTCGGTGACGTTTCTTGGGGGCGGGGCCGTTGCTACCGTTGCTTGCAGGTGCCAGTGCGTAAAGGTACCAAGCGAGGACGGGAGTCAATGGCGAAAGCAAAACTTAGCATTCTTTATGGCGAAGGGGATGGAGAGGTGCTGGCGGCTCAGGCCACGGCAATGGAGAAAGCGGGGCACTCCGTGCAGCAGGCCGTGGGACGCAAGGCCGTGGATGAAGCTTTGAAGAAGTCGAAGTTTGATCTGGTCGTGTTGGGAGCGACTATGACGCGCAATGACCGTCATCATCTGCCTTATATGGCGAAAAAGGCGCAGGCTGAGATCAGCGTGCTCGTGCTGCATGCGGACGGGACGCGGCATCCGTATGTGGATGCTTGCGTGGATACCGGGGCTAGCATCGAGAACGTGCTGAGCCGGATTGAGAGTATGAAGATCGCCGGGATGATGCCGGCGGCGGCGGGGGCGGCGGCCGGGAGATAGTCGCCAGCTCCTTGTATCCAATAGCGAAAGTGGGGCGGCTTTTGCCGCCCCTTCCTTTTTGGGGAATTTCGAATATCGATGGTTACGAATCTAAGTAGTTATGTGGTGGGATGACGTTTGTCTGTGTGCTGTGTTTGCCGTGATCGGCTATTGCGATTCGGTTCGAAGTGGAAAATTCGGCGCAGAAGGGTTCTTCGCTTGATGGGGAATCTGATTGGTAATCGGTGGGATTTTCTGATCGAAATCGATCTAGTCCGAGTGCAGATTCAAACCGAAACACATCGTTTGGGTGGTAAGAGTTAGCGGGCAAGGCCACCCGCTCCACACAATCCTCACATCCGGACCCTCAGGGAAGGGTTTTGGGTGCGGGCTTGCCGCCGGCTGGCTTGTAGTCTTTGGGATAGACGACCAGGCAGCGGCGCATGCCTTCGCCCTCACTCTCGGTGTGCAGATCCGACTCATCGCGAAGGGCGAGATGAACAATGCGACGCTCGCGTGAGGACATCGGGCTGAATTGATATGGCGTGCCGGTCTTGCGAACCTTCTCGGCGGCCACGGTGGCGGCGGTGCGGAGTTCCTGGATGCGCTGCGAACGATGGTTGTGGCAGTCGAAGCTGATCTTTTCATGTTCGCCGGAAGGCAGGCGCAACATTTCCAGCGCAAGCAGTTCGAGGGCGCGAAGAAGTTCTCCGCCGCGGTCGAGCAGCAGGGTAGAGTCGGGGCCGGCGAAATCCACGAGGATTTCGGGCTTCTCCCAGTCGCGATTGTCGGGGACGGGTGGGTCGACGACAATGCGGTATTTCAAGTGGAGTCCACCGTGCGTGACGACGGCCTGGAGGAATTCGTTGATTTTGTTGGCGGCGGCGATTTTGTCCATAGGTCAGCTTTCAGCGATCAGCAGGTCTGCTGAGATTTGTTGATGCGAATTCCGGAGGGCCGAGCCCTCAAAACTTCATAGTGCACGTAAACGCCCGCGCATTTTCTTTCGCCCCTTCGGGGCTTGATCCGCTTACTCTAGCTACCCCGCGGCTCACGCCGCGGGCTCTATTCTTACGCCGCTTCGCGGCTCACGATCTTTGCAACGACCGAAGCAACAAAACTGATAGCTGACAGCTATCAGCTCATTTATCTTTCTTGCGCTGGCGCTTGGCCATCATTTCGCGCATCTCCTGGCCCAGGTGGGTGCGATTCATGACGGCTTGCGAGGCAATTCCAATTATGTTGCTGACGGCATAGTACAGATTCAATCCGGCCGCAAGGCGGAAGAAGATGAAGCCCATCATCAGGGGCATCATCACGTTCATCAGTTTTTGCTGCTGGGGATCCATGCCGGCTTGGGGCGTCATGCGCTGCGTCACCAGGCTGCTGAGCACCATAAGAATCGGCAAAATAAAAATGGGGTCGGCGGCAGATAGATCTTTGATCCAAAGGAATTGCGCGTGGCGCAGATCGAGCGCCGTGCCGAGCATTCGGTAGTAAGCGATCAAGAACGGAAACTGGATCAGCATGGGCAGACAGCCGCCGGCGGGATTGACGCCTTCTTTCTTGTAGAGGGCGCTGATCTCCTCGTTCATGGCTGCTTTTCGCGGATCCTTCAAGCTGTATTTCTTGTACTTCTCTTGAATCGATTTGATCTGCGGGGCCACGCGCTGCATCTTGAGCATCGACTTCATTTGCGTGACGCGCAGAGGCAGCAGGGCGATGCTGATGATTAGGGTCTGGAGGACAATAGCCCATCCCCAGTTGGGCACGACGTGGTGATAGGTCCATTTCAGCCAGACGAATAGAGGCTTGGCGATGATGCCCCACCAGCCGAAATCGATGAGGCCGTTGAGATCGTTGTCGGCGCTGCCGGGGACGGGAACCTTCTGCAGGATCTCGAGTTCCTTGGGGCCGACGAAGGCACGTTCCGAAGTCGGGCCGTGCAGGTTGCCGACGGCAGAGCCAAGCACATCGACCTGGACTCGCTCGGCGTCCTTGCGGGAATCACGCGCGATCGAGAGAGGATTGCGAAGCGTGACCATAGAGGTCGCCGCCGGATCGTCGGGGATGAAGACGGCGGCGAAATACTGGTCCGTGGGGCCAGCCCAGTGGAACGGGCCGGGCAAGGTGGCTCCGCCGCTGATTTTCTTAGCAGCGAGGCGCTCGATATTTTTGTTGAATTGATAGTCGATCAATCCAGTGACGTAGAAAGCCGGAGTGGCCTGATCGCCGAAGCCGGACGGCCACGCGGGAAGAGCGGGAACGTAAGCGCCTTTCGAGGTGACGCTGGTCTCGATTTTGACGACGTACGTGTCGTCGAAGCTGAACGTCTTGTGGACCGCGAGTTCTTGATCGGAGTATTCGAAGGTAATCGTCGTGGGCGTGGACTGCTGGCCTTGCTCGGAAACGACGTAGAGTGCGGAGCTCAGCTTGTTGCGGAGGCCTTCGTCGTACGTCCACAAGGAGAGCGGATAGCCGTAGAGCGCGGCAGCGCCTTGATTGACAAGGTCGAGACGCCCATTTTCGGCGTCGTTGTCGTACTTTTTGAGGATCCACGATTTGACCTGCGCGCCGCGGTTCGTAAAGGTGATGCGGAAGAGATTGTTTTCGATCACCGTTTCAGCTTCGTTGGGCGCCTGCTTGGCGACACCGGCGGGAACGGCGGGCTCAACCGCTGGAGCGGCAGCGGAGGGCGCAGGTTGGGCCTGTTCGGACTGATTGACTTTCTGCGGAGCCGGCGGCGTGGGCAGATATTTTTTGAGCAGCGGCTGGAACGCCAGCATGATGATGAACGTCACTAGAAAGATGAGCATCAGGCGGCGTTCGCTGCCGGGTTCGTGCTGAGGATTTTGATATTCGGCCAAAGTTTCAGTAATCCGTTCTAAAGCGTGATCTGGTTTGCGTTACCAAAAGGCCTGCCTCTTCTTTCGCCCCTTCGGGGCTGGCCTTTCTCTCCGGTTCTACCCACGGCTTACGCCGTGGGCTGCATTCTTACGCCGCTTCGCGGCTCTTCGGTCTTGCGATGTACGGTGCCGCCAATGCAACGTGTTCGTGATGACATACTGGATCGTAGCCGCCCTTTGCGAAAGGATGGCAGCGCAGGAGCCGGGCGATTGCCATCAGAGTTCCGCGCAGCGCGCCGTAGCGTTCCACCGCCTCAACCGCGTATTCCGAACACGTGGGAACGTAGCGGCACGCGGGTGGGAACATGGGGGAGATAGCCCACTTGTAGGCTCGAAGCAGGAGGAGCGCGACGCGTTGGGGTAGATGGCGCATTTGAGTTTGGGTGCACCGTTTCTGACGGAAGCCGCCGAGAATAGTGCCGTCCCTACGGGACTCTGTTTTAACTCCGTTCCTGTCCCGGGGCTTGCGCCCCGGGCTTTCACGTTCCGCCCCTTCGGGGCTGGGTTGAGAGCTGCCCGCTTCTTCGCTCGCCCACCCACAGCAAGAGCGTGACTACCACTCTTCTTTCGCCCCTTCGGGGCTTGTTTCCCTTCTCAACCGTACCCACGGCTTACGCCGTGGGCTGCAATCTTTCGCCGCCCCGCGGCTGGTCACCTGGCTCCCAACGAAGCAGTTGATCACCGGGCTCCGCCGAAGTGATTCGGTGGCTTAACTCATTCCGCCGTTCTGCAGCCGCGATACTCTGAGCTTCTGTTCAATGACTACGAAGGCGCGGCGTACTTCGTTCACGATTGAGTCGAAATCGGCGGTCAAGACAATCTTTTTGGGATTGATGACCACGTCGGCCGGGATTTCAGTCGCGGGCCGGGTGAGGCGCACGGCTTCGCGAAGACGGCGCTTCATGCGATTGCGCTGGACAGCGCCTCCGAGAGCACGGCCGACGGTGAATCCCACACGAAGGCCTGCGCCAGTTTCGGTCAAGTCCTGCCGTTGCCAATAAAATACGGTCATTGATGACGAAAAGTGCCGGCGGCCCTGCTTGTACACGCGCTCGAAATCCGCATGGCGCAACAAGCGGACGCTGCGAGGAAACCGGGCGTTACCACATGGCGGCATGACACTTTTGATTCGATGCTCCGGGCACACTGGCAGTCACAGTGCCTCTCGACTTCCTGAACGCTGTTGCGATTGATGGCAACGCGGACGGGGACGTCCGCGCCACACTATTCGCGGAAACCTGGTTTCACAGAGACCCGCTTGCGCCCCTTGGCGCGGCGGCGGGAAAGAACCTTTTGGCCGCCCTGGGTCTTCATGCGCGAGCGAAACCCGTGTTTCTTGGAACGCTTGCGCCGGTTGGGTTGGAACGTACGTTTAGGCATGAAAAGTTAGCTGCTCCTGATAAGTTCGACGGTCTTAGGGCAAACTGCAAGTATAAATCAGGGCCGGGGTTAGGGGAAGGCCTCGGGGGATAGGCTATTGGTTAACTACGAAGGACACGAAGTTACACGAAGGAGAACCTCGCGTTGCCCGCGAAACGCCGGCTGACACCTCGCATGTCTCGCAAAGACGGCGAGACATGGGCCACCCCTGTTGGTCCCTGTTATAAGCGTCTCGCCCGACGCTGCGCTCTGTAATTGCTATTGGTGGCGGTGGCCGCTTAGAATCTTGGCTGCTGCTTTTTAGGCTGCTCGCCATCACCCTAAGGCTTAATTGAGGACGCGTGAATAAGGGCAGGGCTATCTATCCCGGGTCGTTTGATCCCCCGACAAACGGGCATCTCGATCTGATTCAGCGCGGGGCCAAGATATTTGAAGAGCTAGTGGTGGCGATCCTGCGAAATTCGGAGAAGACTCCGATGTTTGGGACATCGGAACGGCTCGAGATGCTGAAGGAACTGACGGCGGATCTGCCCAACGTGCGAATTGCTACTTTTGATGGGCTCATGGTGGAGTACGCGAAGTCGATTGACGCGATGTGCGTGCTGCGCGGGATTCGCGCCATCAGCGACTACGAATATGAATTGCAGATGGCGCTGATGAATCGGAAAATCGAACCTACGCTGGAAACCGTGTTCATGATGCCGGCGGACAAATATTCGTATGTAAGTTCGCGGCTGGTGCGGGAAGTAGCGCAGGCAGGTGGTCCGGTGAAAGGGCTTGTGCCGGAGGTGGTAGAGCAGAAGTTGCTGCAGAAGCTGGATCCGGCATACAAGCTTGCGGAAGTCAATTTGATTGAAGTCCCTAAGAAAAGGAAAAAGAAGGCATGACCACGGCAACCACGGAAGCATTGAAATTAACGGAACGAATCAACCGCATAGAGCCTTCGGCCACGATGGCAGTGGTGGCGGAGGCGGACAAGCTGCGTCAGCAGGGAATCGACGTGGTCGATTTCGGAGCTGGCGAGCCGCATTTTTCGACGCCGCAGCATATTAAGGATGCGGCAATTGCGGCGATCCAGGGCAATTTCACGAAGTACACAGCCGTGGGTGGGACGGCCGAACTGCGCGATGCGATCGCGCACCGGCACAACGTTGATTTCGATTCCGACTATCGGCGCGAGGAAGTAATCGCGTCAGTTGGCGGGAAGCACGCGCTATTCAATGCCATTCAGGTTCTGGTGGATCATGGCGACGAAGTCATTCTGCCGGTTCCTTACTGGGTTTCGTTCAAAGACATCGTGCGGTACGCGGGCGGCAATTGCGTGATGCTCGAAGCCGACGAGGCGCAGGGATTCCGGGTGACGGCGAAGATGGTGGCGGAATTGATCACGCCACGCACGAAGGCGATCATTCTGAATTCGCCGTCGAATCCATCGGGCGCGGTGATGAGCGCCGAAGATATGACAGAGGTGATGCGGCTGGCGCACGAACGCGGCATCTGGGTGCTGTCAGACGAGTGCTATGTCTACCTGAACTACGGCGGGAAGAATTTCTCGCTGGGCGCGCTACGCGAATATAAAGAGCGGATGGTCATTCTGGGATCACTGTCGAAAACATACGCGATGACCGGATGGAGGCTGGGATACGCGATGGCGCCGGCTGCGGTGACGAGCGCGATGGCGAAACTGCAGAG
>Ga0070731_10004762_pt1 | contig 11477 bp, 12 predicted proteins | sample Coa_R1_2_FD_66448 | JGI IMG/M metagenome (GOLD analysis project Ga0070731, IMG submission 66448) | Surface soil microbial communities from Centralia Pennsylvania, which are recovering from an underground coalmine fire - Coalmine... | ecosystem: Environmental > Terrestrial > Soil > Unclassified ... | reverse complement strand
GGTCGATGTCGCGAGTTTCTATTGGAAGCCCGCCGAAGATTACTACCTGATCGTGGCCGAGTTGGTAGCTTATAAGCGGATCGATATGGCGGTGCGATGGGCCGCGCGCTCCGGACGCCGCCTGCGCATTGTTGGCGAGGGTCCTGAATTCAGCCGCCTGCGCGCGCTCGCCCGGCCCAACATCGAATTCTGCGGGCGCGTGGCGGATCAGGAATTACGCGAATTGTACGCGCGCTGCCGGGCGTTTCTCATGCCGGGCGAAGAGGATTTTGGCATGACGCCGGTGGAAGCGTTGGCCAGCGGCAAGCCCGTGGTGGCGCTGGGCCGCGGCGGCGTTCTGGAAAGCGTGCCGGCACAGAATCCGCTGGGCGGGGTGTTCTACTCCGAGCCGGTGGATGAACAATTAAGCGCGGCCATTCAAACGCTTGAGCGCCTGGAATCCCGCATCGTCCCGCAAGAGCTGCAAGCTTCAGTCGCACGATTTTCCGAGGAGGAATTTGCGCGCCAAATGCGGCAGGTCCTTTTTCCGAGCGCGTTACAATCAAATTAGTTTGAAGATCACGATCTCCAAAGAAAATTACCTGAAAGCCATTGCGGAGGCCGAATCAGAGGGGCAAGCCGTGATTGCGGCGACGCTGGTGCGTTGGCTCAACGTCTCGGCGCCGGCTGTCACGATGGCCATCAAGCGTCTCAAACGCGATGCGCTGATTCGCGTGGCCGCGGAAGGCCAGATCACCCTCACCAAATCCGGCCGCGTCATCGCTAACCGTTTGCTCAATCGCCATCATCTGATCGAGCGTATGCTCACCGAGGTTTTCGGCATGGAGTGGTACAAGGTGCACGACGAAGCCGAGCATCTGGAACACGCGGTCTCCGCCGATTTCGAGCGCAAGCTGATTCAGCGGCTGGGCAATGGCAAATCCTGCCCGCACGGCAATCGCATGGGCGTAGATACGCCCACCGCCCGCCGCCGCCGCGGTCTCAAACCACTGGATGAAAGTGCGGACCAGGAGCGGCTTTCGGTGGTGAGTGTGTTCGAGCGCGACCGCCGTCTGCTGGAACATTTGGAAAGTCTCGCGATTCGGCCCGGAGCGACTCTGCTGGTTCTCGGCAATCGCCGCGGACGCTCGCTCGAAGTGCGCGTGGATGGCAAACCGGTTGAAGTCACGCGCCCGGTCGCGGGGCGTGTCTGGGTAAAACGCGCGTAAGCGTTTCCAGAATTTCCTGCTGATAGCATTCCAGAGTGAATCGAGACTTCCACGCCTCGAGAGCGCGCCGGGCGGCTTCACGTAGTTTCGAAGGATGCCGTAATAATTCTTCCAAACGGTCCGCGAGCGCCTGCGGATCTTCAGGCTCGGCCAGAAAGCCCGTATCTCCATCCGCCACCAGTTCAGGAATGCCGCCGCAAGCAAACGCCACCACTGGGACGCCGGCCGCGAAGGCTTCGAGAATCACGCGAGGCGCACCGGGGCCGCCGATGGACGGCGTCACCAGGACATCGAGATCAGCCAGTACCGCTGGCACATCCGCACGCCAGCCGAGAAATTCGACCGGCAGTTTGCCTGCCAGCGACGCAAGTGTATCCGCATATTTGCGCGCAGCAGCGCTTGCGAATAGCGGCGCGCCACACACGACGAATTGCAAGCCAGGCACGCGTTCCGACAAAATCCGCGCAGCTTGCAGAAATTCGGCCTGACCGTTCTCCGGCGAGATGCGGCCGATCACGCCGATGCGCCACGGCGGCGGCTGCCTGCGGTGCGGTGCGCCAGCTTTCACGCCGTTGTATATCACGTGCACTTTGGCGGTCTGAAAAGGTGCAGCGACGAAACGCGAACAGGCGATGAGATCGGCATCCCCCCGGCGAAGGGCGCGGGACACTAGCTGAATAGCGTACTCTCCCGCGGGCCGGCTGTGACAATGGAACACCAGCGGCCAGCGGCCGCGCGCCGCTTTGGACGCTGCCGGCAAAACGCGCGGTCCGTTGACGTAAATCAAGTCCGCCCGCGCGCGCTCGGCGAGGTGCTTAATCTCGCGCACCAGCCGTGGCTGTTGCCGTGCAAAGCGCAACGCGTCCGACATGGATTTGCGGCCTGAAGCAAACGGGCCGCACGAGATGGGCGAAACTTCTACGCCCAGTTCGCGAAGTGTGGCTGTGAAGGGCCCATCGCCCGGTGCGCCGCAAAACGCGTTCCAGCCGCGCGCGCGAACAGCGGGGATGAGATCCAGCAGGCACTGCTGCGCCCCACCCATATCGCTAAACTGATCGAGAAAAAGAATGTTCACGGCTGCGTCGCCGGGCGCGATTCCCGCACGGCCCATGCCAGCACCAGAAAATACACGGGCATCACGCGCCAGTAGGTGAGCAGGTCGGCGGACAGCATTTGCACGCACTGGCCGAGCCAGAAGCAAAAAATCCAGGTACCGAAAAATGCCGCCCGTGGACTGGCTTTGCGCGCCGCCACCCATCCAGCTCGCAGAATCGCCAAGTTGAACCACAACAGGGCGGCCAGACCCACCACGCCGGTCTCGACCAGCATGCTCAGGTACATGTTGTCGGCAATCACCGTGCGTCCCAGGTAAGTGGAATAAGGCAGGGTCTTATAGCCGACGCCGAAAAGCAGATGCCAGGGATTCTCGCTGAGGAACCAGGCCAGAAATCGCCAGCTCTCCAGGCGCCCCGAGAGCGTGCCTTCCGTGTACAGGAAGAAACCGAGCCCGGTGTTGCTCAGCCGCTGCCAGTAGAGCCCGGCAAATTCGGGAAACGCCCAGTAGCTAACCGCTGCACCAGCTGCCGCCGACAGCGCCATGATCATCGCCGCTTTACGCAAACGCGCGCGCGCGCGATGCAGGTAGAGCAGCGCGGCCAGCGACACCAACACATTCAGCACGGAGGCGCGGGAATAAGAAAACACCAGCGCGGCCGAAAAAATCACGCCGCCGGTGAACAGTGCCCGTCGCGAGAGGGGCAGTTGCTCCGCTGGGCCCGTGAGCGCAACGGCGATCATCACCAGAAAACAGGCGCAGAGATTTCCCAGCGTGCTGGCTTCGTAGAACATGCCCTGCGCTCGGCGGTAGACGCCGCTTGCGAGCCAGACAAACTGCGGTCCGAACCCGGCAGGCGCGGGCAACTGGTAGTAGAAATCGAAGCAGGCAACCAGTGCCGTGGCCGCCGCGATCCAAAAGAGAAAGCGCAAGCTCAGCGTTGCCACGGGCGCGTACGCTACGAAGAAAAACAAGTAAACGCCGATGCTAAACAGCATGACGCGCGCCAGACTCGCAGCGGCGAGCGCCCCTCCGGAATAAACCGCGCCGAATGCCAGGCTGCCGAGCAGCGCGAGCCAGAGCGCAATCAACGCCCGGGGCAGGGAATCCGCCGCGACTCGCCACGTACCCGCAAGCAGCACTCCCGCCATCAAGCCCAGCGCCGCGAAAAGCAATGACGGGTGCGGTCCGGAGTTGCCCAGATCGTACGGCAGCGGCGGAAGCAGCAGCGCCGCGGTGATGAAAGCCGCCACCCAGCGGCCGGGCCGCGCCAAGGTCCACCAAGCGAGCGGAATCAGCAGCAGCGGCAGCGCAGCCAGAGCCGCCGTAGTTCGCGAAGGAATGAGGGCTAGCGCCGCTGCGTACGCGCCCAGGCCCGCAGCGGCCATGAGCGGGCCCGGCAGGCGTTCTGTCCGCGCGGCGATCATGGACGGTGCAGGCTGCGGCTGAATTCCAACGTCACCCAGACCACGGATGCCAGCAATGAGATGAGGAATGCAGCCGAGACGTTTAGAGGCACATTAGGCCACGACGGCCGCTCGGGGACTACGCCGGCATCAATGATCGACAAACGCTCGCCGCGATATCCGGCTGCGGCGCGCACATCGCCCAAGCGCCGCTCCGCTTCCTCGAAAGTCTCACGCGCGGACGCCCGGCGCGCTTCCGCAATACCGCTCTTGGTATCGCCTGCCGCGTACAACTGCTCCAGTTGCGCCCGCGCTTGCTCCAGGCGCTTTTCCGCTTCGACAATCAATTCGTGATCGGTCTGCTCGCTCGGTCCACGGCTCAGCGCAAGGGTTTGACCGGCGAGGTGAAGAGCCAGGAAATGCGCGCTATCGGCGTTGGGCAGGGTGCAAACAATTTCCAGGATTCGTGTATTGGGTACGAGGCGCACCGTCAGCACGGAGCGTTGGAGCTGGTCGATCGTTTTGCCAGGCTCCATATCGCGCACGTGGAAGCGCTCGACAGCCTCTAGGAACAGCTTTTGGCTCGACGCGAAGGCTTCATAGCTCTTCAGCGATTCGAAGTAAATCGGCGTGATGGCCATGGCGCTGCGCACGTCATTGCCGGCGGGTGAATCGATCATCAGCCGCACCGAGGCCGTGTAGTATTTCGGCAGCAGCAAGCTCACCACCAGTGCCAGCACGACCGCAATCGCGCAGGTAAGCCCGATCCAACGCGCGCGCAGGCGCAGGTAGTCAAGGTACTGGAAAAATGTGAACGACTCGTCCACTCGTGGATTAGTGTAGCCGATTCGCCGTGTTAACTCGGTTAATTCTTACGGCAACAGCACGATCTTGCCGAATTGCTCTTTGTTTTCCAGGCGCTCGTGGGCGGCGCGAATTTCGCTGAGCGGATAGACGCGGTCGATAACCGGCTTCAATTGTTTCCGGAAGACAAAGCGCAGCACTTCATGCAGCTCGCCCATGGAGCCCATGAAGGAACCGGCCAGCGTCCAGTTCTTGCTGAACAGAAAACGCAGGTCGAGTTTGACGTCCCAGCCGGTAGTGTTGCCGCAAGTGACCAGGCGGCCAGCCGGCGCGAGAGATGCCAGCGAATGCGGCCACGTTGCAGCGCCGACATGCTCGAAGACCACATCCACACCGCGTTTGCCGGTGAATTTCTTGACTTGCCCGGCGATGTCTTCGCGATAGTGATCGATCACATGATCGGCGCCGAGTTCTTTTGCCTTGGCCAGCTTGGCATCGCCGCCAGCCGTAGCAATGACCCGGCAGTGAAATAGCTTGGCAATCTGAATTGCCGCCTGACCGACGCCACTCGACGCCGCGAGCACCAGCACGTCTTCGCCCGGAGCGAGCTTGGCGCGCTCTGTCAGCATGTGCCAGGCGGTGAGGAACACCAGCGGCGACGCGGCCGCCTCCTCGAAACCCATCTCATCGGGGATTTGGATGGCGGAATATTCGTTGACCGCCATCAGCTCGGTATCGCCGCCGTCGACGCCGTAGCCGTAAATCGTGTAGCGGCGGCAGAGATTGTCGCGCCCGGCCAGGCACTGCGGACACTGGCGGCAACTCACACCCGGCGAGAGCAGCACGCGCCATCCAACTTTTACGCGCTCGCACAGTTCGCCAACCGCCACCACTTCGCCGGCGATATCGGAACCGAGCACGTGCGGCATGGTGAATTGAATCCCCGGAATTCCGGCGCGCACGAACAGATCCAGGTGATTGAGCGCGCAGGCACGCACGCGCAGCAGAATCTGGTTGGCTTTGATTTTAGGCTCGGGAACGTCTTCGTAAACCAGCGCGTCCGGCCCGCCGTGCTGGTGAATGCGAGCGACTTTCATCCGTACGATTATAACGGCTTGTCGTTTCCATCATTTCCTGTTACAAGTGGAGTTTCGAAGGAGATTTGCAATCGTCAAGTTCTGCGTCCTTTCCAGCGGCAGTTCGGGTAACGCTGCGTTTCTCGCGACCGATACCACGCGGCTTCTGATCGACGCCGGCTTGAGCCTCCGCGACCTCGCGCGGCGTCTGGCTTCGATCGGCGAGCGTCCGGAAGAGATCGACGCCATTCTTATCACTCACGAGCACTGCGACCACATCAGCGGCCTGGTACGCATGGCGAGGCGGCTGGGAGTGCGCGTTTATCTTACCCGGCTTACCGCGCCGCTCATCGATTGGGAAAATGCCTGGAAAGACAGCCCGCCGCGCATCGAGCTATTTCAGGCCGGCGCCAGTTTTTCGATCGGCGATATTGAGATCGACAGCTTCACCATCCCGCACGACGCAGTCGATCCGGTGGGCTATTGCCTGCGCGCCCACGGCGTCAAGATCGGCGTGGTGACCGATCTAGGCTATATTCCCGAATCCATCAAGTACCATCTGCGCGGCGTGCATGCGCTGCTGATGGAATCCAATCACGATCTGGACATGCTCAAAGTCGGCCCGTATCCCTGGGCGGTGAAGCAGCGCGTCATGAGCCGCAACGGCCATCTCTCCAACGCCGTCGTCGGCGATTATTTGCTAGACGATCTCGACCCCTCCACAGGCACTGTCATCCTGGGGCACTTGAGCGAGCACAACAATCATCCGGAAATCGTGCGGCTGACGGCTGCACAGGCGCTGGCAAGGCGCGGACTGTCCCCAAGGCTGATCATTGCCGAGCAGAAAAATCCTACGGAGGTGTTGCAATTTTAGCCCGTTACACGCGCCCTGAAATGGGCCGCATCTGGAGCGATCAGAATAAGTTTCAGCAGTGGCTGGAAGTGGAACTGGCAGCGTCGGAAGTTTTGGCCGACCTGGGAACCGTGCCGGCCGATGCAGCGCGATTGCTCCGAGCGCACGCCGGCTTTGACGTGGCGCGCATCCACGCGATCGAAAGGGAAGTGAAGCACGATGTCATTGCCTTCACCACCGCGGTTTCCGAGAGCATGGCCGGGGCCGGGCACGCCGACGCATCCCGCTGGCTGCACTACGGGCTTACTTCGAATGACGTGGTAGACACCGCCCAAGCGCTGCAGATCAAGCAGGCGTCGGCGATTCTAATGTCTGGCCTCGAAGCTTTGCGCGTGGTGCTGAAACGCCGCGCTCACGAGTTTCAGCATACCGTTCAAATCGGCCGCACTCACGGCGTACATGCCGAGCCCATCACGTTCGGTCTCAAGCTGGCTATCTGGTACGAGGAAGCCGGCCGCAACCTGCGCCGCCTGAAAGACGCCGCCGAAGAAATTCGTGTCGGCAAGATCTCGGGCGCCGTAGGTACGTTCGCGCACGTCGGACCGGAAGTGGAAGAAGCCATTTGCGCGCGCCTGGACTTGCGTTCTGCCGCCATCTCTTCCCAGGTGATTCAGCGGGACCGCCACGCAGCGTACGTGGCCACGCTTGCCGTCCTTACCGCCAGCCTGGAAACGATTGCGCTCGAAATCCGGCACCTGCAGCGCACCGAAGTTCGCGAGGCCGAGGAGTACTTTTCGAAAGCGCAAAAGGGAAGCTCGGCCATGCCCCACAAGCGCAACCCCGTCACTTGCGAACAGATTTGCGGCCTGGCGCGGGTGGTGCGCGCCAACGCGCAAGCGGCATTTGAGAACGTTGCGCTCTGGCACGAGCGGGACATCTCCCACTCGTCGGTGGAGCGGGTGATCCTTCCCGATTCCACGATCCTCGCCGACTATCTGCTGGACAAAACCACCCGCCTGGTGGATCAGATGCTGGTCTATCCCGAGCGCATGCTCCGCAACCTGGAAATCACCCGCGGCCTGGTCTTTTCGGGGCAATTGTTGCTGGATCTGGCCGCCGCCGGTATGCTGCGCGAGTCCGCGTACCGGCTGGTGCAAGGCCATGCGATGCAGGCCTGGCACGACGAATCCGACTTCCGGGCGGCCATTCAGGCCGACCCCGAGATAGGCAAATTTCTCACTTCCGCACAGCTTGCGGAGAGTTTTTCGCTCGATCGCCAGCTTCGCAATGTGGACCGGATTTTCGCCAGAGTTTTTGGCGATTGATCCAATTTTTCAATAACTTACAGTAGCTTTCTGGGCTTAGAAAATTCCTCTAAGAATGTGGCTGTCCGCGTGCACTAACTTTAGTTGATGATTTACGTTCAAAGTTCGGTTAAAGTAGGTACTGAAAGGACATAGAGGAATGGCTACCGCCTCCCACAGGCGTGAGACGACAGTCCGGAGCTTGGATCTGGCTCGGGTACTGCTTATCGAGTCCGACGTCGCCTCCCGTTTGACCCTGCAGACGCTGCTGCGCGCAGGGGGCTATTCCGTCGATGTGGCTGCTTCCGCCGCAGAGGCCCTTTCCAAGCTCGATGACGGCATCTACGAGCTCGTCCTGAGCGACCAGGACATGGAGTCCCCCGAGGCCGGCCGCGGCGTCCTGGCCTACGCCAGGGGCAAAGAATACAAGCCTGCCACCGCCTTGGTCACCGCCCAGCGCGACGGCAAGGGCTTTACCAGCTGGAAAGACCGCCAGATGGTGGTCGGCACCAACGACGCCTCGTACATTCTAGGCAAAGTGGCCGATTTAATCGGCATTCGCGCCTCCCGACGGGCCGAGCGCGCTCTTAGGCAGTAGCCAAACCGAACACAGTTTCTTCTAACTGATCCAGGCCGCCCTGGAAAAAGTGGTCTTCTGCTTCGATCCAGATCAATCTCTTAGGATCGGCAATACTCTGGTCGAAAAGGGCTTGCATGGCCGCGACCGGGGCGAATTCGTCGTGGGTGCTCTGAATGAAAAACTTGGGGGACTGGCAGATGGCGAGAAACGCGGGGTCGCCGTGCGTGGTGGGGAATCCAGCGGCAATGAGTTGGGATGCGTTTGCTACGGCGCAGCCTAGCTGCAGAATGACGCGCGAGCCAAACGAGAACCCCGCCAGCTTATAGGGCAGGCCGGGGAAGCGGACGCGCAGCCAGTCGAGCGCGGTGCGTGCGTCGTCGATTTCACCTATACCCTGATTGTGCTCGCCCTGGCTCCGTCCCACGCCGCGAAAGTTGAAGCGCAGCACGGCGGCGCTGGAGCGACGCAACCCACGGGCCAGGCGATAAACCACTTTATTGTGCATGGTGCCCCCGTAAAGGGGATGCGGATGGCAAACCAGTGCGACCGAGCGCGCCGGCAATTCTTCGGGCTCCTCCAGGATGGCTTCGAGCGTGCCGGCTGGGCCCGCCAGCATCAGCGATTCGATGCGGCGCGCCACTTCAATTGGTCCGGTAATTGGTGAACTGCGTGTCGATGCCGAAATCGGTGTTGCGAAGAAGCTGAATGACCGACTGCAACGTATCGCGGTCCTTGCCGGCGACGCGCACGAAGTCGCCCTGGATGGAAGCCTGCACTTTCAGCTTGCTGTCTTTGATTTTCTTGACGATCTCGCGCGCCTTCTCGATGGGAATGCCTTGCTGGAGGGTGACATCCTGCTTGACGCTCGAGCCGGCGGCCGGAATCACCGTACCGTAAGTAAGTCCCTTGAGCGGAACTTTGCGCTTGACCAGCTTCTGCTGCAGGATCTCGATGACGGCCTTCAGCTTGTATTCGTCCTGGCTGGCCAGTTCGATCTTGTTGTCTTTCTCTTTCAGCTCAATGGTGGATTTCGAGTCTTTCAAATCGTAGCGGGTGAGAATTTCCTTCACGGCTTGCTGGATGGCGTTGGATACTTCCGCCAAATCGATTTTCGAGACGAGGTCGAAACTGTTATCAGGCATAGTCTATTTGGGAGCTTGTCCGTCGCGGGCGCCATCGAGAGCCACTACGACCTTGTCGGTGACATTTTCGATGATCGCAATCATGGAAGCTTCGAGTGCCAAAATCACAGCGGCACGAATCTGTTCGCGGTCGAGCGGCGCGTGCGCGACGGTTACGATCACCGGCGCAGGCGCGGGTGCAGGAGGCGCATCGACGGCGGGCGCGTTTACCACGGGAGCCGCCGCGGCCGGCACGGGCTGAGCCAGCAGCGGCTGCACGGCTTCAATCAGCATGGATGCCTCAAACGGCTTCTTGACGAAGCCATCCGACCGCACCTGCGTGGCGCGCGCCTGATCCAGAGGCACCAGCGGTCCGGCCGTCAGCACGACGCGAGTGTCGGGGTACTTGCCGCTGTTTTTTACGTAATCGCAAATCTCATAGCCGTTGCGGCTGGGCAGCGAGATATCGGCCAGTATCAGATCGGGTTCGATGTCTTTTAAACGCAGCAGCGCGGTATCGCCGTCGGTGACGGTGACCACTTCGAAGCCTTCATCACGCAGGATACGCTCGCCCATGCGTTGGGCGTGCGGGCTGTGATCGGCGAGCAGAATGCGGCTCATTGCTTGGCATCACTGGGCGTTTTGGCGGCAGCCGGCGTATTGCTGGGCGTGGTGGCGCTGGTGGTTGTGGCGGCTGGCGTGGTGGCGCTAGGCGTTTTATCCGCCGGCTTTTTGTCTTTGGCCTTGTCCTTCTTCTTGTTGGGCTTGGCCTGGTGATTGCCGGGAAGCGGCTGCGGTTTTTCTTCGGCAGCGGCGTCGGCGGGCTTACCATCGCTGCCGGTGGCGCCCGGCAGAACCTGGCGCGCATCGGGCTTGGTATCCAGCAAAGTGGTATCGGTAACGGCCTGCACGGATACGTCGGAAGTTCCCACCGCCGTTCGGCCCGCTGCATTGGGCACGCTCACAGGAACACCGGGCCGGATGCTGGTCATTGCCGGAGAGCCGGTTTTGGCGGCCATCTCCATGTCCGGGGCGCGCTTGAAGACATCCAGGGTGCGGCTGATCCTGCCCTGTTTGGTGCGATTTTCCAGCTCGTATTTCATGCGCTCCAAAGCGGCGGCGTCGGCGTCGGGGATGGGCCGGTTCATGGCCTGCAGTTTCTTTTTGGCTTCATCGACGTGGTCGCTGAGCGGATAATCCTTCACGATGCGCGTATAGGCTTTGGCGGCGCGGTCTTCAAAACGATCGCCCATACGCCCATAGGAATCGGCGAGCTGCCACAGCACTTCATCCGCACCGCTGTAGAGCGGATACTGCTCCGACAGCGATTGCAGCCGGTTAGCAGCGGCGGGAAAGCTGCCTTTGTGGTGATAGAAGGCGCCGGTGCGGAACTCGCCTTCGGCGATCACTTCCTGGATATTGCGCAGCTTCTGCGAAGCTCCCGGGGCGAATTTGCTATTGGGGAATTGCACCAGCAACTGGCGGCACTCATCCTCGGCGCGCACGGCGTCGTTGCGGTCGCGATCGGGTTTCTCCATCTGCTTGTAATGGATATCGCAGACTTTTTCCTGGGCCTCGGCGGCTTCTTCCATGGTCGGGTAGAACAGGATGAAGTCTTTGTATTCGGCTTCGGCTTGCGCCAGGCCGTGGGTGCCGCCCTCGCGGAACCAGCTATCGGCGATGGCCAGCTTGGCTTTCGCCAGGAACTCGCTGGTGTCGTAGGTATTCATCAGGGTCTGCAGCGTCAGGCGCGCCACTTCGTAGCGGCCGTGCTCGATGTCCCCGATGGCGCGGTCGAACAGTACTTTGTCCGGCTGCTGCGTGTCTTTCGAAATGGGGTTCTCGTACTTCTTGTGGACGCAGGCACTCAGCAGCACCACGGCCAGGAGGATGATCGCTAAACTCCAGGATTTTTTTTGAAGAAGCATTTTTAGTAGACCTATGATTGCGTTGCTCAAACCTGTATCGCGGTGGCGTCCCGCGCTATCTGCTGCATCCCGGCCACTGCGGCCGCGGGATCAGAGGTGTGAAAAATCGACGACCCCGTGACCATCCAGTCACACCCCGCCCG
>Ga0070731_10004761_pt1 | contig 11478 bp, 4 predicted proteins | sample Coa_R1_2_FD_66448 | JGI IMG/M metagenome (GOLD analysis project Ga0070731, IMG submission 66448) | Surface soil microbial communities from Centralia Pennsylvania, which are recovering from an underground coalmine fire - Coalmine... | ecosystem: Environmental > Terrestrial > Soil > Unclassified ... | reverse complement strand
GTTGTTGGCGTTGTTGGCGTTGTTGGCGTTGTTGGCGTTCCGAGTCGCGACGCCCTTTGGACTGCGCCGGCAAAGCGGAGCGACGACGGCGCTTTGGGATGGCGCGAAACGCCGGGGGCATTGAAGCAAATCTCCCCACGTCGTTTCGCGCACCGCTCATTCGCTGGCATCCGTAGAAATCCTGAACTTGAAATGGCAATCGATGTTGGCTGCGAACATCTTGCAGAGATTGAAAATAGCAAAGGGGTCAAAAATGGCAGCGGTTTTGGCGATTCTAATGAGCAGTAAAATGGAGGCCTCAGTGACGTAAATTGGTTGTCGCGAAAGGCATTTTTACCCTTTTGGGTAATTAACATCTTGCATCCGTGTGATAGCATCTGCTTAAATCAGCAGCGGAACCAGCAGGCTGATAATCGTGCATGCTCCTTTGGGAGATGCGCGAAGATTGCAATGTTTGATTCGTTTTTTAATCAGAATCGGTGGAGACGCCGTCCATTTGTGTTCCTGGCAACCACCTGAAAAATTTCCCACGTAAACGCCCGTTCCACACCCAACAACAAGCTATGAAAATCGCTCCCTCAAAAACCGTCGTCGCATGTCTGACGTTGCTCCTCAGCATGGCTGGCTCTCGTGCAGCCCAGGTCACTCTGAATGCAAGTGACGCCGTCGGCACCAGTTCGTTCAATACGGCTGGCCATTGGAGCAATAGCCAGGCGCCCAGTGCGGCCAATGACTACAACACCGCGGGCTTTTTCATGCGCACGCCGGGTGACGGCACCACGAGTGACGTGTTCGCGGGTGCTTCGCTGACACTGGGAGTGCAAAACACCAGTGGTGGCAATAACGGCAGCCTGTTGGAAAAGTTTTCCGGCGCCGCTGGTGCCACACGGACGCTCACCATCAATAACTTTACGAACAGCGCGAACTCTCTGATTCGCAGCGGTGGTACGGCCGGAGCAATCATTCACATTCAGGGAAATGTCTACGCGATTGCAGGCACTTCCGCCATCAATGCCGATCAGTGCATCTGGATAATCGATAGTCCATTGATTGGCGGAGACAGTATCATTTTGACCAATTTCGCGAACAACGCCAACGACCACGTTGCCTACACCGCCACCAATTCGGCTTTCACCGGCAGTTTGTATCTCACGGCAGGGAACAACACGAGTTCCTGGAGTTTGGAAATGGATAACGTCAACAGCGTGCCGGGCAATCCTTCCACGTTGAACCCGGGGCAGATCACTTTCCTGAACCTGGGTCAGCTCCGCGATATCATCGGTTGTGCCTTCACCAACTCCAACGGCGGATTCACATTTGCCGCGAACGCCATCATTAACACCTCGACGACAACCCTCATCGGCGAGCCCATCACGGACAAGACGAACGGGGTATCCTCTCTTTCCTCGCTGACTTCAAGCGGGGCCGGGACGCTGATTTTGAGCAATGCCAACAATAATTACACCGGTGGCACCACCATTTCTGCCGGCACCGTGCAACTGGGAGTCGCCAACGCCCTCCCCGTCGGGCCCGTGTCCGTTACCGGCGTATTGGACTTGAATACTTTCAACGATTCGATTGATGCGCTGAACGGCGCGGGAACGGTTGAAACCTCAGGGGGCGGCTCGCCGACTTTGACCATTGGCGCCAACGGTGGCAGCGGCACCTTCAGTGGCTCGATCCTGGGCTCATTGAATGTAGTGAAGACTGGCGCCGGCACCGAGACGTTTTCTGCCGGCTACACCTACAACGGAACGACGACCGTGTCTGGTGGAACGCTGAGTCTGACCACGTCGGGAACTTTGCCTACCCCCGCGGGTGATGTGGCCGTGAACGGCGCGGCCCTGACTGTAAACGTTGCGCCCGGCATTGCTTTGCCGGCGAACAATCTGGTGCTGGGAAACAACAGCACGCTGAATTTCACCTACGGCCTGGTGACAGTAAATCCCACGGCTCCCGCCATCAACGCGACCGGCAGTCTTCCCACACCGGGAGCAAATATTGTCATCAATATCAGTGCCACGGGCTTGAAGGTCGGCACTTTCACGCTGATCAAGTACACCGGCACAGCTTTAGGGAGCATTGCGAACTTCAGTGTGAATCTGCCCCCGGGAGTTTTTGGCAATCTGGTCAATAACACAGGCAGTGATTCGATCGATCTCGCGATCACTCAGGTGCCCACTCAGCTTTCGTGGAACGGCGTCGGCGGAGCCAATTGGGACCTCTCAACTTTGAACTGGTCGAACCTGGTCGCAAACGACATCACGAACTTTCACCAGTTCGACAACGTTTTGTTCGACGATACGTTGACGAATGACTTCGTTAACCCGCAACCCACGAATATCAATGTGACGACGGCTGTCTTTGTCGCCCCGATTGTCGTGAACAGCACGCTGCCTTATTCCTTCAGCGGGCCTGGTGAAATTGATGGCACGTCATCGCTCCTGAAAACGAACACAGGTTCTCTCACATTGCTGACCAGCAACAACTTTACCGGTGGCGTCATTGTCGGCGGCGGCACGTTGATCCTGACCAACGACGATGCGTTGGGAACGAACAGCAGCGCGGTAACGCTCAACGGCGGCAATTTGCAATACAATGGCACGACAACCAACAATATCCGGGCCTTCAGTATTTTGCAGACGAACGACATCAACGTTTCGTTGAACAATACGGTGCAGTTGGGAGGAGCGCTCAGCGGCACAGGCCATCTGGACAAGCAGGATAACGGCACGCTCGTGTTGGCCGGCAGAACCGCGCTGACAAGCGGGTCGGATGGCAATTTGTTCGTGAAGTTCGGAGCCGTGACCATTCCCTCAGGCGGCTCGATTACCAACGGCTACTATGTCGACATTGGCCAGGATACCAACGACACCGGCACGCTCAACATCACCGGCGGTTCACTCGGCACGGCGTCCGATTTCAACGTGGGTGACGTTGGAGCATCGGTCGGCACGGTGAATATTTCGAGTGGGTCACTGATCGTGAATGCCTTGTTCGTGGGTTCCGCGAACGCTGCCGGTTCGACCGCGAGCGGCACAGTGAACCAGACCGGCGGCACGGTTACACAGCTGAACACGGCTGTCGGCGAATGCGTTATCGGTGGACGCACACAAACCACATCGATAGCGGGAGTGGGTGTTTATAATATGAATGGCGGCGTTTTCACTCCCAATGGAAACGTGCGTCTCGGTGCCGCTGGCATCGGAACGTTGAATCAAAACGCCGGCACAATTAATGCCATCCTCGGTGTCAACATAGCGCGTCTTCCGGGTTCCGTCGGCACTAACAACCTGAATGGCGGGCTGCTCGCAACCTTCAATATGGCTACCAGTACGGGAACAAATGCCGTATTCAACTTCAACGGCGGCACGCTGCAGGCGCAGTTTGCGCCGGCCAATCCATGGTTTTCTGGCGCGATACAGGCCAACGTCCTGGCCGGCGGCGCCATTATTGACTCTAGCAGCAACAATGCGGTTGTGACCACGCCGCTTCTGGCAGGCAGCCCGAATGGTGGCTTGACCAAACTCGGTTCCGGAACGCTGACTCTGGACAGCACCAACTCGTTCACCGGTCCGATTACAAATAACGCCGGCATACTCTTCCTGAACAGCACGAACGGCACCAGCACCTATCCGGGCGCGGTGCAGATCAATGCGGGAACGCTGCAGATCACGCCAACGACGGTGCTCAACGGCTCCATCGCGCTCGTGACCAACTCCTCGCTCGCGGTAATTCAAAGCGGCAGTTCGACTGTCACCATGGGCAACGTCACATTCAATGGGCAGGGTAATCTGCCGGGTGGGTCGCTGACGGTGACTCTCACGGGCGCAAATGTCCCGTCTGTTCCATTCATCAACGCCGGGACGTTGACCTTGAACGGAACAAATACGATCAATGTGTCGGGCAATGTGCCCCTCGGCGTGACCGCGCTTTTGAAGTACACCGGTGCAATTGCCGGATCGGGAAATATCACGAACCTTGTTTTGCCTCAGGGCGCCGGCGGTTTCCTTTCAAACAATGCGGCAAGTTCCACCTTGTTTGTGGTTGTCACAAACGCGGGTCCGGGCCTGGTTTGGACCGGAACGAACAACATAGCCGGAAAGACCAATTTGTGGGACATTCTTTCCACGACCAATTGGTTGGTCGGTGGCAAGGCCACATGGTATCAGCAGTTCAGCGTTCCGGGTGACGCCGTGACCTTCAACGACAGCGGCAGTGGCACGGTTATCCTGAGCAACAGCGTTGCGCCAGCCAGCCTGGTCATCAGCAATACTACGAGGACATATACTTTCAGCGGACCCGGCACCATCACAGGCCAAACTGGATTGCTGAAGCTTGGCACCAATACGGCCACGGTAAATTTGACCAACAACAATTACACTGGAAATACGACCATCAGCAATGGCACGGTGAAATTGGGTTCGAGCGCTGCTATTTCCGCCAGCGCACCACTGGTCATGACTTCCAGCGGCACACTCGAGGTCAATGGCTTCAACCAGACTGTATCGGAATTGACGGGAGCGGGACTTGTTGACAACGCGGGCGGCAATCCTGTCGTTCTCACGCTTAACGGCGTGGGAGGCGGCACCTGGGCCGGCAATATGCAGGACCACGGTAGCGGTATTGCGCTGGTCAGGAACGGCGGCAACAGCACGTGGTTTGTGAGCGGCACGAACAATCTCAACAACGGCACGGCATTCACTGTTCAGAACCAGGTCAATTCCGGCACGGTCATTGTCACGAACGGCGGCTCATTGATATCGTCGTTCCTCGAATTCCAGATTGGCAACAACGGCAACGCTACGGTCACCGTAGCCAGTGGCAGCCTCCTGGCTGTGAGCAACAATATGCTGACGCTCGGCACGAACGGCGGCAATGGCACGCTCATCGTCAATGGCGGCACGGTCATCCATGGCGGCAACCCCGGAAACGGCTTCGGCCAGAACAATAACATCGAGGTCGGCGGTCTGGTCAACGGCACGGGCACGTTGATCGTAAATGGCGGCCAGGTGCTCAACAGCCAGTCGTTGACGATCGCTCAGGCAGCCGGTTCCACCGGCAGTTTCTTCCTGAATGGCGGCGTGGTGCAGGCTAACGTCGTCCAGACCGGCAACTCAGCCACTGCGACGAACTACTTCAATGGTGGCACGTTGCAGGCCACGACGAATAGCGTTGATTTCATCCAGGTGCCCAGCCTGATCATGAGCAATGGCCTCGTGCTCGATGATAACGGCTTCACGCTGAATATCGTTACCGCGGCATTGCAGCCTGGGGATACATTCAACGGCGGATTGGTCAAGAAAGGGTCCGGAACGGTTTATCTGGATTCGCCCAACTCATACTTTGGCACCACGGTTGTCACGAACGGCACGTTAGGCGGCAGCGGCAGCATCTTCGGTCCGCTGGCCGTGGGTCCTGCGGGTAACATTGCCCCGGGTGATGCCGGCGCTTTTGCTGGAAACCTGTTCACAATTAACGGCGATCTGACGCTTCAAGGCTCAGCCACATTCCGCGTCAGTGTGAATGGCGGATTCTCTGTGAGCGATCTGCTCCAGGGCATAACGACCGCCACTTATGGTGGAACACTCGTCGTCAGCAATGAGACGTCGGATTTGACGGTGATGACTAATGGACAGTCATTCCAGTTGTTCAGCGCCAGCAGTGGCACGGGTAACTTCGCCAACATCGTAGGCTCACCGGGTGCCGGACTAAGCTATGTCTTCAATCCGGCGACGGGCGTGTTGAGCGTCACGAATGCCGTGGTCAAGTCGGTTCCGCACTTCACGCATTTGAGCGTTTCGGGCACGACTTTGAGCCTCTCAGCCACGAACGGGACCCCGAACGGTCAATATGTGCTGCTGGGCTCCACGAATGTCGCACTGCCGATTGCACAATGGACGCCGTTGTTGACGAATACGTTTGACGGCAGCGGCAACCTGAACCTGACCACTAACATCGTGAACCCGGCGGTGTTGCACGAGTTCTACCTCTTGTTGCAATAGACGGTTTATCGAGGTGAACTTTCAAAGGCCGCCGGCTGTGACACAGCCGGCGGTCAACCGGCTTGCGGGCCAGAAAACAAGTCGCAAAGCTAGAAAGTCCGAAAATGAAAAGAAACCAAGGTCGTTCCGGATTCACACTGATCGAGCTGCTGGTCGTCATCGCCATCATCGCAATCCTCGCCGCGATGCTTCTGCCGGCCCTCGCAAAAGCCAAACTCAAATCCCAGGACGCCACCTGCAAGAGCAACCTGAAACAGATGGCGACGGCCGGATACATGTATTCCACGGATTACGGGCCGATGGGTTATGACCAGACCGGTGCTGCTGTGTGGCTTCCGTCGCTCGTCAGTTACCAGGCGCAGGTGATTGCTGTTCGCTATTGTCCTTTGGCGACGTCCAACAATATTCCGCCGAATATCTTCAGTGCGGGAGCATCCGAGAACGGAGCGGCAAACTACGCCTGGATATTCGATCACAACACCAACACCGCCAGCTATCTGCTTAACGGCTGGTTGTATTTGAATGACAGCGCAAATACGAGCGGCGCTTATCATTGGGCGACGACGCAAACTGCTGTCGGCGCCAAGGGGTTGTTCGGAAAAATGGACAACGTTTCGCACCCTTCTCAAACTCCATTTTTTTGCGACGGAATGTGGTGTGATGGCTGGCCCGACAGCGGCTCACAGACCACTACCGGCGACAATCTGAACGGAACGTTTAATCTGTACGCCGGCCTTCAAAGTTCGAGTGTCGGCCAGATGATGGGGCGGGTGCTGATCTCGCGGCATGGCGGCAGAGATCCCAAGTCCGCGCCGACCGCATTTAACATCACTGCCACAAGCTTTTTACCCGGCGGCGTCAACGTGGCTTGTTGTGACTCTCACGTGGAATATAGCCCGCTTAATAACCTTTGGACTTATTACTGGCACGCCGCTTCGGCACCGAAGGGAATGCCGTGATGGCTTTCGGTTGAGCCCGGAAGTAGCCTCCAATGAACTAAGGCGCCCCTGTAGTTGGAGAATTCGTTGACGCTGCGGAATTTGTTGATTGGCTGATCACGGCCTCGCCGGTATTGATGTCCAGCTGCCAGGGTTTTGGTTCCGGGAGCCATAATTTTCCACCACCGATTTGCACAGGCATCCAAAGATAGCGCGAATCCCATTGTGTCCCAGGCCTCCACATGTCGCCCATGAAAATGATGGTCGTGGATTTTGTGCCGGCCACTTTCAACATCATTGTCGATTGCGAACCGTACGTGCGAGCCTCCGGCGGCGCGATGTCTTTGAATTCCGACCATGGGCCTTCCAGTTTCGTGGCGGTGGCGTATTTGTTGGGGTTGGGCGACCAGCCCGTAAGCGCCGACCCGACCGCATAATAAAGTCCATCGTAGTGCACCAGCGCGCCGCCTTCCATGTGCTGGGGGAAAAGGTACATCTCCTTTTCAACGCTGAGATAATCGTTTGAGAGTTTCGCAATGTGAAAACCAAATGGGCGATCCTCAAAGACTAAATAGGCTGTGCCATCATCGTCGATGAATTGCCCGATGTCGCGGCTTTCATGGTTCAGCGGTCGGAAGCTTTTCAGGTAGTGATAATCGCCGTCGGGCTTATCGCAGGTGAGAACAGCCACGCTGGCAAACTTGTAATGGCGATCGTCGATATGGGCGTACATGACGAACTTCTTCGTTGGCGCATTGTAAAAGACTTTAGGCCTTTCCAACACCCAGCCTGGACCGAGGTTTTCCGGATCGCTCAGATTGACCACCTGGTTTCGGAAAGTCCAATGAGCCAAATCGGTTGAGGAATAGCAGGCCACATAGCGGTTGCTCCGGCTGAGTCCCCGGGTGCGATCCTCGCCGAACCAGTAGTAAGTGTCGCCGAGCCTGATAATGCCGCCGCCATGCGCCTGGACGTGTTGGCCGCGATTATCCGGCCAGACTTCTCCGGGTGCGATGGTTTGCGGAGCAGCGGAAGTTTTTGTGGCCGCCATCAACAGCTTCAATGCAACGGCAGCGGTCAGCAGTATTGGAACCGGCCGTCGCAAAAAAAGGAAATGATGTTTCATGGTTTGGTCTGTGCCACACGAATGACCGATAGAGAACCGTTTGTCAAATGTGCAACGTTCCATTCCAAACCGGGAGAAAGCGGAGGAAGCGTCACCTGGTCAAACGAGCCGCTGCAACTGGCGGCATCGAACAGCTTCACATTTTCACCCCCGGTAAAATCTCCGGCGATGTTGGTTACAACCAGGTTTCCGGCCAAATGAAGATTGTGCGCTATCTGCAAATGATCGTTCTGGTGTTGCGCCGGATTCATTTCCATTACAACGGTGCAATTGGAGGAGAGCAACAGGCTGTCGCCAAATGCCAGGGAGCCGGCGGGATCACCCGGCGAAATCACTCCGCCGGCGTCAACCGTGACTGGCCCATCGATGGTTCCGCTGCCACTGAGAGTCCCGCGCACGTTCAGCGGGTTGGCAGCGAGCAAGCCGTTTACGCGTAAAGCGCCCTCGTCGATGTTCAAGCTGCTGTCGAAAAGATTGGTGGCGTTCAGGATCAGCGTGCCGGGACCGGATTTGGTCAGCGTGTCCTTGCTCGAGACGGGACCGCGCAACTCCAGAGTTCCCGCGCCTCTTCCGATGACCCACGTTTGTGGCGCGGCAAGGGTTATGGGCACATCTATCATCACCGGATGATTTGCAACCAACATATCGATGCCATCAGGGCCTACGGTAAGTTTGCTGTTTCCGCTGATTGAGATTTTTCCGGTCGAAGTAAGAAAAACGAGCCCGGCCACAGTGCAATCGGGTCCGGGGATTGTTTCCAATGCGCGGCTGAGATCGCCAAAGGTGAGATCGCTTACGGCGCTCGGCGTCATGCCGGCAACCCAATTGTCCGAATTTGTCCAATAAGCCGAAGTCGCGCCGGTCCAGAAGAGGACATTGGTTGGCGCATAATAGCGCACATAATCCACAGTCAGTTTGGTGGTGCTGTCCGCAAGGCTGCCGTATCCATCCGGAGGAATGTGCCCGGCCCAGAGAGTCGAAGTATCATCCACTTCACTGCTGAAGATGACCCATTCGGTGCTGTGGCAGATGGGAGCTCGCCCGCCGTCATAGACTTTCGAATTGTCCACGAGGAAAGAGTAGGAATCCGGCGTCCACAAAAAGCCGTAGGTGTGAAAGCCATCGGCGAGATTTGAAGCCACATTCCCGCTGCTGCTGCTGCGGGAGGAGCGGCCGTAGCCATTCCAATGGATGTTCACCTGGATCTGGTTGGCGATGTTGGTGGCAAGTTTGTCCAGGTAACGATGCTCGGCGATGTCGATTTCCGAACCGGAAAGACGTGGTTCGGGGAAACGGGCAATCATCTCGGGCGATTGCATCCAGAAAGCCGACCACATGCCATTGGTGTCACCCCAGCGGAGCCGGGATTCCCAATAGCCGAACCTCGAGTCGAATTTATTGCGCGTGGCAACCATTCCAGTGTAGTGGACGTGGTTGCTCGTGTAGGTGGTGATAACCAGATTGGAGCCGTCCAGAGAAACAGCATTCGTCACGTTGACAGCGTCCCGACGCCGGCCGGGAAGCCAGTATTCCCATTTGGTGCCATCGAGGGATGTGCTGTTGAATTCATCCTGCCAGACAAGGTAATAACCGGGCGGAGGCGTGGCACCTGCGGTAGAAACGAAAAATGGAAAACCTGTAAAAATCGCGGCGACCGCGACCGCACAAAGCAAAGCCGGTGTTTTCCCGGAGACGGGAGCTTTTTTCATGGAACCCGTATTCGAAAGAACAGTTCGTTGGTACCGGGGAAAACGGGATTGGTATTAGCGAAATTGCCGAAGTTATCAAAAGTGGAGGTTTCAATGACCGCCCATCCAGTTACCGGAGCTGCGACATTCGTGTTGGCAAGGACTGAATAGCCCCCGCCAGAATAGCCGCCGGAACCAGTGAAGATAATTTTACCGTTGGCAGCCGCCGCTCCGGTGAAGCGCGGAGAAGGATTGGCAATGACGGAAATTGTGCCATTCGTCAGGTTGTTGGTATTCCACGCCAGGCCGGGACCGGGAACCGCGGGGATAATATTCACGAAGGCGCCGAAATAATTCGTGGAGAAAAACAGTTTGAATGAGTCGCCGGGAGCGAGCGCATTTCCGCTGAGATTGAGTTGGAGCGTGCCGCCGTAGGCGAGGCTGCTCAGCCCCTTGATGGTGCTGTTGGTCAGGATGGAACCGGTCTTGTTCAACGCAACCGCGAGAGTGCCAGAATTTGTCAGCGTGCCGCTGATTGTAAGATTCCCAAGAGATGCTCCCGGTGAGAGCGTGCCTCCGGCGAGAACAGTCACCGCGTTGCTGAGAATACCTGTGCCGGCCAGGGTGCCCGCATTGACGACGGTGCCGCCCCTGTAAGTATTCGTGCCGGCGAGAATCAGCGTTCCCGAGCCGGTTTTGATGAGCGTGCCCAGGCCCCTGTTTCCGAGACCGCCTGCGAGCGTGACAGTATTTGTTCCGGTGTCGATGGTTCCGCCACCTGCTGCGATCGTGACAACCCGCCCGGATATATCGGAGGAATTGCCCGGCGCGAATTGCAGCGTGCCGCCGCCGAAGTTGAGGGGAGCGGAGCTGAGATTGTTCAGCGCGGAGAAATTAATCGTGCCGCCGAGTAAATTGATCGTGTTCGTAAAGCCGTTCGCGCTGCTGAGGAACAACGTGCCGCTGCCATACTTGCCGATGCCGATCGGAGCAATCGAAGAAAACAGAATTGAGCCGGAGACGTTGAAATCTCCATTGCCAAAGAAGTTGAAATAACGGGCGGAGGTCAGATTGCCGATGTACTGGAGCGCACCAGTGAGCGCAAGTGTTCCGCTGTCGGAGGTAATGACGACGTTGGAGCCGCCGGTTTGCATATAGATGTTACCTGAGAAGACATTGCTGCCAGCGAGGTTTTCAAGGTTGGGAATGAGGTTCGCGCGGCAACTGTTAGTGAAAGCTTGCGCGACTGCGAGATTTGCTGCGGTACCATCCAATTGCAATGTGGACGCGGCGTTCGCGCCGGTGTTGTTGCGAATCACCAGGCCATTGACATTCGCCAAAGCTGCAGAACTCATGACGCGCACGGCGCCGTCGTTGGCGCTGGTGCTGTTGCTATCGAGAAACACAATGCCGGAGAGTGGATTGTTTCCTGAGAGTATAAGCGTGCCGATTCCGCTTTTCGTAAAGCCACTGGTGCCCGCGACCGGAAGCGCGAGTGTAGCCGTATCCGTGATCGTGATGGGCGGTGAGGACGCGTTGTCATTCAGTGTGAGCGTGCTGCCAGCGGAATTGGTGATGATCCAGTTGTTCGCGCCACCGGGATCGCCAAATTTCAAGGCGCCGATATTTCGTGATGAATCGAGGGTAACTGTTCGATCCGCGCTAATAGGTTCCGTGCTGAAGTCTGCGGTGAAACCGATCCCATCGGCGATGACGCCGCT
>Ga0070731_10004760_pt1 | contig 11489 bp, 7 predicted proteins | sample Coa_R1_2_FD_66448 | JGI IMG/M metagenome (GOLD analysis project Ga0070731, IMG submission 66448) | Surface soil microbial communities from Centralia Pennsylvania, which are recovering from an underground coalmine fire - Coalmine... | ecosystem: Environmental > Terrestrial > Soil > Unclassified ... | reverse complement strand
AATCCGGCATCGCCGAGCGCCTCGAAAAATCGATCGAGACGGCACTGAAACTGACCGACGGGTTGGTAACGATTGTAGTGGTGGGTGGAGAGGAGCGAGTCTACTCGGAAAAGCTGGCCTGCTCGGAATGTGGAATTTCCGTACCGCTACCGGAGCCGCGCTCGTTCAGCTTCAATTCGCCCTACGGTGCATGTTCGGAATGCAATGGGCTGGGGTCGAAGTATGAGTTCGATGAGACAAAAGTTATTACGGATTGGTCGAAGCCACTTTTTGACGGCGGGCTCGGCCCCGGTGCTGCTTCCGCGTCGCTTCAGAAGACGCTCAAGTTGGCTGCGGTGGCTTATGGGATCGATTTGAGTCAGCCTTTTGCAAAGCTTTCACGAAGAGAACACCAGCTACTTCTTCGTGGCAATTCAAAGAATGGTTCTTCGAAGGAATTCGAGTTTCAGGGAATTTTTGGCCACCTCGAAAGCAATTTGGAAGATTGCAAGTCAGACGCGTATCGCGAGTGGATCACACAGTACATGTCGCCTTCGGTCTGCACCGCCTGCCAGGGCAAGAGGTTACGGCCGGAAAGTTTGGCGGTGAAGATCGATAATTTATCGATTGCAGATTTCACTGCACTGGCCTTGAGCGATGCACGCACCCGCGTCGACCAGATCGTCAAAAAGCTGAATCCACGGCAGCTTGCAATTGCACGACGGCCGTTCCAAGAAGTAGCAGAACGTCTGGATTTTCTGCTGGCGGTGGGACTGAACTATCTGACTCTAGACCGCTCAGCGGCAACGCTGTCGGGCGGCGAAGCGCAGCGAATTCGGCTCGCGACCCAGATCGGTTCGCGGTTACGAGGTGTGTTGTACGTGCTGGATGAGCCGTCGATTGGTTTGCACGCACGCGATAACGACCGGTTGCTGGCCACCCTCGCTAATTTGCGAGACCTAGGTAATACCGTGTTGGTTGTCGAACATGACGAGGAAACCATTGATCGAGCCGATTATGTCGTGGATCTGGGGCCCGGGGCAGGCAAAACGGGAGGCTTCTTGGTGGCTAGTGGTACGCCGCGTGAGATCGCGGCGACGCCAGGGTCTTTAACGGGGGAATATTTGTCGGGGCGGCGCGAAATTCCAGTTCCGACTGGCCGGCGGGAAGCAAAGGGAGAAGTGCTGACGGTCTTGGGCGCCAAAGAAAACAATCTCAAAAATATCGACGTGTCATTTCCGCTGGGCAAGTTGATTGTCGTGACAGGCGTTTCCGGATCGGGCAAATCGACGCTCGTGAATGACATTCTCTATCCTGTCCTGGCAGCAAATTTGTATGACGCAAAGCAAGAATCCGGGAAGCACCGGTCGATTGAAGGCTTGGAGCATCTCGACAAAGTAGTCCAAATCGACCAAGCGCCGATTGGGCGCACGCCGCGGTCAAATCCGGCGACATATACAGGCGTTTTTGCCCCAATTCGAGAGTTATTCGCAATGCTTCCAGAGTCGCGAGAGCGAGGGTATCGTCCGGGCCGATTCAGTTTCAACGTAAAGGGCGGGCGCTGCGAAGCGTGCCAGGGTGGTGGTTTGCGCTGCATCGAGATGAATTTTCTACCCAACGTTTACGTGACGTGCGAAGTCTGCGGGGGAAAGCGTTACAACTCGGAAACGCTGGCGGTGCGGTACAAGGGATATTCCATTTCCGACTTGCTGGACATGCCGATCGAGGAAGCGAATCGGCTCCTCGAGAACATTCCGCAGATCAAGCAAAAGCTCGAAACGATGGTGCAGGTAGGACTGGGATACGTACAACTTGGGCAGTCGTCGACCAGCCTCTCGGGCGGCGAAGCGCAGCGCACTAAGCTGGCGCGGGAGCTTTCGCGAAGGCAGACCGGGCGGACCCTTTACATTCTCGACGAGCCCACCACTGGCCTGCATTTTGACGATGTAAGGCGGTTGATGGACGTGCTGAACAAGCTGGTGGACCTTGGCAATACGGTTCTGATTATCGAGCACCATATGGATGTGATAAAGCAGGCGGATTGGCTCATCGATCTGGGGCCCGAAGGGGGCGTGGAGGGTGGGAGAATAGTTGCACAGGGAACGCCGGAACAAGTCGCGAAGGTGAAGAAATCCTACACAGGACAAGCATTGGGGCGTCGTTTCAGCCGCAAGACTCGTTGGCATGACGATGAGAAGTTCGGCGCCGCCCACGACAGCGAAAAGGCCGCAACTTCCCGGCGCTCGGCAACTGGCGAATTGCGAGAGGCTGTTTCGTAAAGCTGATTCCTGAACCGTTTACCCAAGGTTTCGGCCAAGTTTTGATAGAGCGGACTTGCGAGTCGCCGCCGCGTGACATAGAGTCACCTGACTTCATGAAAAAAAGGGACCGAAGCAAGTTGGTGGGGGAGAGCCCGAACCCAGGGTTGTATTCCGTCCGGCCTTTGGAAATGGGCGGACTACGTACCTACCCACTCTCGACGCGGCCCGCAAAGGTTCATGTTCGCGATTTCGCCAAGCCTGTAGCGCCAGGATCCAGGTTCTCTAAGTTTTTCGATTCGCTGCCGGCGATTCTCGGTGCCGAAGACTTGCGCCACATCCGCGATGCGTTGATTCGAGCGCGGCGAGAGAAACGCACGATCATTTGGGGAATCGGTGGGCACGTCATTAAGGTGGGGCTCGGCCCAATCTTGATCGACCTGATGAACAGGGGCTACGTCAGTGCCATTGCCATGAATGGCGCAGCACTGGTTCACGACTTCGAAATTGCTCTTTCGGGCGGCACATCCGAGGATGTGGAAGAGGGATTAGGAAAAGGCAAGTTCGGCATGGCTGAAGAGACGGGGCGCTATCTGAACGAGGCGGCAGCTCACGCGCATCAGCAGGGAATTGGGTTGGGAGAAGCGACGGGACAGCTACTGGGCGAGCCTTATTTGAAGCCAGAATATCCAGAAGCGAGCGTTTTGGTGCAGGCGTATCGCGCGCGGGTGCCGGTGACGATCCATTTGGCGATTGGCACGGACATTCCGCACATGCATCAGACTGCTTCGGGCGAAGCGCTAGGGGCGGCGACGCATCATGACTTCCGGCTATTTTGCGCGCTAGTGAAAGAGATGGAGCCCGGAGGCGTTTATCTGAATTGGGGCTCGGCGGTGATTCTGCCGGAGGTATTTCTGAAGGCGGTTACGGTGGCGGGGAATTTGGGGGCTCGATTGGAGCCGATCACAACCGCAAATTTTGATTTCATTCAGCACTATCGGCCGTCTCAGAACGTAGTGAAGCGCCCAACCGCCAAGACGCGCGGGACCAAAACCAGCTCGCGAGGATTTTCCATTACTGGCCACCACGAAATCATGATGCCGCTCTTGGCCGCGGCAGTGATCGATAACGACCGTCGCAGGTCTCGAGCATAGAGATGGATTCGCTCCCGACCAGTCCCTCACCCCAGCCGGATCCACCTAACTTCGTTCCGGCTCAATCCGAACGCTTACAGGCTCTTTATCCGCAAGACGATCCGCCGTGGGGCTGGCGCGACATTCTGATTTTTGTAGTTGTCACAATCGCGCTGTACTTCGGATTAACCATGGTCCTGGCGATCGGGTACATCGCGATGGGACACACGGTCGAATCTTTAAGAGGACCGACCATGCCGGTGATGATCATCGGTCTGGTGACCGCAATAATCGCGGGGCTCGCGCAACTGGGATACCTCTATTTTCGATCAAAAATGTACGGCCAGAAATCTTTTTGGAGAGGTCTGGGCTGGATTTCTTTTGAATCTCTTGGATTTAGGACTGAGGTCACGTCTACTTTGTGCGTGATTGCAGGAGTAGCGCTCGGCTTGGCCGTCAGCGCCCTTTCAGGACTGATTGGACAGAAGCCTGGCAGTACGGTTGAGCAATTAATGCATGACCGCCAGACGGCGGTGGCCTTTGGAATCCTGGGGATCTTTTTTGCTCCCTTGGTGGAAGAGACTATTTTTCGTGGATTTATCTATCCGGTAACTCGCAGAACATTTGGCATAGCCGGGGGAGTAGTTTTGACCGGAACGCTGTTCGGCCTCTTGCATTTCTATCAGCTGTGGCCTAACTGGGGACAGGGAATTCTGCTGGTCGGGGTGGGAATCGCGTTCACTTACGCGCGAGCCTTAACCAAGACGACGCTGTCCAGCTTCATCATGCATTTCAGCTATAACAGTTTTCTTTTTGTCTCGTCTTTTGTTGCGACGCACGGATTTAAGAATATTCCCATCCATTAAGTGGCTACCGCAGAACCAATTCGCTGGACTTCGGAAGGCGTGGTGATCCTCGATCAACGACGTCTCCCTGGAGAAGTGGTCCATCACTGCTATCAGGATTACGCCGGGGTCGCGAAGGCCATCAAAGACATGGTGATTCGTGGAGCACCGGCGATTGGGATCGCCGCAGCCATGGGCGTGGCTATTGGCGTGAAGAATTCCAGCGCTCGAACCGTTGGTGAGCTTCGATCGGAATTTGCGCAAATGTGCGAGACGCTCGCCCGCACCAGGCCTACGGCTGTCGATCTTTTCTGGGCGATCGAACGATGCAAGCGAGTCTTTAATGAAGCTGCGACTAACGCCACGGATGTGAAACAGCTCCGCGAAATAATGGTGGGTGAAGCCTTAAAGATTCACGAGGAGCGACAAGCGGCGGATCGCGAAATTGGCCGCCTTGGCGCGGAATTCATGCCAAAAACGGGCAACGTGATGACCCAGTGCAACGCCGGCGCGCTGGCAACCGGAGGAATCGGAACCGCGCTAGGAGTTATTCGAGTTGCAGTAGAAAACGGTCAAAAGTTAGAGGTTTTTGTTCCTGAAACGCGGCCCTATTTGCAGGGCGCGCGACTTACGGCGTGGGAGCTTCAGCAAGAAGGCATTCCCCTTACCTTGATCACCGACAATATGGTCGGCCATTTCCTCAAGACCGGGCAGGTAGGGGCAGTGGTTGTGGGAGCGGACCGAATCGCGGGGAATGGAGATACCGCGAACAAGATTGGCACTTATCCGATGGCGGTGCTGGCCCGCGAGCACAACGTGCCGTTCTATGTGGCGGCGCCGATTTCCACCCTGGACGTCTCGCTGGCCAGCGGGAATGAAATTCCCATCGAGCAACGATCGCCTCAAGAGGTTACGCATTTGGCGGGTGTAAGGCTTGCACCGGATGTGCGATCGGCGCACCCGGCTTTTGACGTTACGCCTGCAAAATTGATCGCCGCGATTATCACTGAAGTGGGAGTGGCGCGAGCGCCTTACACAGAATCTTTGGCCCGCCTATTTAGAGTGAAAAATAACGCTCGTTAATTCCGAAACGAGCGTCCTTCTTATGCACGGCGTTGAGGGTCTGCCGCGCGATACCACGTCACGAAATTTTCAATTCCCTGACGAAATGATGTAGAGGGTTGGAAGCCCAGCAGGCTCCGCGATTTTGAAATGTCTGCCCAGGTGAGGGGTACATCTCCCGGTTGCAGCGGCATGGCTGCGCGCTTGGCAGTCTTGCCGGTCGCTTGTTCCAGGGTAGCAATCATTTCGTTCAAGCTGACCGGATGCGAATTGCCGAGATTGAAAATATCGAAAGCCGGTCGGTCATTCTGTTCTGGTGTGTACTCGAGGGCTGACAAAACGCCCGCGACGATGTCCGCGATGTATGTGTAGTCCCGCCCCGTCGAGCCGTCGCCAAACACGGGCAGCGGTTTCCCCGCTTCCATTAACGCAATGAATTTATGAATGGCTAGATCGGGCCGTTGCCGCGGGCCGTACACGGTGAAAAATCGCAGGCAAAGAATGGTCATGCCGGTGAGGTGAGCATAAGTACGGCAGATCATCTCGCCAGCGATTTTTGTGGCGGCGTAGGGAGAGATTGGGAAGAGATTTCCTTCGGACTCTGAGAACGGCGGACTGGCGCCCTCCCCATACACCGAACTGGAAGAGCCAAAGAGAAATCGCGGAACCTGAAATTCTTTGCATAGCTCGAGCAAGTTGGTTGTGCCGCCAACATTTACGCGCTCGTACAGGCGAGGCTGTTCAATAGAGGGGCGCACGCCGGCGCGGGCAGCGAGGTGAATCACTACATCGGGGCGGTCGCGGTTAAAGATTTTGCGGGTGGCTTGTTCGTCGCAAATATCGGCGTTTTCAAAAGTGAATTCCACCGTGCTACGAATATCTTCCAGGTTTGCTTGCTTCCACGCAGTTGAATAGAAATTGTCCAGGTTATCCAGAATGGTGAGTTTGGTGCCGCGTTTCAGCAAAGCCTCTGCAAGATGCGAGCCGATGAAACCAGCGCCGCCGGTGAGCAAAATTTTCCGCGGGGAATTCATGGGAACGCCAGCAGGCTACCAGTAAAGGGCCACGTTGATGAAGGGAAGTTAGCCGTTGTTGCGCTGCGCGAGAATGAAAATCCTGCGAAAAGGGAACAGCGTTTTGCCGTTCGCCTGACGAGGATAGGCGCGGGCCACCTTTTCACCATATAGGGCTAAGAACTCCTGTCCTTCGGCTTCACTGAGCTTGTCGAGATAGGGCCGGAGCTGGGAGCCGAGGAAGAAATTTACAACGGGATTTTCGCCTTCCAGCTCGTGGTGGTAGATGGTTTCCCAGATGTCAACTTGCGCTGAATTTGGCTTCAGCCAATTCCAGTAATCTTCCGCGCTGTGAACCCTGAGCTTTGCGGACTGATCGAATCGACCGCGCCAGCGCCGGTCATCTGCAATTTCCAAGATCAGGAGGTGGCCTGGATCGTCAATATGGCGAGGCATTTGAACCGCCAGCCAGCCTCCCGGCTGCAATTGGTTGAGTAACCTGGGAAACAACTTTTCGTGGTCCGGAACCCAATGAAGGGCTGCGTTGGAAAAGATCAAGCCCGGCGGACCCTGCGCACGCCAGGCTTCAATATCGGCTGGAAGCCATTCGACTTTAGGGTATTCTCGGCGCGCGTGAGACAGCATTTCCGCTGAATTGTCGACGCCAATAACCCGTGCCGCCTGCCAGCGTTCTTGAAGGATTTGGGTGACATGGCCAGGGCCGCTGCCAAGGTCATAAATCAGTTTGAAATCGGTGTGCGGGATGCGCTCGATCAGATCCATCGCAGCGCGAAACCGGATATTCACGAAGCTGAGGTATTTCTCGGGGTTCCAAGTCATAGCGATTAAATTTTCTCAACGATAGGATAGCGTCTTGCGACGCTGGTCAAAAGGGCAGGGCGGATCGGCACAGGGAGCAGGTTATTGCGGCCCGTGGCACAGTGGTGAAACCACTCCCCACGAGCGGCGGAGTTGGTGTATGTTCATAGTGAGCCTTTGACGCAGCCAGACGCGCAGAACGAGGGTAGGTTGAGCTCAACGAAGCAATCCGCGGTTCCACAGGCAGACAATTCCCCGGTCACGGGGCGCAATTCGCTTACGATTACGGACAATCGCACCGGCCGAAAATACGAAATTCCGATTGAGCACGATACGATTCGCGCCATTGATTTGCGCCAAATCAAGGTGAATGAGCACGATTTTGGGATGATTAGTTATGACCCGGCATTCACAAATACGGCCTCGTGCATCAGCCGCATCACCTACATCGATGGCGATGCTGGCATTTTGCAATATCGCGGATACCCGATCGAGGAGTTAGCCGAGAAGAGCACCTATATCGAGACGGCTTACCTGATTTTGCACGGTGAACTGCCCACCCAATCGCAGTTGAAGGAATGGGCGTATAACGTCACCCATCACACCTTCATCCACGAGAGCATAAAGAAGTTCCTGGATGGCTTTCATTACGATGCGCACCCCATGGGGATGTTGATTTCGACGGTTGCTGCGCTCTCAACTTTTTATCCCGACGCCAAAGATATTTTCAATGCCGATTCCCGCCGCAAACAGACCTATCGTCTGATCGGCAAGATGCCCACGCTTTCGGCCTTCGCCTATCGCCACAGCTTGGGGATGCCATTTGTTTATCCCGACAATGATCTGAGTTATTGCGCAAATTTTATGAACATGTTGTTTCGCACCACGGAACTGAAATATCGAGCGAACCCAACGCTGGAGCGGGCCCTCGACACTCTCTTTATCCTGCATGCGGAACATGAACAGAATTGTTCGTCCACGGCGATGCGCGGAGTAGGAAGCTCTCATGTCGATCCGTATTCGGCCATTGCGGCCGCGACCGCGGCGCTGTATGGGCCGTTGCACGGCGGAGCGAACGAGGCTGTGTTGCGGATGCTCCTCGAAATTGGCTCAGTAGGTAAAGTGCCCGAATACATCAAGAGTGTGAAAGCCGGTCAGCGCAAATTAATGGGATTTGGCCATCGGGTGTACAAGAATTACGATCCGCGCGCTCGCATCGTGAAGCATATTGCCTACGAAGTTTTTGATGTGATGGGCCGCAATCCGATGATTGATATCGCACTCGAGTGCGAGCGGATCGCGCTGGAAGATGATTATTTCGTTTCGCGGAAGCTGTACCCGAACGTCGATTTTTACACTGGCCTCATTTACCAATCGATGGGCTTCCCGGTTACGATGTTTCCTGTGTTGTTCGCAATCCCTCGAACCGTCGGCTGGATCGCGCAATGGGAAGAAATGCTTCTTGATCCGGAGCAGAAGATCTCACGCCCACGGCAGGTCTACCTTGGCGCGCCGAAACGATCGTACGTTCCCATCGACGACCGCCGCTAGGCCCTGATACGGTTCCTCGATTGTTCTTGAGCACTCTTCTCCAGCAGTAAACCTCGATTTTTTTTCATTCTGTAAGGCCTCATCGGCATAGATGATACGGGCTTGACCTGATAGCGCTCTGCAGGAGTGTGCCTAAACTGGGCTACGCCAAATTCGGCAAAGGAAGGTACAGTGCCCAGCGAATCTCGTCCCGGTAATCCACGCGCGGATGTTGAAGGAGATGTGCTGACCGTTGGTGACGCCAATGCCTCGGGTGTTTCTTGGCCAGCGATTATTGCTGGCGCGTTTGTGACGGCGGCTCTTGGCCTGATCCTATTGTCCCTTGGGGCCGGCGCCGGCTTGTCGTCGCTCTCACCCTGGGCCGGAGCAGGAGTTTCGCCTTCTGCCGTAGGTTTCGGGGCGCTGGTGTGGATCAGTTTTACCGAACTCATTTCCGCGAGCGTCGGCGGATACATGGCCGGCAGGCTGCGCACGAAGTGGGTGAATGTTCACACCGATGAAGTCTATTTTCGAGACACGGCTCACGGATTTTTGTCGTGGGCTGTGGCGCTGGTCATTGCCGCGGCATTTTTGACTTCGGCGGCAAGTTCAATGGTGGGTGCTGAAGGACGCGAACGCGATGTTTCGAGGTCGACCGAAGCCGTGGAGCGAGCCAACCGATACTACATCGACAGTCTTTTCCGATCCGCGCAGGCGCCCAGCCCGAATGACGCAGAAATGCGCGAAGAGACCGGGCTGATTTTTGCCCACGCGCTTCGAGAGCGAGAATTGGCTTCCGAAGATGCCAGCTATGTTGCATCGATGGTAGCGACGAGGACCGGTCTCAATCCGGCAGAGGCGCAAAAACGTGTGGCCGATGTGTTTCAGCGTGATCAGCAGGCGGCGGAAGCGACGCGCAAAGCTGTGGCGCATTCGTTGTATTGGCTATTCGTCGCGCTGCTGTTGGGTGCGTTCTGCGCAAGTTTTGCGGCGACTTTTGGCGGCAAGCAGCGTGATCATGTTCGTCGGCTCTAATGCGGACACCGCGTTAGCCAGATTTTCTAGGAGGACTACGTGCGATCCATTTTGCTTCTGATTCTTGGAGTACCGCTTCCCCTCGTGATTCTGATTGGGTTATTTAGCCACTTCTAGAACTGTTTTGACTGCTCGAAGCCGGTGTTTTGTGACACTGCTGAGAGCGCTTCGTAGGTACCTACGCGTCAGCAAATTACCGTCCTGCTAATTTCCGGAGGCTGATGGTGCAGCTGTTTTCGCGTCAGGCGGCTTGGGTAAGTCCACGCGTATCTCCAGCTCGACTGGATCGCCGGCTGCATCATTTTTTTCGCTTGCCTTGTAATGCATGATCGCTCTTAACCCTTCAAGGTTGTGGCACATGCTGAAATGGTCCGCGCCATACCAAAGGGTGTCGGAGAAGCCCGTCATGAAGCCGTGATTGCTGTGGAAGGTCGCGATTCCGTTTCCATCTTTAAGGACTATGGTTAACCCTTCGTCCTTTGTACCGCAATTCGTGGACTGGATGGTTCCATCCGTGATCTTTATGTTGTTGGTCGAAGAGGCCTCCTCGGGAGCATCGAGACCACTGGGGCGTTTGTCAGTCGGGATTTTGGCCCACAACTCCATAGCCTCGTCCCGGTCGGGTCCTCCCCAGCGGTCCGCAACGAACTGAGCCAGTTTGGCAGCTTCCTCGTCATGGCCTAGAGCCCGGGAAATCTGGCCTGCGAGAACAATGTATCCAGAACGATTAGGCTGCAGCATTTCCGCTCTTTGAGCCGATGCCAGTGCGTTTGAAAAATCGTCCTGAGTGGCCCACGAGAATGCCAACTCGACAAATGCAGGAGCAAAGTTCGGATCGATCTTCAAAACTTCGTACATCATCGTTCGAAACGCGCCTTGCGCGCTTGGAGAGGTTGCGGTCGCCAAGCCCGATAACATAGTCTTGTAATACAGCGAAAGATATCTTTTTGGGTCGGCGGTGTAGGCTTTGGCAAATTCCTCTTTGGCTTTGTCGTTATGGCCGGCCCCAAACTCCAGGAAGCCAAGCGTTTCGTGAGCCAGAGGTTGGTTTGGATCATCGCGTAAAGCTTGATCGATGGTTTCACGCGCATCGTCGTGATCGTGAGACCATGCGCGATAGGTGCCTAGTTCGGCTTCGGTTTCCGCGAGACTCATCTCGCGCGAAGGAAAGTCCTTTTCTTTGATCTGTGGAGGATTGGGCATTACGTAGCTCTTGAAGGAGAAACTGTTGATGTAACGGGTTAGCGCGGCCTGCAATTTCTTGAAATCGCCAAAATTCTCTTCAAATGCCTGCTTTTGTTTTTCACCTTTCAGCAGTGCTTGGTAGAACTGATTCAGCTTTTCGCCATTGTTCATTCCAGGACCGAAGAAGAGGTAATGCACGAGGGCCCACGCTTCGCCGTAATACCTGTCGATTTTTTCCTCGTCATTTCGATACTTGCGCCAGGGATTTTCGCTGATCAATTCATCGAGCGGGATGAATTGACGGTCGCGCAGTGAAAAGACTCGCAAGCTGGGCGTGCCGACGTAGACCTTGGTCTGTTCAAAACGTGTATTGCCATAAAACTCCGCGAGGCCCTCGTCCAGCCAGGTTGGAAGCCAGCGGAAATTGGCATGGAGCAGGGTATGAACGTACTCGTGGTAAACGACGCTGAACCTTCCAGGCGCATCCGCGTATAGGCAGATCAGTGCGTAATTTCTTTCCCAACCGTTCTGAAATAGTCCAACGGGCTTAACTTCCTTTTTGGTTTCCTTTGCCCGCGCCAAGAAGGGCAGCATGGTGGTCATGCAGTTTTCATCGCGTGGCGCGAAGAC
>Ga0070731_10004759_pt1 | contig 11490 bp, 4 predicted proteins | sample Coa_R1_2_FD_66448 | JGI IMG/M metagenome (GOLD analysis project Ga0070731, IMG submission 66448) | Surface soil microbial communities from Centralia Pennsylvania, which are recovering from an underground coalmine fire - Coalmine... | ecosystem: Environmental > Terrestrial > Soil > Unclassified ... | reverse complement strand
ATAGATCCCCCGAGGTTTGCAGTTTGCGCGCCTGGGAAACACTTTCGCCGACGAAGGCCTCGCGCTTTTGATCGAGGATCAGCGTGCGCAACGTCTTGGCCATGGGGTGCGCGGGATTCAGATTGATGGCTTCTTTGGCGATCTTCTCGGCTTCGCGCCAATCGCTTTCCACCAGCGCTTGCGCCTGTTCAATCAAAGTGTTGGCCAATACCGCACGTGCAAGAGAATTGTTTTCGTCCAGCTCGTATGCTTGCCGCAACAACCGGATACCGTCTACCGGCTTTTGTTTCGCACACAAATCCTGGCCTTCGGCCATCAGACGCTGCGATTCAGTCCTGCGCTCGACTCCCTGCTTCGCGTGCTTTTCCAGTTCCTGTAGTTCTTCATCGTTGGGGAATTCCGTCGACGCGTTCTGGAGGAGCTCAAATACGCGGCCGTAGTCAGAGGCATGCAATGACGAGTCGACCTGCTCGATCAGCTGTGTTCTGGTTTCGATGCGCGACTGCTGATCGCGCCTTTTCTGTAGACGTTCCACTTCAAATTTCAAACCGGGATATTGGCTGTAGATGGTCCGCAGAATTTCCCAATCGTTTAACGCATCGCCGAACGCGGCTTGCTCCTCGTGCAAATGAGCCCGCGCCACAATGGAATTCACCAGGTCGCGTTTGTCCTGCACCAGGCGAAGAGCGCGCTCGAAATGCGACTCGCCAGGATGTTGCTCCAAGGCCTCGCGCAGAATGCTGACCCGCTTATCGAGATCGGGCTCGGCTTCAACCTGGCGATCCACGTGGGCGATCAGCGAAGACAGGTCCTGCCGCTGCTGTTCTTCGATGTCGTAACGGAGCGCTTGAAAGATTGCATTGGTCGGATACTTGGCGAGGTAGGTCTGGCAGGTCACAATCGCTTTGGCGAAATTGTGTTCCGCCAGGTGCTTGCGCGCTTCCGCGTACGCTGTATTCATGGCGTCGTGTTCGGAGCGCACTTCGTTGTAGAAAGTTTGATAGCGGGCTCCACTCTCGCGGTTGACCGAGTCGGGGGCTTTGCGGTCGAGTTCGAGCACTACGCCTAACTTGGCGAGAGCGCTGCTGACGTCGCCTTTTTGCCAAGCGTCCATCGCCGCCTTGTGGATCTGTTCCTTGTCCTGGCGGAGCTTCTTGTAATCCTGCTCCTGGCGGCCTACTTCTGCGAGTAATTGCAGGGCGCGCGCTTCCTGGGGCCGCAGTTGCAGCACATTTTGCAACGCCTCGCGGGCGTGCGGATAGGCGTGGTTGTCGATGTGCTGCTTCGCCAGGCGATACCAGTTTTCAATTTGCTTCTCGCTGCGACGATTCTCGATCTTGCTCTTCAAGGCCAATGCGGTGGCGTTGTCGGGCTCGATCTGCAATGCATCCTGCAGCTTCTGCAAAGCCAGAGGATCTTCGTCTTCTTCGAACCGCGCGCGGGCCGCGTCCAGCAACTGCGCCAGAGTCTTGCGGCGGACGGCGTTGTCGAGCTGGCGGCGAAGCGCCTGGATCTCGACATCCATGTGGCCTTCGGCTTCGACCTCGCCGAGAATCTCGCCGGCGAACTGCAGATCGCCGTCGGCAAGCGCCTTGGTGGCACGTTGCAGGCGCGGGCGAGTGCGTTCCGCGTCGAAAAACTCGATGGGCTCGTTGCGCAGCGCCTTGCTCAGTGTGTCGCCAAATTCGCGGGCGCTGGAGAAACGATGCCAGGCCTGCTTCGCCATGCCTTTGTGGACAACCCGGCTGATGGGCTGGCTAATGGCGGGATTTACTTCGGAAGCGGGCGGTGGAATCTGATTCAGAATCGCTTCCACAACTTCGTCGGCCCGGGTTCGCTGAAACGGATGTCTGCCTGTCAGAGCCTCATAGCAAACCACGCTTAGGGAAAAAATGTCGGAAGCGGCTGAGAGAGCCTTCAGTTGAATTTGCTCGGGCGACATGTACAGCAGAGTCCCTTTTTGCGCGCGCGTGGTATGCGCGTCGGTCATGTGGGCCACGCCGAAATCGATGATCTTGACCGAGTCGTCTTCCATCACAAAGATGTTGCTCGGCTTCAGGTCGCGATGCACCAGTCCGCGCTCATGCGCCGCCTGCAAACCGCGGCAGGTCTGGGAAATAATCTCGACCGTGCGTTCCACGGTGAGACGGTGGCTGGACTTTCGGACAAAATGATCGAGAGTCGTGCCGGGCATGAGCGGCATGACAAAGTAGGGCTTCTTCTTCCCGTCGTCCTCAAATTCTCCGATGTCAAAGATCTCGACGATGTTGGGATGGCTCATCGAAGCCAGGACGTCGCACTCTTTGTAGAACAGCTGCAGGGAGGCAGGATCGGGGATGTCGAGGATCGTTTTGACAGCCACTTCGCGACGGACGACCGTATCGTAGGCGCGATAGACCAGTCCCATGCCACCTTGCCCGAGAATCTGCCTCACCTCGTAGCGACCAGCCAGTTTTTTCGGTGATCCTGTGGGCTCCATGGCGCGCCCTGCAGGCAGGGCCACAGCATTTTATCTGATTTTTGGTTGCGGCTCTACGCTCTTTTGCGGCCATTCAACCCCTCGCCGACCGGCCGAGATAGCACTCTGGAAGGCGCTTTGGACGGCACGTTTGGACGATACACATAGGAAAACGAACAGCTTGGCAAAGAGTATGCCGCAGGCCAGACTTTTCTGATGGTTGCTATAAGAAATTTGTATTGGACTGGAGGAATAGGCGCATTTATCTTCGGCGCATCGATTCTGGCTAGAACGCTGTGTGGGGTCGTCGGCGCGGCGCCGGGGGGCGTCCGCGCCGCAGGTCCTAAACCACTGCGATGCGACATTGCAGACGACTCACAAATCAGGAGCATTCCAAGATGACAAAGCGAGCAGGGAGAAGCTCTCTGCGCCGGCGGTTGGCGTCAGCCTGCGCCGTAATAGTTTTTACAGTGGCACTCCTAACCGGATTCTCGGCTTCGAGTTTCGCCGACGAGCCCAAGCCCGATCCAGCCGGCACCGCAACTGGCGATAAAGCAGCAGCGGTCGATGCCGCCGGCAACCCTTTTGTAGTTGTGGAGCCTACTGACAAAACAGCTCCCGACTACGCTCAGAATAAGAAAGCCTTCGACGAATACCAGGCCCAAGCAGCCAAGGAACCGTTGGCTGTGAAGCTCGCCGACAGCGTGGGGCATGTTCGGATCGCGACCAACATGGCTTGGACGCTGAACACGGGCTACCTGGTCCTGTTCATGCAGGCGGGGTTCGCGCTGCTCACGTGCGGGCTGGTTCGCAAGAAAAATGCCGCGCACCTGATGATGCTGAACTTTGCGGCCTACGTTTTTGCTTTCCTGGCCTACTACGCAGTCGGATACGCATTCCAGTTTGGAGCAGTCGCCATCAATGCCGCGCCGGCAAACATCGGCGGCGTCCCTACGCTGAATCATTTCCTGATTGGCAGTGGTCAATGGGGATTTGTGGGGGGTAAAGGATTTTTCCTCGTCGGTCCAGCTTACGACGCAGGCAGCAACGTCCTGACGTTATTCGAAGTCGTGTTCATGGAGACCGCCGGATACATTATTGTCGGCGCAATTTGCGAGCGCATCAGTTTTTGGGCATTTTTGCTCTGTGAACTTTTCATCGGCGCTATCCTCTACCCCATCTCCGGCTGCTGGACTTGGGGCGGTGGCTGGCTTTCGCAGCTGGGATCGAGCATGAACCTCGGCCACGGCTATGTAGACTTCGCCGGATCTTCTGTGGTGCACGCGGTGGGTGGCTTCGCCGCCATGGCTCTTGCCATCGTCTTAGGACCGCGTTTGGGGAAGTTCGGTCCGGGAGGAAAGATTCGGGTTTTCCCTGCTCACAACATCGTGTACGTCGTTACCGGCACGTTCATCCTGCTGTTCGGGTGGATGGGCTTCAATCCCGGCTCCACGCTGGGAGCAACTGACTTTCGCATCTCGGTAGTGGCCGTCAATACGAATCTTGCTGCGGTCGCTGGCTCAGCTGCGGCCATGCTGATCTGGTATTTCCTGTTCGGCAAGCCTGACATCACGATGGCGTGTAACGGGATGCTGGCTGGCCTGGTGGCGATCACGGCGCCTTGCGCGTTTGTCTCTCCTACTTCTTCGGTGGTGATTGGAACGATCGCGGGCTGCGTGGTGTGTGGCGGCGTCCTGTTCAATGAACGGGTGTTGAAAGTTGATGACCCGTGCGGCGCGGTCTCTGTGCATGGCTACTGCGGCTGGCTTGGAGCCGTCTGCGTGGGCATTTTCGCCGACGGGACGTATGGCTCGGGCTGGAACGGCGTCGGCGCCGCAACCTACCTCGGGCACGCTGGCCAAGGCGTGACAGGCCTGATTCACGGAGATACAAGACAATTCTGGGTCCAGCTCATGGGAGCAACTTTGTATGCGGTTTGGGCCTTCGGCCTGACGTTTGTGGTTTTCTGGACGGTGAACAAAGTGAAGAGCATGCGCGTTCCTCCCGAGTCGGAAGAGGAAGGCCTTGATGTTCCGGAGTTCGGGATGCCGGGTTATCCTGAAGATGCGCTGGTCACGCCTCAATACTGACCGCGAGTGAGCGTCGTTGAAAGCTCACTTCCCCGAGGGGGATCTTCTATGTCTATTCGTCTGGGCTGGAGTCTCCGGTCTGCACCGTTCATTCTCTGCATTGTTACGCTGTTGAGCGTTGTAGTGCTTCTGATCTCGGATTCACTCCCTGGCCTTTTTCCGCCTCGAGCGCACGACTACCTCGCGGCGTTTCCGCTGGCCATGATTGCCTGTGCCTGTCTGATTTATGAGGCGATACGTTGTCCTGCTCCCTCGGAGATCGTTAAGGCGATTCTTCTCGCGCTTGCATTTCTCTTTTGGTCCGCCAACCAGTTTTGGCCCACTCTTCGTCAGGCGACCCTGTTCAACGACATCGCCATCGGACTATTTGTCTTCGACGTCTTCCTGGCAATGACCACTCGACCAGTCAGTCCTCCATAAAGGCCCCGAAGAGCGAAAGATAGAACTTGAAGAAGGGACATGAAGGATTTCCCTCGAAAAAACGATTTTTCTGTAACATGATTCGGCATGGCAAACCGTCCCTTCGCGCCTCTTCTCGGTCGGCTCCTACTTATGATGGCATCCTTCCTCTTCTTGCAGTCTTGCGGAGGATCCGGTTCCTCGGGAGGCGGAGGAGGCGGTCAAACGACGACGGCTCCGGGGGCACCCACAGGGCTGACGGCGGTCGCCGGGAATCTCCAGGTCGGTCTCACCTGGAGTGCCAGTACGGGTGCGACTAGCTACAACGTCAAGCGTGCTACCACTTCGGGCGGCTCCTACACACAAGTCGCCACCACAACCCTGACGAATGACACTGACACCGGGCTTACGAACGGAAACACCTATTACTACGTCGTCTCGGCGGCGAACTCGGCCGGAGAGAGCGCCAATTCCGCCCAAGTATCTGCGACACCTGCCGGGCCCTCGACCAGCGTGCAAGCCACGATCAACGTTCTTGGCGATCGACATGCAATCAGCCCGTACGTCTACGGAGGTTCGTATCCTGCCAATATCTCGGCCATCACCGACAGCGGACTGAGCGTGGTGCGCTGGGGCGGCAACGGAACGTCTACCTACAACTGGCAACTCGGGACGACCAATGCCGACGACGACTATTATTTCGAGGATTTCGCATATTCGGAAATCGGCGACAGCGATTCAGGAAAGTTCATTACCGATGTGAAATCTGCCGGCAGTACTCCGCTTATGACGATGGCGATGCTGCCTTGGGTCGCACAGAGCGCAGAGACGTCGGTACAGCAGGGGGGAGGCTCCAACAACAACCATTGGAGTTTTTCAGTGGCGAAGTATGGCGCGCAATGCTCTGTGGATCAATACAACTCCGACGCGGGAGATGGACTTCAGACTGACTGCGCCACCCAACTCGCTGCCGACCCAAACGACGCCTACTTCCCGCTGCTGGATCAACCCGGCACGGGTGATCCGGCAAACAGCGTTTATCGGAATCAGTGGGCCGCGGCATTAGCCACGGCATTTAACACGGCTGGCACTCCACACTTTTACAACATGGATAACGAGATCGACATCTGGGGTGGCACCCATTTCGACATTCATCCGCTGCAATCCGGATATGGGGAACTGCGTGACACCTACCTGAGTGAGGCACGATCTTTGCTGACCTGGGACACGTCCGCGATTCGCTTCGGGCCGGTGAGTTGCTGCTGGTATTTCTATTGGGACCTTAATTCGTTGATCGACAACAAGTCCACGCACGCGGGAATCGATTTCCTGCCCTGGTGGCTGAATGAAGTCGCATGGTCGGATGCCGCGGCCGGCGCAAGATCGTTGGAGGTATTTGATATCCACGCCTATCCCGACGGGCCCGACACGACGAGCTTTACGCCAGCGCAAAAGCAGGCTTTGGCAGCCCGCATTTACCGCGACTGGTGGGATCCAACGTATACGAGCGAAGCTTCGTATATCGTGAACGGAGGCTTCAGCATTGAGCCGCTTGATTCGAAGCCGTTCCGGATTCCTCGTATGCGAGCCCTAGTCAACCAGATTTATCCGGGGACGCAGTTCAGCATCACGGAATGGAGCGCGGCATTTGCCGGCGAGTCAGACTTCTCAACCGCACTGGGCGATGCCGACGCCTACGGACTCTTGGGACGCGAGCGGGTCTACCTGGCTTCGCGCTGGACGGCTCCGGTGGCGGCAAACCCGAACTACCAGGCGCTGAAACTCTTTACCAACTACGACGGAGCGCACCACGGCTTCGGCACAACTTCGGTTTCGGCGACCCACAATGCGGATCCAAACCTGTTCAGCACCTATGCCGCTCTGAACTCCACAGGCACTATGCTGACGATCATAGTTCTGAACAAAGATCCAGCGAACTCGGCTCAGGTGCAGTTCACGACCACCGGATTCACGCCCACTTCTGTAACCACCTACACGCTCTCGCAGACTTCGCCGACGGCTATTGTGGCGTCGTCCTCACAATCGTGGGCTTCGTCGGTGACCTTCGCCCCTTACACCGCAACCTTGCTTGTAGTCAGCGGAAGCGTGGCCACAGCTCCGGTCTCGGAGTGGGATTTGAATCCCGACACCACAATGGTCCCCGCAAACGGCACGGTCACACTGCAACCGAAGATCACGAGCGGTTCTACCAACGTCACTCTTACTTCCGCTGCTTTCGATAGTTTCGACGGAGTTGCCACATGCGGGGGAACAATCATATTGACCACTCCGGCAATCACTCCAACCCTGCCGGGCGAAATCACGGTGAACGCGGGCGCTACGCCAGGCTTCTGCCACTTCACCGCCGCCGGAACCGACGGGATCGCAACTCAGACGCAGGGAGGGTGGATCGTTGTAGGCAAGCCCGCGGCAACCCTAGCGAAAACGAGCGGTGATGGCCAATCCGCAACCGCGGGCACTGTCCTGCCACAGGCCCTTACAGTGACGTTGACTCCCGGCCAGTCTGGCGGTACCAACTCCGGTGGGAGCGTTCTCTTCACGGCCAGTGCAGGGACGCTCTCGAACGGAATCAGCAGCGGAGTAAAGGTTATCGCGGTCACGAACAGTTCGGGAGTTGCCTCTGTCACCCTCACGTTGCCCGTGTCTCCTGGACCGGTGACCGTGACCGCCGAGGGCCCGTACGGGCTGGGCCATCCAGTAGCGTCAACCTTTACGGAGACTGCCCAATAGTTCGGCGGAGCGTTGGGACGGACGTTTGCCAAACGGCGATTGCGAAACAAGGAGTGTCAGCACACGCTCGGGGTCAGAAAGACGTGTTATTCTTCGCGTGCCATTTTGAGTAATTGTGTATGGGTCGCGGCAGCGTCGACGACGAAGCAAGAGGAGGCTTGGATGCATCTTCGCAAACATCTGGTCGGGTTCGCTCTTCTCGGTTTGTTTCTTCCCAGTTCTTTTTCTCAAGAAGTTCAACCCACCTATCGCAATCCGAACCTTCCCGCCGAATTGCGCGCGGCGGACTTGCTGAAACGGATGACTCTCGAGGAGAAGGTCGATCAGATTGCGGGTGGCCGCCGGCGATCCATGGCGAAAGCCATCCCGGAAGCCAAGGAGATTTTTGAGGGATTGGGAAAGCTATATCGCGAGGATTCGCAGGTGAGCCCGCACGATGCCGCCGAAGCGCGAAACCGGGCGCAGCATTTTCTGGTCGAAAAGACGCGCCTCGGAATCCCAGGACTCTTTCAAGGTGAGGCCTTGCATGGATTCATGGCCTACGGCAGCACCAGCTTTCCGCAAGTGCTAGGCCTTGCGACTACGTGGGACACCGACCTCGTAGGACAGGTATTCACCGCAGCCGGGGATGAGATGGCCTCTGCGGGCGTAAATCAGGCATTCTCCCCTGTGCTGGATCTGGCGCGCGATCCCCGCTGGGGAAGAACCGAGGAGACGTACGGGGAAGATCCTTATCTCGTCGCGCACATGGGAGTCGCAGCGATCAACGGACTGCAGGGCACGACGTGGAATATCGACCGACATCATGTGATGGCGACGATGAAGCATTTTGCCGCCCATGGCCAACCAGAAAGTGGAACGAACACTGCGCCCGCAAATTTTTCTGAAAGAGACTTGCGGGAAACATTCCTTGTCCCCTTCCGCGCCGCTGTGCAAGAGGCGAATGTGGGAAGCGCGATGGCTTCTTACAACGAGATTGATGGGATCCCATCGCACGCCAACCACTGGCTGCTGGACCACGTACTCCGCGAGGAGTGGGGCTTTCGCGGCTATGTGACTTCGGATGCGAACGGTCTGCAAATGTTGGTTGAAACGCACCACGTGGCAGCCGATTTCGAAGATGCGGCGCGCAAATCGCTGGCCGCCGGCGTTGACTATGACCTGTCGGACGGTTCGGTGTACGCGACTCTGGTGGAGCAAGTGAACGTGGGGAAAGTTCCCCAGGCTGAACTGGATCAAGCCGTTGAGCGGGTGCTGGAGGCAAAGTTTCGTCTCGGACTCTTCGAAAATCCGTATGCTGATCCCGACTATGCTCAGAAGATTACGAATAGCTCTGAGCATCAGCAGCTGGCCTTGAAGGTGGCGCAGAAGGCGATTGTGCTGCTGAAGAACGAGAACAACCTGCTGCCCCTCGATCTCAAGAAAGTGAAAACCATAGCAGTAATCGGACCCAATGCGGCTGACGTTCATCTGGGCGGCTACAGCCGTGATCCTGGCCCGGGAAACCAGATCAGCATCCTCGATGGAATCCGCAAGCGCGCGGGCGATAGCGTGAAAGTGGTCTACGCGGAAGGCTGCAAGATCACGACAGGAAAACAAGGTTGGGCGGCGTGGTACGAGAATAAAGTTGCGCAGCCCGACCCCAAAGCGGATGCTGAGAGCATTCAGGCCGCCGTCTCCGTTGCTCGACAGTCAGATGTCGCCATCGTCGTGGTGGGAGAGAACGAAAGTACCAATCGCGAAGCCTGGTCTGAGCAGCATCTGGGCGATCGCGACTCGCTGGATTTGCTGGGTTCACAGGAGGCTCTGGTTCGGGCGATCGTCGACACCGGCAAACCGGTGGTTGTGTTGCTTATCAATGGGCGGCCACTCTCGATCAACTACGTCAAGGAACACGTTCCGGCAATTCTCGAAGGCTGGTATCTGGGCGAACAGGGAGGAACTGCCGCAGCGAATGTGTTGTTCGGCGACGTGAATCCGGGCGGCAAACTGCCGATCAGCTTTCCGCGTTCCGTGGGACAGCTTCCCGATTTCTACAATCACAAACCGTCGCGCAATCGCAGCTACCTTTTTGAGAGCCGCGAGCCTCTATTCGCATTCGGCTACGGGCTTAGCTATACGCAATTCCATTTCGACAATGTTCGGGTCGAACCGAAGACTATTCATACGGGCGGATCCGCCAAGGTGTCAGTCGACATTACAAACACTGGCGCTCGGGCCGGAGACGAAGTTGCCCAACTTTACATTCATCAGCGGGTCGCATCTATCACTCGTCCAGTGATGCAATTGCGCGGCTTCAAGCGCGTTAGTCTCGATCCCGGCCAGAAGATCACCGTCGACTTTATGTTGACTCCCGACGATCTGTCGCTGATCGATGTGAACATGAATCGTGCAGTCGAGCCAGGAACATTCGATCTTATGGTGGGTCACAGCTCGGTCGAAACTACCAGTATTCCGCTAGAAGTTACGAACTAAAGTTCATCGATACCTGCTATGAAAATGTGGAGACTCAAATTGCTCATGCGATCACCTTTGAAACATAGACAATCGGCGCGGTTATTCGCTTCATTCCTCGTCGGGTTTTTCCTTTGCCTGTTTGGCGCGAAAGCTGCCCATGCCCAATGGAAGCCCATGAATCCTGTTGTTAAGGCTCAGCAAGAGCCCGATGGCATTGTTTTCACCATGGGGATCGGCACACTGAAAGTGCAAGTGTGCTCGGATTCGGTGATCCACGTTCTCTACTCGGCCACGGCTTCGTTTCCCAAACGAGCTGATTACGTAGTCACGAAAGAGAGTTGGCCGGCCGCGCACTGGACGATGCAGGCCGGCGACGATACCGTCTCGATCAGCACTTCCCTTCTGAAACTTACCGTCACGAAAAAAGACGGGTCCATCACGTACGCTGAAGTTCACGGCGACAGTCTGGTGCAGGAAGCGTCCCGCGGCCTGACTCCGGAAAAAGTGAATGGCGAAGATATATACCGCGCCGAGTCCATGATAAGTGTTTATGGCTCGCACGAGGGACTCTACGGGTTGGGCCAGCACCAGGCGGGCGTGTGGAACTATCGCGGAGACTCGGTCGACATTTCTCAGGAGAACAGCAATATCTCCGTGCCTCTGATGCTATCGAGCAAAGGGTATGGGATTTTCTGGAACAATACGTCACGGAGTCGCTTCAATAACCGGTTCGCCAACATTCTTTACATCAGCTCTGAAGTTGCCGATGTCATTGACTACTATTTTCTCTACGGCCCTGACTTCGACAAGATCATCGCCAGCTATCGCGATCTGACCGGACAAGTTCCCATGTTCGGGAAGTGGGCCTACGGCTTCTGGCAATGCAAGAATCGTTACAAGTCGCAGGATGAAATCCTGGGCGTGGCCCGCAAGTATCGCGACTTACACATCCCGGTCGACAACATCGTTCAGGATTGGTTCTGGTGGAACCGTAAAGGTGAGTTCGTCTTCAACAAGAATTATCCCGACCCCAAAGCCATGGTGGATCAGTTGCACGCCGAAAACTTCCACCTGATGATTTCGATCTGGCCTTTCTTTGAACCAGGCTCTACTAATTACGACTACATGAAGAAGAAGGGATGGTTCGTCGACTATTTCAAGTACGCCAAGCCTCCTTACCACACCGACGCTATGGCTGTGTATGACGCCACCAGTCCGGAAGCGCGCAAGTACTACTGGGACGAAGTAAACAAAGGATTGTTCAGCATTGGGCTCGATGCCTGGTGGATGGATACGACCGAACCCGAGACCGAAGGGCAAGAAGACAACATTCTG
>Ga0070731_10004758_pt1 | contig 11492 bp, 10 predicted proteins | sample Coa_R1_2_FD_66448 | JGI IMG/M metagenome (GOLD analysis project Ga0070731, IMG submission 66448) | Surface soil microbial communities from Centralia Pennsylvania, which are recovering from an underground coalmine fire - Coalmine... | ecosystem: Environmental > Terrestrial > Soil > Unclassified ... | reverse complement strand
GTCGTGGGACTCATGGCACAAGGGGCGCACGCAACCGCCATACGCGTTTCTGATTCCGTCAGACCAGGGAGATCCGGCGCGTGTCGCCGCGATGGTCGCGCGGCTGATGGCGCAGCAAATCGAAGTTTCGCGAGCCGAGAGCTCGATTCAACTTCAGGACGGAAATTATCCGGCGGGTACGTACGTCGTACGCCTCGATCAACCGTATCGCAACTACGCCGTGGACCTGCTCACGGCACAGCATTATCCGAAAGACGGAGAGCCACCTTATGACGATGTGTCCTGGGAACTGCCTGCGAATTATCACCTTGAGGCGATTCCGACTGCGGATGCTGCGATCCGTGAAGCGTCGTTGACCACGCTCAAAGAACCGCCGCAGGTTGTAGGACGCGTGACCGGTTCTGGCTCGGTTTATCTGTTGAAGGACACAGGGCAGGAGTCGCTGCTCGCGGCGCGGTATCGGCTGGCCCATTTTGAGATTCAGATCGCCGAAAAAGAATTCGAGAGCGACGGAGTGAAATATCCGGCGGGATCGTGGACCGTCTCGGATCAGCCCGGCCTGCGGGACGCGTTGCAGTCGACGGCGCAGGAACTCGGCCTCGACTTCATCGAATCGGCAAGCGCTCCTGATGTCCCGCGCCATGCAGCCCCAGTTCCGCGCATCGGCGTGTGGGTGCCGTGGGCCGACACCGACTCCATCGGATGGATCCGCTACTCGCTCGACCAGCGCAAGGTTCCGTATATCTATCTGCGCGACGAAGATATTCGCGCCGGGGATTTGCGCTCGAAGATTGATGTGCTTTTGTATGGCCATGTCGATCTTGAGCTGGCCGAGCAGATCGAAGGTTTGCCGAAGCGGTGGTCGCCCATGCCGTTCAAAAAGACGCCGCAGACGCCAAGTTTCGGGACGCCCGCGGAATCGGACGACATCACCGGCGGCATCGGTTATGAGGGGCTGGGCCAGATTCAGCGCTTCATCGATGATGGCGGGCTGATGGTAACGCTGGGCAGCGGCACGGCACTGGCGCTCGAAGGCGGGCTGGTGCGCTTTGTGCGCCGGTCGTCGGGAGGCGTGCCGCGCAGTGCGGCGGGTGGCGGGGGATCGTCTTCGGCCGCGTCGCAGGCGGCGGGCACGCGAACGCCGGGCGCGCACGTGCGCGTGACTTTTGACCGCCTCGATCATCCCATTGCCTATGGGTATCCGCGGGAGACCTACGTGTTCCGGCAGAATTTTCCTCTATACAACATTCCGCGGCGCTGGTTGCGCATGGCCTATTGCACGACTTGCCTCGACGGTCCGGAGGATCGCAGCGGCATCGTGATGGAATGGGGCGATCGCGATGGCAACCCGTTCGTGGTGAGCGGGCAGGCGTGGGGCGAAGAGAATTTGATAGGGCGTCCCGCGATTCTCGATATGCCGGTGGGGAAGGGGCATGTGGTCAGTTTCAATTTCAATCCTATGCATCGCGACATGAACCGCGGCGACCAGCGCATGCTGTGGAACGCGATCCTGAACTGGCAGGCGATTCTGGCGCTGCAGCCGAAGGTGGAGGATGCGGCGACTCCGCCGGCGGAACCGGACGAGGATTGATCTTCCGAGACCGCACCAGTCCTCTAACCGGCGCTAGCTTGCTTCCCTGCTGTCGGGACTCATATACTCGGAACGTTTGCGACCGCGCCGCCGTCGGTTGAGGGGCCGGCACCGCCCTTAATCACGACCTGCAATCACTCCGGAGAAGACAGTTATGACGACGATGACCACTCCCGCGCATGTGGATAAAGAAAGCAATCCGTGGGAGTCGCAGCGCGCGCGCTTCGATCTGGCCGCGCAGAAGCTCAATCTAGATGAAGGACTGTGGCGGGTTCTGCGCTATCCGAACCGCGAAGTAACGGTGTACATCCCGGTGCAGATGGATGACGGGCACCTCGAAGTTTTCACCGGCTTCCGGGTACAGCATTCGATAGCGCGGGGACCGGCCAAGGGTGGCATCCGCTACGCGCCCGACGTCACGCTCGATGAAGTTCGCGCGCTGGCCAGTTGGATGACCTGGAAGTGCGCTGTGGTCAACATCCCCTTCGGCGGCGCCAAAGGCGGCGTGATTTGCGATCCGCACAAAATGTCGATGGGCGAGGTCGAGCGCATGACCCGCCGCTACACCTCGGAACTCATCGAATTCATCGGCCCGGAAAAAGACGTCCCTGCTCCCGACGTAAACACGAACGAACAGGTCATGGCGTGGATGATGGATACCTATTCCATGCACATGCGGCAGACGGTCACAGCCGTGGTGACGGGCAAACCGATCAATATCGGCGGATCCCGCGGACGGCGCGAGGCGACCGGGCGCGGCGTGATGGTGGTCTGCGATGAAGCCTGCAACAAGTTGGGCCTCGCGCGCGAAAGCACCCGCGTCATCGTGCAGGGCTTCGGCAACGTCGGCTCCAATGCCGCGCTGCTCATGCACCAGGCTGGATACAAAATCATTGGTATCGGCGAAGTAGGTGGCGGCTTGCACAACAAGAATGGCATCGACTTGAAGGCTCTGGTGGACTTCCGGCAGAAAAGCGGGACGGTTCACGGATTCCCCGGCGCGGAAAAAGCCGAGACCGCCGACCTGCTTGTCGAAGACTGCGAAATTCTGATTCCCGCAGCCACCGAAAATGTCATCACCAGCCGCAACGCCGACCGCGTGAAGTGTCGCATTCTGGCCGAAGGCGCGAACGGGCCGACGACCTCGGCGGCCGACGACATCCTCACCGATAAAGGCGTGTTCGTGATCCCCGACATTCTGGCCAACGCCGGCGGCGTAACCACTTCGTATTTCGAGTGGGTGCAGGATCGCCAGGGCTACTTCTGGAAAGAGTCGGTCGTGAACGAGCAACTCGACGAAATCATGAAGTCTTCGTTCCTGGATGTGGTCCGCTATGCCGAAGCTCACCACGTAAACAACCGCATCGCGGCGTACATGCTGGCGATTGACCGGGTAGCGTATACGATCCGGCAGCGCGGGATTTACGCATAAGAGTCAACGCCCCCACTTCTCGCGAAAAAGACGCGCGAGAAATGGGGCACCGGAAACTTTGAAAGGGCACGCCGTCAGCCGTGCCATAAAAGGCCGAAAAGAGCCGGGGCTTCAGCCCCTGAGGTTCGAAGGGAGATCAATGAAATCCATTGAACGGAAACTGATCGCACAGATCGCGGTCTTGTGTTTCGCGCTTTCCCTGATTGGCGGTTTTGCTGCGGGGCAGGAACCGGGCGGGACAATGCCTGAGGCCAACGCGACCCCGGCTCAGATGGCGAAGGCGGCCGCGGCCGAAAAGCTGGACATCAACAGCGCGACCAAAGATCAGCTGAAGGCTTTACCGGGGATCGGCGATGCGTATTCGCAGAAGATCATCGACGGACGGCCTTACCGCGCAAAAAATCAGCTGGTGCAGAAGAAAATCATTCCGCAGGCGACGTACGACAAGATCAAGGACTTGATCATCGCCAAGCAGGCAAAGGCGGCTCCTTCCAAATAGGTTCGACCAACGCGGCCGTGGATCTCTTCGCATCCTTCACCGACGTCTCGGCAGCCTCTGCGGCGAGATTCTGTTAGACGCGGAATTCGCGGAAAAACATTGCTGAGCGCGCGCAGAAGGCCGGATTTCACATAGCTTTTTCCCACATTGCGTTCCCCATTGGGGTGGAGCATAATCGAATTGGCCACCGGTCGGCCCCCGGGAGCCTCCCTCGCGTGAATCTGCCCAACTCCATCACGCTTTCCCGTATCTTCAGCATCCCTCTGCTGATGTGGATTCTGTTGAGCCCGCGATTTAATGGCATTCACGGCGAACGGGAATTGCTGGCGTCGGTGATTTTCATCGCAGCGGCGATGACCGATGGGATTGACGGATATCTGGCGCGCAAGCGCGGGCAGATCACGACCATGGGGATTCTGCTCGATCCGCTGGCCGACAAATTACTGATTGCGGCGGCGTTCGTGACGCTGGTGCAACTGAATCCCAGCCTGGTTCCAGCGTGGATCGCAGTGGTGGTGATCGGCCGCGAATTTCTGGTCAGCGGCCTGCGCTCGATTGCGGCTTCGGAAGGATTCACCATCGAGGCGAGCGATCTGGGAAAGTTGAAGATGGTGGTGCAGATCGTCGCCGTGGTAGCGGTGATTCTGGATCATCAGTGGAAACAGTGGCCAGTCTACGGGTATTACATCTTCCCGATTCACTGGATCGCGTATCTGGCGATCTGGTTTACGGTGTTGGTTTCTCTGTTGTCGGCCATCGATTACTTTGTGGCGTTCTGGTCCAAGATTGACCGGCGCGTTGTTAAGCGCCAGCGCCGGGCCTTCATTCTGAGCCGGCGGAGAAAACCGATGCCTGCTCCTGCGCAGGCCGACCGCGATGTCGCTGCCTCAACCTAGTTCGGCTGCTGTGCAATCGGAAGAACCTTCCGGCGCCGAGTTCTCGCAAGAAGAGAGAACGGAACTGATCCGACTGGCGCACGAGTCGATCCTCGCCGCACTCGAATATCGGAAAATTCCGCTTGATCCGCCAACTCCTCATCTCGCCGAACCTCGCGGCGCGTTCACGTCGTTATATCTGCATGGGGAACTGCGCGGGTGTGTGGGATACGTGTTGCCGGTCAGTTCAGTCTACCGCGCGGTGGCGGAAACGGCGCGCGCCGCGGCGTTCGACGATACGCGATTCGAACCGGTGACGATCGAAGAGGCGCGCCATCTCTGCATAGAACTCAGCATCCTGTCGCCTCCACAACCCATCGCACCGGAGGCAGTCGAAGTGGGGCGTCACGGCTTGCTCGTCAGCCTGCACGGATTTCGAGGGTTGCTCCTGCCCCAGGTGCCGACTGAGCATCACTGGGATCGTGTGACGTTTCTGGAGCAGACGTGCCGCAAGGCGGGACTCCCGAAAGATGCTTGGCAAGTGGAAGCGATGGTCGAAGCCTTTACCGCGGAAGTGTTTGGGGACAAGAATTCGGAATAGGCATTGAATGTTTCCGCAAATGAAACGGGGGACGATTTCTCGTCCCCCGATCTTCATTGATTGGCAAAACCGAACCTAGTTCAATTCGTCAATTTCGGCGCCATCCCCGGTATGCACGTCTTCCATGGCGAAGACGATCATCCCGGTGGCGGTGGAATCGGTCACGCCGATGATGACGAGTTCACCGACGGCACGCCGCGGCAATTCACGCACGTGGATCGTCGGTCCATTGGTTTTGGTGAGGAGATTGGGATCGATGGCAGGCATCTTTTTCTGTGTGTCTTCGGAGATGGCCGCCTTGAACGAGAGTGAATCGACGGGATCTTTCAAATCCGCTTCGTAGGAGCGCACGGCACGGAAGTAGTCGCCGATCTTGACACCCTGATTCGAACCGACGTTGAGATACACTTTCTGGCCGGTACCCAGGTGCGAATCGAAGTCCTTGGCCATCACGATGCGGCCGGAGACCTTGCCTTTCTGAGCGGGCAGAAAACGGTCAAAGTGGATGGCGTTGTGGAAATCGACAGGCTGTTTTTCGGCGAAGGGAATGGCAGTATCGCCAGGATTCACGCCGTCGCAGGCATACTCAATCCGAGCGATGGCGTCGCGGCTGCGCGTATCGATTACCTTCACGCGGCCTACTTCCTCATAAGGCTGTCCGGTTTCCTTGAGAAGCTTCCGTTGTCCCGGGAACGTTTCGTATTCATCGATGTCGCGCAGGGCGCGGACCACTTCGTACTCGCCGCCAAGGTTGTAACTGGTTCCCTGGAGATAGACCATGTCACCGCGCACGAACTTGGTGGTGGAGGGAGTCTGCAGGCCGCCGGCAACAAAGTTGGCATCGGGCAGGCTGTGCTTGCTGATGAATCCCGCGCAATACAAGTCAGCATATGTGGGTTTTGCAATGCGCTCGACGGGAAAGCTGTTGGTGGTGAGCACCGTTCCCTGAGGCGCCTCGGTCGCCGCTGCGCCCTCGGAGCCTGATTGCGCCCAGGCAGCGGTCGCCAGCAACAACACTAACAGTCCTGTTTTCTTCATGTTACCTCCGGAGAAGATTCGCGTGGCGTCCTTCTCCCCAGTTAAATACCAGAAAAGAAACGCTTCAAACGGAAAGTAACAAGCTGGCTAGGGGGGGTCAAGGTTACGAGGGTGATGGGAACTGCGGAGCAGATTTTTGAGGCGGTGGCACAATCCCATGTTGCATAACCAATTAAGCCCCTGTAATAATTCGCCGTTCATGCCGTACGTCATGAAACCGTCCCACTACTAACGAAAGATGAATTCCGCCCCAACTCACATGCCAAGGCTGTTGCCGCTTCGCCTCCCGCGAGTGTGCGTGGCGGTCATCGGGTCCGATCCCAATGAGATGGCCGAGAAGGCCGAAGCCCTGGTGCGAGATAACTCCTTTCTGGAGTTCAGGTTGGACTATCTCTCCAAACCCGGACTGGCAATGCCGCGGATCAAGCGATTTCTGGAGACATATCCAGGCACGGTATTGATCGCGACTTGCCGGCGGGCGGCGAGCGGGGGCAAATTCAGGGGGTCGATAGCGTCGCAACTGGACATTCTGGGAAAGGCGGCCGCCGCGGGCTGCCAATTGATCGACATAGAGTTGCAGACGGCTAACAAGTGCAAGCCAGAGCAATTGCAGAAACTGCGCTCGCGTGCAGCTTTAATTCTTTCTTTCCATGATTTTCGGGCGACCAAGAAATTGGATGAGACCCTCGAAAAGATGGTGGCTTATCCGGCGGATTTCTACAAATTGGTTAGCACAGCCACGACGCTTTCCGACAACGTGGCGCTGATCAAGTTCCTGACTCGAGAAGGCGACCGTCATTCTCTGGTCAGCATGTGCATGGGAGAACAAGGCGTTATCAGCCGCGTCCTCGGGGTGCGTGCGGGTAGCGTATTCACATTCGCATCTGCCAGCGCCGGCGAGGAAACCGCGCCCGGCCAAATCACGGCGCAGGAGTTGCGCAGCGTCTACCGGATCGAGAACGTAGACGTAGCTACGAGAGTGTACGGAGTGGTGGGTGATCCGATCGCTCATTCGCTGTCCCCAGCGATCATGAATGCAGCTTTCCGGCGGGAAAATGTGAATGCCGTCTATCTGGCCCTGCATGCCAAGACCCTGAAGGATTTGCTCACTTGCGTGCGGGAAATTCCGATTCACGGCATCAGCGTGACGATGCCTTACAAGGAATCGATCCTGTCGCACCTCGACAACGCGGATTCCCATACCAACAAGGTAGGAGCCTGCAATACCGTCGTGCGGGCGCAGGATGGAAAGCTTTATGGTTTCAACACGGATACGGCGGGGATTGTGCGGCCGCTGGAAAGGCGTTTAAACACCCTCGAAGGGGCGCGAATCCTGGTGATCGGAGCGGGAGGAGCGGCCCGCGCAGCCGTCTTCGGACTGAAAGAGCGGGGGAGCGAAGTCTACATTCTGAATCGCAGTCTCGCGCATGCAAAAAAGCTGGCGCATCAAGCCCGGGCGAGGATCGTAAAGCGTCCAGATCTGAAGAAGCTGGCATTCGACGTGATCATCAACGCCACTCCGGTTGGAATGGGGAATAGCCGGGAAACGCCACTTCAGGATAAAGAGATCAACGCCCGCTATGTATTTGATATGGTGTACGATCCCGCAGAGACGCGGCTGCTGAAACTGGCCAAAGAACGGGGCGCGCAAGTGATTCCGGGGATCGAGATGTTTGTTCATCAAGCGGCCCGACAGTTCGAGATATGGACGGGAAAGCCGGCGCCATGGGACGACATGCTGCGAGTGGTGCTTCTGGCCCAACAGGAGCGCGCAAACCAGTCCGCAGCCCCGAAATAAGGGCTTGCGATGCTGGTCCGCAAGAAAAAGTTGCATTTTTGGTACTGCCCAACGTAAGATGCAATTAGGAAGCGTGACTGTAACGCGTTTCCGGTTCGAAGCCCAGTACCGCCCGTTCCTTACTTCCAGACTCGCTGTTCAGCTTTGGCGAAAAAACTCGACGTGAGAGGCGGTTTCGTCCGTCTCTATCCCGGTTCGGAGAGTTCACTATGGCGTGGTACGCGTACTGTCTTACCGAGCACCAAACCCTCCCAAATGGAACCCGCACTCGCCGCCCTTTCCTGCTAGAAGGTGTACAAGGCGTCAATGGAGCTGCGGTTTTGAGCTATCCCAGCGGAGAATTCGCGGTGATCGTGAGCGAATTCGATCGCGCAGCCTCGGAGTTGGACCATAAAGCAGCAATTGAGCACGCCCGAGTCGTCAGCAATTGCTTCCGGAATTCCACCGTTCTACCCTTCAAATTCGGCACAATTTTCGAAAGCGACGACGCCCTCCGCCAAGCGGTGAGGGTGAATCGACGAGCATTTGGCCAAAGCGTAGCCAGGCTGCGCGGCAAGTCGGAGATGCACATCAAGTTGGTGGTGCGAGATGGGTCTTTACGGGAGGCCATGATCGATATTGAACTGCCCGATACGGTAGGCGGCGACTATTTGTCAAAGCTGCGGGTGAAAGCGTCGCGCGAGCGTGAGCGGCAGACTAAGGCTCGCGCCCTGTCGGTCCAGGTCCACAAGCTGTTCAACCCGCTGGAAGAGGAAGTCAGCTGCAAGAAGGTAGCGCCGGAGGGCATGTTGATCGATATCGCCCACCTGATCGACAACAAGAGCGTGGAGAAGTACCAGAATCGGTATAACACGGCCGCAAAACAGTTGAAAAACTGCGAATTCTCAGTGAGCGGACCGTGGCCTCCATATCACTTTCTGCCGGGCAAACTGCGGACGGTGGCGGGAAACAGCTAGAACAGATTCATTGAATCAGAGCCCATCGCATTTCGCGCGGTGGGCTTTTTCTTTCGTACGTCTTGCAGTGAATATGCATTGTTCTGCACTCGCGGCTTGTCCGCGGTCTAGGCCTAGTTTTGATGGGGAGGTCGGTGCTTGCCGTAAGCGCCTGCGAAGCTTGGACTTATTGGCTCGAGGGAGGCGCTGGCCGGGCATCTAACCTTTGGTTTAGGAAATGCATTATTAGGTGGTACTAAGAGGCCGCAAACTCAGTATGACCTTCACTCTCAATCAGATTCTGCGTTATTTCCCGAAAAGCCGTTCTGCCTGGCGGAGCGGCACCTTGCATCGCCTTTCCTGACATTGCCCACCTGATCGCCTCTTGAAAGTTGGCCCCAGCGATGGGGCCATTTTTATGTTTCGCAGCGTGGAAGCCGGGCCCAGCAAATGATGGCTAAGTCTCCACAGATAATAACGTCATAACCAGTCCAGTAACCGGCCTGGAGGCCCGTTCCGGAGTCTGGGTGACAGAACCCTGCAGTATCCCCAATCACCCGCTCTCGGATACACTGACCGACGACCATGACACAAAACCCGCATCGCTCTTGTTTTGTTTCCCTGGCGATTTGCCTATCTTTAGCACACGCCGTCGCCCAGAACCCACAGTCGAAACCTTCGCGATCCTACGGCGCGCCTTCGGAGATGACGGCGGCGCAGAAGGAGAACTTTCCACCGCAGTTGCTCGAAGAACTCGCGACGATCAAGACGGCGGCGCTCTCTGACGATTATGCATACCGGCAAGTCGCGCACCTGACCGAGAATATCGGCCCACGGATCAGCGGGTCTCCGCAGGCAAAAGCGGCCGTGGAGTATGTTGCCGACCAACTGCGCGAGCTCGGTCTGGAGGTCAAGCTCGAAGAAGTCAATGTCCCGCATTGGGTGCGTGGATCGGAAACTGCCGAACTGGTGGAGTATCCCGGGCAGGCACGAGGAACATCGCAAAAGATTGTTCTCGCGGCGCTCGGCGGAAGCACGTCGACGGCGACCGAGGGACTTACGGCCGATGTGGTTGTGGTCAATAATTTTGACGAGCTGAAATCGCTGGGACGGGAAAAGGTTTCCGGCAAGATCGTTCTATTCAATGAGCCGTTCGATAAGCAGATGGCTGCGGCAGGACTGTCATTCGTCTCGTACGGCGAGGCAGTGCGTTATCGGAGCGGCGGCCCGAAAGCAGCGGCGGAACTTGGAGCCAGCGCGGCTTTGGTTCGTTCCGTGGGCAACGCGGATTACCGGCTGCCGCACACGGGATCGAGCCAGCCAGCAGGAATTCCGGCCGGCGCAGTGACGGCGGAGGACTCGGACCTCATCGCTGACCTGGCTGCGCAGGGAAAGGTGCGGATGCATTTGACCTTGACGCCGCAGAAGTTGCCCGATGTGGTCAGCTACAACGTGATCGGCGACCTGAAAGGGAGCGAGCACCCAGAGGAGGTTGTGGTCGTATCCGGACATCTCGACTCCTGGGACCTCGGCACGGGCGCGATTGATGACGGAGCAGGGGTAGCCGTGGCAATGGAAGCGGCAGAGGTTCTGCAGAAATTGCATTTGCATCCCAAGCGAACATTGCGTGTGGTCGCGTGGATGGATGAGGAAAGCGGGGGCTCGGGAAGTGAAGCTTACACGAAGAAACATTCCCTGGAATTCCCGCGACATGTCGCGGCAATTGAAAGCGATTCGGGTGCGGCGCATCCTCTCGGTTTCGAAACGCGAATGACAACCGGAGCGGCCGAACTGCTTCGCCCGGTATTTGACGTTTTGCAAAGCTTCGGAGCAAATGCATTGCAGCCGAGCAGCTATCCTCCGGGAGCGGATATTGCTTCGATGTCGATGGCGGGAGTACCGGCACTCGGTTTGATGCAGGACGGGCGCACATACTTCAATTACCATCACACGGCAGCCGACACGCTCGACAAGATTGTTCCAGCGGAACTACGCGAGAACGGAGCGGCGATGGCAGTAATGGGATACGCGCTGGCGAATATGAAAAATCCTCTGCCTAGATAGATATTGTGATTTACGTCACATCGCGTAATCGAATACAAACCTAAAATTCTGACCGCCAAACGCCCTTCGTCGGCATCCTATGTTGCCAGCGTTCATTGGAATCGAAGGAACACATCCGGCGAGACGGTTGACGCATCTCAAATTTGGCGCTTATCATCTTCGTTTGGCCTTATGACCACGGACGCCTCCGGGAGGGGGCGTCCTAAGAGTTTGATAAGGGCAGTTTTGAAGTGAACCTATGGATAAGAAGAAGCTGGAAGCATTTAAGAAGCGCTTAGAGACGAGGCAGCAGGAATTGCGCCGCACGGTGAATCGGAATCAGGCGGACGGCCGTAGTGCGGATGAGGATACCGCTCAGGACATTGCCGATCGCGCCGCCAGTTCCTACAACAAGGAATTTTTATTCAGCCAGAGCAACAACGACCGGCAATTGCTGCAGATGGTGGACGGAGCGCTGGCCCGCATCCGCGAAGGCAGCTTTGGGGAATGTATTCACTGCGGCAAAGAGATCAACGCGAAACGGCTGGAGGCCGTGCCGTGGACGCGCCATTGCATCGAGTGCCAGGAAAAGCTGGAGCAGGGCATGCTGGAAGAAGCTCCGCGCTAGAGCGAATTGAAGTGGGAGAGCGCCGCCGAATGGCTCGGCGGCGTTTGTTTTT
>Ga0070731_10004757_pt1 | contig 11493 bp, 9 predicted proteins | sample Coa_R1_2_FD_66448 | JGI IMG/M metagenome (GOLD analysis project Ga0070731, IMG submission 66448) | Surface soil microbial communities from Centralia Pennsylvania, which are recovering from an underground coalmine fire - Coalmine... | ecosystem: Environmental > Terrestrial > Soil > Unclassified ... | reverse complement strand
TGACAAAAGGATGGGCATTAAAAGCGTTGTCATTATTAATTTTTTTGAAGAAAGATTCTAATTGCACGATATGGTGTTCTTCGAGCAAAACATCCTGGCCGCTGTAATGCCCGATGGCCTTGGGCTCCAGAAGCTGGACAAAATGAACTCCCAGTTCTTTCGCGAATTTCATGTAGGGCATCAGATGATTGCCGTCAAGGAAAGTTTTTGTAACGCATACGCTCAATGAAACGACGAGCCCCGCAGCCAGGGCGGCATTTACTCCGGTGATTGCCTGTTGGAAAATCTGAGGATGGTGGCGAAACGCATTGTGCAATTCCGGAACGTAATGATCAATGCTTACGACAACTCCTTTGCAGCCGGCTTCTTTTAGGCGTCTGGCATTGATGCCTGTCAGATTAAATCCTGACGTTACAACGATGCACTCGCTTTTGTGTCTTGCATGGCGTATGACTTCCACCAGGTCATTGATGCGAACCATTGGTTCGCCCCCGCTGAAATGGAATTGCACGGCACCCTGTTTCTGGTATATGTCGACAACTTGGATGAGTTCTTCCTTTGAAAATGTTTCTTTTTTGTTCAAGTTGTCCCATTCAAAACAATGTTCACAGCGTAGCGGGCATTTCCTTGTAATAGCAAAAAAAACAAGATTCAAATTTCCTGTATGCTTTAGCGGAAAAGCATGCCGCTTCAATTCTTCTTTAAGAGAGGTATTGTAAGAGCGCGATGGCCAGCCCGGGTCATAAAGGTTGGCATAGTACCTGCCGCTCACCTTATAAATCTTACTAATTTTCGGCCCCCAGGTTTGCCTCCGCAAACGAATCAATTGTTTAACTGTTTTGATCACTAGGACAGGCCTTTTAAGCGTGATACAGGCAAAATAAAAAAGGCTGATTATTCTTCCCGTTTTTACGAAGACACGTTCCAAAGCACCCACCCCATGGGCAGTAGCTTTTTTTTCGCTCCCGATATTTTTGATTCGTTGAGACTGACGGTTTTCCATTTGTCTGCTGATCGATCCGATTCGCATAGGTTATTTTTTTACAAGTGAATTAATATTGGTATTCATCGCCTCTCGATAAAGCATTAAACTAAAGTCCGACATCGCGCCTGGCTGTTTGAATATTCTGAGAAAACTGATATTTGGTGCGTTTGTAAAATTTCTTATGTGCTCATAGTAACCTTTAGCGTGCAGGAAATATGTCTGGGTTTTTGAAGTATCTTTTGTCGGAGAATAGGAGTAGTCGATGAGGGTAGCATTGCCTATCTCAGGCTGCTCGAGGAAAATGTCATCGTCCTTGGATAACACCTGCGTCACATCCCTGCCACTCTCGTCCTTTGCAAGAATGGGTAGCTTCCTGCTAACGCTGATGCATTCGTCATTTGAAAAATCCAGTGCTGCATAGTCAATTTCCCAAAACATGAAACCTGAGCTTAGTTTTAGGTTGATTTTATCGCTCGCGCATTTTGTCAGGTCGACAGGTATAGCGATTTCTCTTGAAGCAACCGGGCCCGTGAAATTGAGATTTCTTTGCGTTTTCCATCCGTCCTTTGTTTCCAGCGAGATTTGCAAGGGCAGTTGCTGGTCGATTTTCCACTGTTCCAATTTCTCAACGGGCGTCGATCGTTGCTTTTTGATATATGTGGGGTAATATCTTCCGAATCCTTGGGCAATTTTCCCATAAACCATATCGAGCCAATATGAGTTCTTCAGACGAAGGACAAGCTTTGCAGACGTTTTACCGGGAGGCCGGTTGAAAACGAGATCGAGCTGGTTGTTCTTCTCCTTTGCGGCAGCTGTATCATCAAAGTTGAAGCTCAGGTTGTCATTTTGACCGGTAACGAGAGGGAGCACATTCTTGTTTGCAACCGTCGCTGAAAACGGGAGTACGGGATTGGACAAAGTGTGAAGTGCTCCATTCTCATCGGCAACAACAGTCACATTTTTGTCGTGGGTTGCGACAATCAATTCAGCCAAATCCGTGAATTGCTTTTCCTTCAGTTCATTGCTGATTTGCAACTGGAGCCTTCCCGAAGGCGTGGGGGCCATATCTAATTTAAGGTAATCATTTCTACAAAGTTGGGGATAGATTGCGCCCCCATAAACTTCTCCCTGCAATCTCAATGCTTTTCCGTCGTAAGCGCTAATAAAGGGACATGAACTTTTAGTGGCGAGGACAATGATAACGACTACGGCCAGGATCCCCGCGGTAATGCCCACCGCACCTACAACATAGCTTGAGGTTGTTCTTCCCTTGTCCTTCTCTATTACTTCTACCTTTTGAATTTTCTCAACCGGCAGGGAAAAAGAAGCAGAAAGGTGTGCCGAGGTATCCATTGGAATATAAATATGGACCTCATTTAAGACTTCAGCGCCAGGCTGAAATGGCTTATATCGCATGTTACCAGAATTGCCCATTCTTGAATAAAGGGTATGATTGTAAGGCAGCGTATCAAGGATGCATGTAATTGTTCTCTTATCATCGCTGACCAGCATATTGTTCATATAATATGCACTGCTGCCATTTCGAAGAATGAAATAGCGATTTTCATAAGCAGGTGTATTATAGCTTTGTGCCACCTCAAATTTGTCTTTAGGCGTAGCCTTAAAATAGTTATGGCAGGCGGGAGTAAGCATGCAAAAAAGCGGAACAGACGTAATTCCGAAAATCACTCGTTGAAAACTTGGATTGAAGCGCATAATTGCAGATTTAAGGTTATTAAATGAAATCGGCCTTTGCTATTGTTTTAGTGAATTAAAATGTTTTGATGGAGGGAAATTGATCACTCATGCCCCGCGTGCTTTATAAATTCAATTTGAAGATTGCCTTTAATTGCAAGGAACCGAGTGTAATCCTTCCATAGCTGAAACCGCTGTTATCATATTCTATTTTCCGTTGCCGGATTCCGTTGTACCCCATCATCAATTGAATCCAGTGTGCATTGATACCGACATGCGGAAAGTAGGTGAAACTGCTCTGGACACTTCCCTCGCCCCCCAAGGACAGACCCAGGCCCACGCCAGAAAAAAAACGACTTGCGAAATATACCCGGGGGCCTGCCTGAAAATTTAATACAAGACCATTGAATATACTGCCTCCGTAAATAGTAAAACCGCCTGCGGCGAATATTGAAATCAAATGGAGGAACTTATATTCCGCCTGGAGGCTCAGCCCTGCTCCCGCAAAATTTTCTGTCATTTGGGAGATGCCCCTGTCAAGATTCACCCCTAGGCCAAAACGAACGGGGGATTCGTTGAACAAACTATCCTGGCCAACCAGGATCGGATGGATTAGGATGAGAAGCACGAAAGAGAAAAAATAGCTTTTCATATTTTTGCTAGTTCGGGTTTAAAATATCGACAGCGAAGACCTTTGAAATCGCTGATCGATATAAAAATAAAATTGTGGGAGGCGGGGTGCTAATCGATTTTTAGGGGAGCTCGGAAGTATTCTGCAATTCTTGCCGAAATGCCTAGTTAGTGACGCAACCTCGCCACGATTTTTTCAAAAAATGCAAATCAAACTGCATTGGTTGCAGATTTTGCAAAAAAAAGGAACTTTTTCCCGGAGGGTAAGGGTTCATCCACAGGAGAATCTATTTGCGAATTTAAATCCGCTGATTTCGAATTATTTTTACTGATCAAATGGATTGACTCATGCAACAATTTATCAGATCCTTCGCTCCCATCATCCTGGTCTTGATGATGGCAGTTTTCAACGCTGAGGCACAAACCCGCGACAGCAGTCGAACTAACCCAGCGTCTGCTGACCATATCAAGGACCCCTTCGATATCAGGAATGATGCGTTCGGCACCAGTTCGTCAGAGGCAAAGTCAATAGTCATGGGAATCCTAAAGAACCCGCCTGCGGGTTACATCTATCTCATCGACGGAAAGCAATCAACTCCTGACCAGATTAAGAAGCTCGATTATTCCGAGCTCACTGATGCTCAAATTCTGCCTGCGGAGAATGCAAAGAAAAAATTCGGATTGACTGGGGAGAAGGGACTAATCGGTTTTTGGTTGAAGAAAAAAAAGGCCAAATCAGGAAATTAGCTTTTTATTAGGACTGGCAATTTGCAGACCAATGAAAATTTTTGATAGCTTCTGGAAAAATTTGGCAAGTGAACTTTTGACCATTTTTCTACCAAACATCTTCATATGAGAAGTTCCCGCTTAAGCCTGTCTTACCCGTTATTCCTGTCCCTATTGATGCAGGCATTCATTTATTCAAATTCGCGTGCCCAGGAAAATGATAAACCTGCCCCGGGGGCCAAAGTATCTCTTACTGAAAACGAGTGGAAGGCAGTGCAAGGCATTTTTCAGTCCTCAAGCAATAAGGACATGTATGTAGAATTCAAGGCGGCAGATGGCAAACTGGTCGCGACGCTGCTATGGAATCGCAATGAAATTAGACTGGACCCGCAATCGCCCCTGGTATTTTCGTCGGGTTCTAATGGCGAGGAGACCGTAAATATCAGCTTTATCAAAGATTCATTGGGCAATCTTAACCAGGTGACCGTTCAGAACAACGGTATTTGGAACAGGGCAAAGGATTATAAGCCTGTGACCAAGCAGGAAATGGTTCATAGGCCTGAAGATCTTGCCCAGTTCGAAGGATTTTACGGAAGCGAAGGAGACGGATCAAGGTTCATTGAAATCTACGTGAAAGACAATTCTCTTTTTTTAAAAAACTATTTTAATGGAAGGGATGTCCCATTTGTGCCAGAAACTCCTCTTAATTTTTTTATGAAGGAGAACCCGGTTCTTACGCTGGATTTTTCAAAAGACCAAAATGGAAAAATTGAAAAGCTGAGGGCATTGAGAAGGGATAATTGGATCAAAGCGTCAAAACCCTTTCTTACTCCGGAACAACTGAATACCTATGCGGGGAAATTCAAATCAGTTGATGACGCCGATAACATGGTGGAATTGCTGGTAAAGCAGGGAAGCCTTGTAATGAGGCAACTTTGGGATAATAGGGAAATCGTACTCAAACCCAGAACGGATACTTATTTTTATAATGACGAAAAATCATTCCCTCTTGTTGTATTAAAGGACAAGAACGGAGTAATTGACAGAATCGTGATCATGGATTCCGAGGAATTCACGAAGATGAAATAGCCCGATTAAATTTCTGTCTTCCAACAATAATAAAATTTGTATGACGAAACTTGTCGTCTTGATCTTTTCCCTCTGGTCGGTTCTTTCGGCAAATTCACAATCCGGCGATATTGACGAGTTAAAGAAAATGAACGTCGATTTTATCAATTCGCTTAAAACGAAGGACACGGCGACGCTGGCCCGAATATTTGCAGATGACATGATATTGATATCTCCCGGGGGCACCAAAATGACAAAAAAAGACATGCTAGCAAATGCTGCGCATCAGGAAATATCTGCGGTCCACATCGACAGTGCAGATATACGATTGCTCACGCCGGATGTCGGGTTAGTGACGGCGTACCTGACTTTTTCTACTTCGTCGGGTAATGAACAAGTCAAAGGAAGGAATTGCTACCAGGATGTTTATATAAAGCGAAAGAACAGGTGGTATGCAGTTGCTGCGCATGTCACGCTCCTGAAGTAGGGGCGCGGCGGCACGGTTGCATTTCAAAATGATGGCCTTTGGAAGAGTATTATCGGAATTTTGCTTGAAACGACCATTCGCCCAACCATTCCGGGAACCAGACCGAAGGGGACCGAAAAAAAGCAAGAATGAATTACGCTATTTGGTTTTTTCAGGACGAGTCACGATGTACCATTCGCGTACATTGAATGTGCGTATTCGGACAATCCCCATTGATCTTTTTTGAATAATGCACTATCCCTCAATAACATAACATTGTGGTATATTTTTTTGGTATTCAAGAAATCGAAGGGAGCGACCGCAAATTCCTTTCAATTCGATTCGCACCACGTGACTGGCAAAGCTAATTACTGATGAGATTTTAAAACTTCAACTCATGATCAAAAATTATTTCAAGATCGCCTGGAGAAACCTGACCCGAAATAAAGTCTATTCTTTCATTAACATTTTTGGACTTGCATTGGGCATTTGCGCGTGCATCATTATTTTCCTGATTACCCAGTTTGAATTGTCATTCGACAAATTTCATCCCGACAATGGCAGGATCTATCGGATTGTAGGCGGAATTCAGGACGAGGCCGGTGAAAGTCACTTTCTGAATAATATCATTCCTGATGTCGGGGGCGTCCAGGATCAGATAGCTGGTTTTGAAACAACCGCTGCATTTCACAGCTATGACGGAAGGATTTCTATCGAGGATGGGGCAAATGTACCCAGGAAATTCGACAATAAGATTCCAGGAAGCTATTCGGCAACGGCAATTTTCACCTGGCCATCTTACTTTACAATTTTTCAACACGTATGGATATTGGGCAGTCCGCAGACGCTTGGAGCGCCGTTTAATGTGGTGCTGACCGAGAGCAGGGCGAGAAAGTATTTTGGAAATATTCCTCTTGAAGATATGATCGGCAAAATGGTCATCTACGACGATTCCCTCCGGGTCCATGTTTCAGGAATCGTCAATGACTGGACTGAAAGGAGTGATTTTAACTATACAGATTATATTTCCGTTTCGACCGCAACCCATAGCTTCCTAAAAACGACTATAGCAACGGAAGACTGGACCAGTCTCCGTCCGCATAACGGTTCGGCTTTTGTGAAACTTGCGAAAAATGTAACACCTGCACAGGTTAACCGGGAACTGGCTGAATTCGTCAAATCGCGCGTGCAGAAGGGAAAGGGCAAAATTAACCTGTACCTGCAACCGCTGGCGTCGATACATTTTACTAATGAATACCGGAAAGAAGATGACGGTGATGATTTCAGAAAAGCCTATATGCCTACCCTGTACATTTTAATGGGTATTGCGCTGTTCATATTGATCATTGCCACTGCAAATTTCATCAACTTATCGACCGCACAATCTATTCGTCGGATTAAAGAAATCGGAGTAAGGAAGGTGATGGGAGGTAGCAGAAAAAGCATCACCGTCCAATTTCTGATTGAGACCTTGATCCTGACAATCGTTGCCACTGTTTTTGCTGCTTTGCTGGTCGACCCGTTTCTCCGTCTGTTTAGCGATTTTATACCTGTCGGCGTAACGTTTCATTTACTCAATTCAGCGACATTGATCTTCATGCTCATCATGATTGTCTTAACTACGCTTCTTGCCGGCTTCTATCCCGCAAGAGTATTATCCGCGTTCCTGCCGGTTTTGAGTCTTAAAGGAAACGTCCTTCACAAAGGGATGGAGAAACTGAATATGCGAAAGGCCCTCGTCATCTTCCAGTTTACTATTTCTCTCGTCTTTATTATCGGCGTTATTACAATGAAAAAGCAGATGAATTTTATGGCGTCCGGCGACAAAGGATTCAATTCGGATGGCATTATTACAATTAACAGATGGGGTGACCGAGGTAAACTAAAGGTTTTGGCTGAGGGTATACGGCATATCCGCGGTGTTGATAAAGTTCTGCTGCAATTCAATGCGCCCATGGGCTATGCGCAGACGCAGAGCTTGTTCAAATTCAAGGGCAAGGAAGAGCTAACCGTGCAGCCAACTGTGGAGATCGGGAATGAAGACTATATTCCTTTTTACAAAATGAAGCTTATTGCAGGCAGGAATATGCTGCCGAGTGACAGCCTGAAAGAACTCGTGATCAACGAAACGCTTGCAAGAAAACTTGGATTTGCCAACCCACAGGACGCTATCGGGAAATTGCTTTATGCGAGAAGGAGTGGCGATGAAAAGCCTTACCCTGTTGTTGGCGTCGTCGCCGATTTTCACCAAGGGTCCTTCCATGATGCCATCTTGCCCGGGGTAATCGAAAATGCGCCGGATGACGCGAAAAGAAGCCTAGCCATAAAACTTTCCTCCGGCGAAAAGAATGTTACCGAAGTAAAGGGTATTATCTCGCAAATCCAGAAAGAATGGAAAGAGATATACAATGATGACCCATTTGATTTCAGTTTCCTGAACGTTTCCATCAGTTGGCTTTACGATGAAGAAGAAAAAGCGGTCTCGCTGGTAAACATGGCCACCGTCGTTACAATTCTGATTTCGTGTATGGGGCTGTTCGGATTATCAATGTTTACAACTGAGCGAAGGACCAAAGAAATCGGTATTAGAAAAGTTTTGGGTGCAAGTGTGGCAGGTATTGCTTTTATGCTGTGCCGTGATGTGTTGAAGCTGATAATTATCGCATTGATAATAGCCTCATCAATCTCATATATTTTTGCTCATGCATGGCTCCTGGACTTTGCATTCCGGACAAAGCTGAGCTGGTGGATTTTCCTTTGTTCCGGGACTACAGCAATATTCATCGCAGTGGCTACCATCAGTTATCACGCGGTCAGGGCAGCGAAGAGAAACCCCGTCGACAGTCTGCGAACGGAATAATGAAAGATTTTTTTTAGATTTACAATGATCATATCCCAGGCTCAGAATCGTCGAGTGATTCAGGATTTCATTCTTAAGCTCCAGCGTGAATGGCGATTTGAAAATATTATGCAGACAGATTACGAGTCAACTTGACTGGGGAGACCCCGCCACGTGGCAAGGTGGAGATTTCCGAAAGCTCGTTTCGATGATCCATGACAAAACGGGCGTGTTGTTAAGTGAAAGCACACTGAGAAGGGTATTCGGTAAGACGCCTTATCCGCATCTGCCTAGCGAGATTACGCTCAATACGCTTTCGATTTTCGCCGGCTATGAAAGCTGGCGAATGTTTCAAAAAAATCAGAAACTTACCAAAGGTGACCCAACATCGGTAAAATCCCTCGGAAAGATAGAACTGCCTGTGAACTGGATTTTTCTTTTGGCAAGTCTTTCGATGGTTGTAGTGTTAATGGTTTATTTCAAACCGACTGTTAGCACAGCAGGAACATTTTCTGATTATCAGTTTTCAAGTAGGCCAATAACCCGCAGCATTCCCAATACAGTGGTTTTTAGGTATCGCGTCGATCCCAAAGAAATGCGGCCAGTTAATATCCAACAATCATGGGACGCCAGGACAAAGACGCAAGTACGCGCCGACGACAGCACTTATAGCAGTATATATTACCAGCCGGGGTTTTTCCAGGCCAAACTGCTTGTCGGGGGACGCGTAGTGGCTGAACACCCACTCATTATACCTACTAATGGGTGGCTTGGAATGATTGCCCGTCAACCAGTTCCAATTTATCTAGATAATGCGGAATTCGAAAAATCAGGAGCGCTGGTTACCCCGGCCGAAATTTTTGGTGCCCACCAGGTTTCACTCGAACCTGTAACCCCTTTTGTTAAACTCTTTAACGTTGGGAATTTTACGCCTGTTGACATCAAGAACGTAGATTTTACAGCTGTTCTAAGGTCGAATTACTCAAGGGGCTCCGGAATATGCATGAAAGCATATGCTGAACTTATCACGGAGGCAATTCCTATTACTTTCGCTCTCTCTGCACCCGGTTGCGTGGGCGAATTGGCTTTTTTTAATGGCAGTGGCCTTGTAATTGCGAAGAACACAGATCTTTCAGGTTTTGGCGTTGATCTACATGACTGGGTTAGCGTCCGCTGCTGCTCGGATTCGGGAAAACTTAAACTGATCGTTAATGGCAAACGTGCCTATTCATGTGGATTGCCCCAAGCTCCTGAAAAAATTGTTGGAATCGGATTTGGCTTTGAAGGTGGCGGCGCCGTGAGGAGGGTCAGGCTCATGGCAAACGGTAAAATCAGTTATAGCGCCTATTGATTGAGCGGCTTCCAAAAGATGAAGCTTTCGTTTGCATTGCTTGCAAAAATTGAAAAATGCGCTCACATATCTCTCCACGCAGGAAATGATAATAAGTATTGAAATTTGCAACAAGATCCTTTGCAGTTTAGATGGAAAAGAACTAAGGTAAAATGGCAATTGGTTTATTCATCTTGATGTTGATTTGCGGACTGCTGAATCTATACTGCGGAGTATTGTTTATGGACATTTACCGGCAAAACCTGACAGGTACTTCCAGCCCCATTACCCTGAAAAAATTGAAAGGAGCATTGGTGCGCGCAAAAACCCCAGAACAGGCAAAGCTAGTGCGAACGTGCAGAAAATGGTATGTGGTCGACCTGATTATTTTTTATATCGCTGTAGCGGCCACGATTTCGCTGTTAATAAGAATCACTTCGTGAACGGTTCTGAACACGTCATTTTAAGTCGTACTCTCCTTTAATCTGATCGATGAGCCGGACCGCTCGTGCGCGATATTGCAAATTATCCGAAAGGTTTATTTCGATATCACTTTACTCAAATCGGATAAAAGAGTACAGCTACTCCAATATTAGCATGTTGTAGCGAATAAACAATTCCTTGTGGCGTGGATAATCGTGGTAAATAGGATCACTGATGCCGACCGGCGCCCTGGGCAAGACAATAATCTGCACGGCAAATTCATCAAGGCAAGTCACCAAGATTGCAAGACCTCGATGAGTCGGCGAGAAAACACAAATTTTTCACAGCTTCAGGTCATATTAACGATAAAACGTATATTGATGGCTGATTGCTTAACCAACTAGCTGAACATGAGAAAAATATTACGAGTCATTCTCGTCCTCCTGGCAATTGCAGTGGCGGGTATTGCAGTTGCTGCGCTTTATGTCAAAACAGCTCTTCCAAATGTGGGCCCTCCAGCTTCGATCCAGATCGTATCAACACCAGCGCGTGTTGCCAGGGGTCATTATCTGGCGAATTATGTTGCGGTTTGCATGGATTGCCATAGTATTCGCGATTGGAGTTACTATGCAGGTCCCCTCAAACAGGAAACGTTTGGAGGCGGAGGCGAACGATTTGGACCTGAAATAGGCTTCCCCGGGACGGTTTATTCAAAAAATATCACACCATTTGGATTACATGACTGGTCCGACGGTGAGATTATTCGCACGCTGACGACTGGCGAAAACAAACAAGGCCAGGCTCTTTTTCCGCTCATGCCCTATGAGTCGTTCAGCCAGTTGGATAAGGAAGATCTTTACAGCATTATCGCTTACCTGCGCAGCCTTTCGCCCGTTACGAACGTACCGCCGGCAAGGGATCTTGATTTCCCGGTCAGTCTCTTGGTCAATCTTAGTCCTTCCAAGGCTAAAGTTGCGATGAAGCCTGATACCACTAACGAGCTGGATTATGGCAAATACCTAACGACAATGTCGAGTTGCATAGTATGCCACAGCCAGGTGAATAAGGGGGAGCGGATTGCGGGCACCGATTATGGAGGCGGAAGACCGTTTGCCTTTCCGAACGGGACCACCGTTACCTCCGCCAATATTACGCCGGACAACCAAACAGGGATCGGCACCTGGACGAAAGAAATGTTTATCCAACGATTTAAGCAAAACATAAAAAATCCACCCCCGAGGGTAGGACCCAAGGATTTCAACACAGTCATGCCGTGGCTAATGTATTCGCAAATGTCGGAACAGGATTTAGGAGCGATTTATACTTATCTC
>Ga0070731_10004756_pt1 | contig 11493 bp, 11 predicted proteins | sample Coa_R1_2_FD_66448 | JGI IMG/M metagenome (GOLD analysis project Ga0070731, IMG submission 66448) | Surface soil microbial communities from Centralia Pennsylvania, which are recovering from an underground coalmine fire - Coalmine... | ecosystem: Environmental > Terrestrial > Soil > Unclassified ... | reverse complement strand
TCTTCTGCCGGAACGTGATGATCTATTTCGATGCCGAGATCCGGCGGCGCCTCCTGGCTCAGATTCATCACCTGCTCCGTCCCGGCGGGTACCTCTTCGTGGGGCATTCCGAGAGTCTGTCGGGGATGACGGGGGGATTCCGGACGGTCCAAGCCTCGGTGTACGTGAAATCATGATCGCTTCTCCGTCACCCACCGGCCGCGACGTCCTCCGGACGGTCTCCATCTCGGAGATGGCCGTGTCGCGGGCCAGGGAGGAGGTCCTGGTCACCTACTCGCTCGGCTCCTGCATCGGGCTGTCCCTCTTCGACCCCCGAATCGGCCTCGCGGGACTCCTCCACAGCATGCTTCCCCAGGCGTCGATGGATCTGGAGAAGGCCCGCCGGAGCCCGGCGATGTTCGTGGACCAGGGGGTTCAGGTTCTCCTGGATTCGATGCTCGCCCTGGGGGCCAGCCGGCGGACCCTGGTTGCCAAGGTGGCCGGCGGGGCCACCGTGTTCGACGATCGGGGACTGTTCCGGATCGGGGAACGGAATCTCGCGATGCTCCGGAAAGTCCTCTGGAAAAACGAGATCCTGATCGCCGCCCAGGACGTGGGCGGGACCAAAGCCAGGACGATGTATGTCTCGGTCGCCACCGGCCGAGTGGTCTTGAGAAGTGGAACGGAGCAGGGGGAGCTATGACCACGACGCACCTCAGGCCTCGACCGTCCCTGGATCGGACGGCTCTGTCCCTCCTCCCGGGACTTCGTCCCGCGGCGGCCGAGACGCTCCGGCTTCTTCAGGACGTCGCCGTGGATTTGCGTCGCATCGTCCGGGCGACGGAATCCGATCCCTTCTGGGCCGGGGACGTGGTCCGCTCGGCCGGGTCCCCGATCTGGGGGCTCTCCTCCCCGCCGGCCGGCGTGGGGGAGGCGCTGGAAGTCCTGGGCCTCCGGCGCTTTTTTCAACTGGCCACGGTGGCTTCGGTCGGACCCCTCCTCGAGGTCCGCCTCCCTCACCACGGGCTGGCCGCGGGCGCTCTCTGGGATCATTCGATGGCGGTCGCCCTGGCGACCCGCGAGATCCTCCTGGAAAAAGGGCTGAAACCCTGCGAAGAGGCCTTCACCGCGGCGATCGTCCACGATGTGGGCAAGCTGCTTCCGGAGCCCGCGGCGGGCTCCGGAAGCGATCGGCCCGCGCGCCACGGCGGGGACGTCCGGATGCCGTCGGGGCCGGAGGCGCTGGATCACGCCGAGGCGGGCGCGGAGCTCCTGGAACGGTGGAAAATGCCCCCGTGGCTCGTGGCGTCCGTGCGCCGCCACCACGCGGCGGCGGAGGACTCGTCGATGATCGCGGAGTTGGTCGGCCTCGCGGAGGACCTGTGCCAGGGGGCCGGCGTGGCCGCGGGAGATGACGGGGCCCGTTCCGAAGGACTCCCGGACCTGGCGCGCCGCTGGAGCCTCTCGGGACGGTCCGTGGCGCGGATCCAGGCGCGAACGCTGGCGATGCTGGCGGAACTCGGGGAACCCGCGGTCCGCGGGGAAGGAAGGTAAGCGATGGCATTCAGCGTGCTCGCCGTGGACGATTCCTCGACCGTCCGGGCCATCATCGCCAAGGCGCTGCGCCTGTCGGGCGTCGAGGTCTCCCGGTTCGGAGAGGCTTCCGGGGGAGAGGACGCCCTCCGCATGCTTCGCGGCGAGGGATTCGACCTGGTGTTCTGCGATCTGAACATGCCCGGGATGAACGGGTACGACTTGATCGAGGCGATGCAGCAGGACGGCCTGCTGGGCACGACCGCCGTCGTCGTCGTCTCGAGCATCGGCACTCCCGCCGCGATCGAGGAGCTGAGGAACAAGGGGGTCCGGGGCTTCCTGCGGAAGCCCCTGCGCCCGGAAACGCTCCGCCAGGTGGTCCACAGCGTGATGGGAGGGACCCGTGAACCCCAATCCTGATCGAGCGGTGCTGCGAATCTTCGAAGAGGTTCTGGCTGACTTCGCCTTTCTGTTCGGCGACCCCCGCGTGCCGGAGGACCTTCCCGTCCTGGTGGGAACGGCCTATCTGGCCTGCCTTCCGTACCGGGCGTCGGTCGCCGGCTACATCGCCTTCGGGGTTCCCGAACGCCTGGCGCTGGAGATCGCGGCCAACACCCTCGGAGTCGATGCCACGGATCCCGGGGTGCCGCTCCGGGCCCAGGATGCGGTCAAGGAGGTGGCCAGCGTGATCGGAGGACACCTGGCGACGGCGCTGGAACGACCGGAGCAGCCGGTCACGCTGTTCCCCCCCCAGATCTTCCCCCTGGACCGGGCGGATTGGGATCGTCTCCGGACGGACCCCTCCACCCGCTGCTTCGCGGTCAATGACCAGCCGGTCATCCTTCGGGTCGGGCCGGATGCGGGAGGCGCCTCGACATGAAGCCTACCCGGGTCTTGGTCGTCGACGATTCCGCGGTCGTCCGCGAAGTTCTCTCTCGCGGCCTCGCCTGCGACCCGGGCATCAACGTCGTGGGCTCCGCCCCCGACGCGTACGCCGCGTGGGGATTGATCTCCCGGGTCCGCCCCGACGTGATCACCTTGGATCTGGAAATGCCGGGAATGAACGGCATCGCCTTCCTGCGCCGGCTGCTCCGCTTCCGGCCGCTGCCGGTCGTGGTGGTGTCGTCCCTGACGCCGGCGGGGAGCGATCTGGCGCTCCAGGCGCTGGAAGCGGGCGCGGTGGAAGTCGTCGCCAAGCCCCGCTCGGCCCCGGCGGCCGACCGGACGATCGCCCTGCTGGCCGCGATCGTGAAGGGCGCGGCGGGCGCCCGGATTGCCCCGCCCGGGACTCCCGTGCGGGCCCGGTTTCCCTCGCCGGCGCCGGCATCGGCCCGCGACACCCAGAAAATCGTCGTGATCGGCGCGTCGACCGGAGGGACCCAGGCGATTCAACAGATTCTCATGGCCATGCCGGAAACGGCGCCTGGAATCGCCATCGTCCAGCATATGCCCGAAGGATTCACCCGGTCTTTCGCCGAGCGGCTGAACACCCTGTGCGCGGTGGAGGTGAAGGAAGCGGAAGATCAGGATGTCCTTTCGCCCGGGAGGGTCCTCGTGGCCCCGGGGAATCAGCACCTTCTGGTGAAGAAAACAGGCTCGCGCTTCCGGGTGGAGGTAAAGCCGGGACCCCTGGTGTCGGGTCATCGCCCGTCCGTGGACCTTCTCTTCAAGTCGGCGGCCCGCTGCGGCGGACGCCACATCGTGGGCGTCCTGCTCACCGGGATGGGGAAGGATGGGGCGCGGGGACTCCTGGAGCTGAGGCGGGCCGGCGGATCGACGATCGCGCAGGACGAGGCGTCCTGCGTGGTCTACGGGATGCCGCGCGAGGCGGCCGCCCTGGACGCGGCGGAACGGGTGGTCGCTCTCCCGCGAGTGGCGGAGTCCATTCTCGAATTGGCCTGATGGATCGCTGGATATGAACTCAACAGCTAATTAAAGGAGGTTGCGCGTGAAGAGTCTGAGTCTGAGTCTGAAGATGGGCGCCGTGATTGCCATGGTCGCGGCGGTGGCCATCGGCATCGCGGTGCTGGCCAGCGTGAAGATGTCGCTCATCAACGAGCGGATGCACAACTTGACGGAATACTCCGTCAAGCGAGTGCTGTACGTGAACCAGATCAAGGAGGATCTGCACGCGTTCGACGCCGAGCAGCAGCGGTTCATGCTCGACCGCGGGGCGGAGTGGGATCTCCGGACCCGGCGGATGGACGCGCTGAAGAAGGAGATCGAACAGGAGATCTCGGACTGGAGCAAGATCGCGACGGATCAGGAGAAGCACGACATCCAGGAGGTCCGCGCCTCCTTCGGCGCCCTGGAGGAGATTGCCGATCAGATCGTCACGCTGGCCAAGAAGAGCCCGAGATATCGCGCCGAGGAGCTGTCGCGGACCACGGCGCGGGATACCTACTACATGGTCGAGGGGATCCTCGAGCCCCTGGCTCTGGAGTATGCCCGCCGCTTGGAGGAGAAGGGCGACAAGGAACTGGAGCACGCCCGTATCGCCTTCTACCTGGAAAGCGCCATCAACCAGTTCCGGGGCATGATCCGGGGTGAGAAGAACATGCTGATCTCCGTCAAGCTGGAGGACATCGAGAAATTCTCCAAGCAGCCCGGGGAGAGGATTGCCTCCGCCAAGGATCGGCTCAAGCAGGCCGAAGATCTCCTGCCCGAGAAGGAAAAGCCGGGGGTGCGTCGGGCGGCCGACGGCATGGAAGCCTGGCTGGCCGTCTTCCAGCAGGAGGCCGTCATCATGAAGGACAGCTATCAGGCGACGACCCTCTCCAACACCTCCGGCAAGTCCACCCTGGAGAAGGTGAAATCGACCCTGGACTCGGTCATCCAGCGGAGTTCCGAGCTCATGCAGGCGGACCAGGTGGAATGCCAGTCGGTCTACGCGGGGGCGCGGACGGCGATGTTCAGCGCCAGTTCGATCGGGATCGGGCTGGGAGCCCTCCTGGGATTCCTGGTCCTCTGGAAGGTCAAGAGAACCCTGAGCGGCGTCATCGATGGGTTGAGCAAGGGATCCGAACAGGTGTCCTCCTCGGCGTCCCAAGTGGCGTCGTCGGGGCAGAACCTCGCGGCGGGAGCCAGCGAACAGGCCTCCACCCTGGAGGAGATCTCCTCGTCGCTCGAAGAGATGTCCTCGATCACCCGCCAGAATGCGGCCAACGCCCGTCAGGCCAATTCGATGGGGGCGGACGCCCGCAGCGCCACCGAAAAGGGGATGACCTCGATGTCCCGGATGTCGCAGGCGATCTCCGTCATCCGCCAATCCTCCGACGAAACGGCCAAGATCGTCAAGACGATCGACGAGATCGCCTTCCAGACGAATCTGCTGGCGCTCAACGCCGCCGTCGAGGCCGCCCGCGCCGGGGATGCGGGGAAGGGGTTCGCGGTGGTGGCCGAGGAAGTGCGGAACCTGGCGCGCCGGAGCGCCGACGCGGCCAAGACCACCGCCTCCCTGATCGGGGATTCCCAGAAGAACGCCGAGAACGGCGTGTCGACGGTCAAGGAGACCGAAGAGGTGCTGAAGAAGGTGGCCGAGCACATGCAGAAGATGGCCCAGCTGGTCTCGGAAGTCTCGGCGGCCAGCGACGAGCAGTCCAAGGGGGTCGATCAGATCAACGTCGCGGTGTCGCAGCTGGAGAACGTCACGCAGTCCAACGCCGCCACCGCCGAAGAGTCGGCATCGGCGGGAGAGGAGCTGGAGGCTCAATCCCGGGAGCTCAATCAGTATGTCGGCTCGCTTCTTGAAGTCGTGCACGGAAGCGCCGGCGGCCGGCTGGAGCTTTCGGAAGCCGCGTGGAGCGGCCAGTCGTTCCCGAAGCCGGGGGCCTTCCGCCGCACCCGGCCGGTGCCGCCGCGGATCCAGGCCGAACGGGTTCATCGGGACCTGTCGCCCGTCGGGTCGGGGGCGCCCCGCAACGGAGAGGCCGCCCTGGCCAAATCCGTCGATGGCGCGAGCCGTCGGGTCTCGCTCGAGGGCGGGGAGCTGGAGAAGTTCTAAGTCCGGCGGGGCCGGCGTCGCCCTGGGGGGCGCGCCGGCCCGCCCGAGACGAGGAGATCCGATGCGTGCGTTGATCGTGGGCGGGTCGGGGCGGATCCCGGCGACGCTCCGGGGCGAGCTCGCCAAGGCGGGATTCCAAGTCCTGGAATCCGGGGACGAAGAGGAGGCGCTGGAGCTCCTCGAGGAGCAGGGTCCGGTCGACCTGGCCCTCGTGTCCTGGGATCTCCCGGAGGCCGGGGGCCTGCGCTTCGTGCTCCGTCTGCGGTCCGCCCGGCGCTTCGATTCGACCCGGCTCCTCATGCTGATGCGCCAGCCCAGCACGGCGGACATCCTCGAGGCGGTCCGGATCGGCGTCGACGATTGTCTCGTCGAGCCGTTCACGTCGACGCAGCTGGTCGACAAGCTCTCTCAGTTGCGGTTGATCAGGCCACGTGCCGGAAGGTAAGAGAGGATCCCGGACCATGAGAATGCTGATCGTCGATGATTCCCGGACGATGCGAAAAATCATCCGGACGGCCCTCGAAGAGGTCAAGGACGCGCCCACGGAGATCCTGGAAGCGGCCGACGGCATCGAGGCCTTGCAGCTCCTGCGGAATGAGAAGCTCGAGATTGATCTCGTGCTCATCGACTGGAACATGCCCCGGCTGGACGGGATCGGGTTTCTCAAGCAGCTCCGGGTGATCTCCCCGTTCCGGGACACCTACGTCATCATGGTCACGAGCCAGGCCAACCGGGCGAACGTGGCCGAAGCCCTCCGGTGGGGCGCCTGCGACTACGTGGTGAAACCGTTCGTCCCGGAAGTGCTTCACGACAAGATCCGGAAGATCGCCTCGAAGATCGAAACGAAGCGGTGCGAGGAGACCTCCGTCATGCTGAGGGCGATGGCGGAAAGCCGGGCGGCCGATGGTGAGCCCCCCTTCCTGGACCAGCTCCCCGCGGACCTGGTCGAGGAAATCCGATCCTTGGGAACCTGGAGCGATCACGGCGCGGGAGCCGTGCTCATTTCCCCGGGCGTCCGGGTGGATCTCCTGCCCTTCCTCCTCCAGGGGGCCGTGGAGGTCGTGCCGAGTCCGCCGGCCGAGCCCGAACTGCGGCGTCCCGGGGACTGCTTCGCGGATCAAGGGTTCGTCTCCGGAGACCCGGCCGGCTATTCCGCGGTGGCCCGGACGGCCGTCAAGGTCTTGTCGCTCTCGCGGATCCAAGTGGCCGAGCTGGCCCGGAAGCGTCACGAGTTCAGCTACGCCCTGAGCCGCTGGGTGACCCGACCCAGCCGCCAGCAGAAAGCGTCGCCGGCGGCGGGGCTGGTCGGGAGGCTGGAAACGATGCCGATGGCCGATCTCGTGCAGGTCCTTCATATCTGTCGCAAGACCGGCGTGCTCCGGCTGACTCAGGGCTCCGAGAGCGCGAGCCTCTACTTCGAGGAGGGGGAGGCGCGTCACGCCCTCCTGGGCGAGCAGTCCGGAGAGGAGGCGTTCTACCGGATGGCCGCCTGGACGGAAGCCGGATTTGAGTTCGAATCCGGAAAACGGGCCGGCATCGTGACGATCCAGCAGCCGATCATGACCCTTCTCATGGAAGGGCTTCGCCGGGTCGATGAATCCAAGCGGACGGGGTCTCCCTGCTCGAAGGGCTGACCGGGTCCGGGACTCCGACCCCGACGGACCGCGGAGGTCCCTCTACCACTTTCCGTGGACGTGGGGGCGGACGAGGTCGTCGTAGATGGCCCGGCAGCGGGCCATCGTCGGCGCGTCCAGGTCGGGAAGCCTCAGGGCCGCGAGGTTCTCGTCGACCTGCGCCGGAGTCCGGCATCCCGGGATGACCGTGGTCACGGCCTCGTGCATCAGGACCCAGCGCAGGGCGAACTGCGCCAGGGTCGCCCCCTGGGGGACGAGCGGGCGGAGGGCCTCGACGGCCTTCAGTCCCGCCTCCATCGGCACGCCGGAGAAGGTTTCTCCGACGTCGAACGCCTGGCCCCGGAGGTTGAAATTCCGATGGTCGTCCTGGGGAAACGTCGACGCCGCCGTGATCTTTCCGGTCAGGAGGCCTGACGCCAGGGGGACCCGCGCGATGATGGCGACCTTCCGCCGGAGCGCGAGGGAAAAGAGCTCGTCGGCCGGCCGCTGACGAAAGAGGTTGAAGATGATCTGGATCGATTGCACGCCGGGATGGTCGAGAGCGAGCGTGGCTTCCTCGATCGTCTCGACGGAGACCCCGTAGGCTCGGATGCGGCCCTGGGAGACGAAGTCGTCGAGGATCGTGAAGACGCGGTCGCTCCGGTAGAGGGCGGTGGGCGGGCAATGGAGCTGGAGGAGGTCCAGCGTCTCCATGCCGAGCTTCTGGCGGCTGCGGTCGATCCACGCCGCCAGATGATCGCGGGAATACCCCTCGACCGTCTGCGATGGAAGCCGGCGGCCGGCCTTGGTCGCGAGGACGACGCCCGGCCTGCCACGGCAGACCTGGCCGACCCGTTCCTCGCTGCGGCCGTCGCCGTAGACGTCGGCGGTGTCGAAGAAGGTCACGCCCTGGTCCAAGGCACGGCGAAGGGCGTCGCTCGAGACCGCATCGTCGACCGTGCCCCAGGACCCGCCGATCGCCCAGGCGCCGAAGCCGATGGCGGACACGGGAAGGCGCGCGGGACCGAAGAGGCGAGGGGTCAGCATCGGCATGGCGCTAAGGTAGCAGCCGTCCATCGTTTTCCCATCCGAAAAGCAACCGCGTCCTGGCCGGATTGGAAGCCCCGGAGCGCCTGGACTGGGCGACGACCCCTCTCCTCCCCGGAAGTCCGGGGAACGCCGGATCCCGGGGCTCGGCGAGGGAGGCTGGCGATGAAGCGCCGGACCCGGGACCGGCGTTCTTGACAATCCTCTAGGCCCCAGGTTCCAATAGCAGGTCGGGCGGGCCTTGGGAGGACCTATGAGCCGTCTCCTCATCTGTGCGCTGCTTCTGGCACCCCAATCCGACAAGGTCTCCTTCGACCAGAAGATTCTCGCGACGATCCCCGAAGGCATCATGGCCAAGGACATCGCCTTCAGCCGGGACGGCCGCCAGGTCGCCTATCGCGCGGTGGGCGCGGGCAAGATGTACATCTGCATCAACAACACCAAAGGTCCCGACTATCCGGTCATCAGCGACGGGATCCGGTGGAGCAACAGCGGAAAACTGGCCTACCGGGTCATCAACAATGGCAGCTCCTTCGCCGTGGTGGGTGGCCAGCCCGGGCAGTCGTTCCAGTCCGTCGGCATGCCGGTGTTCAGCCCGGACGGCAACAAGTATGCGTACGAATGCAACCGCGGCAGCCAGAACAAGAACGACTCGACGGCCTGGGCGATGAACGTGAACGGCCAGAAGGGCCCCGACTGGGCCTCGTGCGGCCCGGCGTTCTGGAGCGGAGACGGCGCGACGGTCGGGCACTACGTCCGGATCGGCAAGCCGGGCACGGCGCAGCGGCCGTTCCACACGGTCGACGCGATGGTCATCGGCGGGAAGATGCTGGGGGAGTTCGAGCACGTCTCCAGTCCGTTCTTCGCGCCCAAAGGGGCCCGCTGGGCCTACCGGACCTTCACGCAGTCGATCTGGACCATGGTCGTCGACGGCAAATCCCAGGAGAGCGCGCCGGATATCGGCGACGCCTTCTGGAGCCCGGACGGGCAGCACGTCGCGTACCGTGCGGGTGATCACGGGAAGTATTCGATGATCATCGACGGCAAGAAGGGCTCGCCGTATCCCGAGCTCGGAGATCCGGTCTGGAGCCCCGACGGGAAGACCTGCGCGTTCGTCGCGAAGGCGGACAACAACGAAGGCGAATACATCGTCTACGGCGATCGGAAGACCGACGTCTTCAGCCGCGTCTATCCGCCGGTCTTCTCGACGGACGGCCAGCACATGGCCTACGCGGCGCGCAGCGAGAACGGGAAGTACATGGTGATCCTGGACGAGAAGCGCGGCCCCGCCGAGTTCGAGGCGGTGACGCCGCTCCAGATCAGCCCCGACGGAGCCCACGTGACCTTCGGGGGCCAGTGGAATTTCCGCTGGACCTGCGTGATCGACAGCGGCCGCTCGTCGCTGAACGACATCATCCAGGCGCCCATCTGGTCGCCGGACAGCAAGAAGGTGGCGTATGCCGGCCAGCAGCTGGCGAAATGGTTCGTGGAGGTCAACTACCGCCGCGGCGAGGACTTCGACGAGATCCTGACGGCGCCGATCTTCAGCAGCGACAGCAAGAAGTGCGCCTTCGGCGCCCGCAAGGGCAACGAGCTGATCTGGGTCGCGGTCACGGTCCAGGATTGAGGGGACCAAGGCGGATCGGCGCCGACGGACGGGACCCCGCTAGTCCGTCGGGGTGCAGCGGCCCCGGGCCCACTCGCGGAGCCCGTCGACGCGCTCCTTCATGGTGGCCGCCAGGGGCGGCGAGGCGTCCAGAGCCTGGGCCACGTCGGCCGTCGTCATCTTGAGCCCCCGGCTGAACGCCTGGTGCATTCCCGACAGCACCGCCTGCTCGATTTCGGCGCCGGTGTACCCTTCCGACGCCCGGACGAGCGCCTCCAGGTCGAAGCCCGCCGGATCGTACATCCGCTTCTTCAGGTGGATCGAGAACATCGAGCGCCGGATGTCCGGCATCGGCAGATCGACGAAGAAGATCTCGTCGAAGCGGCCCTTGCGCAGGAGTTCGGGCGGCAGGGCTTCGATGTCGTTGGCCGTGGCGATGACGAAGACCGGCGCCTGGCGCTCCTGCATCCAGGTCAGGAGCGATCCGAACATCCGCGCGGAGAGTCCGCCGTCGACGCTGCGGGACGCCGCCCCCGCGAAGCCCTTTTCGATCTCGTCGATCCACAGGACGATCGGGCTCATCGCCTCGGCGAGCCGGAAGGTCTCGCGGAGGTGCCGCTCGGATTCGCCGATGTACTTGTCGTACAGGCTGGACGGGTCGAAGCGGAACAGCGGCCGCTGCCAGGCGGTCGCCACGGCCTTGGCCGTCAGGCTCTTGCCGCTTCCCGGCACCCCCAGCATGAGCAGGCCGCGCGGCGGAACGAGCCCGTAGAGGCGAGCCTCGTCCAGGAGGGCATTCTTCCGCTGGGCAAGCCAGGACTTCAGCCGGTCCATTCCGGCGATCTCGTCCAGGCTCGTCGGAGTTTCGACGAATTCGAGGAGGCCGTCCTTCTGCAGGATCTGGCGCTTGCGGACCAGGGCCCGGCTCAGGTCCTTCTCGTCGAGCTCGCCGTCGTCGCTCACCACGTCCAGGACGACCTGGCGGGCCTGCCGCCGGGTAAGGCCTCGAAGGTTGTGAAGAAACGCGGTCCATAGGGCGGGCGACAGCCGGACCGGCCCCTTCAGGCGCGCTCGTTCCCGGCTGAGGACGTCGCGGACGAGGTCGCCGAGGTCCTTCTCATCCGGCAGCGAGAGCAGGAAGCGGGTGGCCTCGTGATCGATCGCCGCGGGAACATCGCCCCGGCTGTCGATGAGGATGACATGGCCGTCCTTCCGGCGGACCTTTTCGATGAGGTCCCGAAGCAGCCGGGCGATGCGGGCGTCGCCCAGGTGGCCGGCGAGGTCGAACAGCAGGGCGATCGCGCGGTCCGGAAGCTGTTTGAGCAGGTGCTGGAGGGCGGCGCCCGGGTCTTCCGAATCGGGGAGGGGCGGCTTGTCGGCAAAATCCGAGTCGTAGAGGCCACGGCTGTTCTTCCAGGCGCTCACCGGCAAGCGCAGGTCGAGCGAGACCTTTCGGACCAGGTCGTTCGCCTCGGCTTCCTCCAGCGTCTCGATCAGGATGCAGGGATGGCTGGCCTGGAGGAGGCGTCGCAGGCGCTCCGCGTCCGTTTCGGGCGGGGTCGGGCGGGGAAGGGGGCGAGTTCCGGTTTCCACCTAGTGCCTCGTTGACGAAGTCTTGGAACGATACCACTCGCGAAACCGATCGCGGGTGAACGACCAATCGAAACGATGAGCGAACTGAGCGTTGTAGTGCCGAATGCCGGCGCGAACCA